>Ga0256405_10007522_pt1 | contig 16324 bp, 14 predicted proteins | sample RumenRJG_02DNA_FD_189096 | JGI IMG/M metagenome (GOLD analysis project Ga0256405, IMG submission 189096) | Bovine rumen microbial communities from Lethbridge, Alberta, Canada - RJG_02 | ecosystem: Host-associated > Mammals > Digestive system > Stomach > Rumen | place: Canada: Alberta...
GTTGAACACGGAAACACGGCTCAGGGGCCTGCCGAAACGGTTGAGAAAAGCATAGTCGTCGAAGGACGGGGCAGCGGCTTCGGGCCGTACGTTCAGCCACGCCACGAAAGCATCCACCGCCGCTCCTCCGATGGGCACGAGCCTCTCCTTGTCGCCCTTGCCGACCACGCGGATGAACTTCTCGCCCGTATATACATTGGAAATCTTCAGCGAACAGAGCTCCGACACCCGCAGACCGCAGCCATACAGCATCTCGAGAATCGCCCTGTCCCGGACCCCCTGCCAGCTGTTCGTATCCACACCTTCTATTATGGCCGCAACTTCCTCCACCGAAAGGACCGCCGGAAGATAGCGCCCGAGTTTAGGCTGGTCTACGGCATCGCAGGGATTGTCCGTCCTCTCCCCTTCCATTATCAGCCAGTCGAAAAAAGAACGGAGGGAACTGAGCTGGCGGGCCTGGCTGCGCTTCGAGACATCCTCCGCCCTCTCCGCAAGGAACGCGGCTACGGCATCGCTGTCCACACTGCGCACGTCGGCATCCGTGCCGTCCAGGAAAAACTTTACATCGGAACTGTAGGACGCCACCGTGTTGGGCGACATTTTCCTCTCCATGCGAAGATAATACCGATAGTCCTTCAGCAATCTTTCCGAATCAGTGTCCATAACGACACAAAGATAAAAAAAAAGCTTATCTTTGTAAACTATGTTCAAGAAGATCACGGCCATAACGGCGGTCCTGACGGGTCTCATTTTCGGAGGATGCACCAAAGAGCGTCCCGGCAGGGCCTTCCCCGAGAAGGAATTCGTCACAATATATTATTGTGCCGGATTCAACAACCTTTCTTCGGACATCCGGAAGAATGTGGAGATTCTCAAGGCCGGCGACCTCCCCTTCGAAGAATCCAGGCACAAGATGCTTGTGTTCTCTCACTTCTCGGTCGGCAACTACGACTACTCCACCCTTACGGATTCGCATCTCGTACTCTACACGAAGGATTTCGGCCGGATAAAAGCCGACACGCTGCTGACCATCGACAAATCGCGGTACGCCACCGACCCCGCGGTCATGCGGGAAGTGCTCGCGACCGTCCGCAACCTGTACCCCGACGCACATTACGGACTCGTCGTATCCTCGCACGGCACCGGCTGGCTCCCTGCCGGAAAATACAGCAGCGGCAGCGTAGTGCAGATGGCGCGGCGCAGGCAAAGCGCATCCGAACTGCCAGCATACCGTTACAATGCCGATCCGGACTCCCCGAAAGTCAAGACCTTCGGCGCGGAAGTGAAACATGAGAATTCCACCAATTATTCCGTGGAGATGACCATCCAGAGCATGGCGAAGGCAATTCCCATGCATCTGGACTACCTGCTTTTCGACGCCTGCCTCATGGGAGGGATCGAGGTGGCGTACGAGCTCAAGGACGTGGCCGACAAAATAGCATTCTCGCCCACGGAGGTGCTTGCACAGGGCTTCGACTATTCCAACATCAGTTATCTGCTTGCGGACGAACCCAGCATCGAAGGGTTCTGCAAATTGTATTTCGACCACTACAATTCCGAGAGCGGCTCCATGCGGTCCGCGACCATCAGCGTCGTGCGCAGTTCCGGCCTGGACGCCCTGGCAGACGTGTGCGCGGACATGTTCGGGAAGTATCGCAGCAGTATCGACACCCTTAGTCTGAACAGCGGCATCCAGAGATATTTCAGGTCGAATTATCACTGGTTCTTCGACATGGAAGACATTCTCGTCAAGGCGGGCATCACCGACGAAGAGAAGGCGGCCCTGGAAAACGCACTTGACGGATGCATCAGCTACAAGGCCGCCACGCCCCAGTTCCTCGGAATAGAAATCAAGAATTACAGCGGGCTCAGCATGTACCTGCCTTCGGCCACCGTAGACAGGGACGGCAAAATAGACGCCCAACTGAACGAGTTCTACCGCACTCTTGCCTGGAACAAAGCCACATATTTGGTAGAATAACCAAAAATTCATATATTTGCGCCCGCATTTCATAAAACCCCGAAGGGGCTTTGGTGCAATGGGATCCGGACCCTGTTTTCCGGATTGAGTAACACATTTTAAAAATTAACTGAAATGAAGCATTTCGCTCTTAACGGGGAAACCCGCAAGGTTGGAAACAAAGCCGTCATCAAGGCTTTCCGCAAGCAGGGCCTCGTACCTTGCAATCTTTATGGAAACGGTATCGAGAACATTCTCTTCACCGTCAACGAGAAAGACCTCAAGGGTCTCCTTTCCACTCCTTATTCCCACATCGTCGACCTCACCCTCGACGGAAAGGACAACTACACCGTGATCCTTCACGAGCTGCAGTTCCATCCCGTAAAGGACAATTGCCTCCACATCGACTTCCTCGCAGTGGATGACAAGAAGCCTATCGCCATCAACGTGCCCATCAAGTTCGAAGGCCACGCTATCGGTGTGCAGAAGGGTGGCAAGTTCGTTCCCGGTGCAAGGAGCCTGCGCATCAGCGCACAGATGGAGAACCTTCCGGACGACATCACCATCGACATCACCAAGCTCGACCTCGACAAGAAGATCAAGGCCGGCGACGTGAAGATCGAGAAGGTTTCTGTCCTTACCGACAAGGATGCCATCCTCTGCCTGGTCAAGACCACCCGCAACGTGGATACCAGCGCAGTTGCCGAGGCTGAATAAAATCCCCCGGAAATGGCAGGCGAGAGTTATCTGGTGGCTGGACTGGGCAATATCGGCCCGGAATACGCCGGAACCCGCCACAACATGGGTTTTATGGTATTGGATGCGTGGGCTCACGCATCCAATGCTTCTTTTGAAACCCACCGCTACGGCGACGTGGCGGTTCTTGGCATAAAGGGAAGGAATGTCTATCTCCTCAAGCCTTCCACTTATATGAACCTGAGCGGCAACGCCATCAGGTATTATCTTACGAAACTGCCCGTCACCATAGACCGCACTATCGTCATCTGCGACGACATCAATCTCCCCTTCGGTTCTGTGCGCATGCGCAAAAGCGGAAGCGACGGGGGGCACAACGGGCTCAAGAACATCGAGGAGACATTGGGAACAAGAGATTATACCCGCATCCGCATGGGAGTAGGCCACGAGTTCGCGCAGGGCGCCCAGATAGATTATGTCCTGGGGACATTGAGCGACGAAGAAAAAAGCCGGATGCCGGAACTTTGCCAGAGGGTGATCCAGGGTGTAAAAGACTGGATTTTCGTGGGTTCAGATCGTGCAATGAACGTTTTGAACACCAAAAAAGGCTGAAAAATCACTTTTTTTCAAAAAACCTTTGCAAATCTTTAACTTATTGATTATCTTGCCCCTTGCATTTTATTAAGCGACACAACGTAACTATTTTATAAACCTTTAAATTACAGAAAAATGAAAAAGCTTGTTGAAAAGATCAATGCTGAAATCGCTGATTTCCAGGTAAATGCTGAAGCTCAGATCGTTAAGGGTAACAAGGCTGCCGGTGCCCGCGCACGCAAGGCCGCTCTCGCTCTCATGAAGGATCTCAAGGAATTCCGTCAGGTATCCGTTGCTGAGGCAAAGAAATAATTTTGCATTTTTTGCAAAAATAATTGCAACGTTTATAAAACCGCCTGCATCTACATTACAGGTTTAGGTTTTAGTACACGTCTGAGGGTCGATGGCCGTGAGGCTGGCGGCCCTTTGCTTTTTTATCCTTCTTTTATTAACTTTATGGCGATGAAAAGGGTTTTGTCCATATTCCTCGCCCTCGCACTGACTGTCGCCGGTGCCGGCAGGATTCATGCCCAGAAAGAGCACAGGGCCCTGATTTTTCCCGTAGAATTCTCCGACATCAAGTTCAGCATCTCTCCCGAAACTCTCGACAGTCTTGCGACGGAGCTCTCCGCCTACTACAAAAGCCAGTTCCTGGGCAGCCGCGAATTCATTTTCGACATCGCCCCAGTCAGCAGGATCAACGGCAGTTATTCCATCTTCGGATCGAATACCTCCTACAAGAGGGACGCCCTGGCATACAAGATGGCCCTCAACGTCTTCAAGAATCACTACGGCAGCATAGACTACTCCCTCTACGACAACGACAAGGACGGATTCATCAACGACATCATCTTCATCACCCCCGGTGTCTCCGAAGCCGCCGGCGGTGGAGAGAGCCAGTTCTGGCCGGAATACAACGAACTCGAAGACAAGGATATCCCCTATAATCTCCGATACAAGCTCAAAGGCTATGCGCTGGCAAGCGAGTTTTCTGCCGACAGCACCGCCGCCGGGATCGGAGTCTTAGCCCACGAATTCGGGCACATACTCGGCCTCAAGGACATGTACGATGCGGACGGGGACGGCAGCGGAGGATTCTGCCCCGGCCTGGGCCGCACCAGCCTCATGGACATCGGTGCGAACAACGACTGCGGCAGGACTCCCCCGAATCTGAACTCAATTGAAAGGGATATCCTCGGCTGCGGCCAGTGCGAAGTTCTGGACAGCGTCGGCAACTATTCCCTCGAGCCCATACAGCTCAACGGGCGTTATCTCAAGATCCCGAGCTATACCGAAAACAGGTATTATCTGCTGGAAAACCGCAAGGCCGAGGGGCGGGACGCCTTCATCGGCGGCGAGGGTATGCTGATATACAAGGTGGACAGGTCGGACACGCCCGCCGGGTTCTCCACCTACTTCCAGCGCACCCTCAGCGCTCTGGAGAGATGGCAGCGCAATCAGGTGAACTGCAATCCGGAGTATCCCTGCGCCGCCATCATCCCCGCGCACGCGGATTCCACGGACAGTACCCGACTCTTCTGGCCACAGGAGGACAGGACGGTGTTCAGCCCCGGACGCATCGCCATCACCGACATGGCCCGCAGCGCCGACGGAAACATCTCATTCAAGGCGGTGGAGCCCCTGAAGATAGAAGGCACCTCTGTTTTCCAGAGCAGTGCTATCATCGCCTGGAGCATCTCCCGGGACCTGGGCCAAGTGGACAGCTGCAAGCTGGAGTGGTCGACTCAGAGCTCGGTGCTCGGCAGGGTCGACGGCGTCGCGGCGGGGGACAACACCTACAGCTATACCATCAAAGGTCTCAGTCCGCGCACGACCTACCGCTATACGGCCACAGTCTATTATTCCGACGGCGCGTCCTACTCGGCCGGCGGCAGTTTCACCACAAGGATCTACCGCCAGGGGATATTCCGTTTCATCTGGCTGGGAGATGCACAGCGGAACCGGGACGGCAGCCTGAAGGCTGGCACCGCCATTCCGCTGATAGTCTACAACAGCGTGAACGAGGAGATTTCCTGGACCTTCAACGGCCGGCCGGTCAGCACAGGGCCCGACGGCCTCTGGGTCGTCCCGGGGAACGGCATGCTCAAGGCTGAAATCACCAATGCCGACGGTTCCAAGGATGTAATAATAAAGGAGGTGACGGTGAAATGAAGTTGCGTCTGTCCATAATCGCCCTGCTCGCCCTCTGCCTCGCAGGCTGCCGGGAGCACAACCTGTCGGACGATTTCAAGTTCGACAGCACCATCCGCCTGGAAATCAAGGGCTATACCATCTTCCGCTACGACCCTCTCAGCTGCCAGATCGGTTTCAACCGAGAGCGCTGCGAATTCCGCATACACACCGACAACATGTCGGATTTCTATATCATCCGACTGGACGAAATGCCGGCCGCCGAAGGTCAGACGGTGAACGGCACCGCATCCTGGACGACCGGCGACGACCTCCACACAAAAAAGACCTCCTTCGAGGTCATACATCTCGAAGGAGGCAAAATCTGGCTCTGGTCCCCCGGCACCCGCATCGCCGCCGTGGTGATGGAGTTGGAGTGACGGGCGGCGTTCAGTCTTAGAACGACAGTGCGATGCCGATGAAGTCGTCGGCTTTGAGGGCGGCGCCGCCGATGAGGCCGCCGTCGATGTCGGGCTGGGCGAAGAGTTCCTTGGCGTTGGAGGGCTTGCAGCTGCCGCCATAGAGGATGGTGGTGTCGTCTGCGACCTGTGCGCCGAACTTGCCAGCAAGCACCTTGCGGATGCAGGCGTGGATTTCCTCGGCCTGCTCTGCGGTAGCGGTCTTGCCGGTGCCGATAGCCCAGACGGGCTCATAAGCTACGACGATGTTCTTCATGTCTTCTGCGGTGAAGTTGAACAGCACGTTCTCGGTCTGTGCCTTCACGACGTCGAAGTGCTTGCCCGCCTCACGCTCGTCGAGGTTCTCGCCAACGCAGAGGATGACCTTGAGGCCTGCCGCAAGTGCAAGCTTGACCTTCTCCACCAGCTTGGCATCGGTCTCGCCGTAGTACTGCCTGCGTTCGGAGTGGCCGAGGATGGTCCAGCCTGCACCGGTGGACTTGATCATGTCGACCGAAACCTCTCCGGTGTATGCGCCCTTTTCCTTGTCGGCGCAGTTCTGTGCGGAGAGTTCCACGCGGGTTCCTCCAACCACGCCTGCAACTGCGCAGAGGTGGGTGAAAGGAGTGGCGACGATGAGGCCTACTTCTGCGGGTACCTCAGCGGCCTTGGCTACTACATCTTTGGCGAGCTGTACGCCTTCGGGAACGGTGGTGTTCATCTTCCAGTTCCCTGCTACAATGTTCTTTCTCATTTTCTATCAAAAATAAAAGTTTTATCCTTTCTGTTTCCGCAAGCCCGAGGATGTCCCGCAGCGGAGACATTTTTTTTGCGGAGCTGCGGGACATCCTCCGGCTTTGCAGTTGCAAATTTACTAATAATTGCCCAAATTTGCAGACTATTAGAAAATCATTCGATGAAGAATTTTGTAGAAGAACTGAAATGGCGCGGGATGATTCATGACATCACCCCCGGAACCGAAGAAGAACTGTCCAAGGGACAGATGTCCGCATACGTCGGGATCGACCCCACTGGCGACTCCCTGCACATCGGGCACCTTGTGAGCATAATGATACTGAAGCATTTCCAGGCCTGCGGCAACAAGCCCTTCGCCCTCGTCGGCGGAGCCACCGGCATGATAGGCGACCCTTCGATGAAGAGTGCGGAACGCAACCTTCTCGACGAGGCCACCCTCGCCCACAACGTGGCATGCATCAAGGCCCAGCTCGGCAAGTTCCTCGACTTCGACTCCGACGCCCCCAACAAGGCTGAACTGGTGAACAATTACGACTGGATGAAGGACTACACCTTCATCAATTTCACGCGCGACATCGGCAAGCTCATCACCGTCAACTACATGATGAGCAAGGACTCCGTCAAGAAGCGCCTCAGCCGCGACTCCTCGGAAGGCATGTCGTTCACCGAATTCACCTACCAGCTCCTTCAGGGATACGATTTCCTCTATCTCTACGAGCATAAGAACGTCCATCTCCAGCTCGGAGGCGCCGACCAGTGGGGCAACATAACCACCGGCACCGAACTCATCCGCAAGGTGCTCGGGAAAGAAGCGCACGGACTCACCTGCCCCCTCATCACCAAGAGCGACGGCGGCAAGTTCGGAAAGACCGAGAAGGGCAACATCTGGCTCGATGCCGAGCGCACCACGCCCTACCAGTTCTACCAGTTCTGGCTGAACGTGAGCGATGAGGATGCGGAACGCTACATCAAGATATTCACGATGCTCGAGCGTCCCGTAATCGAGGCAGCCATCGAGGAGCACCGCGCCGATCCCGGCCGCAGGACTCTCCAGAAACTGCTTGCAAAGGAAGTGACCGTCATGGTGCACGGCGAGAAGGAGTACGAGAATGCCGTGTCCGCTTCGCAGATGCTCTTCGGAAAGAGCACTTCGGAGGATCTGCGCAAGCTCGACGAACGCACCTTCCTCGCAGTGTTCGACGGCGTGCCCACCTTCGAGATTTCCAGGGACAAGCTCCCCTGCCCCGTGCAGGACTTCCTCGCCGTGGAAACCTCCGTGTTCCCTTCCAAGGGCGAAGCCCGCAAGATGATCCAGGGGAACGGCGTCAGCATCAACAAGGATAAATTCACCGACCCTGCCGGAACGATAGGCGAAGAGCACATAATCGACGGCAAATACATCCTCGCCCAGAAAGGCAAGAAGGATTACTTCATCATCAAAGTGAAATAGATATGGAAAAAGCCCCGTCCACAAGGCAGCTGAAGGTTGCCAGAGAGATACAGAAAGACCTCGCGGAGATCATCCGCGTCAAGGGAATGGCCGCCTTTGGCGGAGCTATGGTCACGGTGAGCGAAGTGCGCATCAGCCCGGATCTCTCCGTCGCCAAGGTCTACGTGAGCATCTTCCCCTCCGAAAAACAGTCGGAAGTGATGTTCTCTCTCCAGGATCAGAACAAGGCCCTGCGCGGAGAACTCGGCCGCAAGGTCGGGAAGCAGCTCCGGATCGTGCCTGAACTCGTGTTCTATCTCGACACGTCCATCGACTACGCCGAACATATCGACGAACTCCTGAAAAAGTGAGACTGCCCCTGTACATAGCCGGCCGCTACCTTTTCGCAAAGAAATCACATAATGTGATAAACATCATCTCTGCGATCAGCGCGGCCGGCATGGCCATAGGCACCGCCGCACTCATTCTCGTCCTATCCGTCTTCAACGGCTTCAACGGAATCATAGAGAAGAATCTCTCCAGCGTGGAGGCAGACCTGCGCGTCGTGCCCGCCGAGGGGAAAACCTTCGTGCCGGAAGGGCCGGCATTCGACTGGCTCTACGACGCTCCGCAGGCCGGCAGCCTCTCTTCCGTCATCTCCGACAAGGTATTCATCTCCTACGAAGGCAAGCAGAGCGTAGTGAATGCCAGGGGGGTGGACGAAGTGTATGAGGAAGAGATGGGGCTGAACCTCCGCAACGGAGACATTCGCCTCGCCGCCGTCAGCAGCGACCTCGCCTGGAGCCTCGGCATCAACCCCAAGTTCCTCTCCCCCATACAGATATGGTATCCGGACAGGACGGGATACATATCTCCATCCAATCCGGCGGCATCGCTGCACACCGCCGAAATCCATGCTGCAAAAGTGATGGACATCCCCCACACCTCCGACTCCGGAGCAGACGGCACTATGATTATCCCCATAGGAGTAATGCGCTCGCTTACAGGATATTACAAAGAAGTGTCGGCAGTCGAGATACGCTTTTCGGAAGGGCTGTCCCCGCGCGCGGCGAGGGCTTTCCGAAGAGAGCTCGGCAAGCAGCTGGGCGACGCCTTCATCGTGCAGGACCGCTATATGCAGGACGAGTCGCTCTACAAGATGATGCGCTACGAAAAGGCCGCCATCTTCCTGATACTCATCTTCATAGTGATAATCATATCACTCAACATCTTCGGTTCCCTGTCCATGCTCGTCATCGAGAAGCAGGAGGATATAGCCACCCTGCGCGCCATGGGGGCCGACGAGCGGCTGATCCGCCGTGTCTTCGTCCTGGAAGGATGGATGATTTCGCTGCTGGGAATGGCTGTGGGAGTAGTGCTCGGCGTCGGCCTGGCGCTGCTGCAGCAGCATTTCGGGCTCATCAAGATGCCCGGCAACTTCGTGGTTGACGCATATCCTGTTGTTCTGCGGCTGGGCGACGTGCTTCTTTCAGCAGCCGGTGTGGCGCTGATCGGACTTCTGGTGGCATTGGCCCCAGCAACGCGGCTTCGGTCCTGATTCCGTGCCCGTTTCGGGCGGTTTTGGGCACGGGAGGTCGGATTTTCGACGCAGAGTCCGTGAATATTTACTATATTTGGAATTATGGATGTTTTGACGCTGATACTGGGAATTCTGTTACTGCTGGCGATTGTGGCAATGGTCATAATCGCCGTACAGGGAAGCAGAAAGGCTGAATGGCTTCGCAAGGATGCCGCTGCGAAGCAGCAGGAATTACAAGACCGCATCGAAAGTCTCACGGAAGGAAAGGCGGCCCTCGAGGCACAGAAGGCAGCCATGGAAGCCAAACTCCAGGCGCAGGAAGAAGCGCAGAAACTTCTTGACACCCAGCGCGAAGCCGCCCTGAAACTCCAGTGCGAGCAGTTCGAGGCGTCCAGACAGGCGGAGCGAGAGCATGCTGCCAAGAGTCTGGAGGAGATGCGAAACGCCTTCAAGGCGCTGAGTGCCGAGAACAGCGAGCACTTCCGAAAGGCCAGTGCGGAGAGCGTCGGGGAACTTCTCAAACCCATACAGGAAAAATTCAAGGAATTCAGCGACAGCGTAAAGGCTTCCGACGAGAAGAACGCGGAGCGCAGCGGCTCCATGGAGAAGATGATACACCTGCTCAGCGAACAGAGCAGGAACGTGGGCAGCCAGGCCCAGGCGCTTGCCGATGCGATTACCGGCCAGAGCAAGACCCAGGGCGATTTTGGAGAGATGCTCCTGGTGGACCTGCTACGCGAGAGCGGCCTCCAGGAAGGAGTGAATTTCGACGTCCAGGGAGTCATCGTCGACGAATTCGGCCATGAGATCAAGAGCGATGACGGCCGCACCATGATACCCGACGTAATCGTACACTACCCCGACGGAGGCGAAGTGATAGTGGACTCCAAGGTGAGTCTCAAGGCCTTCGTGGAATGGAACCAGTCGGTGAACGCCGAAGACAGGGCGCGGCTCGCGAAGGAGCACATCGCCAGCATACGCAAGCACATCGACGAACTCCGGGGCAAAGACTACGCATCCTACATCCCCGAAGGGCGCAAGAAGATAGACTACAATCTGATGTTCATCCCCGTGGAGAACGCGTTCAGGCTGATGCAGGAGGAAGAGCCGCTGCTCTGGCAGCAGGCCAAGAACCAGGGTGTGCTGATAGTTAGCCAGATGTCGCTTGCGATAGTGCTGAACATGATTCTGGTAGCCTGGAGGCAGTTCGACCAGCAGCGCAACATCCAGGAAGTATACAATACCGCCTCCGAACTGATGTCGGTGCTCGAAAAGTGGATGGGAGAATACGTGAAGATGGGCGACAGGCTCAAGGAAGTGGGAAAGGCCTACGACGAATCCACCCGCCTGCTCACGGAATCGAACCAGAGCGTGGTGAAGAAGATAGCGAAGCTCGAGAAACTCGGCGCCACCCGCAAGCGTTCCAATGCCGCAACGAAATCCGGCGGCCGCATGGTCGGTGGCCGCAGTTCGGTGATTCCCACCCAGCTTGCACAGAATTTGGACGAAGATAATAACTAATTGTATATGAAGAAGATACTTGTACTCGCATTGGCGCTTATGAGCGTCAGCGCATTTGCCCAGAAGGGCGGTCTTGACGCCAACGTACTGAGCGAAATCAGCAAAGGCTATGAAGGCACTTCCACCGACAAGGCCCTCCGCAATGCAATGAACGCCACGCCCCTGGCCACTCTCGCCAAGAATGCGGACCGTGCGGTGATGATCGACACCCACTTCTCCGACGAAGTAAAGACAGTGGGCCGCACCAACCAGAAATCCTCCGGCCGCTGCTGGCTCTTCACGGGTCTCAACGTGCTGCGCGCATCCGCCATCGAGCGCTTCGACCTCGGCAACTTCCAGTTCAGCCAGAACTACTGCTTCTTCTACGACCAGCTCGAGAAGGCGAACCTCTTCCTGCAGGCCGTGATCGACACCCGGGGCAAATCCTTCGACGACCGCACCGTGGACTGGCTATTCTCGCACCCCATCAGCGACGGCGGCACCTTCACCGGAGTAGCCGACCTGGTGAGCAAGTACGGCGTGGTTCCCGCCGAGATCTTCCCTGAAACCCTCACCGCGAACAGCACCTCCGCCATCCGCGGACAGCTTTCCAACCTGCTCCGCCAGGACGGCCTTGCGCTGCGCGATGCCGGCAAGAAGGCAGATCTGCAGAAGATGAAAGTGGATATGCTGAAGGAGGTCTACCGCATCCTGGCCCTCACTCTGGGCGTGCCTCCCACCGAGTTCGAGTGGACGCGCCGCGACAGCAAGGGCAATGTGGTGAGCACCAAGACCTACACTCCCATCGAGTTCTATAACGAGTTCGTGGGCTACGACCTCCAAAACAACTACATCATGTTCATGAACGACCCGGCACGCGAGTACGGCAAGGTATACGAAATCGAGTACGACCGCCATACCTACGACGGCCACAACTGGCTCTATGTCAACCTCCCTCTGGACGACATCAAAAGAATGGCCATCGCCTCCATCAAGGGCGGGGACGCAATGTACTTCTCCTGCGACGTGGGCAAGTTCCTCGACCGTGAGCGCGGCATAGCCGACATCGACAATTTCGACTACGAGAGCCTTCTGGGCGTAAAGTTCACCATGGACAAGAGGCAGCGCGTGCTCACCCACGCCAGCGGATCAAGCCACGCGATGACGCTGATCGGAGTGGACCTGAAGGAAGGCGTGCCTCAGAAGTGGCTGGTAGAGAACAGCTGGGGCGACACCGGCTGGAAGGGCAACATCATTATGACCGACGAATGGTTCAACGAATACATGTTCCGCCTCGTGGTCGAAAAGAAATATGTTCCCGCCGACATCCAGGCCCTCCTTAACCAGAAGCCCATCATGCTCCCCGCCTGGGACCCGATGTTCCTCGGGGAAGAGTAAGAAAAGCGGCGCCGAAGCGCCGCTTTTCTTAACTACATTCCCAGATGCTTGAAGATAAAGGCGTAGATATCTGCCTGTTCCTCAAGGACTTTGGCGAGTGGTTTGCCGCCGCCGTGGCCGGCCTTGGAGTCGATGCGTATCAGGCAGGGGTTGGTGCCGTCGTTGCATTCCTGCAGGGTGGCCGCGAACTTGAATGAATGGGCTGGAACCACCCTGTCGTCGTGATCTGCGGTGGTCACCAGCGTTGCCGGATATTTGGTGCCGGGCTTCAGGTTGTGCAGCGGCGAATACCCGTACAGGTACTTGAACATCTCTTCGCTGTCCTCGCTGGTGCCATAGTCAGGGGCCCAGTTCCAGCCGATGGTGAACTTGTGGTAGCGGAGCATATCCATGACTCCGACCTGAGGGATGGCCACTGCGTAGAGATCCGGCCTCTGTGTCATGCAGGCGCCCACCAGCAATCCGCCGTTCGAGCCTCCCAGGATAGCAATCTTTTCCGGTGACGTGCACTGGTGCGCAATCATCCATTCGGCTGCGGAGATGAAATCGTCGAATACGTTCTGCTTGTTCATCTTGGTTCCGGCCAGATGCCAGGCCTCGCCATATTCGCCGCCGCCGCGCAGGTTCACCTGGGCATAGATGCCGCCGACCTCGAGGAAAGGAATCCTGTTTGCGGAGAAGGCGGGGGTGAGGGAGATGTCGAATCCGCCATAGCCATAAAGCAGGACGGGATTGCTGCCGTCGAGTTTTACGTTCTTCTTATGCGTCACGAACATCGGGATGCGGGTGCCGTCCTTGCTCTCGAAGAACACCTGCTCCACATCGAATTCCGACAGGTCGAAATTTGTCTTCGGCTGGCAGTAGACGCTGCTCTCGCCAGTTTCGAGATTGTAGCTGTAGATTGTGCCGGGAGTAGTGAAAGACGAGTAGGAATAGAAGCAGAACGGCTCGTCCTTCTTGCCGGAGAAGCCGGCGGAACCGACTCCCGGAAGTTCGATCTCCCTGATGCGAGTGCCGGCGGTATCGTATAGCCAGGCATGGGTGGAAGCATCCTTGAGATAGGACGCGATGATCTTGCCGCCCACGAAACTGACACCTTCAAGCACGCAGTCGCTCTCCGGAATAAGGTCTTTCCAGTTATTGCTGGAAGGATTATGGACGTCTGCCACCACGATCTTGTTCATCGGAGCTCCAAGGTTGGTGAACAGATATATAATGTCGCCGTCAGACTCCACGGGCAGGCAGGAATTCTTCATGTCGGCGGTCATCTGCACGAACTCCGCACCCTCGACACGCAAATCCTTCACATAGAGGTTGTTACCGACATCGGCACCGTCTTCGTAGAGGAAAGCGAGAGTCTCCTCTTCGTTTATTTCCAGCTGATAGAAACGCAGGGGCTCGGCGGGATTGCTGAAATAGAGTTCATCCTCGCTCTGGGGAGTGCCGATCCTGTGATAGTAAATCTTGTGGACCTCGTTCTTGCCGCTGAACTCGTGGCCATCCCCTTGCGGAGCGTCGTAGGCACTGTAGTAAAAACCGTTGCCGCGCCAGGAAGCCCCGGTAAACTTGGCCCACACTATATGGTCTTTAAGCAGGCTGCCATTCTCCACATCCATCACGAAAATCTCTTCCCAGTCGCTGCCGCTGCGGGAAATCACATAGGCCATGTACTTGCAGTCGTGCGAGAAATAGGTGCCCTTGAGAGCCACCGTGCCGTCGTCGCTGAGGGTATTGGGATCCAGGAAGACGCTGGGCTCGCCGCCGAGTTCGTCCATCTCGTAGAGGACGCTCTGGTTCTGGAGTCCGTCGTTCTTGTAAAAATACCATTTGCCGTTCTTCTTGTGCGAGGGCGCGCCCACCTTTTCGTAGTTGGCGACTTCCTTGAGCCTCGCGAGTATCTTTTCGCGGGCGGGAAGTTTTTTAAGATAGGCCCCGGTCACTTTATTCTGCGCCTTGACCCAGGCGGCAGTCTCGGCGGAAGCGTCGTCTTCCAGCCAACGATATGGATCGGCGACCTCCGTGCCGAAGTAATTGTCGACAGTATCGTCTTTGCGCGTCTGGGGAAGTTTGGGCGCGCAGGCTTCAATTGCAATAGCAGTCATTGCCAGAATTATAAGGATATTACTTTTCATAGGCGAAATATAGGCATTTTTTAACAGAAAAAGCGGTTGAAGATTGAATTCAACCGCTTTTCTTAACCCCGAAAGGTTAAACTACCACCTGTCTTCGGAAGACACGGTAAGCTTCTTGCGCCCGTGTGCACGGCGGGATGCAAGTACGCGACGGCCGTTGGGAGTGCTCATGCGCTCACGGAATCCGTGCTTGTTGACGCGCTTGCGGTTGGAAGGTTGAAATGTCCTTTTCATATCTATATTCTTTTAATTTTTCGTATTAGGGAGTGCAAAGGTAGTTTTTTCCAACCTCAATTACAAATTTTTCTGCAAAATATTCGTCTTTTATCCAGGAATCTATTCTCCAGGTGCGGATATTTACGGTCGGAATATGGTATTTTTTCCGGAGGACCGCTATTTCGGTGTCGATGTCGCCTCCCTTGAGGTAGAGTATGCTCCGGCGGAAACGCCCTTTCACCCAGGGATAGAAGTTCTCGAGACTCGTGACCGCACGGCTCACCACCCAGTCCCACTGCCCGGGCAGACTCTCCACCCTGGCATTTACGCACTCTACATTCTGCAACCCGAGGCCGTCCGAGACCGCCTGCGCAACCTTCACCTTCTTCCCTATCGAGTCGCACAGAGTGAACTTCGCCCAGGGCATTACCATCGCAAGAGGAATCCCGGGAAAACCGCCCCCGGTTCCTACGTCCAGGATGGAAGTCCTGGACGTAGGAACCGCCTGCGGCGTTCCTGTCTTGTCAGGGGCTCCGCCCCTAACGTACCCCGCGGCTCCCGGGCTTTCCGTCCGAACAGGTTCGGACACGCCCTCCGCCGTGCACGCTGATGCGTGCTGATCTCCGAATCCTTCGACCTGAGGGAGTGAGTAATCCCCCTCAGGGCAGGCCTTCGGACGGGCAATGCCCGTACAGTCGGCCCATTGTGGGCCACTGACGGGCCCTTTGCCCGTCGCGGAGGGGCTAGCGGAAGGGTAAAACAACTCGAGGTACTGCGCGATGGCGAGGGAATGGAGGATGTGATGGGCAAAGATGTTGTCTTCGTCCTTGCGGGAAATGACGTTGATACGCCCGTTCCACTCGCGCCAGAGAGCCACCGCCTGCGCGAAATCCTGTTCAGACGGAATCAGCATAGACCGTGAGCCTCTTCAAGTAAACAACCAAGTTCCTCGATGTCGCGGCAGATCAGCGACGGAGCGTGAGGCCACTGCCGGGCGACCTCGAGCGTGGTTTCTCCGCTGAGCACCAGCACTCCGAAAGCCCCCGCATTGTACGCACACTCGACATCGGTGTAGATCCTGTCTCCCACCATCGCAATCTCCTCCGCCTCAAGGCCATAGCGATGCTCTATCCCCTCGATCATCGCAGGATCCGGCTTGCCTATGACGGTATCCGGCTTGCGCCCGGTGGCATATTCGATGCACGCGCAAAGCGAACCGCAGTCCACCAGCACGGTCGGCTGATCGGTAGGACACACGCGGTCGGGATTAGTCGCGATGTAGGGAATCCCCTGCTGGGCCCACCAGCTGGCGCGGCACAGGCGGGAGTAGACAAGCGTAGGATCGAAGGCGACCACCAGCAGATCGGGCACGTCGTCGGCCGAATCGGTCGTGCTGACGAATCCCGCCTCCTCGAACTGGCTGATCATCGAGGGCGTGCCAAGCAGGAACAGCTTCCTTGCAGAAGGATAGTTCGCCTTGATGAAGTCGATGGTGGCAGGCACGGTGGAGTACAT
>Ga0256405_10007523_pt1 | contig 16320 bp, 17 predicted proteins | sample RumenRJG_02DNA_FD_189096 | JGI IMG/M metagenome (GOLD analysis project Ga0256405, IMG submission 189096) | Bovine rumen microbial communities from Lethbridge, Alberta, Canada - RJG_02 | ecosystem: Host-associated > Mammals > Digestive system > Stomach > Rumen | place: Canada: Alberta...
GCTCAATTCCATACTCGTCCTTCAGGACTGTTGCCAACTCGTTTACTTCTTTTACAGTAAGGTTTACCAACTCTTCTGCAATAGCTTTAATATCTGCCATTTTATTTAAAATTTTAATTGTTTTTAATGTTAATGTTACTTTATTCGCTTATTTGTTACGCTCAGCGATAGCGTCAAGCAGGCCGTGAATCTTGCCACCGGCATTCAAGCCAGAGACAACATTCTTGATCGGAGACTGCAGCAGAGCCACAACATCTGCGATCAGTTCGTTCTTGCTCTTGATTGCTACGAGCTCATCAAGCTTGTCAGCACCTACGAAGAAGCTCTCCTCTGCATAAGCACCCTTCAGGGCGGGGATACCTTCTTTCTTGTACTCCTTGATCAGCTTAGCAGGAACATTTGCCGTCTGTGTGAACATAACAGCAGTGTTGCCCTTCAAGCAGTCATACAACGGAGAGAAATCAATCTCCGAAGCCTCAAAGGCCTTGTGGAGAAGTGTATTCTTCACCATCAGCAGCTTAATCTCATTCTTGAAGCACTTGCCACGGAGCTCGCTTGTCTTAGCGGCGTCCAGACCATTCAGGTCGACAAGATAGAAATGAGGATATGCTTTCAGCTGCTCACCAAGTTCTACGATGATAGTATCTTTTAATTCCTTTTTCATTTGTCTAATCTTTTAACGAGTTATTCAACTGATTTAGGATCTACCTTGATACCCATACTCATAGTGCTTGAGAGGAAGATACTCTTGATGTATGTACCCTTAGCAGCAGCAGGCTTCAGCTTGATAATGGTAGAGATGAACTCCTTTGCATTCTCGAAGATCTGATCAGCAGTAAAGGTCACCTTACCAATTGACGTATGCACGATACCGGCCTTGTCAACCTTAAAGTCGATCTTACCCTGCTTCACTTCCTTAACTGCCTTTGCAACATCCATAGTAACAGTACCGCTCTTGGGGTTAGGCATCAGGCCACGGGGACCGAGTACACGGCCGAGAGGACCAAGCTTACCCATACAAGACGGCATTGTGATGATAACATCAACATCTGTCCAACCGCCCTTGATCTTTTCGATATATTCGTCAAGACCAACATAGTCGGCACCTGCTTCTTTTGCAGCAGCCTCCTGATCAGGGGTACAGAGAGCGAGCACGCGGGTCACCTTACCAGTACCGTTCGGCAGCGACACAACGCCACGAACCATCTGGTTGGCTTTACGCGGGTCAACGCCCAAGCGTACATCGATATCGACGGAAGCCTCAAACTTGGTGGTGGTAATTTCCTTCACCAGCTCGGCGGCTTCTTTCAAAGAGTATGCTTTCCCTGCTTCAACCTTATCAGCTACCAACTTTTGATTTTTTGTCAGTTTACTCATTGTCTTAATTGAAGTTATTAATTATTTACCAGGGAAGTCCCCTTTTACAGTGATACCCATACTACGTGCAGTACCAGCAATCAGCTTCATGGCTGACTCTACAGTAAAGCAGTTCAAATCCTTCATCTTATCCTCTGCGATAGCACGAACCTGATCCCAAGTAACACTTGCGACCTTCTTACGGTTAGGCTCTGCAGAACCGCTCTTAACCTTTGCAGCCTCCTTCAGCTGTACAGCTGCGGGAGGAGTCTTGAGTTCGAAAGAGAATGACTTGTCAGTGTAGTAAGTGATAACAACAGGAATAATCTTTCCTGCCTTATCCTGGGTTCTGGCGTTGAACTCTTTGCAGAATCCCATGATGTTAATACCCTTAGAACCCAGTGCAGGTCCAACGGGGGGTGAGGGATTCGCTGCGCCACCTTTAATCTGCAATTTGATTAATCCAGCAACTTCTTTAGCCATTTTCTGTTTATTATTAATTGATTTTTATATAAGCCTCAGGAGTGGAAGCCTCCTACGACCGTATATAGAGAATCGGGCATACCGTAACAATTACACCCTATTCTTTTTCTACCTGATTATATCCAAGCTCCAATGGAGTCTTGCGTCCGAAGATTTTGACCATCACCTTCAGCTTGCGCTTCTCGGTGTTCACTTCCTCAATGATTCCGCTGAAACCACTGAACGGTCCGTCTGTCACCTTAACAGCTTCATCAACCATATAGGGCACACTAGCCTCTTCTGTCTTGATGATTGTTTCCTCAGCCGTACCCAGAATTCTGTTGATGTCGCTCTGGCGCACTGGAGTAGGATTGTCGAGTCCGCCAAGGAAACCCAGTACATTGGGCATGAAACGCAGCGTATGGGCTATCTCGCCCTGGAGGTTAGCCTCAACAAGCACATATCCCGGAAGAAACAGCTTCTCCTTCACAACACGCTTACCGTTACGAAGCTGGGCATACTTCTCTGTCGGCAGTAAGATTTGTCCGACATTGGCTGCGAGCATCGCGTCTTTCTTCATCAGAGCCTCAAGGTATTCCTTCACCTTTGCCTCTTTTCCACTAACAGCGCGGAGCACATACCACTTCAATCCTGCCTGAGCCATCGTTCAAATTATTATCCCGGATAAACCATACCCATTACTGATCTGAAGACAAAGTCCATTGCCCAGACCACCAATGCAATAATCAGTGAGGCCGAGAGGACCACCACTGCACTATGAGTTAATTCTTTACGCGTAGGCCATGTTGTCTTGTGAGCAAGCTCATCATAACATGCCTTGCAATAATCGATAAACTTCTTCATAATCTTTATTATTTGCACGGGAAGGAGGACTCGAACCCACGACCCTCGGTTTTGGAGACCGATGCTCTACCAACTGAGCTATTCCCGTAAGTAAGCCCCCGCCCATAAGCGGGGGCTGTTTTTTATATCTAGTTTAACTAGAATTTCTAGAGTCAAGAGATCTTAGAGGATTAGTCCTCGTAAACCTCTGTGATCTGACCAGAACCAACGGTGCGGCCACCTTCACGGATAGCGAAACGCAGACCCTTGTTCAGAGCAACAGCGTAGATCAACTCAACAGTGATCTCAACGTTATCACCAGGCATTACCATCTCAACACCTGCGGGGAGAGTAATCTCACCTGTGCAGTCCATGGTGCGGAGATAGAACTGGGGACGATACTTATTTCCGAATGGAGTGTGACGGCCACCCTCTTCCTTCTTCAGGACATAGATAGAAGCCTTGAACTTCTTGAAGGGCTTGATCTGACCCGGATGGCAGAGCACCATACCACGCTTGATCTCGTTCTTATCGATACCGCGGAGCAGCAGACCTACGTTATCACCAGCCTGACCCTCGTCAAGAATCTTACGGAACATCTCAACACCGGTAACAACCGACTTCTTGTCCTCACCAAGACCGAGCAGCTCAACCTCATCACCAACGTGGATGACACCAGTCTCGATACGGCCTGTAGCAACAGTACCACGACCTGTGATAGAGAACACGTCCTCAACAGGCATCAGGAAGGGCTTGTCGGTAGCACGAGGAGGCTCCTGGATCCATGTGTCGCAGGTATCCATCAGCTCCATCACCTTCTGCTCCCACTTCTCAACACCGTTCAGTGCACCAAGTGCAGAGCCACGAATGATAGGAGTATCTTCCTCGAACTCATACTGCTCCAGAATCTCGCGGACCTCCATCTCAACGAGCTCCAGCATCTCCTCATCGTCAACCATATCACACTTGTTCAGGAAAACAACCAGACGGGGAACGTTTACCTGACGAGCAAGCAGAACGTGCTCACGAGTCTGAGGCATAGGACCGTCAGTAGCAGCTACAACAAGGATAGCACCATCCATCTGGGCAGCACCAGTTACCATGTTCTTCACATAGTCAGCGTGACCCGGGCAGTCAACGTGAGCATAGTGACGCTTTGCAGTCTCGTACTCAACGTGAGCGGTGTTAATAGTGATACCGCGCTCCTTCTCCTCAGGAGCGTTGTCAATCTGATCGAATGACTTAACCTCAGAGAGACCCTGCTTTGCCAGAACGGTGGTGATAGCAGCTGTCAGAGTTGTCTTACCGTGGTCAACGTGACCGATAGTACCAATGTTTACGTGCGGTTTGGTGCGCACAAATTGCTCTTTTGCCATTTTACTTGTTTATTAAATGTTATATAATTCTGAATTTTCAGTTTCCTCCTTCATACAAGAGAGCTGTAACTGAGAGTTGAACTCAGGACCTCTTCCTTACCAAGGAAGTGCTCTACCACTGAGCTATTACAGCGAGTTTTGCACTTCAAAGTGCGAAGTTGCTTTTGCTCGGCAAAAAGCGAACTTTCTGCTCTCGCGTGATCGCAACTTTGAGCGGAAAACGGGGCTCAAACCCGCGACCCCCAGCTTGGAAGGCTAGTGCTCTATCAACTGAGCTATTTCCGCGAAACGTCTCTTGAGAGTGGGTGCTGATGGATTCGAACCACCGAAGTCGAAAGACAGCAGATTTACAGTCTGCCCCATTTGGCCACTCTGGAAAACACCCATTTCTTCTCACCTCTTCAGGCGAGGGGGAAGCCATATTCCCCGTTTCCGTACTTTTGAGCCTCTTGTCGGATTCGAACCAACGACCCCGAGATTACAAATCACGTGCTCTGGCCAACTGAGCTAAAGAGGCTTTTCTAAGCAGCCGTTCTCTGTTTCAGATTTACGACCTGTCGGAAAACGGCTGCAAAGTTACTACTTATTTTTGAATTACCAAAACTTTTCCCAAGTTTTTTTATCTATTCCTTAATTTTTCCTTGAATTTCTGGAGTTGAGCCCGCATTGAGTCGACGCAAAGGTCGGTACTCTCCTCAAAAGTGTCACTTGTCTTTTCAACAAACAATGTACTTCCAGGCACTGCCACAGAAAGGCTCACTTCCTTGTTCTGGGCGGTAGCGGGCTTCACCAGTTTGCACTGCACCTCTACTTTCTGTATATCCTCAAAAGATTTTTCCAACTTGGCGACCTTCTTTTCGATGAACGCCTGCAACTTCTCGGTAGCGTCGAAATGAATCGACTGAATCTTAATCTCCATAGTTACCTCAATTTAAATAGTTATTAATAAGGATCAGGCTCTAGGATGAGCCTCTTTGTAAACTCGCTTTAATTGTTCGAACGTGGTGTGGGCATAGATCTCCGTCGTAGAGACGCTCTCATGGCCCAGCAGCTTCTTGATGCTCTCCAGTCCCGCGCCGTTGTTCAGCATGGCTGTCGCAAAGGTGTGGCGCAGCACGTGGGGCGACCGTTTCTTCAACGAGGTGACCGCCGTCAGATACTTATGCACGATGGCATACACCTGATCTCCCGTCATCCGCTCTCCCTTGTCGCTCAGGAATAGAGCCTTGCTGTTCTTCACCATCTGGGCATCGCGGATGGCCATATAGCCGGCAAGCGCCTCGCCCAGTTCGGCTCCGAAGGGGATTATCCGCTGTTTGTTCCTCTTACCAGTCACCTTCAGCTGACCTACGGAGAAATCTACATCTTCGTCATCGAGCCCCGTCAGTTCAGAACGTCTTAACCCTGCCTCATAGAATAATATTAATATGGTACGCGCGCGAACCTCTTTATAATTATCCTTCCATTCCAATGCATCGAGCAGCCGATCCATTTCCCCTTCCCTAAGGAACTGGGGCAACGGCTTCGACTTCTTCGGCCCGGTAATGCAGTGGGCAGGATCTTTCTCAACCAGATTCCGTTTAAGGGCAAAGCGATAAAAGGAACGCAATGCACTCAACTTCTTATTAATCGTTGAGGCAGTGTTTCCTTTATCCATCAGACTCTCCATCCAGTCACGGATCAGATCGGTATCAACCCTATCTAAAGAGAGTCCCTCATCCCTAAGATCCAGATACGATTCAAACTCCCGAAGGCCTTCCTCGTATGTCTGCACAGTCAGCGGAGACGTGTTCCGCTCATAGCGCAGGTAGTTCAGAAACTGGTCAATCATTGCCGATATGTCTTTTCGGCTACGAATTTACGGAAATTTTTCGAAACTACCAAATTTTCGGGAATATTTTTTTATTCCTCGTTTGTACGGAGCTGCTGTACGTAAACGGCGTGCTCCATCTTAAGGCGCTTCAGAACAGACGGTTTGTCGAACTGTTGACGACGACGCAACTCTTTAACAACACCTGTCTTTTCGAACTTTCTCTTGAACTTCTTGAGGGCCTTCTCGATGTTCTCGCCTTCTTTTACTGGTACAATAATCATTTGTCTTTAGCTTTAAATTTTATGTTAAACTTAACGCTTCGGGCACAGGTGCCACGAAAAGCGGGTGCAAAGTTACAACATTTTTAGGAATCCACCAAGTTTTTACCTTATTTTTATTAAAATCAACCTAATTTTCCGCCTTTATCCCACAAAACATTGAGGTTATTAGGTATGAAGGGACACTCATTGACGATAATCATCAATGCTAAAAACGGTTACGGTTACAGTTGTAACCATGTAACCTTTTACGATTCGGTAGACTACTTTTGTAAACTAATTTCGTAATTACCAATTTAAAGGCGCCATTTTGTATCCATCTGACACACAACCAGTTACAAGGCGTCAAGTTTATCGTTAGCAAACACCGAGTTTATAGAGAGCAAAAGAGTGGTTTGTCGTAATGAAACCAGTGCTTACATTACGGCAAACCCAACGTCTTTAGGGTATGATTCAGTTTTGTAAACTAATTTCGTAATTACAAATAAAGAAACGGTTACATGGTTACAACTGTAACCGTAACCGTTTTTACGGCCCTGCAGAGTCTTTCTTGGTGAGTCATCATAACAGTTTATGTTAGTGGGGCACAGGCTTCGCGGAGCCAGGCGGCTTCTTCTGTAGAGAGATGAGGGGAGAGGGTATCGAAGACGCGCTGATGGTAGTCGTTGAGCCATTGGATTTCCTCTTGGGTCATCATCTCGCGGACGATGGGAGCCTTGTCGATGGGACAGAGGGTGAGCGACTCGAACTGGAGGAACTTGCCGAATTCTGTCTCCTTGTAAGGTACGATCAGCAGAGTGTTCTCTGTGCGGGCGCCACAACGGTCAGGCAGATAGATGCCGGGTTCATCGGTAATCGTCATGCCTGCCACTAGCGGGGCCGGTTTCCACTCCAAACGGAACTGGTGGGGGCCTTCGTGAACATTCAGATAAGTGCCTACGCCGTGACCCGTGCCATGCAGGTAGTTCAGACCTTCACGCCACATATCCTTACGGGCCAGGATATCAATCTGGGTACCGCTGGATCCACTTGGGAACTTACAGAGTTCTATCTGGATATGGCCTTTGAGCACGAGAGTATATATCTGCTTTTCCAGATCAGTAAGCGGTCCGAGGGCGATGGTACGGGTAATATCTGTCGTGCCATCGAGATACTGGGCACCACTGTCGAGCAACAGCATACCCTTGGGCTGCAAGGGGATGTCAGTTTCTGGGGTGGCTTCATAGTGAACGATGGCTGCATGGGTGCCATAGCCGGCAATGGTGTCGAAGGAGATATCGCGATAGAGGGGCTGCTCAGCGCGAAGACCCGTCAGTTTCTGGTCGATGGAGATCTCCGTCAGCTCGGAAATCTCAGGTTTCCCGATATAGCCGGAGAGCCAATAGAGGAATTTTGTCATTGCGATGCCGTCTTTCAGCATCGCATTACGAAAACCCGCGATTTCCGTCTCGTTCTTAACAGTCTTCATCCGCTTCACAGGCGATTCTTCCTCTACGATTTCCGTCTTTTGGAGATTATTCATCTTGCCTTTGTTCCTCACCACCTCATAAAGCCGATAGTTCACCTCGTCAGGATCGAGCAGGATATTATACTCGAAGTATTGCTTCAGACCATTTTCCACCTGTTCGTAGTCCTCCACCTTGATATTCTCAGCATCCAGGTAGGCCAACACCTCCGGCGATAGTTTCACCTTATTAATATATAATGTAACCGTCTTCGAGGAGATCAGCAGATAGGAGACGAACACGGGGTTACAATGTACATCGGTACCACGCAGGTTCAGCGTCCAGGCGATATCATCGAGGGCAGCCATCAGCATACCGTCGGCATGACGCTTACGGAGTGCTTCTCGGATACGGGCAATCTTATCTTTTGCACTTTCCCCTGCATACTTCAAGGGATACAGCTCTACGGGGTTCTCGGGGATGACGGGACGATTACGCCATATCAGTTTCAGCGGATCTAGATTAGTCCGCACGGTGATGCCACCTTCCTTGCGCAAATCGGCTATCAGCTCCTTCACGGCATTGGAAGAACTGCACCAGCCGTCAATGCTCACCTCAGCTCCGGCTCCACACTCTTTACCCAACCATTCCGCAATGGTAGGCGTACCCTCGATCTTCAGTTTCATCAGCTGGTATTCCGTACCTTTCAGCTGGTCAGCTGCGGCAATGAAATAACGGGAGTCTGTCCAGAGGGCAGCAGAAGTGAGTGTAACGACAGCGGTACCAGCCGAACCGTTGAAGCCCGAGATAAACTCACGGCCTTTCCAATGATCGGGGATATATTCGCCCTGATGAGGGTCGGTACTGGGAAAAATACAAGCTGAGAGATGCTCACGGCGCATCACTTCACGAAGGTCTTCTAAGCGTTGATTAACTGGATTCATATTGATTTGAGCATTTATTGTTTAAGGATGAGTGTTGAGGGATTAGCCTCCGATGACAACTTGGAAGCCATGAGACTCCAACAGACCAGCACAATGCCGTTGCGTCTCTTCTGAGGGTGCCGCCATCTGGAAACCCTGCGGATTATAAGCGCTCCACATCCGACGGTGCTTGTCCTTGCCGACATCATGATAAGGCAACAGATTAATGGTACGCCGCTCCCAAGGCAAAGCCTCAAGGAACGCCGCCGTAGCCGTCATATTCGCATCGTCAGCATTCACGCCCTCGATAAGGGGGATGCGGATGAAGAAATCCTTACCGGCATCAGCCAGATAACGGATATTCTGAAGGATCACCTCATTAGGAACACCGGTATATTGGCAGTGCTTCTCCGAGTCCATCAGTTTCAGGTCGACGAGGAAGAGTTCACACGCGGCAGCTACTTTCGCCACAGTATCCTGTGAGGCATAGAGGGTTGTATCTACTGTTCGATGGAAACCGCGCTGCCCCAGTTCGTGAAGAATCTCCAACGTAAACGCCGGATGCATCAGCGGTTCTCCGCCACAGAGGGTCACCCCTCCCCCACTATCCTCCATAATCGGACGTTCCTTCTCAATCTCGGCCATCAGCGCCTCCATCGACCATTCCTTGCCACACATCTCCAAGGCGGTAGTGGGACATTCCTCGGTACACTTGCCACAGAGGATACAAGCATTCTGAGTCGGTCTGATGCCCTCGGGCGTCAGTTCCAAAGCCTGTTGCGGACAGACCTCCACACAACTCCGGCATCCGATACACTTGGTTTTCTTATAGAGTTTCTGAGGCTGCGGCGACCAACTCTCCGGGTTATGGCACCACACGCAGCGGAGCGGACAACCCTTTAGGAAAATGGTGGTCCGGATACCCGGACCATCATTTATCGCATAACGTTTGATATCGAATATCAGTGCCATTACAAATCGTCGTTTTCAGTACGGGCGATGATCTCGTTCTGCAACTGCTCCGTCATATCGTTGAAATAGTCAGAGTAGCCGGCCACGCGCACCAGCAGATCCTTGTATTCATCAGGATGCTTCTGGGCATCATAGAGCGTAGCCGTATCCACGATGTTAAACTGGATGTGATGTCCGCCGAACTTAAAGTAAGTACGGATAAGACTACCCAGTTTCTTCTGGTCTTCCTCACGCTTCAGCAATGCCGGTACGAATCTTACGTTCAGCAGCGTGCCGCCACTCTTCGTCTGATCCAGTTTCCCCAATGACTTGATGACGGCTGTTGGGCCATGACTGTCGGAGCCATGAGCCGGCGATGTGCCGTCGCTGATGGCAAAGTGGGCCATACGGCCATTGGGCGTTGCGCCACAGACAGAGCCGAAGTAGTTATGGCAGGTCGTCGAGAGCATATTGAGTTCAGTCTTGCCGCCACGGGTATTCGGGCGACCTTCGATAGCCTTCACCAGATCGTCGTAGACACGAACGGCAATGGTATCAGCATACTCATCATCATTGCCGAAGAAGGGTGTATGGTTGCGGATATACTGGCGCATCTTCTCCTCACCCTCCCAGTTCTTGGCAACGGCTTTCAGAATCTCGTCCATCGTGTACTTACCCTCCTCGAACACATGTTTCTTCAGCGTCGTGAAACAGTCGGTAATCGTACCGAGACCGGTACACTGGATATAGGTCGTGTTATAACGGGCACCGCCACTATAGTAGTCCTTTCCCTTTTCGATACAGTCGTCGATATAGAGGCTGAGGAAGGTGGCAGGGGCATAGAGGGAGAACATGCGCTCGATGTAGTTATTCACCGAGAGTTTCAGGTTCACGAAATACACCATCTGCTTATGCCAGGCCTCATAGAGTTCCTCAAAGGTCTTGAACGTACGCGGATCACCCGTCTCAAGTCCAAGCTTCTTGCCGGTTTCCGGATCAATACCATTGTTCAAGGTGATCTCCAGGATCTTCGGTGTGTTCAGATAACCCGTCAGCAGATAGGCCTCCTTACCGAAGGCACCGACCTCGATGCAACCTGAACAACCTCCCTCACGGGCATCCTCCAGCGTCTTACCGGCACGTACCATCTCCTTAACATAGGTATCAGGGTTGAAGACCGAGGGATAGCCATGTCCCTGACGAATCACCTTGATACCCGCCAACAGGAACTCGTCGGGCGTATTCTCCGCAATGTGGATGCTCAAGCCTGGCTGAAGCTCATGGAGCTCTTCCTGGATTTCCAGAATCATATAGGATATCTCATTCGTGGCACTGTTGCCGTTGCGATCCACACCACCTATATTAATATTAGTAAAGTCGTTATACGTTCCCGACTCCAAAGCCGTCACACCCACCTTCGGAGGAGCAGGCTGGTTATTGAACTTGATCCACAGACAGCTGATCAGTTCCTTGGCCTTGTCGCGTGTCAATGTACCATCGGCGATACCTTTCTGATAGAAGGGGAACAGATGCTGATCGATATGCCCTGGGTTCATCGAGTCCCAGCCATTGAGTTCCGTCACGGTACCGAGGTGTACGAACCAGTACATCTGGATGGCCTCCCAGAGATCGCGAGGGGCGTGGGCCGGTACCCAGTGGCACACATCGGCAATCTTCTCCAACTCAGCCTTACGCTGCGGGTTCTGCTCTTTGGCAGCCATCTGTTCTGCCAGTTCCGCATGACGCTCAGCGAAGAGAATAGCGGCATCGCAGGAGATAGCCATTGCCTCCAGTTCCTGCTGTTTGTCGGTAGCCTCGGGATCGTAGATATAGTCGAGCGAGGCGATTTTCTTCTCGATACGTGCCTTCACGTCGAGCAGTCCTTCGTGATACATCTTGCCGTCCATAGCCGTATGACCAGCGGCACGCTGTTCCATAAACTCGGTGAACACACCGGCATGGTAGGCCTCCTCCCACTCTTTCGATACGTGGTTGAAGATGCGCTCACGCTGGGTCTTACCCTTCCAGTAGGGGATGACCTCCCGCTCGTATGTATCGATGTCCTCCTGACTGATGGTATAACGCTGCAGTTCACGTTCGTTCAGGGTGTGCAGGTCTTCCACCGAGTGACAAGTCAGTTCCGGGAAGGTAGGCACAGCCTTTGGCAACGGCCCGCGCTCACCGACGATCAGTTCGTCATCACCGATATACAAGGTCTTCTTCTTACAGATCTCATAGAAATTCTTTGCACGCAACACGGCGATAGGCATGGTGCCATAGTTTTCCTTATAGAAAGCGGTCTCAATCAGCGCGCGTTCGATACTCAAGGTTGTGGGGGTGTCAAAATTCTGCTGACGCAAGCGCTTGATACGCTCGTTCATACCCCCTTCGTTTTCAGGATACTTAATAGAAAAGTTCATATTGTCTTAATTATGCTTTGCTTGATATACTTCTTCAATTGTCATCGGTTTCTTGATGGTGCCCAACAGTCGGGCACCGGTTTCGGTCATCACATAGTTCAGTTCGTTACGCAGACCGGTGAAGTCGCGCCAGGCATCGAGTTTGTCGTAGTTGATGAAATCCATAAACTGGTGCTCTGCCCGCCACTTATCCATCAGTTCGGGGATGAAATAGATGCCCGGCTCAACCGTGAAGACGAAACCCACCTCCAACGGACGGGCAAAGCGCAGCGACTTGAAGCCGAACTGCGTGCTCTTCACCTGACCTTCGGCGTAGCCCACATACTGTTCGCCCAGATTCTCCATGTTATGGACGTCGAGCCCCACCATATGGCCAAGACCGCAAGGGAAGAACAGGGCATAGGCGCCTGACTCCGCAGCCTCCGCAGGATCACCCTTCATCAGTCCGAGGTCCTTCATACCCTCGGCAATCTTCGTGGCAGCGGCGATATGGGCATCACGGAAAGGCGCACCCAACTTCAAGGTATCCACCGCAGCCTGGAAACTGGCCAGATGGATATTATAGATGATCTCCTGACGCTCAGTGAACTTCTCTCCTACCGGCATCGATGATGAGAGGTCGCCGGCATAGTGCGACTTCGTCTCGGCACCGGCATCGAGCAGGAAGATGTCACCTTCCTTCAACTGGTGGATGAATCCGTGATTATGGAGCACCTGCCCCTGAGTGGTAGCAATCGTCGGGAAGGCCAACGCATTGCCATGACGACAAGCAACTTCTTCCACAGCAGCAGCCACCTGCGATTCATGAATACCTGGTCTTACGGTCCTATAGGCTGCCAGATGCATCTCCGTACTCAGGTCGACGCTCTCTTCTATCAGGCGGATCTCCTCCTCATCCTTATAGTTACGCTGGGCGACGATGGCCTTGATGAACGGCACGGAAGCCTTAGCCGTCTGAGCGGCAGGCTCCACCCCGAGCAGTTCCCAGAGCCACACCTTGTGGTCACCGCGATAGGGCGGCAGGAAGTGGATCGTCTGTCCCTTGGCACGGGCTTTGTCGATATAGTTTTTCAGCTCCTTCATGGGCATCGTGTCACTGATGCCGATCTCTGAACACTTATCCTTCAACGAAGGCTGTGTACCTGTCCAGACGATATCATCGATGGTGAGTTCATTGCCAAACACAATCTCGCGGTCCTCATCTACATCGATGACGGCAGCCAGACCAGCGTAGTCGAGTCCGAAGAAATAGAGAAGCGTGCTGTCCTGACGGAAAGGATAGGTGTTGTCGGCATAGTTCATGCCTACCTCGTCGTTTCCCAGGAAGAGCAGCAGTCCGCTGCCCATATCCTTCTTCAACTGTGCCCTGCGGCGGATATAAGTGCTTTTTTCAATCTTCATGTTTGTAGTAGCCATTGTAGAATCGGATCTGTTAGTATTTTGAAATCTCATTTACTTTCTTATGCTTGCTGATCTGAAGATTGGTCTTCGGGAAGTATTCAGCCAACAGGTTATAGAGGTCTGGATCATACTCTTCCAGTTCCTCTCGGGTGTTACACCAGTTGTGCTTACCGTCGGCATGATCCATCTCGGCATTCACGTTAAACCAGTCCTGCACAGCCTCAGCGAAATACTCCTCCTTGTCGGTAACACGGTAGGTCGCGTCGAGTATTCCCCTCATCTTGGCATTCTCATAACACTGCTTCAGACGGGAGTCGAAGTCTTTAACGGCCAACATCAGTCCGATCAGATGGATAGAGTGTGCAAACTCATGAATCAGGATATCCTCAGCATGATACTTGTCGATCTGATAAGCCAGTACATTCTCCTCTGCACAAGAAGTCAACGGCAGATTCAGGTCACCGCCGAGTCCTCTGGCACGCAAGTCCCAGTTCAATGTCGTATCGTTAGCCAGGTCGCTATGCTCAGGAATATCCGTCGTTCCCTCATAACGGGCCATGATGGCTACGCGCGTTCCTCTATTTACCATAGAGTCGAGCACCGCCTCTGGCAGCATACTCGTCATGGCATACAATGTACGGTGAGCAGCCACGAAGGCAGAGTCAGGTACACGGTGGGATGAAATCAGCGGGATACCATTCACGTCCACATATTTCTTATAGAACGGATTCAGATGCAGGGAATCGGGCGGGGTGGTCACCACACATTCCGGGACATCCAACACTTCCGTTTCCTCATTTCCCTGTTGCTTTGACTCCTGACAAGCCGTCGTGGCCATCATGGTCACAAACAGCGCTAAAATTGTTTTAGTTCTCATAATCGTTATTGTTTTTTGCTATTTCCAGTTCGCAAAATTACAAAAATAACAGCACAAATTCAACAGATTAACACAGATTAATATTAGAAAAAGGCAAACATGAGTTTTTTTGTTTATCTTTGCAGCACTTTTGATACAACAAACATTAATGTTACAATTATGGCATTCTTAACAAACGAAAAGTTAACCATCGTCGGCGCAGCCGGTATGATTGGTTCAAACATGGCTCAGTCTGCCCTGATGATGGGTCTGACAAGTGAAATCTGTCTTTACGATGTATTCTCTCCCGAGGGTGTAGCTGAGGAGATGCGTCAGAGTGGCTTCGACGACGTGAATATCGTTGCCACCACCGATGCTGAGGAGGCATTCAAGGGCGCTAAGTACATCATCTCTTCCGGTGGTGCTCCCCGTAAGGCTGGTATGACCCGTGAGGATCTGCTCGCCGGCAACTGCAAGATTGCTGAGGAGCTCGGCCAGAACATCAAGAAGTTCTGCCCCGATGTAAAGCACGTAGTAATCATCTTCAATCCCGCCGACCTTACTGGTCTGGTAACCCTGCTCTACTCTGGTCTGAAGCCAGGTCAGGTAACCACTCTCGCAGGTCTCGACACTACTCGTCTGCAGAGCGCACTGGCCAAGAAGTTCGGTGTGATGCAGAATCAGATCAAGGGTTGCGCCACATACGGTGGCCACGGCGAGCAGATGGCCGTATTCGGCAGCCACGTAGAGATTGCCGGTCGCAAGCTGACTGACATCATCGGTACTGCAGAGTTCCCCGCTGAGGAGTGGGAGCAGATGAAGGTCGACGTTACCAAGGGTGGTGCGAAGATCATCGAGCTCCGCGGACGTTCTTCATTCCAGAGCCCCAGCTACCTCTCTGTTGAGATGATTCGTGCTGCCATGGGCGGTGAGCCTTTCCGCTTCCCTGTAGGAACATACGTAAAGACCGACAAGTACGACCACATCATGATGGCCATGAAGACCACCATGACTGCCGAAGGCGCCAAGTTCGAGGTTCCTCAGGGCACACCAGAGGAGAACGCCAAGCTGGATCAGAGCTACGAGCACCTCTGCAAGATGCGCGACGAGCTGGTTACGCTGAACATCGTTCCTCCCATCGCTGAGTGGAATAAGATCAATCCTAACCTCTAATCCCGGAGGCATGGCTTTGATTAAGAGTTATCGCGGTCTCGCTCCCAAATGGGGGCGAGATTGCTATTTTAGCGAGAATGCCACGATTGTGGGTGATGTGACGATGGGCGATGAGTGCTCCGTATGGTTCAATGCCGTCGTCCGTGGCGATGTGGCGCCGATTACGATCGGCAACTGCACCAACATTCAGGATGGCAGTTGCGTCCATGTCACTTTCGATACAGGCCCCACTCATATCGGTAATTATGTCACGATAGGTCACAATGTGACGGTCCATGCCTGCACCATCCACGATCACGCCTTGATCGGCATGGGCTCTACCCTACTCGACGGCTGTGAGGTGGGTGAAGGTGCCATCGTTGCCGCAGGTGCCCTGGTGCTGCAGAACACCAAGATTCCCGCTGGCGAAATCTGGGGCGGCGTACCAGCCAAGTACATCAAACCCGTGCGCCCAGGTCAGACTGACAACGCCGAGCACTACGTTGCCTATTCAAAGTTCTACCTGGAAGAGCAAAAACAGTAATCTGAGGGCGCAATGGGGTCAGGTAATCGCGAAGCGCTTGCCTTCTTAGCAAGAACCTTTGCGCCATTGAATAAAAATCAGCGAATAAACGACATGTGACATAAAATTGATGCCAAACGCTTTATTATCTGTTGTTTACGTTATAGCAAAAATGTCATTGAATGACATAAAAGCGACATAATAGTGACATAGAAACGACATAACAATGTCATGCTTTATCGTTATATAAGCTTACATTTGCTACTGATTGACGAAAAGGGAGGTACTAGGGAAAGCATGAATTCTCGAGAGAATTTTATAGTTACATTACGAGAAACCCCTACTTAGTCGTAATGTAAGCACCAGTCTGTCGTAATGAAACTATCTGTCAATAGGGACATGACGGGTATTACGAAGAAAACCTTAATTCCGCAACACTATAATTTAACTTTATTTATAAGTTCCTGAGCAACAAAAAGTTGCCCAGGATTTTGCCATGTCAGAATTTTCACTTATCTTAG
>Ga0256405_10007524_pt1 | contig 16320 bp, 26 predicted proteins | sample RumenRJG_02DNA_FD_189096 | JGI IMG/M metagenome (GOLD analysis project Ga0256405, IMG submission 189096) | Bovine rumen microbial communities from Lethbridge, Alberta, Canada - RJG_02 | ecosystem: Host-associated > Mammals > Digestive system > Stomach > Rumen | place: Canada: Alberta...
AAATCAGACGGAACGATAGCAGGATCTGTTTCGAATCTCTACGACGTCTTCAGGACAGCAGCACTTGAGATGAAGATACCTCTTGAGGATGTGATTGACAGCTGCACCATAAATCCTGCCAGATGCATAGGTGTAGATGACAGATACGGATCCATCGAAAATGGGAAGTTTGCAGACATATTACTTATAGAAAAGGAATCCTTAAAACTTTCTAAAATCATCAAGAATGGAAGAGAAATTTGACTGTAATCATATTACAGTCATTTTTTTTTATCATAAAATCTTTACTAAATTACAAACTGCGACAAAAAAAAGACAGCCCACGACATACTGAATCATAGAAAATAACTTTCATGCTATATTACAATCATAGAAATGATTTTTTGTCTATGTGTGGGAGAAAGAAATGGAGAAACTAAGGTACGATGCTACAGGCCTTATGATAGTCAAAGAGGACTATTGCTGTGAGCACTTCGAGCCTGACGACGGAGCACTGGTTCCTATGAAGGAGTGCTGGTGCTGCAAATGGTCGAATTTCAGAGCGGATAGTAAAGATAGTGCCAGCGAGAGCTATAGCGTTTGTAATTATATAGGTAATATGAAAGAAGCAGTGAATAAATAAAGCCGATAGAGGAAGATAGTATGGGAAATACAGAAAAAACTATACTACAAGTTAATATGTTTGGTGGGCTTGCAATTACTTATGAGGGGAAAAATGTTTCTATCGGTAAGAACAAGACGGCTAAGTATATTCAGCTTTTGGAAATAGTGTGGCTTGCAGGAGACGCTGGAATTCAGAAGGATCAGCTCACTGGAATCCTTTATGACAGGGAAGAACAGTCCAATCTTTCCAACAGCTTCAACAATCTGATCTATCAGATGCACAAGCAGATGGACAGAGCCGGACTTCCAGAGCTTGACTATGTAGTGAACAAGGATGGAGTTTTTTTCACTGACGATAATGTAGTTATAGATTCAGATGTGTTGAGATTCAAGGACAACATTGTAAAGGCAAGACAGCAGGAAAACGAAGCGGACAGTATTCCTTATTACAAGGCAGCGTTTGATGAGTACAGGGCTGAGATCCTTCCAGAGCTCGCTACAGCAGAGTGGCTCATCATCCAGAGCGTTCAGCTTCAGAAGATGTACGCAGAGAGCGTGATCGCACTTGGCAGCTACTACGAAGAACGAAAAGACTTCGAGGCAATGCATCATGTATTCAAGAAGGCAGCAGAGCTTTATCCTGATGATGAGTGGCAGATTGGAGAGATCAACGCCCTTATCGGAATGGAAGCCTTCAAGGAAGCTTATGCAGTGTACGACGAGACAGTACGGTATTACACAGATGAGCTTGGAGTTACACCAAGTAACGACCTTTTAGAGTGTTATGAAAAGATGAGCCGCCAGATCACCAATGTACCTGGCAAGATCCTTCAGATCAGAGATGGCATCCTAGAGCACAGAGGAGCTGTTTCAGACAACGACGAAGGCGCTTATGACTGCTCATTCCCAAGCTTCATCGATGCATATCATATCCTCAGCCGCAACATGGAGAGAAGCGGACAGTCAGTTTATATGATGCTTCTTAATATAGTTGATTATGAGGGCAAAAAGATAACAAACCAGGCCAAACTCGAAACCAGGGCTAAGCTTTTACAGGAAGCAATTTCACTGACACTTCGTCAGGGCGATACATATTGTAAGTACTCGGCATCACAGTATCTGCTTCTTTTGGTTGGAACCAACAAGGAGAGCTGCAAGACAGTTTACAGGAGACTGCTCAATAAGTTTAAACTCCTGGCTGGACCAAGAACTGAGCTGGAATACAGCGTAGTTTCACTGGCTGATCTTCCAGACAGACTTGCAGAAGCGAAGTAAGCAAAACTAATTTTCTTATGAGAATATGAGGTTTTTTTATGAGGGGAAGATTCCGCAGGGTATTTATTTACTCTGCGGAATTTTCTTTATTGTTTATATTTTGTTCACTAATTTTTCAATGCTAAGGGTTAAAATGAAACTAGGACTACTAGAAAGGAAGTGAGGTTATGGCTGTAGAGCATCTAGACTACTCCAAGTTGAACCTTACACCATTACAGGGCGGGGCAGACAACTATAATCCAGAAGAGGTTACACTGGCTGATGTGGAGAAAATCCTCCGCAAAAAGAATCAGCTTGAAGAATTCAGGGTTCTTATGATGAAGTACGATTGTGCGCTTTCAGAAGTAAGGACCAAGCTTGATGTACTTAATAAAGAGCTTTCCCTTAGGAATAAGAGAAATCCTTTTGAAGCCATCAAGATGAGGATAAAGACTCCGGTCAGCATCTACAACAAGCTGTGTGACAAAGGCGTAGATATGACCATTAAGAATATCAACAAGAATCTTTCAGATATTGCAGGTATCAGAGTTATCTGTTCCTTTGTGGATGACATCTATATGCTTGCCAATTGTCTTGCCCAGCAGGACGATATCAAGGTTCTTCAAAAGAAGGATTACATCTCAAGCCCTAAGAGCACAGGATACAGATCACTTCACCTGATCATCCAGGTGCCTATATTCCTTACAGATGTCAAGGAGTATATGAAGGTTGAGGTTCAGTTCAGGACCATTGCCATGGATTTCTGGGCAAGTCTTGAACACAAGATGAAATACAAAAAAGATATCGAGAATGCTGAGGTCATCACTGAGGACCTTAAGTTCAGTGCAGACCTTATCAATCAGATCGATATGCGAATGCAGCAGATCAGAGAAAAGATTGATGCATCGGATGATGTAGAAGTTTAGTTAGACTAAACAAGACACGGGGACGGTTCTACTGCTGACATGGGGACGGTTCTACTGTCAGGTTTTATAAAATAAAACCTGACAGTAGAACCGTCCCCATGTCAGCAGTAGAGCCGTCCCCGTGTCTTGTTTTTGTTTCTTACCTGGCTGTCCACCTTCCACTGGCTCCGCAGGGAAGTACAAGGCCATTACTTTTTACAGGAAGTCCTATTTCATTAGCCTCTACAGTTCCCTTATGAATAGGATCAAGGACTGTGTGAAGCATGTAGGACAGTACAGCAGGCTGTAGTCCTGTTGTATATGAATTAATTAAGAAGAAAAGAGGATCATCTGACAGGAGCTGACTTGTGAGCTGGATGAATGGGAAAACAGATTCCTCAATCTTCCAGATCTCGCCCTTTGGACCTCTTCCATATGAAGGAGGATCCATGATGATGGCATCGTATTTATTTCCTCTTCTGATCTCTCTTTGAACGAACTTATTACAGTCATCTACAAGATATCTTATTGGGGCATCTGATAAACCTGAGGAAGCTGCATTTTCTTTTGCCCATCCTACCATACCCTTGGAGGCGTCAACATGGGTTACGCTGGCGCCAGCCTTGGCAGCTGATACTGTAGCACCACCTGTGTAAGCAAAAAGGTTCAGAACTTTGATGGGTCGATCTGCCTTCTCTATTAATGAAGAGAACCAATCCCAGTTGGCTGCCTGTTCGGGGAAAAGTCCTGTGTGCTTGAAGCTAAAGGGCTTAAGATTAAAGGTCAGGTCGCCATAATTTATAGTCCATTCCTCTGGGAGATTGTGGAATTCCCATTCTCCACCGCCTTTGCTGCTTCTGTGATAATGACCATTGGGCTTTTTCCATCCGAAATGATTCTTATCAGTATTCCAGATCACCTGGGGGTCTGGTCTTATTAATAAGAAGTCTCCCCAGCGCTCAAGCTTTTCGCCTGAAGAGGTATCTATTACTTCATAGTCTTTCCAATTATCTGCAATCCACATAGTGTTTCTTCCTTATAAAATATTTAATATCATTTTACCTTAGGTTAATGGTTATCTCTATACATTAATGATAAGATAATTAAGCTTTTGGTAAAAATGCACTGTGCATTGTACTACAATATACTTTATTTGGCATCTGAAATGACAAACAGATTAAAATACATCAAGTAAAATAGTTGAAAAAGGCTGATTTTGTATTAAAAGTGATTAATTTATAAAAACTTGTTGCATTTGCACAAATTATGTTTTATACTAACAAACGCTGTGACATGATAGCTATGAAGCGTGAGGTTGCTGCTTTATCCAGTTAAGCAGGTTTTCCGTGGAGCGAATGTCTAGAGGCCGGAACATAAGGCCAACCAAACTGACGACAAGTCACTGTACAGACAATTTTGAGTCTGCCAACTAGGCAGAAACGACGTGTAAGAGTTCTATGCCTTACTTTGTGTAAAGGGTCAGGACACACACGGGAGAGTGTACAGTCACCGCTTGTCGTACTTAGTTCAAAAAGTGCGAAAAGGAGGCGACTTTTTTTATGGCAAATCAGGTAATGAGAATTACACTTAAGGCTTATGATCATCAGCTTGTTGATGCATCTGCCAAGAAGATTATCGAGACAGTCAAGAAGAACGGATCTCAGGTAAGTGGACCAGTACCTCTTCCTACTAAGAAGGAAGTTGTTACTATCTTAAGAGCGGTTCACAAGTACAAGGATTCCAGAGAGCAGTTCGAGCAGAGAACACACAAGAGACTCATCGATATCATCACACCTACATCTAAGACAGTTGAGGCTCTTCAGAGACTCGAGATGCCTGCAGGTGTAAACATCAATATCAAGATGAAATAATAAATGTAACTAATGATCACCTCTACTAGTATGATGCGAGACGCATGATGCCGTGATAACTGGATAATTGTCGATTGACAATTGACGACATTGCGAATGAAGTAAGCATCCGCTGTAGACGTAATAAGGAGGTAAAACACATGAAGAAGGCTATTTTAGCTACTAAGGTCGGAATGACCCAGATCTTCAAAGAAGATGGTTCACTGGTTCCTGTAACTGTTCTTCAGGCAGGACCATGCGTAGTAACTCAGGTTAAGACAGTTGAGAACGATGGTTACAGCGCAGTTCAGGTTGGATTTGTTGACAAGAAGGAAAAGGTTGTTAACAAGGACAAGAATGGTAACAAGACAATCTACCATCGCCATGGCGCTACAAAGGCTGAGCAGGGACATTTCAAGAAGGCTGGAGTTTCTTGCAAGAGATATGTAAGAGAGTTCAAGTTTGAGAATGCTGCTGATTATGCACTTGGCGCTGAGATCAAGGCTGATATCTTCGCAGAAGGCGATAAGATTGATGCTACAGCAGTATCAAAGGGAAAAGGATTCCAGGGTGCTATTAAGAAGAATGGTCAGCACAGAGGACCTATGGCACACGGTTCCAAGTTCCACCGTCATCAGGGTTCTAATGGTTCAAGTTCAGATCCTAGCCGCGTATTCAAGGGCAAGGGAATGCCTGGTCACATGGGAAGTGTTAAGGTAACAGTTCAGAATCTTGAGGTTGTAAGAGTTGACGCTGACAAGAATCTCATTCTTGTTAAGGGCGCAATCCCAGGACCTAAGAAGGGACTTGTTGCAATCAAAGAGACCGTAAAGGCCACTAACTAATAGAACGCGAAAGGAGGACCATACAGATGGCTAATGTATCTGTTTACAATATGGAAGGCAAAGAAGTTGGCAAGATCGATTTAAGCGATGCTATCTTCGGAGTTGAAGTAAATGAACATCTCGTACACATGGCTGTACTTCAGCAGCTCGCTGATAACCGCCAGGGTACACAGAAAGCTAAGACACGTTCTGAAGTTTCAGGAGGCGGAAGAAAGCCTTGGAGACAGAAGGGAACAGGTCACGCTAGACAGGGTTCAATCAGAGCACCTCAGTGGAAGGGCGGCGGAGTTGTATTCGCTCCAGTTCCAAGAGATTACTCTTTCAAGATGAACAAGAAGGAAAAGAGATTTGCTCTTAAGTCTGCTCTTACAGACAAGGCTCAGGCAGGCAACCTCATCGTTGTTGACGAGCTTAAGTTCGACGAGATCAAGACTAAGAAGTTTGCAGAGGTAATGAACAACTTAAAGGCTACACGTAAGGCTCTTGTAGTACTTGCAGACAACGATAAGAACGTAGTTCTTTCAGCTAGAAACCTCGCTGAGGCAAACACAACACTTACAAACACACTTAATGTTTACGATATCGTAAACGCAAGAACACTGGTCCTTACAAAGGATGCAGTTGCTAAGATAGAGGAGGTGTATTGCTAATGGCAGCATTACAGTATTATGACGTAATCCTTAAGCCAGTTCTTACAGAGAAGAGCATGGCAGGCATGGCAGAGAAGAAGTACACTTTCCTTGTTAATCCTGAAGCTAACAAGACACAGATCAAGGAAGCTGTAGAGAAGATGTTCGAGGGAGCTAAGGTTAAGAAGGTTAACACCCTCAACGCTGATGGCAAGATGAAGAGACGTGGAATGACAGTTGGTTTCACAGCTAAGACTAAGAAGGCAATTGTTCAGCTCACAGAGGATTCCAAGGACATCGAGATCTTCCAGGGACTCTAATTCATAACTGATGATTATACGTGCGGATCCCCCTACAAGAGTCCAGGGTCCAAGTGATATTCACTAGTCACGTGATAAAAAACAAAGGAGAAATAAATCATGGGAATTAAGAAATACGGCCCATATACCCCATCCAGAAGAAACATGACTGGATCAGATTTCTCAGAGATCACAAAGAAGTCTCCAGAGAGATCACTCATTGTTTCAAAGAACAGCAAAGCTGGTCGTAACAATCAGGGTAAGATCACAGTAAGACATCGCGGATGTGGCGGCAGAGTTAAGTACAGAATTATAGATTTCAAGAGAAATAAGGACGATATGCCTGCAAAGGTTATCGGAATTGAGTACGATCCTAACAGATCAGCTAACATCGCACTTATCCAGTACGAGGATGGAACAAAGTCTTACATCCTTGCACCTAACGGATTAACAGATGGCATGACAGTAATGAACGGTGCAAATGCAGAGATCAGAGTTGGTAACTGCCTTCCACTTTCACAGATTCCTGTCGGTGAAAACGTTCACAACATCGAGCTTTATCCTGGCAAGGGCGGACAGATGGTTCGTTCAGCTGGAAACGCTGCACAGCTCATGGCTAAAGAAGGTAAGTATGCAACACTTCGTCTTCCTTCAGGCGAGATGAGAATGGTTCCTATCGAGTGCAGAGCAACAATCGGTGTAGTAGGAAATGGTGATCACAACCTTATCAACTATGGTAAAGCCGGAAGAATTCGTCACATGGGTATCCGTCCTACAGTTCGTGGTTCTGTTATGAACCCTAACGACCATCCACACGGTGGTGGTGAAGGTAGAGCACCTATCGGACGTTCTGGTCCTTCAACACCTTGGGGTAAGCCAGCTCTTGGTTATAAGACAAGAAAAGCTAAGAAGGCTTCAAACAAGCTCATCGTAAGAAGAAGAAACGGTAAAGCCATCAAATAAGGAGGAATAAAATGTCTAGATCACTTAAAAAGGGACCTTTTGCAGACGCAAGCCTGTTAAAGAAGATAGATGCTATGAACGCAGAGGGCCAGAAACAGATAATCAAGACTTGGTCTCGTCGTTCTACAATTTTCCCGTCTTTTGTTGGACACACAATCGCTGTTCATGACGGAAGAAAGCATATTCCTGTATATGTTACAGAAGATATGGTTGGACACAAGCTTGGTGAGTTCGTTCCTACCAGAACATTCAAAGGACATGCTGGAAATTCTCCCGTCGAGAGAAAGAGCAGCATAAACTAATAGTGATTCAATGAAAGGAGGTCTATTAACGTGGAAAAGGAAATTAAGCATAGATCACAAATCAAGAGAAACAGAAATCGTGACAATAGAGAGACAAGACCTTTTGCTAAGTTATCTTACGCAAGAATACCAGTTCAGAAGGCGTGCTTCGTAATGGATGCCATCAGAGGAAAGGATGTTGAGACTGCACTTGCAATTCTTCAGTACAATCCAAGATATGCATCAAGCGTAATCTACAAGCTCCTTAGCAGTGCAGTAGCTAACGCTGAGAACAACAAGGGCATGAACAGAACTAATCTCTATGTTGCTGAGTGCACCGCAAGCAATGGCCCTATCATGAAGAGAATTCAGCCTAGAGCACAGGGCAGAGCATACAGAATCAACAAGAGAATGAGTCATCTGACTGTTATTTTGGACGAGAGATAATTGAAAGGAGAAGCAAAAAATGGGACAGAAAGTTAATCCTCATGGTCTCAGAGTAGGCGTTATCGCTGATTGGGATTCAAAGTGGTATGCTGAGTCTGGCGATTTTGCCAATAATCTTGTAGAAGATTACAATATCAGAAAATTTCTGAAGAAGAAGTTATATGCAGCTGGTGTTTCTAAGATCGAGATCGAGAGAGCATCAGACAGAGTAAAGGTTATCGTTTACACAGCTAAGCCTGGCGTAGTAATTGGTAAGGGCGGCGCTGAGATCGAAGTAACCAAGAAGGAGCTTTCAAAGCTCACAGACAAGAAGGTTCTTGTTGACATCAAAGAGATCAAGAAGCCTGATAAGGATGCACAGCTTGTTGCAGAGAACATCGCTCAGCAGCTTGAGAACCGTGTATCATTCAGAAGAGCAATGAAGTCATGCATGAGCAGAACAATGAAGACAGATGCACTTGGTATCAAGGCATGCTGCTCTGGCCGTCTTGGCGGTGCTGATATCGCTCGTTCAGAGTTCTACAGCGAGGGTACTATTCCTCTTCAGACTCTTAGAGCTGACATCGATTATGGTTTTGCTGAAGCAGATACAACCTACGGTAAGGTTGGTGTTAAGGTATGGATCTATAAGGGTGAAGTACTTCCAACCAAAGCAGGTGAGAGTTCAGATAAGGAAGGGAGCGATAAATAATGTTAATGCCAAAGAGAGTTAAGCACCGCAAGCAGTTCCGCGGTTCAATGGCTCATAAAATTACTCGTGGTAATACAATCACCTATGGTGAGTTCGGAATTGTTGCGCTTGAGCCTTGCTGGATCAATTCAAACCAGATCGAGGCAGCCCGTGTAGCTATGACACGTTTCATCAAGCGTGGTGGTCAGGTTTGGATCAAAATTTTCCCTGACAAGCCTATCACATTAAAGCCTCTCGGAACACGTATGGGTTCTGGTAAGGGTGCAACTGATAGATGGGTAGCTGTTGTTAAGCCTGGTCGTGTAATGTTCGAAATCGGCGGAGTTGCCGAGGCAGATGCGAGAGAAGCTCTTCGTCTTGCGACACACAAGCTTCCTTGCAAGTGCAAGATCGTTTCAAAGGCTGATTTGGAAGGCGGTGTATCTAAATGAAGACAAATAAGTATGTAACAGAGCTTATGGCTAAGTCAGCTGAAGAGCTTCAGACAGAGCTTGTTTCAGCTAAGAAGGAACTTTTCAATCTGAAATTCCAGAACGCTACAAACCAGTTGGATAATACAGCAAGAATCAAAGAAGTAAGAAGAAATATTGCAAGAATCCAGACTGTTATCACACAGAATGCTAAAGCAGCTAACTAAGTAAGCGGAAGTTATAAGGAGAAAAGATCGTGGAAAGAAATTTAAGAAAAACGCGTGTTGGAAAAGTAACAAGCGATAAGATGGACAAGACCATCACAGTTTCCATTGAGGACCATGTTAAGCACCCTCTTTACAAGAAGATCGTGAAGAGAACATATAAGCTTAAGGCTCATGACGAGAACAACGAGTGCCGCATTGGTGACACAGTTAAGGTCATGGAGACAAAACCAATCTCCAAAGATAAGAGATGGAGACTCGTATCCATTATTGAACGTGCAAAGTAATATCAAAAAAGGAGAAATATCATGATTCAGCAGGAAAGTAGACTTAGGGTCGCTGATAACACAGGTGCTAAAGAGCTCCTTACAATCCGTGTTATGGGCGGATCTACAAGAAGATATGCGAGAATCGGCGACACAATCGTTGCATCTGTAAAAGAGGCAACACCCGGTGGAGTTGTAAAGAAGGGTGACGTTGTTAAGGCTGTTGTCGTTCGTACAGTTAAAGAGACTCGTCGTAAGGACGGTTCCTATATCAGATTTGATGAGAACGCTGCTGTTGTTATCAATGAAGATGGTACGCCTAAGGGAACACGTATTTTTGGACCAGTAGCTAGAGAGCTTCGTGAGAAGAAGTTCATGAAGATTCTTTCTCTTGCTCCTGAAGTATTATAAGGAGGCGCCTAGATGTCAACAAGTAAGATCAAAAAGGGCGATAGCGTTAAGGTTATCGCTGGTAAAGAGATAGGTAAGGAAGGCAAGGTCCTTTCTGTTGATACAAAGAACGGAAAGGTTGTTGTTGAGGGTCTTAACAAGGCTACACATCACGAGAAGCCTTCAGCAAAGAATCCTAACGGCGGAGTGATCGAGAGAGAAGCTGCTCTTGATATCTCTAACGTAGTTTACCTTCACAAGGGACAGCCTACTAAGATCGGCTTCAAGGTTGAGAAGGACGAGAATGGTAAGGTTGTAAAGAAGAACCGTATCGCTAAAAAGACTGGCGAGGTTATCGACTAATTAAGAAAGGAGGTAGAAAGCGTTGAGTAGATATAAGGATTTATACAAAAATGAGATTGTTGATGCTATGACCAAGAAGTTCGGTTACAAGAACGTTATGCAGGTACCAAAGCTCGACAAGATCGTTATCAATATGGGCGTTGGTGAAGCTAAAGAGAATGCTAAGCTTCTTGAGAACGCTGCTAACGATATGACCATCATTTCAGGTCAGAAGCCTGTTATTACAAAGGCTAAGAAGTCTATCGCTAACTTCAAGTTAAGAGAGGGCATGCCTATCGGATGTAAGGTTACACTCCGTGGCGACAAGATGTACGATTTCCTTGATCGTCTTGTAAATCTTGCTCTTCCTCGTGTACGTGACTTCAGAGGAATTAACCCTAACTCATTCGATGGTAGAGGAAACTACGCTCTTGGTATCAAAGAGCAGCTCATCTTCCCTGAAATCGAGTATGACAAGATCGATAAGACAAGAGGTATGGACATCATTTTCACAACAACTGCTAAGACAGACGAGGAGGCTCGTGAGCTTCTTACACTGTTCAATATGCCTTTTGCAAAGAACTGATAGGAGGAAATAGAACAAAATGGCTAAATTATCCATGAAGTTGAAACAGCAGATGAAACCAAAGTTCTCAACACGTGCATATAACCGTTGTAAGATCTGTGGTCGTCCTCATGCTTATCTTAGAAAGTACGGAATCTGCAGAATTTGCTTCCGTGAGCTTGCATATAAGGGTGAGATTCCTGGTGTTCGCAAGGCATCTTGGTAAAGATTTTCTGCTGACGCAGAAAATCTAAGTGATCCTGGATGGGGGATCACAATATATAAACTAAAACATTGCGGCTTCGTGTCTCTGCTCAATTCAGGTAGTAGTAAGGCGAAGCAAGAATAATTAAGGAGGCAAATATAAAAATGGCAATGAATGATCCTATTGCAGATATGCTTACAAGAATCCGTAACGCAAATACTGCAAAGCATGACACTGTTGATGTTCCTTCTTCAAAGATGAAGCTTGCTATAGCTAACATCCTTTTAGAAGAGGGTTATATTAAGAAGCTTGATGTTGTTGAAGATGGCGCTTTCAAGAATCTTCACATCACTCTTAAGTATGGTGCTGACAGAAATGATAAGGTTATCACAGGACTTAAGAGAATCTCAAAGCCTGGTCTTCGTGTATACGCAGGCAAGGATGAGCTTCCTAGAGTATTAGGTGGTCTTGGTATTGCAATCATTTCTACAAACCAGGGCGTTGTAACTGATAAAAAAGCAAGAGAGCTCCAGGTTGGTGGCGAAGTTCTTGCATTCATTTGGTAAATTGGAGGTACGGGCATGTCACGAATCGGAAAAATGCCAATCGCAGTTCCTGCTGGAGTTACAGTAGAAGTTGCAGAAAATAATTTGGTGACTGTAAAGGGACCTAAGGGAACCCTTTCAAGAGTTTTCCCTGCAGAAATTTCTTTTTCACAGGAAGATGGCAACATCGAGGTTAAGAGACCTGATGACCAGAAGAAAACAAGAGCATTACATGGTCTTTCAAGAAGCCTTCTTAACAACATGGTAGTTGGTGTTACAGATGGTTTCGAGAAGAAGCTTGAAGTAAACGGTGTAGGTTACAGAGCGGCTAAGAACGGCAAGACACTCTCTCTGACACTTGGTTATTCACACCCTGTAGAGCTTGAGGATCCAGAAGGAATCGAGACAGTTGTAGAGGGACAGACAATCACAGTTAAGGGAATTGACAAAGAAAAGGTTGGACAGCACGCTGCAATCATCAGAGAAAAGAGAGCTCCAGAGCCATATAAGGGCAAGGGTATCAAGTATGCTGATGAGGTTATCAGACGTAAAGTTGGTAAGACCGGTAAGAAATAATTGAGATAAGGAGAGTGCAAAATGGTTAGTAAGGAATCAAGATCAAAAGTTCGTGCTAAAAAGCACATGAGGATTCGTAATCGTTTCAGCGGCACAGCTGAGAGACCAAGACTTGCTGTATTCAGAAGCAACAACCACGTTTACGCACAGGTTATTGATGATGAGAGCGGCAAGACACTTGTATCTGCTTCAACTCTTGAAAAAGATATCAAGGCTGAGCTTGAGAATACAGATGACACAGCAGCAGCAACAAAGATCGGCGATGTAGTTGCAAAGAGAGCTTTAGAGAAAGGTATCAAGACTGTTGTTTTCGACAGAGGAGGATACATCTATCACGGAAAAGTTAAGGCTCTTGCCGAGGCTGCCAGAGAAGCTGGCCTAGAATTCTAAGAAGGGAGAAATTTTCAAATGAAGCGTAATATCGTTGATGCAAGTCAGCTTGAATTGACAGATAAAGTAGTTACCATCAAGCGTGTTACAAAGGTTGTTAAGGGTGGACGTAACATGAAGTTCACAGCACTTGTAGTTGTTGGTGACAACAACGGACACGTTGGTGTTGGTCTGGGTAAGTCAACTGAAATCCCAGATGCTATCCGTAAGGGTAAAGAGGATGCTACTAAGAACCTTATTACTGTTCCTCTTGATGAGAACAACAGTATTACACACGATTTCGTAGGAAAGTTCGGCTCAGCTGAAGTTCTTCTTAAGAGATCTCCAGAAGGTACTGGTATCATCGCTGGTGGTCCAGCTCGTTCAGTTTGTGAGCTTGCTGGTATCAGAAACATCAGAACAAAGTCACTTGGTTCAAACAACAAGCAGAATGTTGTTTATGCTACAATCAATGGACTTGCACAGTTAAAGACACCTGAAGAAGTTGCAGCAAAGCGCGGTAAGTCAGTAGCAGAAGTAACCGCATAACTTTTGACTAAGGAGAAAATCAATGGCAAACAGTGAGAAGAAGCTTAAGATCACATTGGTTAAGTCTACAATTGGTGCTGTGCCTAAGCAGGTAGCAACTGTAAAATCAATGGGATTTAAGAAACTTAACAGTAGCGTTGAGCTGCCTGACAATCCTGCAACAAGAGGACAGATTCAGCAGATCAAGCACCTTGTTAAGGTAGAAGAGATCTAATTACACTAAAAACATGTATCCGGGACCGGTTTTCGAAGGTGCGAGTGGCGAGGGCTGCGTATAGCGCTGGGGGTTCCGGCATTTATAAGGAGGAATATCATGGAATTATCCAACTTAAGACCTGCTGAAGGGTCTGTACAGAGCGATAATTTTAGAAGAGGCCGTGGCCATGGTTCAGGAAATGGCAAGACAGCTGGTAAGGGACACAAGGGACAGAAGGCTCGTTCAGGAGCTCCAAGACCTGGTTTCGAAGGTGGTCAGATGCCTCTGTTCAGAAGACTTCCTAAGAGAGGCTTCAAGAATATCAATCACAAGAATATCGTAGGTATCAATGTATGCGCCCTTGATGTATTTGAGGATGGAGCAGTTGTAGATGTTCAGGCACTTAAGGATCAGGGAATCATCAAGAAAGAGCTTGATGGAGTAAAGATCCTTGGAAACGGCGAGATTACTAAGAAGCTTACGGTTAAGGCAAATGCGTTCAGCGCAGCAGCTAAAGAGAAGATCGAGGCACTTGGTGGAACAACAGAGGTGATCTAATGTTTAAATCCCTAATGAATGCATTGAAAGTCAAAGAAATTAGAACTAAGATTCTATTTACTTTTCTTATGCTCTGTGTGATCAGACTCGGATCTGCTATTCCTGTACCTGGAATGAATACAACAGTTTTCCGTAACTGGTTCTCAGGACTTACAGATAGTGATGCTTTTGGCTTCATGGATCGATTTACTGGTGGATCATTTGAGAACATGTCAATCCTTGCTCTCAACATTACACCATATATCACATCTTCCATTATCATTCAGCTTCTTACAATTGCTATTCCCAAGTTTGAGGAGTGGCAGAAAGATGGTGAAGACGGAAGAAAGAAGCTTACAGCGCTTACAAGATATATCACTATAGCTTTAGCGCTTATCGAGTCCATCGCAATGGCAATCGGTTTCTACAGGAACACAGGCTTCTTAACAGAGCAGTCAATCTTCCTTGTAGTTCAGATTGTTGCAGCACTTACTGCTGGTAGTGCATTCCTGATGTGGGTTGGTGAGAGAATCACCGAAAACGGGGTAGGAAATGGTATCTCAATAGTACTTACTATTAACATTCTTTCTAGAATGCCTTCAGATATCAGTTCACTTTTCGAGCAGTTCGTGCTCGGAAAGCCTATTGCTAGGGGAGTAGTTGCAGCAGTTGTAATTATTGCAGTTATAGTTGCAATGGTAATCCTTGTTGTTCTTCTTAACGGAGCAGAGCGCAGAATCCCTGTTCAGTACGCTAAGAAGATTCAGGGCAGAAAGACTTACGGCGGAAATCGTTCAGAGATCCCTCTTAAAGTCAATACTGCAGGTGTTATGCCAATTATCTTTGCTATGTCACTTTTCCAGTTCCCAATCATCATTACACAGCTTACAGGCTATAACGGAAGTGGTGCATGGGGCAAGTTCGTAGCATATCTAAATCAGAGTAATTGGTGCAATCCTAACCATTGGAATTATTCAATCGGACTTATTGTTTATATTCTTTTGCTTATCTTCTTTGCATATTTCTATACATCTATTACATTCAATCCTATAGAGATTGCAGAGAACATTAAGAAGCAGGGCGGATTCATCCCTGGAATCAGACCAGGAAAGCCCACCAGTGATTATCTCACTGGTATCCTGAACTACATCATTTTCATTGGCGCATGCGGACTTACAATTATCGGTGTGCTTCCTATTTTCTTCAATGGTGTATTTGGAGCACGTGTATCATTTGGTGGTACCAGTCTTATCATCGTAGTAAGTGTTATACTTGAGACGATCAAGCAGATTGAGTCACAGATGCTTGTGCGCAATTACAAGGGTTTCTTGGAAGATTAAGCTATGATACAATGTAAGAGGCGCAGGGACCTGCACTGACGCAGGCCCCTAAACCTCTTATCTTAATTTTAGAGAAGGGTGAATGAGTATGAAAATTATTATGTTAGGTGCACCTGGTGCAGGTAAGGGAACACAGGCCAAGATGATCGCGGACAAGTTTGGTATTCCGCATATCTCAACTGGCGACATTTTTAGAGCAAATATCAAGAACGGAACAGATCTTGGTAAAAAGGCAAAAGAGTACATGGATAAGGGACAGCTTGTTCCTGATGAGCTCACTGTTGAGATCCTTCTCGACAGAGTTGCTAATGACGATTGCAAGAACGGATATGTTCTTGATGGATTCCCACGTACTATTCCACAGGCAGATGTTCTTGACAAAGAGCTTACTAAGCTTGGCGACAAGGTTGATTTTGCCATCAACGTAGATGTTCCTGATGAGAACATCGTTCGCAGAATGTCAGGAAGAAGAGCATGCCTTAAGTGTGGTGCTACCTATCATATTGAGCATATTCCACCTAAGAAAGAGGGAATATGTGATACATGTGGCAGCGAGCTTGTTCAGAGAGATGATGACAAGCCTGAAACAGTTCAGAATAGGCTATCGGTTTATCACGAGCAGACTCAGCCACTTATCGAGTACTACGACAAGAAGAACATTCTTAAGACAGTCGATGGTACTAAGGATATGCAGGAAGTATTTAATAACATTGTTAACATTCTGAACGCATAAGGAAAAAATGGCTATTACAATTAAAACCGATGAAGAATTAGAGCTTATGCGGCAGTCGGGACGTCTTTTGGCGAAGGTTCATGAAGAACTTCACGCCGCTCTAAGACCGGGCATTTCCACCTATGAACTTGACGAAATAGGTGAAAAGACAATCCGTGGGCTTGGGGGAATACCCAACTGTAAGGATTATGAGGGATTTCCCGCTTCTGTGTGCATATCAGTGAATGACGAGGTTGTTCACGGAATACCAAGTAAGGACAGGATCCTTGTTGAAGGTGACATTGTCACCTTCGACACGGGCCTTAT
>Ga0256405_10007525_pt1 | contig 16319 bp, 13 predicted proteins | sample RumenRJG_02DNA_FD_189096 | JGI IMG/M metagenome (GOLD analysis project Ga0256405, IMG submission 189096) | Bovine rumen microbial communities from Lethbridge, Alberta, Canada - RJG_02 | ecosystem: Host-associated > Mammals > Digestive system > Stomach > Rumen | place: Canada: Alberta...
GTCTTTCTTCTACGATAGGTCAGAATGCCATTCTTTATGTCTGTCTTTTTGAGATAAGCCATATCCACAAAAGACATGCCTCTTGTGTAAAAGCTGAACATGAACATATCACGGGCAAAGTCCAATGTCGAGTTCATGGCCAAGTCCAACTCCTTCAGGGCTTTGATTGCCTTGATGGGAATAGCGCGCTTGACCGTCTTATCCACTCCCGTATATACGTGACGGAAGGGATTGTTCTGTTGAGTCAGACCTTTTTCAACGGCACGATTATAAACAGCCCGAAAGATGCGCATGTAGAAGGAAATGGTGTTCATGCGAACCCCTCTGGCTTTCAAGTGGGCCTCGTATAGGAGCATCATGTCTGAACTGATGCCGTCGAGGGGCACATCCTGCTCTTCGCGGAATGTCATAAAGCTATTGAGTGTGGCTGTATAGGTCTCAGACGTACGGACTTTGCCCAGTTGCTTCAACTGCGCTATGACGTTGTGCCAGAATGAGAAGAGTGAGACTTCCTTTGTCAATTTATGGTAGCCAGTTATCACATCGTCTGCCGTGTATCTGCTTTGTTCCGTTTCAAGCTGCGAGATAACTTTCTTCAGTCGTGCCAAGTCCCATGTCAACCATTCCTTGATGGCATTGACGATGTTTGTGCGGTCGCCATTGGCCATAACCGTTTCCGAATTTTCATCCCATTCGGATGCAAAGATTCTGTAGTCTGTATTCAACTGACGAACTACGCGATTATGGATAATCTGGATGTAGATGCATCCTTCCTTGCCTTCGACAGAGGAAGGTCTGAATTTTACCTTTATTGATGTCATATTCATACCCTAATTGCTTGCTTATTTATCTGGTCAGCTCCCCTTACATCGATAGATGGCTGGGGTATTAGGCTGCCCCTCCTTACTTTTGAGTGGACAGAGGCAAGCCTCTTATGCATATCCTTCTTTGCGTGAAGTCGCCAGATTTTTGTCATTTTGAATATTGTTATTCGAAGAACCATAAAAGTCATAGTAACCCTAAAAGCTTGCTGTTTTATCTGGCTAGTTTCCCCGACATCGATAGTAGGCAGGGGTATTAGGCTACCCCTCCCTATTATTGAGTGGACAGAGGCAAGCCTCTTCTGCATATCTGTCCTGGCATGATGTTGCCAGATATTTATCATTTTGAATACCGTGTTTCGAAGAACTATCAAAGTCATATAAACTATAATTGCTTGCTATTTTATCTGGTCAGCCTCCCAAGCATCTATAGGTGGTTGGGGAATTAGGCTTCCCACTACTTAAAAAATGTGGCATCGGCAAGCCGATTTTACACGCTTGAGATTATCCTCTTATATCGGCTCCGATATTCATGGCCTGCCATGTGTAAGAATGGCTTAATGCCAGATTCCGTGACCTCTGCTTGCAGATTTATCTGGTCAGTCCACCGCCTGATGAAAATCGGAACGGGTAGTGAGCTTCCCGATGCTTGTTTTATGTGGCAAGCATCGGGCAAGCCCTCTACTTCATGGCTACATTGCCTTCATCCACTCCTTGTCCCGAAGATAGACATAGAGATAGGAACGTGAACTTAGGTCACCTTGCAATCGCAGGGTATGTGCGAATGCAGCCGTTCGCTCACTTTCGCTCAGTTGCTGCCATACGCCAAAGGCTTGAGATTCGTTGTTGCCAACCTTCTTGTAGATGACCTTCAATCGGTCAAAGGAAGAGGTGACATCGCTAGCATTGATACCGTCAATACTGGTTGCATTGTCGGATTCTGTTGAATGGATGCCATCGTTAGATTGCTCAGAATCATCTGGAATGTCAACGACATTAACGCAATCTGCGTCGGATGATGCTATAGCTGGGGCTGCAATCGCTTTGAGGGAGGGTGAAGTAGTTGCGCTCGCTACATTCACTTTTTTTGAAGGTTCAACAATAGGGTCAGTTTGCCAGCTGGACTTGTTCGGCTTGCGCTTGTGCGATGCAAGGATTGCAGCATTCTGCTCCTCATCCGTCAAAGGGATGGGATTCTTGCGGTTCGCTTCCAGCCATTTGTCAATCTCGTCAAGATAAATGACCCATCGCTTGCCAGGTTTGGAGCCAGGGATTTCCCTGTTTGCGAGTTTCTGATAGATGGTCGCAAGGGGAATGTTGGTGTACCCGGCAACCTGCTCTGGCGTGACAGGGCGGTGTCTGTTCTCTCGCTGCTGAGTTGGTCTGTTCTGAAGGTTCAGCAGTAACGCCTTCATGCCCGATACTTCATCCCGAAGTTCGGCAACGACCTGCGGAAGGTCATTGAACGTGATTTGATTATTTGTCATTTTACAACACGACCCTTTAGTGGAATCGTGCTGCAAAGGAACCCCGTTATGAATCGGAGGGCAAGCCACTTTTTAATAACAGGTTCATCACGAAACAATCACGCAGTTGAGCCTCGTTTTGGGCTGTTTTTCATGGTTAAAACAGGTTTTTGAAGTGGATTTTGATAACATCGAATACGTAAGTATAATGAATGACAGTTGAGATTTTGACCGTGTTTTGGGTAAGATTTATGACTAAAAAGGTATATACACAATAAAGCCACACCAGAGTTTTGTATCTGATGTGGCCCGTAATGTGATGTTTATGTTTTGATGCAGGATTGGTGAGAGATATTAACTTCAGCCTTTCTCACCACCCAGTTGCAAAGGAATATGAAACAGCAGTCCGTCTTTCCCAGGGTAATCGCAGTGAATCTGGTCGCTGTTGGATGTGACAGTCAGGTTCCTGAGCGTATTGTGTGATAACGGCTCTCCACTGGCTGTTACGCATAATGAAGCAAAACGACGCTCGATATAACAGGCGCAATCATCGTTGCTGTAAACCTTGCCTTTACCAAGTCCCAATCTTGTTGCAATGCTCCAGACCATATGGCGGACATCGAAGCTGCTCAGCTTGGTCTTGTATCTCTTCCACTCAACTTCAGGGCGGTAGTTGTGATCCATCGCGAATCTCAACAGATCTGTACAGAACTCGTCCATGTCTTCCTCATATACAAATGGAGACATGATGTATAAAAGGTATTCATGAATGGTGTCCAGTTTCTTCTTCTGGCTTTCTGCCTGACTTTGGTAGAAGTCATCAATACCCTGCTGGTAGGTTACGCTGACATGGTTGTCTTTTGCGAGTTCTCCTGTCTCTGCCATATATGCCTCTTCTATAACCTCAGTCTCGCTTATCTCTTCAGCGGTTTCTGCTTCACAAGCGGTATCAATACCCTCTGACTCGTTATAGACAGGTATTGCCTCCAAAAGAAAAACAGGCTTCTGTGCCGTTGATTCATTTGTTGCAGTTTGATTGTTACAAGCATGAGTCTTGTTTTTCCACGTCTGCGCTATTCCCACGAAAGCATACTGTACTGCCATATACATTGACCATAGGACAATTACAATCATCAGGTAGATGATAGATACAGGAACGATGCCATCGGGGAGATTTGAGTCTGCCCATTGACAAAGTGGAATTGAAAGAAGAAGAACTGCAACTCCCGGCAGGATTCTTGTGGAGATCCATTCGAGCCGGATGGATGCCTCACGTGAAGTGATTGAAGATGGTGAATCTATTTTCATTGTCTTTATGTGTTATTGTCCGTTGTTTCAGAAAACATGCTGCAAAGTTAAGAAGAATTTTGCTTATGACATATAGCCTTTTCGCCTGTAGGCCAATGATTTATATTTATTTGTGAATCATACTTGAAGTGAGTATGATTTTCACATTTGGCCTTTTCCTCCTTTTTCTCCGTTGTTTGATTGCCCTACAAAGGTATAACGAAAAATGAGAGCCAATCCTGTTGGTTCCCATTTTCCCATGTGTGTGACCTGAAAATAGTATCTTTGGTTTCATTTCTGGAAGAAATAGAACCAAGAAAACTGTTTAGCCCTGCCCGACAACTTTCAGCTGTGGAGTTATCTTTGGCTTCAACGTGATGCGGTTGACACTCTCGCGCTTGCTCTCATCTGCCATGTTCGCATAGATCTGAGTAGTTTCCACGTTCTTGTGTCCGAGCATGTGCTGTACGGTGTATATACCTGTACCGGCATCAACCTGCAAGGAGCCGAAAGTATGACGGGCGCAGTGGAAGGTGATGTGCTTGGTGATGCCCGCTGCCTTCAGCCAGTTCTTCAAGGTGGTGCCAGTCATCTTGTCCTTGAAGTCAGGGAATACTTTTGCATCGGGTTCGTGTCCCTCGTCATAGAAGCCGATGAGTTCAAGAGCCTCTTCGCTGACTGGGTTGTTCACAAGCTGCTGAGTCTTCTGCATACGTACTGTGATATACATGCCGCCATCACCGTATGGCTGAATCTTCTTCCATGTCAATGCCTTGATGTCACTTTTTCTTAGTCCAGTGAGGCAGGAGAAGAGGAACGCTTTCTTCAATACAGGTTCCTTGCAGTCGGTGTTGGCAAGCTTTACGAGTTCCGGCTGTGAGAGGTGCTCTTTTTCCGTAGGGATGGTGTCAATCCTGTCAAGGAAGCCATTGGGATTCTCCTTGATTTTGTGGTCACGGTAGGCTGTGTGGAGCACGGCGCGGAAGGTTGACCAGTAGCCGGCAATGGTGTTGGTGTGCAGCTTCTGCTTCTTGTGGATGGTCTGTGGAGCGGCATAAAGGTACTCCTTGAACTTGTTGCACAGGTCAACTTCTATTTCCCCGAAGGTGCATTTCCCTTCGCAGAAGGTTTCGAAATGCTTATAGACGTTCTGCCACTTGGTGTTCCTGGCATCGGCCTTCTTCTTGAACCATGCGAGGAAGTTGCCTTTCTCCTTCTCTCGGTCAAAGAAGTCGTAGCGTTCGTTCACGATGCTCTCATAGCGTCGGCAGCGTAGTGCCTCGGCTTTCTCCGTCATGCGCTCGTTGTAGTCACGCTCACGCTGGTTCTTGGGCTTGGCAAAGATGTAGATGCCAAGTGACTCATGTCGCTGTACCTTCATGGTTGACTCGTCCCTGTAGCCGGGGTAGTAGTCAAGGTAGAAGCTCAGTTGCGTACCTTTCTTTATCTTACGCGTACGCAAGGTTACTGTCTTACAAATGTTACTCATACTTGTATGAAATTTGTTTTGTTAATAATCGAAGGCTATGCGTCTCATAGCGGGTGCAAAGTAACTGCGTGATGGAAGTGTGGCCAACTTACCTTTTCATAACTCACGGATAATTGCACTTTCACGCTGTTGTTACTTATTATTGGGCTTTATTGGAGCCTGTAAGCCCCGAATTGCGCCAGTCTGCTCGCCATTATTCGGTCTAATTCCTCCTTGACGATGAGGTTCCGGGCACCGACTTTCACCTTGGTGAGGTTGTTCGTCTTGACAATAACGCAAATGTTGCTCTTGGTCATGCCGTACTTCTCGGCAGCTTCGGCGGTGGTGTAATAGGCATCACTCGCCTTAAGGTCGGGACGGAAGATGTCATCAAGATGTTTTTTTGAGTAATAGGTCTTCCCATATTCTCGCTTGGTGGGAATATGGCGGCGGTAGGCTTGGCTGTGTAAGGATTCCTTGGTCGTGGAATAGAGGGATTCTGCCTCATCCGTAGTCAACCATTCTGTCAAGGCTTCAAGCTCGGCAGTAACTCCGAAGAGCGCATCCATGTGCTTCCGGCTATAATAGTTCTTGCCCGCAATCTTGCAAATGGGTATGTTGTTCCTCTTGGCTGAAACGTAGAGCCAAGACTTCTTAACCTTGTAGGTTGCCATAACGTCCTCGCCAGAGATGTATTCAAGTGGTTCAATGTCTTGAAAAGAGTTCTCTTTCCTCGTTGACTTACTTGAATCATGTCCCTTCTTCAACGAAAGGGAAGAAGGATTCTTAGGTTTTGATGTTGGCAAGACACGATGATAAGGATTTCCTGCAAGCATCTTTTCGATGTCTGCTTTGCGGATGAAAGCCATCCGGCTGCTGATTCGTGATGCAGAAAGTTTGCCCTCGTTTACCAACTTGTAAACGTACTGACGGGAGCATCCCATGAGGATTGCAGCCTTGGAGAATGTAAGATACTCCTGGCTGGCGATGTCTATAACAGGCTGGACAGCCTTCAAAAAGTCCTGCTGTCTCTTCTTGCGCTGAGCCTTTGCTGCCTCAGCACAATGCTCTGAACAATACCTCTGCGAGCCGCTGTTACAAGTGAACTCCTTGCCGCAGAAGGCGCATTTTCTTGTCTTTCTCATTTGACTCCTTTTTATGTGGTTTTACTATCAATTTCATGCAAACCGCCACGGAGTGAACTTTCGTCAATCATTGACACCCATTGTCAACTCATTCCACGATGTCACGTTCTTCAAATGAGGTCACTTCCTTGCTTCTTTCCCTTTCGTTAATCAGTCAACCGTTGTACACTCTTGTCAACCTTTGTCAACCCTGTCCACGAGATGGCAAAATAAAAGCCCTCAAAATTCTCCGCGGTAGAAATGCGTTGCAAAGGTAAGCGGATTTTTGAGAACCACCAAAAAGCAGGTCCGAAGTGTTAAAATCTAAAAGTGGTTGATATACAAAGGTTTATCTCTATATGCTTTTCATTGTTTGTGGTTGTTTAGAGGTCTCTAAATACAATAATGGAAAGCACCATCTTCGATGCTCGTCACAGATTCAGGGATTGTTATTGCTGTTATATCGTGGCAGCCATAAAAAGCAAGTGCTCCTATGCTTGTTACCTTGTAAGTCGTTCCTTCGTAAGTCACCGTTGAAGGAATGGTAATGATGGGGGAGTGATAATTGCCACCTTGCTTTGGAGCAACGCTGGCTTCTTTTGTCTTGTCGTCAAGTTCATAGTAGAGACCGTCAATCTCCACTTTTGCGAAACTTCCAACCGATACCAACATTGTTAGTATCAGCATCATTAATTTTTTGTAAGTTGTTGTAATCATTTTTTGAATTTTTAAGACGTGGCAAAGGTACAAATAAAATTTATAAATCCGCGTATTTTGATAGATTATTTTATTTTTTCTTAATTTTTTCTTTGGGAAAAAGCAAGGTTTTTGGCAAACTTTTTGTATCTTTGTACTCAAATCCTAAAACTTAAATTTATGGCAATATTAGATACAAAAGGTGGGGTACACGGTCCGGCTGGTGATATGGTGTTCCAAATACAGAATGGACAGCAGATACTCAGATCAAAACCAGTACACTATCATGACAGGAAGTCAGAGGTGCAGCTTGAGCAACGTGATAAGATGAAAACTGTTCAGATGCTATATCGCAAGTTGAAACCTGCGGTAAAGGGCTGCTTTGAGTTGTTGAAGGAAGGGCAAAGGGATTGTGACAGGTTCATGAGCCTTAATCTGCTTAATATAAATACAGTATCAGATGGTTCTCTGCCAGTCCTCGGCTATCGAATCGTAGGTGATAAGATTGAATGTGATATAATCTCCGAGCAATGGAAAAGGGGAGACATTCTGCGATTCATCTGTCTTGTGAATGAAAAAGTGGAATTTGAGGATATTATTGTTGATACTAAATCCCAGACAACTGTTGTTCGTGATGTGCAGCCAAATGGATTGTATGCCTTTGTGCATCTTCGCAACGGTCGGAAAGGGTGTCTCGCTTCTCCTCAGCAGTTGGTTTCAAACTCATAATTGCCTTCGTTCTTCCTCCTATGATCCTCCGCTCTTCCTCCGTACCAAAGTCGGTGCAAAGTCGGTGCAAAGTCGGTGAGAGAGCGATGTTTGATAGGAATTATAGCGAGTTTGGTACGGAGAATCAACGGAGTATGAGTGAAGGGAAAGCGAAGTGTGATATGTAAAATAAAAGATTGGAATATGAGTAGGCATTTGTCAGTTTGGTCGGTTATCGTGAAAACGGTATCGTATATATTGCTGTTTGTCGTGGTATGGATTGTCATAAGGTGGTTTTGGCTGTCTTATGACTGGTTTCCTATGATAAAGAGTGAGATTCCGGGAATTTGTATTCCTTTGGGGCTGTCTGGTTTGCTGATATTCTTGCTTAGGCATGAAATAAACTCTGCAAATGACAAGTGGGAGGGCTTGGTCTTTTTTTTCATCGCGATAGCTTCCATGCTTATATTCGTAAATGCTGAAATTATTGCAGAAGATGCTACTGCGAAAGTGGTCAGCGTAGATAAGCTTACGGATTTGTCAAGGGAAGAGATAAGGAAAGCGAATTATGTGCAGGTGGAAAAGATAGAACCTGATACGAGTTCATACAACTATACTACGGATTGTTATGTTCATGCAAAATCACGTAGTTCTGATGAACTTGTGTTCTGCGTATATCAGGTATGTCCGTTGAAGGATATGGAATATGCTTTTGTCTGTTCTGAGACCAAAGGAGAACATAATTATGGATTTGGCCAATCTGACGAGAAGTTGCAAAGGTGGATGTCAGACTTGGAATACCATATGAGAGGGACGATAAGATATAATGCTATGATGGCTCATTTCTTCAAGGTTATACATCAAAGCGACAATATTGAGCAGTATATGGAAGCTGCTTCTTCCTATCTGAATGGAGTTTCTGCATCTGCTAAGAAAGATGTGATATTGCTTGAAATTTCCGATGATAAAGTTGACGGATGTTGGAATAATGTGGTAATAATCTTGGTAACTCTGGCTATTCTTGTAGTGATATTGGCTCTACTCATGGGACTTACTGGAGGGGTGTCACGAAATGAATATGATGATAGCAGGAGATTCTCTAATGAAACGATGCGTGACGTTCTTTCATATTTTGCGCAAAAGGGGAATTTCTTACTGTTGTTGCCTCCGTTGCTTATGATTGGTTGGGGATTGTATATGATATTCAACGGATACACAACTCATGGAAGTAATAATGTGCTGTTTGATGAATCAGGAGCATGTACCCCAGACTCACTCCTTGTTGATGGGGAGTGGTGGAGAATCTTCACCAGTATGTTCATACATGCGGACTTTATGCACATCTTTGGCAATCTATTTGGCTATGTTTTGGGCATTTACGCACTAAGCCGTTACCTTTATGGTAGGGATATTGCCCTTGTGTTCCTGATAACTGGTCCCTTGTCTATTGCTTTTGCCGTTTTATACTCTCAGCATAGCGTGATAGGGGCATCGGGTGGCGTGTTTGGATTGTATGGTGCTTTCCTGTCTTTGCTTATCGGGGAATCATTATCGTTTAAGTTTGACTGGAAATCTAATTGGTGGACGTCGTTGGTTTTTCTTGTGATATTGGTTGTCGATATTTTTGGCGGTTTCAGTAGTAACGTCAGCATAAGCGGTCATATTTCCGGATTGGTTAGCGGAGCTATTGTGGTATGGCTATTCCGGCTTATCTATTATTTCTTTGATGATTCGTACAGAGAGTTCTGTAGATAATGCCAAATTTCACTCTACAACTTCCTCACCTTACCCATGAACAGGATTGTGCCTGACTTGTGTTCGCGGATGGTGAAGAAGAATGGGCGATTCATAGTGAAGAAGAACGGCTTGACAGTCATTTCTTCACTATTAAAAGGCTTTCTGGAGGTAGGAACTGCATCTGTACCTTTCTCTGCAAACTTGAGGTTTATAATCTGCCTTATGTCAGAGACAGATGGGGAATTGTCAGCTATGCCTGAAAAGTCGGCTTCTGAAGAAAATGCGTCAGTCATTTCCATAGCCTTTAGTGACTCTATGAAGTTGTTTTCGCATTTCAGATCCAGACGAGGCATGTCAAGGGCAACTTTCTGGTCGCTTGTACGCTTCCTCATCTGCGTGTCCTGTTTCTTGCTGAAATTCCTCATGCAGTCTTCAAGGTTCTCTCCCTTGTGAGGCAGATAGATTTCCATATAGAAATTACCTTTCAGATATGGTATTCTGAGAAGATCCATTTTGTCCCCTTCATATACTTGATAATGCTCTTCCTGTTGCATCATCATAACCTTTGATTTCGTGCCGTCGGCATTCTGGAAGTCCATAGGTCTTGTAACGTCCTCTTCAAACACGTTATTCCATGTTCCGTTGAAGCACACTATATTGAATAATGCAATCTTGGCATCAGAAGAAAGAGACTGGCTGAGAATATTCTTGATACTTCCTCTGGTGTTTTGAGAGCACCATAGGTTTATGTTATTCTTGGTCATATCTGAGGCGAGGATATGATTGCGTATCTCTGCCTTGAAATCGTTCCTGTTCTTGGTTGTATATTCGTTCTTTAACTTGAACTTATTGTCTATCCAAACGGAATGAGCGTTCTTTATCCCATTCTCACGAGTAAATCCTGCAAGATAGTCATTCAGTTTTCCATATACCTCACTAATCTTTCCCGCTTCCAGGTCTTCTGTGCCTAACACACTCATTATCTGATCAGAAGTGATACCCTTGGCGCCATTTGCAAGAATGGCTAGTGCATCTGCCAGACATAGAGGCGAAATGACGATATTCTCGTTCTTGTCGTGCAACTTGTCCACTTGCTCAAAGAGGGTATATGCCATGCTTGTCTCGCCTTTGTATATAGCCTTTGCGGTTGAGTCAAGAGGGCATGCTGTTGTATTTGCCTGTCGTGCTTGCGCCATACAATTTGTAGGTGTGAGTATTGCTATCGGCATCAACAGAACTGATATTATGAACTTGCTTCTAATCATAGAGTTGTTATTAATGGCTTTTTGTGATTTTTGCAAAGATAGTAAAAGTTCGTTGAAAATCCAAATAAAATACCAAATATCTTTTATTTCTAATAGCGAGAGCCTATCCTGAATACATCAGGATAGGCTCATTCTGCTATTTAACGTGAATTCGACGAAATTAAACGCTGCGCTTGGCTACATGAATTAACCGTGAATTATCATGAATTAATCATTAATTTTTTCTTCATTCATTTTAAATTTATGAAAAAATCGTGGCAATTAATGATAAATTCGTGTAGCCTCACGCTGTGGTTAAGGCAGCTTGCTGCTATATAGACAATTCATCGAAATCACGTTATTTCTTTGCTGATTGCTTGAAATTAAAAGTGTGGAAGATGTCACCAGCGGTAACTGTCAGTTTGAGAGGTCTTTCCACAGGATTCGGATTTGCTTTAAAAGTGACCTTTAGCATGTTTTCATTTATGTCTGCCTTGAACCAATCCGCGTCATAACTCCTTGTAATACCATATTCATGAGTAATATAATAATGTTTATCTAACGAATCGGCACTGGAAAGCCATGAATCAGAATAGTTACTGCAAGTGAAAGTGATTTCCCCTCCATTAGCATCAATAATATAAGCGTCATCTTTCTGAGTTGTTTGTGCCTCAGTTTTCCAGATCATTTCGTCCCAATCTCCTAAAGCACGCTCTACATCTTCGTTGCATGAAGTGAAAGATAGGGCGGCAATAATTGTCATGGCGATAGGCCAATTTCTTGTTTTTTTCGTTTTTAATTCCATTAGTTCTTAGTTAATTGATTAATGATTTTATTGATTAATTTTATGTAGCCATTTCCCTTACGGAGTAAACCTAATGCCAAACTGCAAGTCGAGCATGGTTTTGTGCTCGGTGTAATATGTCTTGTATCTCGTAGAGCCAGGGATGTTATATTGAATGGTTGGCTCTGCATAGATGTTAAGGCTCTTGAAGATATTCACCTGAACACCTGCGGCAGCCTTAAGTGAATAGTTTACAGGCAGATTCGATAGATGACTTTCTTTGTCAGTCTTTCCGCTTATGCCAAAGTCTGCTCGTCCGCCAGCACCAAGATATATGTTGCAATAGCGGTTGTTGTAAAGCTGATAGTTCATCTGAACAGGAACGCCGATGAAATGCAGATTCTGATCTGTGTGTAACGTATAACCCATGCTTGTGCGGTCTTTGAACTCGCTATGCAGATAGGTATATGTAAGACCTGTGACAAAAGACAAATCCTTGGCCACAGGAATACCGACCTGAAGCCCGATGGTTATAGGGCGATGATGCTTTTCCTCGTGATATGATTGATACGAGTATGGGTCGTTGACGTTGGATGTGAGGGGATTCCCGTTTGGATCAAAATATGTCATTTCTCCATCTGACGACGGGTCTCCATTTGAGATATTGATGCCAGAGGCATTCATGGCGAGATATATGTCCTCTTGTTTCTTTTCTTTGAAGAGAGGGGCATTCTCGCTTTGTTGAGCTTGGGCGGTTACGGATGATTCTACACTTGGCTGTGCTGAAGCCGTTGTGCTTTGAGGGGCTTGGGAGGTAGGCTGTGGGGTAGGGTGAGTGGTGGTTTGCTCTTGCTCCTCGGCTTGCTTTGCCTGCTCTTCTTGTTCATCTTTAGGGGCTGGGGCTTCTGGGCTTTGTTCCAAAACCAAGCGTGGTTTTGAAACAGGATTTTGGCTGCTTGTTGGGTTTCCTCCTTTGTTGGCAAGAATGTGGCTATCAGGCGTGGTTGAGGTGGCAATAGTGCTTGTCTTCTCTGGAATAGAGCTGATAGAGTTTGCCTCCACGAGAGTTTTTTCTTCCTTGTTGTAGAAGAAATAGAGGGTAGTAGGGATTAGAAGCAGAAGTAGAATAGCGGCACAAGCCTTTCGCCAGTATTGTGTGATTGGTGATAGGCGTTGGGTGTTTGTTTCAAGGGCAGCATCAATGTCTTCCCACAATCCCTCTGGAATTGTAGGAACCTCAAAACCGTTCATCTTCTGCTGAAGATCTTTAGTCCATTGTTCTTTCATTGTCTGCCTCCTTCCTGCTTTAATAGTATTTTGCGAAGCATGTTCTTCGCTCTGTGTAACTGAGATGCTGATGATGCTTCCTTTATGCCTAATAGCTGGGCTATTTCTTTGTGCGATTTATCTTCAAAGGCATAGAGGTTGAGCACCACACGATAGCCTGTAGGGAGTTGCTGAATGGCGTTGTGAAGCTGTTCTGCCGAGAATCGCTCTACCTCCAGATCCTCTTCACAATCAGGCAGTTCCTTCGATGTCTCTATGAAAGCATCCTTGTGTTTCCTTCGTAAGAGCATGAGCGATTCGTTTACTGCTATCCTCGTCATCCATGCCACTAAGGAACTACCGTTCTGCTGTTTGAAATTGTGAATGTTTTTGAATGTCTTGATATAAGTTTCCTGAAGGATGTCACGCACATCTTCCTCGTTGACAACGTATCTCTGACAGACGGCAAAGAGATAGCGAACCGTAAGGCCATACAGTTCTTGCATAGCCTTACGGTCGTTTCGTAACAGTCGTTCTGTCAGTTCGTTGTCTATCTCCATTATAGCTTTCTCACCTTACCCATGAAGAGAATTGTGCCTGATGTCTTCTCGCGGATGATATATACAAACGGGCGATTCATGATGAAAGACGATGTCCGCATAGGCATAACGCTATTGTCCAAAGTTGCTACTGTTACGGCAGCAGCTTCCGTGCCCTCTTCATCCACGTTCACAAAGGTGGCTTGTATCACGTCTGAGATACTTACCTTTTCGTCAGAAAGGCCTGAGAAGTCAGCCTTTTCAGAGAAAGCATCCGTCATGCCCATAGCCTTGAGTGGCTTTACGAGAGAGTTCATATACTCCAGTTTCATTCTTGGCATTTCAACCAACACCTCTCCCTTACCTGCTTTGTTGAGATACTCTTCAAAGGTCTTTTGGTCGAAATTCTTCATGCACTCGTCAAGTTTCTTATCCTCGTGAGGAAGAAAGACGTCCATGCAATAGTTGTCGTTGCCGTATGGGAATTCTGCAAAATCCATGTCAATTCCTTCATAGGCAAGGAACTCGCTTACTTGGGACATCATCTGAACCTTTGACTTAGAACCATCTGAGTTGGTAAACTCTTTTTCCTTGGTGTCATCCTTGCTGAACTTGTTCTTCCACATACCCTTGAAATAGAGGGCGTTGGCAAGTACCATTCTGCAAGTTTCAGGAAGTGGTTCTGAAAGTACTTTCTTTATGCAACTATGTGTTTTTACGTCACACCAGTTGTTGATGTCGTCCCTTGTCTTTGTGGTTGAAAGCTTCTGGTTGAAAGTCTCACCTATGAATTTCTTGTCGCTGAGGAATTCTGGCTTAACTTTGAAACCTTCGTCAATCCATACAGAATTTGCCGTTGTGAATGTTGTCTTGCTATCAACCTTTGCAAGGTACTCGTTGAGGCCGTTGAATGCCTCGTTTAAGCTTTCCTTGCTTATATTATCGTTGACACCTATGATTGAGTTTATCTGCTTGCGAGTCTCGCCGTTAGCTCCGTTTGATGCCATAGCAAGCATTTCCGACAGGCTGAGAGGCGAGATCGTGAAGTTCTCGTTAGCTTTTGTTGCTGCATCAACCGCAGCGAACAGAGGAAAAGCCTTGTTTATTGAGGCTTCAAGTATGCTTGTCGTTGTCTGGTCGGTTGGACAAACTACTGGACCTGTGGTTTCTGTATCGTCAGAACTGTCGCAACTTGTTATGGAGAATAGGGCTGCAAGCATCAGAAGTCCTATTGAATGGATTTTATATTTTTTCATTTTATGTATCATTTAAGTGATTCTTTCTGTATATATAATGCTGAAAATTTGAAAACCTTGCATCGGTAAAGGGATTTTTTTATAATTTCCTTACCTTACCAATGAAGAGGATAGTGCCTGTTGTCTTTTCGCGGATGATATAGGCAAACGGACGGTTCATGATGAACGGCATAGGAACTTGTTCCGGGGTTAAAGATGTTGAGGTAAAGCCTGTATATGTAACGGCAGCTGCCTCAGTACCTTCTTCATCAACATTCACATAGGTGATCTGAATGACATCTGAAAGAACGGTTCTCTCATCGGAAATGCCTGAGAAGTCGGCTCTCATCTCAGAGAAAGCATCAGTCATGCCCATTGCCATTAGTGGACTTGTGAGAATGGTTTGGCCTTCCAGTTTCATGCGAGGCATACCGACAGAAACCAATCTCGCACGAGTGTTATTGATATACTTGTCGAAGGTCTTTGCATTAAAGCCTTTCAGACAGTCGTCGAGTTTCTTGCCCTCATGCGGAAGGATAACGTCCATGCAATAACTGTCATTGCCGTAAGGAAGCTCTACCATATCCATATCGTCTCCTACATATGCAAGGAAGTTGTTCGTCTGGTGCATCATCTTGACCTTTGTCTTTGAGCCGTTGGAGTTCATGAAATCCTCATCTATGGTATTGTCCTTTTGGAACTTCTGCCTCCACATCCCCTTGAAATAGAGGGCGTTGATGACCATCATACGGTAACTGCTAGGAAGAGGCTCATCCAGAATCTTCTTTATGCAACCGCGAGTGTTTTTGTCGCACCAGCCATTGATGTCATTCTTCGTTTTTTCTGTGGAAAGTTCCTGATTGAATGTCTCGCCGACAAGTTTCTTTTTAAGGAACTCGGGCTTTACATTGAAGTCTTCATCAATCCAAACGGAGTTAGCCGTTGCAAATGTCGTCATGTCGTCAACTTTCTCCAGATACTCGTTTAGGCTCATGTATCTCCCGTTCACTTCTTCCTCGCTTGCATCACCTGACTTGATGATTGAGTTTATCTGTTTGAGAGTCTCGCCTTTGGCTCCGTTAGAGACAACGGCAAGCATTTCCGCCAGACTTAGAGGTGAGATAGTGAATGTCTTGTCTTTTTCTGTAATTGCATCAACCTCAGAGAACAGTTGGAAAGTCCTCTCTTGCGATGCCTTGAGGGCGTTGATGGTTGTTTGGTCCATTGGGGCAATCTTTGTACCGGTTGCAGGCTCTGGAGTTTCTGAATCATCAGAACTGTCGCAACTTGTGGCGAATGACAGGGATGTCAATGCCAGTAGTCCCATTGCATAGAATCTAGATTTATCCATTTTTCTTGTTTTTTTAGGGTTTCTAACTGCCCGTATAATGCAGAGGGAATTAAAACCTTGCATGGGAAATGATTTTTTTTCGTTAATAGGTAAATTTTCTTGCTTTTTATGTCCGTTGTTCCTTCGATTGCAGGGAACGGATTTGAAACGGACTTGAAACTCTAAGTTTGCAGCGTCTAAGAAAAAGATGTGATAATCTTTGCTTAGTAAGGCAGAATTCCTTACCTTTGTTGTAAAAAGGAGGAACCGGCCTGCTGGAGAGGGAAACTTGGGACTTGAATGGTCAATAACCATAAGCCGTATCAGTCCTCCCAGCCACGTTGCAAGCTCTGATAGAATGATAACGGCTACGAGCCTATTTAGAGTTTAGAGTCAATGCAACTATGCCGATTCCTTATAAGTTCGGTACAAAGGTATGAAAAAAATCTTTATCGGCATAGATTTTTCCAAGGAAAAGTTTGATGCGACGGTCATTAAGGCCGAGGGAGTCGAGGAACGTGCAGCAAGACAGCATGAGGTGTTTGACAACAAGGTAGGTGGTTTCCGCCGTCTTCTCAAGTGGGTAAGGAACGTTGTGGAAGAACAGGACGCAA
>Ga0256405_10007526_pt1 | contig 16311 bp, 22 predicted proteins | sample RumenRJG_02DNA_FD_189096 | JGI IMG/M metagenome (GOLD analysis project Ga0256405, IMG submission 189096) | Bovine rumen microbial communities from Lethbridge, Alberta, Canada - RJG_02 | ecosystem: Host-associated > Mammals > Digestive system > Stomach > Rumen | place: Canada: Alberta...
ATTTAGCCTCGCCAGTTGTCAAGGTAGATCGCTTTCCTTATATATCTCACCAGTGAAGGTCACGTTATATAAGTTGTTTCATGCCGTTTGTCGAGGCGGCTGAAAAAGAACGCTTTGTCCTTTCGACGTTGCAAAGGTAGGCATTATTTTTAGGGCAAAAAAGCGAATTACATATTTTGGCTATATTCTTAACCTTAATCCATCTCCATAAACATAACGAAAGGTTTTTATATCGAAAAACGATAACTACGTTAATTTTAAATACACTATTTAACCGAAAAACGTTAATTCGGTCGTTTTATTAAGTTAATTTTAGAAAAACGGCAAAAATAGCTTTTTTCGTGCCGGTTATTACTTTTCGTTTGCAACAATAAAAAATAATATTGACAAGTTGACAGGGTGAAAATAAGCATACACAATAAAAACAGATGTACATTTGCACCCGCAAACAATAACCGAAAATGCGAACATAAAAAACGAAAGATTTTTAAAAACGCATTTTAAGGCATGTAGAAACGCTTATTTTCATGCTACCTTTGTAGTTATCCACAAAACATAATTGAAACGTTTGTAGGTATCTTAAAATGCAAAATAAAGCATGTTTTGTTATTACAATAATATTTGCAGAAAGCAAAGCTATACAATAATATAGCATAAAAGCGTTTTTAAGGTAGTCAGAAACGTTTAAAATAAAGTTGACGGGGAAATATACGGGGACAAATAAGAAACGCAAACAGAAAGCGTTTATTTATGGAAAATAACAAAGGTATATTTTTAGCCGGAACGGACACACACAAAAAAAAGCGCACCTAAAATTTAGATACGCTTTGTAATAACTGGAAAAGTTTTTAGAAACCATAACAAACACACTCGAATATTTGCCAGTAATTTCTCCACACTGACTCTTGCCAGTTTTGCGTTATGCCCCGCCAGTCCTTCATTTTACGAATAGTTGTGCAAGCTATTTCTTTGTCAATATTTTTGATAATTTGCGCGAACTGGTCACGGGTTATTTTCTCGCCGTGATTTGTGCGCCTATAAATATAACGTTGCACGCGCTCGATGGTTTTTTCCTCCTGTGCGTTGACATACTCGCGCTTTTTACGGAGGCGATCTATTTGCCCTGCAAGCTCCGCATTTTTCTTGCACCACAATTCGCAAAACTCGTCTTTATTGCCGTCAAAATTATAATATGCACGCTCTATCTCTGCATATTCATCGGCTGTCGGTTGATAGCCCGTTCTGTCTATAAATTCTGAAACTAACATAATGTAAAAAAATTTTATTGGTTATTATTGATAATTGATTATTGATTATTACTGACTGGCTATTAAATAGCATACCACTTATAAAGATCCATAACTTTGCCGTTGATATAAGGCGTGTAATCTTTGCAATATACTTTTGCACCAACGGAACGGAGACGCGAGCGTGTTGTCACTGTATTCCATCCAGACAAGCGAACATAAACTTTGCCGGTTGACGGCTCGCGCTTAATTATTGCATTTCCGTGCAGATAAACCGTACCGTTATAAACTTCCGTGTTCGTACTAACTTTTTTGTTGATACCGCTCTCTAAAGCGTTGATCATGTTTTTTCCAGTCGTTTTCATTTTCTGTAAATTTTAATAGTTAAATAATTTTGTTTTGTCTTATTGACGGTGCAAAGGTACGGAGTTTTTAAAACACTTCCAAATTTTGAAGCGAAAAAATGCCAAAAAGTTACGAAAACGTTTACGTAAAAAATATTGACGTTTCTTTCTTTTTACTTCTTTCTTGCATTATAATCGAGTAACTAAAAGTTTTAGTTACAAAATTGTAGATAGACTATATTTATATATAATATAATGTCATTATTATTAAGTAGGGCAAAATTTAGCCAAAATTTTTTCAAACAAAAGACGGACACAAAAAACTTTTCCGGCTGTTTGTGTTGATCGCATTTCTTTTGTGTCCTGACAAGTTGAAAAGAAATGATATTTTAGGTACATTTGCCGTAATTATCTGGTATACGTCTTATTCGTTCCTATTTGTCGCGTGACGTGACCTATTTTAAGGCGTTTTTAGCGCGTTTTTTCGTTTACAGGGTACAGAGGGAGGGGGAGGGGGCTTCTTGGCCTCCAGCCGTAGGCAACCTTTCCGCAAAATTTTTTTCTTTTCTATTCCGCAAATTTTTTTTTATTTTTCATCTTTCATTTTCTTTTTTTTTCTTACAATTTTTTTTCTTGCAATTTTTATTTTTTTTTCTTTTCTTTTTCTACCATTACATAGTAAGTAAAGAAAAGATAGATATAGATATAGACTTTAGTATAATGCTTTTATTATTTTACATGTATATAATTATATATATTATTGCTTGTGTTTTTGATGATTTGTATTATTATATTATATATGTATATAGTAATATATATACATATACAATATAAATAATATTGTGTAGATTTTTTACGTAAATTCTACGTATAATTTTTGTTAAATTATGGCTTAATAATTTTGTTGTTTCGTTTATAGTTATTACTTTTGCGGTTGTGTTAGTTACTATAAGTTTAATTTTTAAAATTGTATTAAATTATTATGGAGATTAAGTATGAAATTTGTTTAGCGGACAACGGTGTAATTTTGTCGAATTGTACTGAGGGTACGATGAATGTGTATCGTTGTGATGAGATTACGGATGATGATGTATCTCAAGTACTTGGCAATGAAATTATGTCTTATTGTGTAAGTGATGACATGGAAGATGAGGTTCATGATGTGTTAGACAAGTTGCATATTGATAATGCTTATTGTTCCGGCTATCGTATTTCGGTCAACATTTCTCCTGTTATCACTAACGACGGTGGTGATGGTGAGTAGTTGTGTGTGTGTAGTTAATATTATTGTTAAACTCTTTATTTAAAGTTATTTATGGATAAGAAGTTGAAGAAGATTTACGAAGAGAATGACAAGCGTGGTGTATTAAAAGTCATTACTTCTCGTCAAGATGTCTTTTGTGTCAAGTCGTTACATCCGCGGAATGAAGTATTCCGTGCTAAAGACTTGTGTGACATAAGGAAAGAGTGGGGTGATTTTGGTGTAGCTTTCACGGTTAGTCCTTATTTTGTACAGACGGTGCAGGCTTATGGCGTAGAGTGTTTAGGTATTGACGTTCGTTATTATATTGACTACAAAGAAGTGACGTATGATGATATGATGGACAGCTTCTACGATGGTGACGAAACGTTAGACTTTGTGTTAGACAGGTGGGCGCGTATGAATAATAATAAGAATAATAACAAGAAAGGAGGTAGTAAGAAGTCATGAAATTGAATAAGATCAGTGATGACATGTATTGGATTGCGGGTTTATCGCATGAAGACATAGCAGACATGATGCACGTTATACGTAACAGCCGTGAAGACGTACGGAAGAAGAAGTTCGATGTATTGTGTAGGATGATACAAAGCGAGATGTAAGTGTGTGTGTATTTTAAAGTTATTATATATTAGTTAGTGTTTTTGTTTACGTTTTTACGTTAATGTGTGGGGTATATATGTTTGTCAGGCGTGACATGACATGCCCCACTTTTTAATTATCGTTTAAATATAGTCATGGAAAATATATCGGTAAATTTAGAAAAAGACGAGACGTTGGCTCATTATGCGGAAAAGATGTCTAAGATGTGCAAAGAGGGTCTTATAGACGTTGACGAGGCTATGATGATAGTTTGTATGAACAGTTACAGCGAAGGCATACGTACAATGTTAAAGCACCTTTAAATGCACATGTTTTACGTTATTATTCCTTAAATGTTATGGTAATATTTTGGGATATACGTGATAATGTATTAACTTTGCACACGGAATAGAATTACGTCGGTGATGTGTTGTGGGCGACAAAAGGCACGGAATTGGCGTTACAAGCGCGGTAGCGACCGCCACATTCTCATCTTCAATATCAATAAGTTATATATTTTGTGTTTTGAACCCTACGGGTGGTATGAAATCGGAGTCGCTCCCGAAAGTAGTGCCGCCCGTGTGTCATTTAAAAAAAATAATTATGGAGATAGACAACATCTACAACATGGACTGTCTGAATAAATGGGCAGACGTAAATGGGTTTGAGGGGAAATACAAAGTCAGCAGAAATGGTGATATATTTTCCATTAAGTCTAATAAAATATTGAAACCTATTTTATCAAATGGTTATCTAAAGATAATGTTGGGCAGAAAAATGTATCGCATACATCGTCTTGTGGCATTCGCTTATATTCCCAACCCACACAATTACCCATGTATCAATCATAAAAATGGAGATAAGACCGATAATCGTGTGGAAAATTTAGAGTGGTGTGATTACACTATGAACCTAATTCATGCTTATAGACAAGGGTTAAATAAAAATGAACGACCTGTTGAAAGATTATTGAATGGAAATGTAGTACAACGTTATCGTTCTGCTCGTGAAGCAGAAAAAGACGGATTCTCAAATCAGTTAATTGCAAAGTGTTGCAAAGGAAAGCGTAAACATCATGGAGGCTATGAGTGGAAGTATGCAAATTGAATTAGACCATATCTATAATATTGATTGTTTAGTTGGGATGCGCCAAATGGAATCCGAGAGCGTTGACCTTGTTGTGACATCACCACCATACGACAACCTGCGGACATACAACGGCTATTGCTTCGACTTTGAGAACATCGCACGGGAATTGTACAGAGTGACAAAGCAAGGTGGCGTGGTTGTTTGGGTTGTAGGTGACGCAACAATCAAAGGCTCTGAGACTGGAACTTCTTTCCGTCAGGCATTAACTTTTATGGAGTGCGGCTTTAATCTACATGACACAATGATTTGGTGCAAAGACGGTGGTGGTGCAATAGGAAGCAACCTTTGCTACACACAAAACTTTGAGTACATGTTTGTATTTAGTAAAGGAAAACCAAAATCAGTAAACCTTATATATGACAAACAATCAAAAACATATACAGGAAAGCAACAAACAGTGAAAGAGTGTCGAGGTGGCGGTGATAAAGGTGACAGAGGATTAACAACTCTTACAAGAAGGGAATTTTCAAGACGCAACAATTGGTGGTATCTTGTTCCAAATAAGCAGTATGGTAGTGGTATTCATCCTGCAATATTCCCCGAACAATTAGTGGCAGACCACATTAAGTCTTGGAGCAATGAGGGCGACATTGTGCTTGACCCATTCATGGGAAGCGGTACAACGGCAGTTGCAGCCCGTGCGCTCAATCGGCACTACATCGGCTTCGAGATTTCGGCTGAATACTGCGACATCATCCGTCAAAGGTTGGAACAGACCAAGACATTGTTCGACATGTAACAGCAACAACTATCACTATTTTGAACAACGAATTAAACAAATTGAACGAATTATGAAGATTCTTGAACTATTCAGCGGAACGGAGTGCATAAGCAACGCATTCCGAGCAAGAGGGCATGAGTGTTACACAGTTGACTGGGATGAGAAATTCCCGTCCACCTTGCACATCGACATCTTACAACTGACAGCCGAGAAGATACTGACGGACTTCGGGCGACCAGACATCATTTGGAGCGGCAACGATTGCACCACATTCAGCGTCGCAGCCATAGGACACCACCGAAAGAAGAACCCAGTGACTGGCTCACTCGATCCAAAGACGGAGAAAGCAGCCTTTGCCGACAAGGTGAACCGCCACACGCTCGACCTTATCCGCGAATTGGCTCCAAGGTTTTTCTTCATCGAGAACCCGATGGGCGGTCTGCGGAAGATGGACTACATGCAAGGCATACCGCGACACTTGATAACCTATTGTCAGTACGGCTTCACCTATCGCAAAGCGACTGACATCTTCACGAACCATCCGCGACCAGAGTTCAAACCGCCGTGCAAGAATGGCGACCCCTGCCATCAGCCAGCACCGCGAGGAACGAAACAAGGCTTGCAAGGCATTCAGGACAAAGCACTGCGCAGCGCATACCCTGCCGAACTTTGCGAGCACATCGTGGATATATGTGAGCGATACTTTGATATAGAGCCTTTGCCGTGGACTATCGGCAAGACTATAACACAACCAACGCTATTCGACAATGGAGATTAAAGGAAAGGTGCATTGCTTCTTTGAGCAATCTAAAGAGGAATGGAAAGATATTAAAGGGTTTGATGGTCTTTACCAAGTTAGCAATCTTGGTATGGTAAGAAGTCTTGACCATTATGTCAAAAACGGACATGGCAACAGGCTTGTTCATGGTAAGATTTTAAAACCGTATAAATCTTCACATGGATATTTATTTGTTGCTTTAGGGAAAAAAGCGAAACACCGTTCAGTACATAGGCTTGTAGCAACGGCGTTTATTCAGAATCCCCAAAACTTGCCAGAAGTAAACCACAAAGACGAAAACAAATCAAATAATGTTAGTTCAAATTTAGAGTGGTGTAATCATAGTTATAACGCTTTATACGGGACATGTCAAGAAAGACTGCGAAAACATAAGCAAACGGCTGTAGAAATGATAGATAAAGACACGAAAATAGTTATTAAAACTTTTGAATCAATGAAAGTTGCCGCGGAGAGTTTAGGAATACATAAAGAACAAATATCGGCAGTATGTCGTAAACAAAGAAAAACTGCTGGTGGTTATATATGGAGGTACGCATTATGATTATAAATGGTAAAGTTCATCTTTTTTTTGAACAAAGTGGCGTTTTTAAGAATGAGTTCATCAAGCTTGGCATACCTGCCGAGGACTACGACATACTGAATGACTTTGGTGAAACCGACCACACGGATGACCTCTTTGCCGAAATCGAGAAGGCATACGACGGCAAGCCAAGCCTATTCGACACGATTGATGCAGAGAACGACTTTATCATGGCTTTCTTCCCTTGCATTCACTTTTGCGGAGTCAGTCAAATGTGGTTCGACATGAACCATCGCGACTATCGCAAGTGGGACACCAAGCGCATGATTGACTACATACTGAAGAAGAACCAAGACAGGGCGTATTTCTTCGAGGTGCTGAACAAGTTCGTCGGTGTCTGCCTAATGCGTAAGATTCGCATGGTGTTCGAGAACCCAATCATGGGGCAAACCTTCCTTCGTGTATTCCTCAAACAGCCAGACGTGAAGGACAACAACCGCATGACCCGTGGAGACTACATGATTAAACCGACTGGCTACTGGTTTTGGAATTGTACCCCGACACATGGACGGTCGTTCCAACGTGACAAGAAACGTATAGAGCCAATGAAATTGCCAAAGGCACCAAAGGCAGGACATTGCTCCGAGGAGCGCAGCATGATTTCGCCCGACTATGCCCGCAACTTCATCTGCGACTTCATATTAGGAAAAGAGCAGGCGCACACCGAACGGACATTGTTCGACCTCTGACCTCACCACCCTCAGACATCAGACATCAAAAAAGTTAAACCCTTTAAATCGAATAAGAAATGGCAAAAGTTAGGTATTATGCTTGAATTATATACATTATTCTAAAATAACCTTAAAATATTTGGTGTTTAGGAATATTGTTAGTACCTTTGCAAAGGTTTAAGGGTGTGAGCGCGGGTAGCTACCGTGCAATAACCCAACGGAAAGTTTTTAGTGTCACATTTATCTTTCCTATCACCCTTTTTCCTTTGCTTTAAGCAAGAAAAATAATTCGACACGTTGCCAACCACTTTAGACGTGAAGAATAAGAAGAGATATTAAACGTTTAAACATTGCCATTATGGGCGATTTGAAATTGGAGTGGTTGCCAAGAGTAAAATCGCCCTTTGGCTTATAAAAAAAACAACCACAATGAAAGAAACAGATTACATAGTCATTCAAGCACCGATGGTTACTGACTTAAAACTAAGCGGTAACAAGCTAATTGTATTTGCCCTGATTCATGGGTATTGCAAGGATGGTGTGCATGAATTTAATGGTAGTATCAACTACATTTGCGAATGGACGAACTTAACGCGAAATACGGTAATCGCTACGCTAAAAGCATTGGTAGATGATGACCTTATAAGAAAACATGAATACACCGCTAACAACGTTAAACTATGCACATATACTTTAGGGGGTAGTGCAAAAATTGCACCAGTAGTGCAATCTTCGATAGATTTAGACAAAGATGGTAGTGTAAAAAATGCACTGGGTAGTGCAGAAATTGCACTGGGGGGTAGTGCAAAAATTGCACCTAATAATATAGTTACTAATATAGATAATAATATATCTTCTGAAAAAGAAAATATAATAAAGAAAAAAGTCAGGACAAGAAAAACTAAGGAATTTGTGCCTCCAACGGTGGAAGAGGTAGAAGCCTATATACAGGAAAAGGGGTATCATTTTAATGCACAATCATTCATAGATTACTATGAGGCAGATGATTGGTATTATGAGAATAACAAAGGAGAAAGAAAAAAAGTTTCTTGTTGGAAGAAAAAGTGTGCTATGTGGGGTAGTAATAACACAAACAACAACACATCACTACAAACAAAAGAAAACAAAGAAGAAAGTAGCTATTCTTTGGGCGCGGACTATCCCACATCGGTAGACGACGTACAAAAGTGCGATATACACTCTTATCCTAACCCGTGGTACGAATGGATGTATGAAAGATGTCCGAAAATTTCTAAGGGAGCGAGAAACCGTTATAGCGATTGGGATAAGATTGATGAGAACTGGAATCGTTTCATCAAAATGTGCGGTAACGAAAAGACCTTATCGTATGCCTGCCTTGTCCTTGAGCGTGACGGCTACGAGAAGTATATCAAGAATAACAGCTTTATGTGGATGGTAAGAAATTTCCTCGAACAAAATAACTTATATAATGGCAATGGAAAATAGAACGGAATACATCATCATCGGAACGCTCCTTAATGACACGACGCTTGATAATTTCTTCAAGGCGCAAAGTATGTTGTTAAGGGAAGAGATGTTCACGGACAGGAAGAACGCTTTCATCTATAGGCTTATAAAGCGTATGCACGATGACGGCATGGAAGAAACGACACCTTATGACTTGTATATGTACGTCACGAAGAAAGACATAAAAGTCGGAAACACTTCTAACTTCCTTTCGTATATCATGGAAATGGCGCGTAAGTACTATGTGTATGATGATGAGTTAGACAGGTATATGAAAAAATTAGTCGTAAACTTTGTAAAAGAACGCAAGAAGAATGTCGGACAAAGATAAGAATAAATTTGACGAAAGCCTTAACTTGATGTTACAAAGGCAAATGCCAAATAGCATTGAGTTAGAAAGGAACGTATTAGGCACTATAATACGTAAGAACGAATATTACGGCAACGTGGAAGATATATTGTCGGAAGATGCCTTTTATGCCGTTCCTAACAAAATGATATATAGATGTGTCAGACACCTGTTGGAAGAGGGAAAGGTTGCCGATGTCAATGCCGTTATCGCTACTGCAAAGGAAAACAGAAAGACATCGGTATTGACGGAGTTTGATATTATTGAGTGTGCGGCTTATAACAGCCCTAACACGTTCTTACAAGACGTAGACACTATCGTTGACTACGGAAAGCGCAGAGAGGCATGGAAAACGTTCATGTTAGCAGCAAATAGCGTCTTGACGCTGACCGAAGATGCCAACGATATAATAAACGCCACGAAAGATAAGATTGACGAATTGTCGAATATCAGTAACATCAATGACGGCATAGTAGATGCGAAAGAGGGTATCGAAAGGATAAAGAAACAAGTAAAGGAAAATTTAGATGGTGTCAATAACGCCACGATAAAGACTGGCTTTATGTTCACCGACGAGAAAGGTGGCTTACGGCTTGGATCTATCCTCGTCATCGGTGCTTTTACAAGCTACGGAAAGTCAAGCCTTGCTATGAACATGGCTATCAATGTCGCTAAAAGCGGAATACCCGTCGTCTACTATTCTATGGAGATGGGTACTATAGAGTTGTGGTCAAGGGTGTTGAGTAAGACGGCAGGGGTTAATGCCAACAAGATGATGAACTTCCCGCTAAAGATAGAAGAAAGACGGAGCGTAGATATCGCTTGTGAAAAGTTTGCCAACTTGCCTTTATATATCGACGAGAAATCTACGACAAAGTTTTCTAAGATGATGCGGTCTGTAAGGATGTTGGTCAAGAAACGCGGTGTTAAGATGTTTTTCGTTGACTACTTACAGATATTCGTGCAAAACGGAGTGAAAGAAAAAGAAGAATCGGCACTTTCTTCTATGGTGCGCGAATGTAAGAACCTTTGCCGTGAACTCGGTATCGTAGGTGTCATCTTGTCGCAACTAAGACGAAACGGAGAGGAAAAACACCCGTCGATAGAAATGCTTAGAGGTAGCGGACAGATAGAAGAATCGGCAGATAGCGTCATGCTGATAGACAGACCCGAAGCACGACCTGATTGGAAGGTGGATAAGTTTTTAGGCAAGTTCAGCGAAGTAGATATAAAAGGCAAAGCCGTTCTCAATGTCGTAAAAGGCAGAAATACTGGTCTTGGGGCTTATCTCGTAGGCTTCGATCAAGAATATACGACGTTCTATGAACTTGACGGAGATACCAATAAAGAAAACACGGACATGCCGACACATGATGACAACGGTGTGCCGTCTATGATTAACGAAAGTGACTTACCATTTTAAAACGGAAAAGATATATGCTCGACAACATTGAAAATAAAGTGATATTAGGCGACGCATTAGATGTGTTGCCCACTATTCCTGACGATAGCGTTGACATGATAGTGACAGACCCGCCGTATAAGATACAGAAACGCGGTCAGACGGGCTTACATGGCATGATGAATACCAAAGATAGCCTGCAAGGAAAAATCTTTACATACAACGATATTGATATTTCCGAATATATTGGTGATTTTTACCGAATATTGAAAGAAAGCGGTCATTGCTACATCATGTCAAACGGATTTAACTTCTTGCATTTCATGGATGTGATAAGGCAAAGCAAGTTTAACTTTTGCAAGCTCCTTATATGGGATAAGCAAAACGTAATAGCCAACACGATGTACATGAGTAGCTTTGAATATATCTTCTTCTTGTACAAAGGGCGTGCAAAGGTGATAAACAACTGCGGAACGCCGGATATTCTTCGGTTTAAGAACGTAAAGCCGAAAGATAAGCACGGGAATAACCTACATGATAGCGCGAAACCCGTTCCGTTGTTCCAATGTATGATTGAAAATAGCACGGAACAAGGGGAATTGGTATTAGACCCTTTCGCTGGCATAGGAACATGTGCGCTTGCCGCTATCCGTAGTGGTCGTAAGTATCTTTGTATCGAGAAAGATGAAAAGTACTATAACATCATCAACAAGAGAATTAAAAACGAAAATAGTCAATTAAGTTTATTTTAAAAGCTATGGAACTGAAATTGGATAATATCTATCAAGGTGATTGCTTAGAGTTAATGAAGTTTATCCCAGATAATTCTATAGATGCGGTGATTTGCGATTTGCCATACGGAACGACAGAATGCTCATGGGACAGTGTGATACCTTTCTACCTGCTATGGGAGCAGTACCGACGAATCGTAAAGCCAAATGCAGCCATAGTGTTGTTTGGGCAAGAGCCGTTTTCCAGCGCACTAAGGATGTCTAACATAAAGGAGTGGAGATATGATTGGTATTGGAAGAAATCTCGCTTTGGTAATTATGCGCAAGCTCCGTATATGCCTCTAAAGAATATTGAAATTATTAGCGTGTTTTCTCAAGGAAACATCGCACCTAATTCCAAATTAAAGATGTCCTACAATCCGCAAGGGATAAAAGAACATAACAAACTATACAAGGAAAGACCATGTTCTGCGAATTTCAAACCAAATCGTAAATCGCAGACATTTGTTAGCACGCACTACAATTATCCTAAACAATGCTTAGAGTTTGACAATGATGGAGAACAACTCCATCCCACCCAAAAGCCAGTTGATTTATTACGCTATCTTGTGTTGACATATACAAACGAGGGCGATGTAGTGTTGGATAATTGCAGCGGAAGCGGAAGTACGGCTGTAGCGTGTTGGAAAGAAAAAAGGCATTTTATCTGCATAGAGAAAGACCCCGTGTATTACGAGAAGTCTGTAAAGCGAATAAAAACCGAAATGGCACAACTTAGATTGTTTTAATAAAATAAAAAAAATAATCAAAAAATTTGCACGATAACAAAAATATAATTATCTTTGCAACGAAATATTTCAAGTTATGGTAGTAAAAGATTGGTTAGACACAATCATAGAAAAGGGTGTTCTTTGTGATGAATACAAAGAAAAAGTACAAAAAGCACTCAACAAGAAAGAGCTGATGGATATAGTTCTTGACGCTAATGGTGTGTCTTGGATTCCCGAACAAATAGCAAAAGGCCGTTGTGTAAGCTACGAAGCAATGTACAAAGAGTTCTGGCCTTTCCTTAATGGGAGATACGGGGCAAAGTTCCAACAAGAAACGGGCGAATACACAAGTTCTATGTACGTTGGAATACACAACGAAAGAGAATTATCGGGAGTGCTTTTCGGGAATGTATTTGTCGATACTACATTGTGTGTCTTGTTAGATATACAAGGTGATGTCGAGATAGCCGAAAACCATGTTTCTAAGATTTACCTTGACCAGAATTGTGACGTAAGAATTATAGTTCCAGAAACATCAAAATGTATCGTGTATTACTTTGTCGGAGCGAAGATAAGAAACTTCAAAGAGTTGAAAAAGCACCGCGGAGTGTATGTTTGGGAGTGGAAAGATGGAGATTGATATATGCAGAACTATTTAATGAACATAAACTTCGGTAACTTCATCGGTTCAAGGATTATTTCTCTTGATGCCAATGATGACGGAAGAAAGATAGACGGAATATTCATCCCGTTTAAGTACAACGCCATATCACCGTGGAACGGAAAGGTGTTCGGCAGGTTTAACGTCTTTGAAATGGAGGGATGTCCCGAAAGTGGATATACGCACAAGATAAGACCGTACTTAACGAAAGATGAAAGAAACGAGCTTGTCAACGAACTCGGTTATAAAATACCGTTTCTCGGACACCTTCGACCGCTACCAAGTTACTTTAGCTTTAAAAAAAACGGCAACACGAATTATGAAAAGCCGCAACAATTCGTTAAAAGGAAAAAGGAAACGACGGAAGAATAGATATGGATTTAGATTACCACATATACATACAAAAGGTTGATACGGACACGACGCAGCCAGTCTATGACCTTGAAAGGCATTTCCGCACGACAACGGGAGAACTGAAATACCGTAAGTGTGAGGGTCTGAACAAGAAAGGCAAAAAAAAGTCCGTATATACCGAATCTTATGCCGATAGCGACAAGTTAAGGATATGGGAAAGCGATGACCTTACAAGGGAAGCGACTACCATTACCCTCGACTTGTTGTTCGTCGGGGAAGATAAACAACGTGTGTATGACACATTCTACGAATACATCAAAAAGGGAAATTTCCTCTATACCGATGATGTGCGCTATAAACTTGCGTACATCACACTTATTGATGCGTTAGAACCGTCGGAAGAAAAATTCGTAGGGAGTACGACATACTACGAAGCACAATTCAAGTTCCAAAACCTATGGGGAGGGTGTAAAGACGGAAGGCAATATATCAACAACCTTAGAAATACGCTTGCCGCACCGTACTTGCGCGATTCCGAGGGTAAATATGTTATTGATAGCGAGGATGGAAGAATACCCGTTACGAACACGCAAAGCCCATCATCCGACTATAATCTTAGTGTTACGGCAGGAGAGCTTGACAGACGTGTAAGCGGTAACGTTACACCAGACCCCGTACAAGGTGAAAACGCTAAGATAAGCATTACACAAGAAGAACTTGACACGAAGACTGCTAAACGCTCATACAGCGGCAGCACACAAACGTTACCCGACGCAACAGATAGGGTGAATGACTACAAAGAAAGCATAGAACAAAGATAAAAAAAAGAGGTGATAGCGTGACTATGAATATAGATGATTACGAAGAAAGTAGGGTAGTTGATATTTCCGCAAGTCAAGGAATGGTGAGTAGTAATACGAACTTCAATAAAAAGACTGCTTCGGAATCATATACTGCGAGCATACCGACAACGACTGGTAGCGGTATCGACAACCTACGCTTGTCTATATCTGGTCAAGAACTTAACAGACGTATCAACGTAAAAGACGCTCGTCTCATAGATACGATACCAGAAATGAATGACTTTTTTGGTGCATATACGGAAGCTGTATATAGAAAAAGTACACCGTCTGGTTCTATGACACACCTTTATTACATCACAAGAGCGTCGGTAGCTACGGACACGATTCCGAAGATAAGTTTAGTGTTGAATAAATATTACGATACGGTATATGTGGTTTGATGTAGTTGTGGTTTGATGTAGGATATAAGAGATAAACAACAACAAAAGAAAACAAAGAGAATAAAAAAACAATGGATGACTTTAAAGAAATATTAGGCAGTTTTATGCCGTTGATAATATCTTTTTTACTTGCATTGATATTATGTGTAATCATAGACAGGTGCGTGAAACCGAAAGACGGGGAAGAGATAAAGATAGAACACACAACGGACACAATAGTGAAAGAAAGGGTAGATACTTTCTTTCAGGCATACCCGATAGCAAGTGGTATTGTGTTTAAGCATGATACCGTAACCGTACTTAAAACGGCTAAAGACACAGCGAAGAAAGAAGAAGTTGTGATACCCATCACACAAAAGTACTACCACAAGGATTCATTATACGATGCGTGGATAAGCGGATATGCACAAAACCTCGACAGTATTTCCGTATATCCAAAGCACACTTTTACGACCATCAATAACACTACGACGATAACGAAAATGAAATATACACCAAAACTTTACGTTATTGGCGGTTTAAACGCGCACCACGGCACTTTCTACCCGAATGTGGGTATTTCTCTTGCCACAAAGAAAAAGTGGCTTGTAGGGGCTAAAATAGGCTTATACGAAAAAGAGCCGGTTTATTCGGTTGAGGTTGGATATAACATCTTACAAAAATAAAAGTTCAAAAGACAATGAAAAAGGTATATTCAAAGCATTTTCCGAAGAAAGGATATGTAGCAATATCTTTGTTCGGTATTATTTTTATCCGAAAGGAAAGTAAGTGGCGGTTTAACAAGGTCGTTGAAAGCCATGAGAAGATCCATTTTGCGCAACAAAGGGAAATGTTGTTCTTACCTTTCTTTGTGTGGTATGGTGTGGAGTATATCGTAAGGCTTATAATCCACAAAAACCACATGAAAGCGTACAAGTCTATATCGTTTGAAAAGGAGGCTTACACGTTCCAGAAGATAAGTAACTATGCCGAATGTAGGACACCTTTTTCATGGTTGCAATATGTATTCAAGAAATAATAACGTTTTAAAAAAGAGAAAAATAATATGGAAAATAAAAGAATGTTGGAATCACTTTCGGAAGCGTTGACTTTCACGAAGCTACGCGACTTACCAAAAGAAGATGACGGTATAAACGTATATATACGTGCCATAGCACATGTGAGAAAAGCGGATAATAGCGAGAACTATGCAATATTGTTTAAAAACAAGAACGGCGAGGATTACGCGATAAAGGATTTCGGTCGCCTGTCACCGATTAAACAGATTGTAAAGGTTTACCCGTATGATTTCTTGCAGATGCGATTCCTCGATATGTGCCACACGGACACTAAAGAAGAAAGATTAGGATATATCGAGAAGTGGAACAAATACAATAAACGGACACCATCGGTTGACTATACAAAGATGTCCGTAGATGAACTTGATGATGTCTTGGTGAATATCGCCATTGAACGGCAATATGAATACGAACGCTCGGCAGAGGATATAGAAAGGAGTACAAAGGAATCGGAAGAAAAGGTGGCAAAAAACCGACAACTCATCAACGAAGCAAAGAAAGCCTTGAAAGATAGAACAATAACGGTTCACGAAAACATCAACGATAATAAACGCGGGAGAAAAAGAAAGGAGTAAAGACTATGGATAAGGAAAAGAACAAAGAGTTAAAGAAGAAGCTAAAAGATAAGCAAAGCCTCTTGATAGCAAACGCGAAAGACCCACATTTTGCGGAAAAGACTATCAAAGAAATACTTTCGCTTAAAGGACAGATAGATGTTACACCAGCACATTTCGTTGTCGAAGAAAAAGAGGTGATAGATGTTTTGGAAGGCGAAACGTTTAATATCTATGTGACAAATAGCGGCGTTCACTTCCATACAAAAGGCGGTTACGACATCTTTATTGACGCAAAGTACAAGGCAGCGTGTGATTTGCTCTCTAACTACGTTATCCACAAAGAT
>Ga0256405_10007527_pt1 | contig 16309 bp, 16 predicted proteins | sample RumenRJG_02DNA_FD_189096 | JGI IMG/M metagenome (GOLD analysis project Ga0256405, IMG submission 189096) | Bovine rumen microbial communities from Lethbridge, Alberta, Canada - RJG_02 | ecosystem: Host-associated > Mammals > Digestive system > Stomach > Rumen | place: Canada: Alberta...
ACACCAAGGCATTCTTCAACGATACAGACCGTCTTAACATAATCCGCCCGACAATAGCCTGCAAGGCAACAGATCATATCAAGGAGATGATCGACCTGGTAAAGACCCTTGAGGAGAAAGGCTACACCTACGAATCGGGCGGCAACATCTACTTCTCCATCGACAAGTTCCCTGACTACGGCAAGCTTGCCCTTCTGGACAGGCAGAGCCTCCAGGCAGGAGCCCGCATAGAGGTGGACGGCAACAAGCGCAATCCTCACGACTTTGTCCTCTGGTTCACCAAATCCAAGTTCGAGAATCATGCCATGATATGGGATTCCCCATGGGGAAAAGGCTACCCTGGCTGGCACCTTGAGTGCAGCGCCATGAGCATGAAATATCTGGGCAAGCACTTCGACATCCACTGCGGTGGAATCGACCATATTCCAATACACCACACCAACGAGATAGCCCAGTCCGAGGCCGCAACAGGGGAGAAATGGGTCAACTACTGGCTCCATGCCGAGTTCCTGGTGCTCAACAAAGCGAAGATGTCAAAGAGTTCCGGCAACTTCCTTACTTTGGACAAGCTGGTGGAGCAGGGGTACGATCCTCTGGACTACCGCTACTTCTGCTTGGGCGGCCACTACAGGTCTCAGCTCCAGTTCAGCTTCGAATCCCTGGATGGAGCAAAGAAGGCAAGGGCAAACCTTAACAAGGCAGTGCGTGAGCTTATGGACAAGACCAAGGCTGCAGACAAGGCTTCCCTTTCCGATGCAGCCAGGAAGTATATAGAAATTTTCACAGCAGATATCTCTGACGACCTTAACAGCCCGCGGGCTCTGGCACGGATATGGACTCTCCTTAAGGATAACGGCCTTTCCGATGCCGAGAAGCTGGCTCTGATTCTGGACTTTGACCGTGTTCTGGGCCTTAAGCTGGACTCTGTTCCTGCACTCCCTGCCCAGGATGAGGCACCTGTGGAGATTCCTGCAGAGGTTCAGGCCCTTATAGATCAGCGGAACCAGGCCCGGAAAGCCAAGGATTTTGCTTTGGCAGACCAGTGCAGGGCAAAGATCAAGGAACTGGGATACGAGATCAAGGATACCCCTCAGGGTACAACCTGTAAAAAGTGTAACTAATCAGAAAGTAGGTTGTTTTCAGTAATGGACGATAAGGCAAAAAAGGATTTTTTCGAGAGGATCTATAAAGAGATCTTCCCTATAGTCATCAAGGTGTCTTATCGTATCACAAAGAACCTGGATGCCGCCCAGGACGTGTGTCAGGAGGCATTCATAAAGCTGTACAACCGGGTGGAGACTTTCCCGGAGGTTGAGGATGCCAAGTTCTGGCTTATCAGAGTGGTCAAGAACCTCTCCTTCAACTATCTGGAGCATGAGAAGGTAAAGAACCGTGCTTTCGACAAGATAAAGCATCTTCCTTCTTTTTCCGATGATACTGGTGAGAAGCAGCTTTTGAAGAAGGATGCTGTGGAGAAGGTCAACAAGGCCCTGGACCAGCTTCCCGAAAACCTTAAGGCTCCTCTTATTCTGCGGGAGTTCGGCGGGTTGAACTATAAAGAGATTGGTGCTGCCCTCGGAATAAGCGAGAGCAACGTCAAAATAAGGATTTTCCGGGCGAGGGAGGCCCTCGGAAAACTGCTACCTGTAGGAGAGGTATATGTGCCCTGATGTAGAGATTCTTTCTTCATTCTATGATGGCGAGCTTGAGGATTCCCAGAGTGAGATTGTGAAGACCCATGTGGAGTCCTGCCCCCATTGCCAGAAGAAAATGGCAGAGCTTGAGCTTATTTCCAATACCATCAATGCCGAAGAAGAGCCTGACTTCCAGATGGCCCAGGTCAACACCTGGAACAATCTTATGGATATTATAGACCGGGAGGAGCATAAGGTTCCTAAGGTCAACTTCTGGCAGCGCCGCTTCCAGATATCATTCCCTGCGGCAGCCGCTCTTGTGGCAGCCTTCATAGTAGTGCTCTCCCTCAGCGTGGTCAGCTTCTATATGGGCAGACACACCACATCGAGCCCTGCAAGTCCAGAGCTCAATATGAGCGATGCTTCCGGCACCTTGTTTAATGATGATAATCTTTTCGACAACAGTTCTATAGAATTTGATATTCCTGCAATAAACACATTTATCCATGCAGGGGAACCGCTTCTTATCAAAGAGGTGGACTTCAGGAACAGGAACGGTAATAACTGAAATGAGAAAACTCTTTTTTATATTCTGTTTCTTTGTTTCTCCTATTCTGATCTCTGCACAGGATTCTCCTGCTCCGGCAGGGGAGAACATCAATGTGGAGAGCTCCGACAGCCAGATGTTCAACATGGCCATTGACCTTAAGATCCAGGACGGAACCACTGCCCAGGTTGTATCTGACCACAAGGCACAGCATAAGGTAGTATCGGGCCGGCCTGTCACACTTAACATAAACGGCGGAAACTTCAAGGCTGCAGTCCGCTTCACTCTGTATAACAGAAATACCGACAACTTGCTGCTTCTTGCCCAGAGCACCATCGCTTTCATAAAAGACGGGCACCGCCAGATGCTGTCCACGGTCAAATCCATTCCTATAAAGGCCGGAGAAAAAGTCCTGTTCTTCCCTATGGGAGTTCTTAATGACGGCGAGAAATCGGGTTATAACTGCATGCTGGAGATGGAGGTCTCCAAATATCAGCAGCAGCCTGTATCGCAGGAATAAGCTGTGCAAGTCAGACGCCTTGTCTCCGAGATATTTGCCTTTCTGGTGTTTTTTGCTCTTTTAGGCGTTTATGTCTATTTCCAGCATCTCCAGGTGGAGACTCCCGAGATAACTTCCATAACCCCCGAGATAGGCAATCCGGGCGATATCCTTGAGATCCAGGGGCTCAGGTTCGGAGAGAACGAGGATTCATCAAAGAGAAAAAAGCCATACAACTGCTCTGTATTCATAGGCAGCCGCCGTCTGGTGCTGTCCGATTATCTTTTATGGAGCGACGACAGGATAGAGATAAAACTTCCTTCCGACATAAGGTCGGGAAGACTCTGGGTGGAGACCGAGAAGGGAAAGAGCAATGCCATGCTCTTTACAAACCGTCAGGAGATTCCTGTGACAGTATCGGCTTTCCATGCACCTGGCATGCCCTATATCGACCAGGTTTCGGGCCAGGATCCCTCCATAGGCGACACTATAGTTATCCATGGCTCAGGCTTCGGCTACGAGCAGGGAAGCGGCTATGTGCTGTTCCCGCTGAAAGTTCCTGAAGATGGGGCTTCCCCAGGTGATGTAAGGGAATTTGCCCCTTCCTATGGGGAATATGCCTACGAGTCCTGGAGCGACACCGAGATAAGGCTTCATATACCTGACGGAGCCACCACAGGAAGCATCTGTGTTGTGACCGGTGCAGGAAAGAGCAACTCCTATCATCTTGTGATGTACGAACCCAGGAACCAGAAGCAGTATGTGTCCCCTGTAGGGTATCAGGTGGAATACAATCTGGAGGTCCATAACTTCGGGGATAACAAACAGAATACTGTCCATGTGTGGATGCCGGAGCTTCTTACCGGACCGGAGCAGAGGAACACCGAGACTGCATCGGACAGACAGCCCAATCTCTCCTCTTACCGTGATACCGATCTCTACTCCTTCCAGGGTGATGAGCTTACCCCCACTGTTACAGTGCATAATACAGCGATATTCTGGCGGTACAGCATAGATCCCAAGATAGATACCACCGATATACGGCGGGATTACAAGACCAACACAGACTTCTACAGAAATTATACAAAAGATGAGCAGATAATCACACAGAATGCCTCCGGCGCCGACCGGGAGCTTAAGAGGGTGCCTGAATCCAGGAACCCATATCTGAGGTGCAGGAACATCTATAATCAGATCATAAAGCTGAAGAGGGACAGCTCCCTTGAATATGCCATGCTCTTCACTTATATGGCTCGCAGATCGGGAATTCCGGCCCGTCCTGTAAGCGGTTTCCTGGTGGATAAAGATAACAATTCCCAGATCCATTACTGGGCTGAGTTCTTTATCATGGGCATCGGATGGCTTCCTGTGGATCCTCAGACCAGAGCTTTCGCATCGCTGGATGCAGACCATGTCTCTTTCTCGAAGGGGACTGTGGAGCTGCCTCAGATAAACCCGGCAGGATATATACTGGAGCCTAAATATCATATGTATGCCCTTCAGAACATATATTCCGAGGTGGTGGGGCCTTATGATACCGTGGCTGTGCTCTGGGATGACATGAATGTTCTCTCCCGCTGGTGATCAGTAGAGGATACGGAAGAAAGTGTTTCCCACCGAAGTTATATAAAAATTCCCGTTTGACTTTCTATATTTCATAAGCTGCTGGAATCCGTGGGAATCCTGTATGGGCACAAGAAGCTCGCCCTTGGCCTTCAGCTGGTCTGTGAACAGGTTTGTAAGGGTAGTGACACCACCCTGTATGAAGATGATGTCAAAAGGGCCCTGGGAAGCGAAATAATCGTAGCTGTTCCCATAGTATGCGGTGATGTTTGAAATATTGTTGTCGCTGAATATCTGGGAGTAGAGCTCCGAGTTCTTGCTGGTCTCGATTAAATACACCCTTGGATATTTCTGTGCGAACACCGATGCGCAGTAGCCTGCGTTGTTCCCTATTATAAGCACTTTCGGATTGTCGAAGGTGGAGATGTTCTTAAGGACAAACTCAATATCGGTCTTGGATGGGATGCGGCCTCCGTCGGAAAGGGGCAGGGAAGAATCCATGTCTGCGTAGCTTCTGAGGCTTTCGGGCAGGAACTGTGCTCTGTCTATTTCTTTTGCCATTGGGCTGAGGATAAGTAAAAAAAGGAAAACAATACACCAGAGGCGTCTCATCAATGGCAGTATACCCCTTTTTATGCTATGTTGCAAAGAGAAATTATATAAGTTTTATATAAAAATTGATTGACTTATTGGAAAACATAATGGTAAAATCAATTATAAAGTACTTCCTGTAGGGGAAGTAGAGTTTTAAAAGAGGAGATAAACTATGTCCAAAACAGAATTGGTAGAATTCATTGCAAAACAGACAGGCCTTTCCAAGGCAGCTGCTGCACGCGCTCTTACAGCTACCCTCGACGGAATCACAACTGGGATTAAGAAAAGCGGAAAAGTAGTTCTTATCGGCTTTGGAACATTTGCTGCTAAGAAAAGAGCTGCAAGAAAGGGAATCAACCCAGCAACAAAGAAGGAAATCAAGATTCCTGCAAAGAAAGTTGCTACATTCAAGGCTGGAAGCAAGCTGAAAGCTGCTGTAAAATAATTTTTGCTTTTGAGTGCATCATACACCTCTGTGATTTATCATGGAGGTGTTTTTTTTAGCTATGCAGGGAACAGTCCTTTTCGGAATCAACAATATTTATACTGTACGCACTCCTGACGGAGCTGAGTATCTGTGCCGCATCAAGGGAAAGGTGCTCAAGGGCTGCGAGAATGTCTATAACCCTATCACGGCAGGAGACAAGGTGGAGTTTGACTCTGGCCTCATAACTGCCCTTATGCCGCGCAGGAACGCTTTCACCCGCTGGAACCGGAAGAGGTTCATGAAACAGATAATAGCTGCAAACCTGGATATCCTTTTCTGTGTCGCAGCTCCCGGGGAGCCACCCTTCCGGCCCCGGTTCCTTGACAAGGTCATAGCCAACTCCTGCCGCAAGTATTCAGATGAGTACGAAGTGGTGCTGGTGCTGAACAAGTGCGACCTGGGCATAGGAGAGGAGGTGGCGGAGCGCCTTGATGTGTACCGCTCCATGGGCTACAGGATTTTCCAGGTGTCGGCAAAGACCGGGGAAGGGCTTGATGCGCTCCGATCCTATGCAGGGGGCAAGGTCTGCGCCTTTGCAGGGCAGTCAGGAGTTGGCAAGTCCTCGCTTCTGAACGCACTGAGCAGCCAGGTGTCCCGCCGGGTGGGTGAGGTCTCCAGGAAGTATAACCGGGGCCGTCATGTGACAAACTATGCGTTGTATGTCCCCGATGAGGAGAATGGGGGCGGTATTATCGACACCCCGGGTATCCGGGAGATCTTTGTGGACAGCATAGAGCCCCAGGAGCTTATACTCCATTTCAAGGAGATGGCTCCATACTACGGCAGATGCAGTTTCTCAACCTGCACCCACACTGTGGAGAAGGGGTGTGCCCTCCGTGATGCGGTGGAGAAGGGTCTGATATATCCGGACCGTTACGAGGCATACCTGAGGACTTACATGGAGCTTACTGAACAGGCGGCATCAATTTATGGAAAAGAGTATACTTGAGCTTCTAGGTTTTGACACCATAAAAGAGAGCCTGAAACAGTACTCTGTCTCGGCCTGCGGTGCTGATCTCATAGAGAGCCAGGAGCCTGAGACTCACTTTGAGAAGTGGCAGGAACAGCAGAAAATATTTATAAATTTTAAAAGTATACTTGATAAAGTTACAGAATTTCCAGACTTTTCATTTCCTAATATAGAAAATTATGTAGTTTTGGCTGCAAAACCGGGCTCTGTCCTGGAGGCGGTGGAGCTGGCTCAGATCCATGCATTCCTTAAATCAGCGGCTGTGCTCAAGAAGTTCCTCTATTCCCTTGAGGGCTTCGAGGCAGTCTCCTTCCTGGGGGATTTTGAGGAGTTCATAGACCTGCGTAACGAGATAGCCAAATATATACGTCCCGACGGAGAGATAAAAGAGGATGGCATCAAGGAGCTGGTAGCCATAAAGCGCAGGATTGCAGTGGCAAACCGCCAGCTCTACAAGGCTGCCGAGGAATACTTCATAAACAGCGAGTACAGGCAGTACTGGCAGGAGGGGAACATAACCATGCGGGACGGCAGGGCAGTGCTTCCCCTCAAGGCCAATTTCAAGGGTAAGGTGCCTGGCATAATCCATGCTTCCTCTGCAAGGGGCAACACTATATTCATAGAGCCCTCCGGCCTGGTGGAGAAGAACAACCTCCTTATGGAGCTGGAGGATGAGTACAGGCGTGAGGTCCTTAAGATCCTGAGGAACTTAAGCTTCAAGGTAGGCTTTGTCTCAGAGGGACTTCTTGAGCTTTCCCGGCAGATTGCCCTGTTTGACAGCTACTACAGCCGCTGGCGCTACACCGCCTCCTACGGCGGCGTTATTCCTGACCATTCCGACCAGGGGCTGGCTCTGTACGAGGCCCGGCACCTTCTCCTTGGAAAGAAGGCTGTCCCCATAGATATAATAGCAAAAAAAGATATCAACATACTGCTTATAAGCGGTCCTAACACAGGTGGTAAGACAGTGGCCCTCAAGACCTGCGCCCTTATTGTGCTCATGAACCAGTTCAACCTGGGGCTGCCGGTGCGGGAGGGAAGCTTCCTTCCTTTCTTTGACAACGTGCTGGCCGACATAGGGGACGGGCAGTCCATAGCCGACTCTCTCTCCACATTCTCTTCCCACATGAAGAACATATCCCATATCCTGGAGGCAGGGACTGCCCGCTCCCTCATCCTGCTGGACGAGCCCGGCACCGGCACCGACCCCGACGAAGGGGCTGCCATAGCCCTGGCCGTATTTGACCAGATTGTGGCCATGGGGGCCCTGGCCCTGGCCACCACCCACCAGACTGTGGTCAAGAACTATGCCCTTACAAACCCGAAGGCCGAGAATGTGTCGGTCAAATACGACCCCGATACATTCACTCCGCTCTACAAGCTGGTCTACGGCATGCCGGGGGAGAGCTTCGGCATAGACATAGCCCTGCGTAACGGCATGGCTCCTCCGGTGATAGACAAGGCCAGGGAGTATCTGGGCAGCGAGAAGATAAACCTGAGCAGGCTGCTCCAGGAGATCTCCACCCGGCATGCCCAGCTGGACGAGAAGGAGCAGGCCGCATCCCGGAGGGCGGAGGAGCTCAAGGAGAAAAGCAGGGCCCTCTCTCTGAAGGAGATACAGCTGCGTCAGCAGGAATACGAGATAAAGAAGCAGGAGTCCAGCTCCTTCCGCCATCTGGTGGCCGACACCTCCAGCCGCCTTGAGAACCTGGTTCGGGAGATCAGGGAAGGCGAGATAACTAAGGAGAAGACCAGAGAGGTCAAGTCCTTTATCAACGACCTGCACCAGGAGGAGGAGAAGCTGGCGGCAAAGGTGGCGGGCCTCAAGCCCCAGAGCCAGCAGGATGCACCTGAGTTTAAGCCGGATGACCCGGTTTATGTAGGAAAAAGCAAGAAGGATGGTGTTGTTATCCGGGCAATGAACAAGGGGAAGTACCTGGTGGCTGTGGGGCAGATGCGGCTGGTTCTGGAAGGCTCTGAGCTGTCACCGGGCAAGGTGCAGAAGGAGATCGGCTCTATACGCAAGTCTGTCATGGCAAGCTACCGCAAACCTGTGCTGGAGCTGGATATCCGGGGCTACCGCCTGGATGAGGCAATCCAGGCTCTGGAGAGTCAGATGGACAGCGCTCTCCTCTGCGGCATTTCCGAATTCTCTGTAATCCACGGCACAGGAGAGGGAATACTTCAGAAAGGGGTGCGGGATTATCTGCATTCCAACCGCAGCGTAAAATCCTACTCCTTTGCCCGGCCCGAGGAAGGGGGCTTTGGAAAGACTATTGTGAAGCTGGTGGAATGATGGAAGATATAAAAGCTGCTAAAAAAGAATTAAGAGCTGCCATGAAGACCCTTCTTAAGGGTGTTGCCCGGGAGGATGCAGAAAAGGCTTCCCTTGGCGTGCTTGCTGAGCTTGAGAGTCTTGAGCAGTGGAAAAACTCAGATTTAGTGCTGGCCTTTCTCTCCATGGAGGACGAGCTTGATACAGCTCCCATACTGCGCAGAGTGCTGGAGCAGGGGAAGATGCTGGCTGTTCCTAAAGTAGTCGGCAATGATCTTGTATTCTACCAGATTAAGAATATCAGTTCTGATACAGCCCCAGGGGCCTTCGGCATACTGGAACCGGTTCCCGGGCTGCCGGAGATTGATATGAAGACGCTGTCAGAACTTCATAGCGTGGCTCTGGTGCCGGGACTTGCATTTGATAAGGAAAACTTCCGTCTTGGGCGTGGAAAAGGCTTCTATGACCGTTTTTTCGCCTCCTGCGGAAATTCTTTATATAAGATTGGAACAGGGTACAGCTTCCAGCTGGTGGAGCAGGTTCCTCACGAAGCCCACGACCTTAAACTTGACGCAATTATACTGTCACCCTGAGCTCTTCTCAGAATTTCTCGCTATCGTAGTATAAATGGCTCATCCGCCAGTTGATGCACCGCTTTAAATAATCCACATACTTTGAGTCCTTGCAGATGCTCTTGCTGGGGTCGTCCGATATCTTGGCCACAGGCTGGCCATTCACCATGGTGACTTTCATCACGATATTAAGCGGATTTACAGGGGATCCGGAAAGGTAAGTGCCTATTCCGAAAGCTACTTTTGCCTTTCCCTTGAAATGCTGGTAGATTCTTGTGGCCTTCTCCATGTTCAGGCTGTCGCTGAAGAGCAGGGTCTTTGTCAGAGGGTCGATGCCCAGCTTCTTGTAGTGCTCTATTATCTTCTCGCCCCATGCAATAGGGTCGCCGGAGTCATGACGCACTCCGCTGAACAGGGTGGCGAATGTGAGCTGGAAGTCCTGGAGGAAGCAGTCTGTGGTTATGGTGTCTGTAAGTGCAATACCGTTTAAGATTCCGTACTCCTTCACCCAGGTGTCCATTGCAAACTTGTTGGAGTAGGCCGGGTTGTACTCGTGGTGTCCCTGTCCTACGGTCATCACATACTCATGGGCCAGTGTACCCACAGCCTTTATACCATACTTCTTTGCCAGATATACATTGCTGGTTCCCACAAAGCTCGGGATATTTGCCTCAACCAGGGATTTTATCAGGTAGTCCTGAGCCTCGAAGGAGAGGCGGCGCCGGGCACCGAACTCAGAGAATACCCCCACGTCGTAGGTGCCGTCCTTGAGCTTTGCAATTATGTCTGCCACCTTGAGCTTGAACTTCTCGAAAAGCTCGTCGTAGTCATATGCCATCCGGAAGTAGACTTCGTTGACAATGGCCAGGATAGGAATCTCGTAAGGGGAGGTGTTGCCCCAGGTTCCCTTTGTCTCTATGTTGAGCCCGCAGGGAGTCTTTGTATCGATATGAATCTCGTTCTTCCGCGGATGCCAGAACCGCAGGTAGTCACAGTAGTTGTTGTGGATCCAGATGTTCTTCTCCGGCAGCCACTTGAGCTCGTCCTCGGTGAAGCGCAGGTTGCAGTAGAGTCCCACCTGACGCCTTATCTCTCTTACCATCTCCTTGGTGAAGTGTATATTCTCGTTCCTGCACTTGAAGGTCCAGGTGGCATGGTCTCCGCTGAACTGGTGGAAGATGGCTTGCCCCATTGAGAATTTGTATGCATCGGTATCAAGTAAAGATTTGATTATCTGTTCCATAAAAACCGCCTTTTATTTTTAGCTATTACTTATATTATCGACAAAACAGACAAACTGATTAGTATGTCAAATAAAGTAGACAAAAACTGTAAATAAAACTTGACAATCGGAATGAGGGGTGTTAGACTAAAAGCATGAATGAGACAATACGCAAGCTTCGTGAACAGCACAATTATTCCCAGACTTATCTTGCTTTAGTCCTCAAGGTTTCCCGCCAGATGTACATCAAGTATGAGAATGGGGAAGTGGAGCCACCGGTACATGTTGTCAGAGCTCTCTGCAAACTGTATGATGTCTCTTATGATATGATTATTGATGGCAAGCTTGAAGAGCCAGTCGCACCCAATATGGTGGCAGATCCAGCCCCGGCTTATTGTGCCAAAGATGAAGGATCCGCCTGCTGTTATCCTATTTCTTTTGACGGATATAAGGAGGATTCCCTTTATGAGAAGATTCAAAGGCTTTCCAAGGACAGCTTTAAGATTCTTGTCTCCTTTGTAAATTTTTTATTACTGGAAGAGAAAGATAAGCCTCCTACAATAATTCCGCCCAAAATAAAGTCTAAGAAAGCATTCTTTGATTTGGCGGGAAAGATTGATATTGATGCTGATGCAGTGATGGAACTGCGGGAGATAAGTAAAATATGATACTTGCCGATTCCTGTGTTATCATTGACTATCTGCGCAATCCTACCCCAGAAGCCAAGAAAATCTTCAGCCGGAATGAGATTGCCATTTGTGGAGTGGTGAAGGCGGAGGTCCTGAGAGGAGCCCCGTCGTCCTCGCAGTTTTTAAAACTGGATAAAGCTTTGGAGTGTTTTGATAATATTACCTTTGAGGAAGAGTATTGGGCAGATCTGGCTCAAATGCTTAATAATCTGAAATCACAAGGTGTTGCGGTGCCATTTCAGGATGCCATGATTGCTCTGCTGGCAATAAAATCTGACGCTTTGCTCTGGACGGCAGACAAGCATTTTCAGATGATAAAGTCGGTTTTCCCGAGCCTTAGTCTCTTAATAGAATAATCATACAGTTGAATAAAAAAATAATTGATTTTTCCCAGGTTTTTCTTGTAGAATAAGGTTGTAATCAAGTTGTAGCAAAGGAGAAAAAACTGGCTTTAATCACATTGTCAAGAGAAGAGGGAAGCCTTAGCAAGCAGATCGGTCTTGCATTGAAGGAAAAGTTGGGTTATGAATTCATCAGCGGAAAGACTATAAACAGTGAATTCCCGGAAATGTTCGATATAAGCAGGAGCCAGGTGGAGAAGTTTGACGAGAAGGCACCTGGATTGCTGGCAAGATTAACCAATTCATATGAAAAATATAATAATTTGTTTAAGTTCTATATCTTTGAGAAGCTTCTGAAAAATCCGGACTGCATAGTCATGGGCCGCTTATGGACAGATATAATGTGGATGAGCGTGCCGCTAAAAAGATGGTGGCTCATAAGGAGCTGGAGAGAACCGAGCAGGCAAAGTACCTGTACAATGCCACATGGGGAAAGCCGAGCAACTACGATATCTCCATCAATACCGACAAGCTCTCTGTGGATTCCATCTGCGCCATGGTTAAAGGTCTTGTGGCAGAGCTTGATAAGGATGATTACAGGGCAGCCCAGGAGAAGAAGCTCAAGGAGCTGCTGATTTCCCAGAAAGCTGTCAATACAGTACTGTATGAGGAAAAGATTGATGTCAACTTCCTTGAGGTCAAGATTGAGGAAGGCAAGGCAGTGATTCTCGGCTCTACAGGTAAAGAAGCTGAGATCATCAAAGTAGGAGAGATTGTTAAGAAGATCACCGGTGTTGAGATTGAGAACAAACTTTCCCTGGAGAACTTCACCATGTCCTACGATATGGGTATGGAATTCCTCAAGAAATAGTATTTGACGGCCTTGCCTGGTGCACTTCTTGACTATAATTATATAAGATTATATTGTTAAAGCACTATGGCAGACGAAAAATTAAGTACTATCAGACACTCCGCATCCCACGTTATGGCAGCTGCAGTATTGCAGATGTTCCCGGATGCCAAGATTGCAATCGGACCATCCATCGAGAATGGTTTTTATTATGACTTTGACCTCCCGCGCCCTCTCAAGATGGACGATTTCCCGGAAATCGAAGAGAGGATGAGGGATATCATCAACAAGAAAGAGGACTTTATCCGCAAGGAAGTAAGCCGTGCCGAGGCCCTTGAGCTTTTCAAGGACCAGCCTTATAAAACCGAGCTTATCAACGACCTTCCTGAGAACGAGGTCATCTCCATCTACACAGTGGACAAGTTCACCGACCTTTGCCGGGGACCCCATGTGGAGAATACAAAGATGATCAATCCACAGGCCATCAAGCTGCTCTCTATAGCAGGAGCCTACTGGAGAGGGGACGAGAAGCGCCCTATGCTCCAGAGAATCTATGCTACTGCATTCACCAATCCTAAGGACCTGCGCCTCTACCTCCAGCATCTTGAGGAGCTTGCAAAGCGGGACCACCGGAAGATAGGCAAGGAGCTTGACCTGTTCCATATTGACGACGAGAACCCGGGCCAGATCTTCTGGCATCCGAATGGATGGACTATTTACCGTGTCCTGGAAGACTATGTGCGGGCCAAGATCAAGGCTGACGGCTATGTTGAGGTAAGGACTCCGTTCTGTATGCCTCAGGGACTGTGGGAACGCTCCGGCCACTGGGCAAAATACAAGCAGAATATGTTCATCACCGAGAGCGAGAAGAGACTTTTCGCCCTTAAGCCTATGAACTGTCCGGGTCATGTGGAGATTTTCAAGCAGGGAATAAAGAGCTACCGTGACCTGCCTTTAAGAATGGCAGAGTTTGGAAGCTGTACCCGTAACGAACCCTCAGGAACACTCCACGGCTGTATGAGAGTCCGGGGCTTTGTCCAGGACGATGCCCATATCTTCTGCACAGAGGAGCAGATTCCATCCGAGGTTGCCAAGTTCTGCCATCTCCTGAAGGATATGTACAAGGACTTCGGTTTCACCGACGACAAGATCATAGTTAAATTCTCAACCCGCCCTGAGCTCAGAGTAGGCGATGATGCCACATGGGACAGAGCAGAGGGAGCATTGGCCGATGCCTGCAAGAAGGCTGGCCTTACCTACGAGATATCACCGGGGGAGGGTGCCTTCTACGGACCTAAGCTTGAGTTCACACTGGTTGATGCCCTTGGCCGCCAGTGGCAGTGCGGAACTATCCAGGTTGACTACCAGCTGCCAAGCGCAGAGCGCCTGAATGCCGAATACATCGGCGAGGACAACGCAAAGCACCACCCGGTAATGCTGCACCGTGCAGTACTGGGTTCTCTTGAGCGGTTCATCGGAATCCTCCTTGAGAACTTTGCAGGAGCTCTTCCTGTATGGCTTGCACCTCATCAGGCAGTGGTTATTCCTGTTGCACCGGCTTTCAATGAATATGCAGAGAAAGTGGCTGCAGAACTCAAGGCAGCTAAGATAAGAGCAGAAGTTGATGCCAGCGAGCAGCGGATGAACGCCAAGATCCGCAACGCCCAGGGACAGAAGATTCCATATATGTTCATCATCGGAGACAAGGAGGCTGCCGAAGGCAAGGCTTCCATCCGCCTGAGGACAGGGCAGCAGATGAACGGTCTTGCACTGGACGAGGCAATCAAGTTCGTCCTTGACAAGATTGCAGCCAAGGCTGAGATATAAGATTTAAAATATGGTTATAATTTTACGGGATAACCCGGCCCAGAAACAGATAGACTCACTGGTCTCCTGGCTCAAGGAGAAGAACCTTGATGTCCATATTGTGAAGGGGACAGGACAGACTATCATAGGGCTTATAGGCGACACATCCAAGATAGACATCGATTCCATCAAGACCATGGATATCGTGGAGGATGTGAAGCGGATCCAGGAGCCCTACAAGAATGTGAACCGGAAGTTCCATCCCGATGATACCATTGTTTCAGTTGCCCCTGGAGTAAAGATCGGGGGCGGCAATTTCCAGGTTATGGCAGGTCCATGCTCTGTTGAATCCTTAGACCAGGTGCTTGATATTGCCAGGAGCGTCAAGGCTTCCGGTGCCGGTATCCTCAGGGGCGGTGCTTTCAAGCCCCGCACATCCCCATATGCATTCCAGGGGCTGGGAGCCCAGGGAATTGAGATCCTGAAATCTGCCAAGAAAGAGGTGGGGATTCCTCTGGTCTCGGAAATCATGGATATCTCCAAGCTTCCTCTCTTCGAGGATGTGGATATAATCCAGGTAGGAGCCCGGAATATGCAGAACTTCGAGCTCCTCAAGGAGCTGGGAAAGACTAAGAAGCCTATCCTTCTCAAGAGAGGGCTCTCCAGCACAATCCAGGAGCTTCTTATGAGCGCCGAGTACATAATGGTGGGCGGCAACAGCCAGATAATACTGTGCGAGCGGGGAATCCGCACCTTCGAGACTGCCACCCGGAACACCTTGGACATATCGGCAGTGCCTGTCCTCAAGGAGCTTACTCATCTGCCTGTAATTGTGGATCCAAGCCACGGTACAGGAAATGCCCGGTTTGTAAAGCCTATGGCTATGGCAGCTGTTGCCGCCGGGGCCGACGGCCTTATAATCGAGGTTCATAACGACCCTGTCCATGCTCTGTGCGACGGTGCCCAGTCCCTGACTATTGAGGCTTTCGGTGACCTTATGGCACAGGTGAATAAAATCCTTCCTTTCGCTTATAGAAGATGAATGTAATCTATGATATAAAGCGGGGCTTGTTGTCCCAAGCAGGAAAACTCTTGTCTGAACGGCTTAAAAGCCGCCGGGCTCTTCTTGTGTGCGATGACATAACCGCCAGCCTCTATGCCGGCAAAGTGACAGAATCTCTTAAGAATGCTGGCTTTGATGTTGCATCCTTTGTCTTTCCTCATGGCGAGGCCAATAAGACCTGGAGCACTGCCGGCTCGATATTGGAGGCGGCTGCCGGGGCAAAGCTTACCCGGAGCGATTTCTTCATCTCCCTTGGAGGAGGAGTGTGTGGCGACATTACTGGATTTGCAGCCGCCGTCTACCTGCGGGGAGTGAAGTTTGTGCAGATTCCCACCACTCTGCTGGCGGCAGTGGATGCATCGGTAGGAGGGAAGACCGGGGTCGACCTGGGGGCCGGCAAGAACCTGGCGGGTGCTTTCCACCAGCCTGAATGTGTCCTGTTTGACCCGGATGTGATCGGAACACTGCCAAGGGAGCAGCTGGACGAGGGTAAGGCTGAGATAATAAAGCACGCGGTTCTTGCCGGAGGGAGGCTGTATGAAATTGCTTCCTGTGGGGCAATACTTGATGATATAGAGAAAGTGGTGGCCCTGAATGTGGAGATAAAACGGAAATATGTGGAGGCCGACCCCTGTGACACAGGCTGCCGCCAGCTTCTTAATTTCGGACACACCATAGGCCACGCCATAGAGAAGTGCAGCAATTACACCATATCCCATGGTCGGGCAGTGGCAATGGGAATGGTAGCAGAAACTAAGGCTTTTATAAAACTTTACAATGAAAAATCTAAAATTCTTAAAATAATTAAAAGTTTACTTGAAAAAAATAGTATAAAATTTGACATTCCATACACGGCCAGGGAGCTTGCCCAGGCAGCCATCCATGATAAAAAAATGGCAGATGGCAACCTGAATATCATAGCTCCTCTGGAAATCGGGAACTGCCAGCTTAAGTCCATACCTATCTCCCGGTTGGAGGAATATATAGCCGCAGGAGTTTGATATGGAGATATGCGTAAGACCTCATAAGCTTTCAGGAATACTCAAGGCACCGGACTCCAAGTCTGATATGTGCCGTAAGCTTTTATGCAGTGCCCTGTGCAACAGGGGTATGGTGTTCCACATGGACACCACCTGCATAAGCGATGATGTGGAGGCTATGATCCAGTGCCTCCGGGCCCTGGGTACAACTATCACT
>Ga0256405_10007528_pt1 | contig 16307 bp, 15 predicted proteins | sample RumenRJG_02DNA_FD_189096 | JGI IMG/M metagenome (GOLD analysis project Ga0256405, IMG submission 189096) | Bovine rumen microbial communities from Lethbridge, Alberta, Canada - RJG_02 | ecosystem: Host-associated > Mammals > Digestive system > Stomach > Rumen | place: Canada: Alberta...
CCGACGTCGGTGATTCCGGCGTTCTTCATGGAGGAGAGGGCAAAGTCGATCAGACGATAGCGGCCGCAGAAGGGGAGAGAGGCGACGGTGCGCTCTCTGACGAGGTCGCCGAGTTCGGGGGCGTCCTTATAGGCGAAGATAATACCATGATACTTACTCATGACTTATGCCTCCTCTCCGGAATAGATCATCGCACCGGCCGGAATGACCTGGCCGGGGGCAACGGTGACATTCGGGCCGCAGGTGGCGACGCCCCAGCCTTCGGTTCCGTCGGGAGCCGTGCCGACTTTGGCGCCGGCCTCGATGACGCAGTTTTCACCGATGATGGCGTATTCCACGGTGGCGCCTGCCTTGATGACGGTGCCGGGCATCACCACGCTGTAGACGACTTTGGCGCCGCGCTCCACGACGACGGAGGGCGAGAGGACGGAGTTTTCGATATGGCCGTCGATCTCACAGCCTTCGGTGACGATGGAGTGGATGACGCGGGCGTTCTCGCCGGTATAGGTCGGCGGGCAGACCGGGCTGCGGGAGCCGATAGGCCAGTCGGGATCATAGAGATTGATCAGGGTGGGAGACAGCATATCCATGTTGGCGTCCCAGAGGCTGGTGATGGTACCGACATCGCGCCAGTAGCCCTTGAAGTGATAGGGCCAGAGCTTCTCCCCGGCGTTCAGCATGGCGGGGATGATGTTCTTGCCGAAGTCCTTGCTGGAGTTCGGGTCCTTCTCGTCGGCGATCAGGTAGGAGCGGAGCTTCTGCCAGTTGAACATGTAGACGCCCATGGAAGCGAGGGTGCTCTTCGGATGTTTGGGCTTCTCTTCAAACTCGTTGATATAGCCGTCGTCGCCCAGGTTCATGATGCCGAAGCGGGTGGCCTCTTCCATGGTGACCTGCAGGACCGAGATGGTGCAGGCGGCATCGTGGGCCAGATGCTCGCGCAGCATATCGGCGTAGTCCATCTTATAGATGTGGTCGCCGGAGAGAATCAGAACGTTCTCAGGGTTGTAGGCTTCGATGAACGCCATGTTCTGGTAGATGGCGTTGGCGGTTCCGGAGAACCAGGAACCCTTTTCACCGGCGCCCAGATAGGGCGGAAGAATGTAAACACCGCCGTCCGAGACGTCGAGATCCCAGGGCTGGCCGGTACCGATGTAGCTGTTGAGCTGGAGCGGCCGATACTGGGTCAGGACACCGACGGTGTCGATCCCGGAATTGGCGCAGTTGGACAGAGGAAAGTCGATGATGCGATACTTTCCGCCGAAGGGAACGCTGGGCTTTGCCACATTTTGGGTCAGAGCATAAAGACGCGAACCCTGCCCGCCGGCGAGAAGCATCGCAATACAGCTCTTCTTCATATGCAGCCTCCTTTTGATTATTTTTTTCTTCTATAAATAAACCGCATGGCCTGCGGCTATTGATGAGAGTCGGTTCTCCCCGCCTGCGGCGGGGAAAACAGGAAAGGGGAATGCGCTGCGGTTATTGATGAGAGTGGGTTCTCCCCCGCCTGCGGCGGGGAAAACAGGAAAAGGGAATGGCCTGCGGCTATTGATGAGAATCGGTTCTCCCCGCCTGCAGCTGTTTACGGGTTGTGGGGAATCTTCTTCTGGCTGTAGAGATTCATGGCCTTTTCAGGCCCCTGCGCGATGAAGCACTCCACCGCGTCGGCCGCGCGGGAGGCCGCGTCGTTCATGTCGACGGCATCCTGGTCGCGGAACACCGACAGCACCCAGTCGATCGTGTCGTAGTCGGAATGCGGCGGGATGCCGACCCCGAGGCGGATGCGCGGAAACTCCTCCGTGCCGAGGACGGAGATGATGTTCTTCAGGCCGTTGTGCCCGCCGGCGGAGCCTTTGGTGCGGATGCGCAGGGCGCCGATGGGGAGCGTGATATCGTCCGAGACCACAAGCACGTGGTCCGCGGGGATCTTATAGAACCGGGCGGCCTGACCGACGGCCTCGCCCGATAGATTCATATAGGTCTGGGGCTTCATCAGCATGACGGTCTCATTCCCGACGGGACAGGTCGCGGTCAGCGCGCGAAAGCGCGAACGGTTGATGCTGATGTTCTTCTTCCGGGCGAAGGCGTCCGCGGTCATGAAGCCGGCGTTGTGCCGGGTGCCCTCATAGCGCAGGCCGGGATTGCCCAGAAAGACGACAAGCCAGGAGACGGAGCGGGACGGAAAAAGCATGTCCGGATGTCCGCTCAGGCCTCAAACATGTTGGCGATGGAGACTTCCTCATAAATCCTGCGGATGGCCTCGGCGAAGACCGGAGCAGAGGAAATGTAGCTGACTTTCTCCAGCATGGGCTGATCCTTCGGGTAGGGGATGGTGTCGAGCAGAAGCAGGTGCTCGATATAGCTCTCCTGAAGGCGCGGGATGGCGGGACCGGAGAGAACGCCGTGGGTCACACAGGCGTAGACTTCCTTCGCTCCGCCGATTTCCTTGATGGCCCTGGCGGCGCCGCAGAGAGAGCCGGCCGTATCGACAATGTCGTCGAGGAGGATGCAGATCTTGCCTTCGACATTGCCGATGATGTTCATGACCTCGGACTGGTTGGCGCGTTCCCGGCGCTTGTCGACGATGGCCATGTTGACGCCGAGCTTCATGGCGAAGGCGCGGGCGCGGGCGGTGCTGCCCACATCGGGGGAGACAACCATGACTTCCTCATTGCCCTTGCCGAACATCTTGGTAAAATGCTTGACAAAGAGATGGGAGCCGACCAGATTGTCGACCGGAATATCAAAGAAGCCCTGGATCTGGGCCGCGTGCAGGTCCATCGTCAGGACGCGGTCGGCGCCGGCGGTGGTGATGAGGTTTGCAACGAGCTTGGCGGAGATGGGGTCACGGCTTTTGGCCTTGCGGTCCTGACGGGCATAACCGAAGTACGGGATCACGGCGGTGACACGGCCGGCGGAAGCGCGGCGCATCGCGTCGATCATGATCAGCAGCTCCATCAGGCTGTCGTTCACGGGTTTGCAGGTGGACTGGACAATAAACACATCCTTGCCGCGGACGGGCTCGTATACCGAGACGGAGCACTCGCCGTCCGCAAAAGCGGAAATGCTGCAGTTGCCGGGACTGATGAACAGAGAGGAACAAATGTCTTTGGCCAGAGCAGGGTTAGAGTTTCCGGTGAAGACCGCGATCTCTTTACCATGAGAAATCATTCTTTGAAAATCCTCCATCTAATCAGAATGAATCATCTTTGTCATACTTATCCACTTTCCCCTAAACTATAACATAAACAGAAAAGAATTGGAAGCAAAAAACGATTAAAAGACGTATGAAAAAAGCAATTGCCAAACAGAGGTTTTTTGTATATAATCATAAAGTTACCGAACAAAACACCAAAACATGAAAGTGGTTGAAAGAATGCTGGAATTTGAAGAATACAAACAGAAACTGAGCGCAATCAAACCGAGCCTGGATCTGCTGCGCGGGGCGCTGAAACTGGACGCCGCCGAGCGGGAGATCGAGGAACTGGAAGCGGCGAGCGCGCGCGAAGGGTTCTGGAACGACGTGGAGAAGTCCCAGAAGGTGCAGAAGCGTCTGAAGACCCTGCAGAACAAGCGGGACAACTACAACAGGCTCTGTGCCAGCTGGGACGATCTCATGACGCTCTGCGAGATGGCCATCGAGGAAGACGACGACAGCCTGCTGGAAGAGCTTCAGGCCGACTACGCCGCCTTCGAGGAGAAGGTGGAGGAGACGCGCCTGAGCACCCTGCTCACCGGGGAGTATGACGGGAACAACGCCATCCTGACCTTCCACGCCGGCGCCGGCGGGACCGAGGCGCAGGACTGGGCGTCGATGCTGTACCGGATGTACAACATGTGGGCGGACCGCCACGGGTATAAGGTCAAGGTGATGGACTACCTCGACGGCGATGAGGCGGGGCTCAAGAGCGCCACCATTATGATTGAGGGCGAAAACGCCTACGGCTTCCTCAAGAGCGAGCACGGGATTCACCGTCTGGTCCGCGTGTCGCCCTTTGACGCGGCAGGCCGGCGCCACACCAGCTTCGCGGCGGTGGAGGTCATGCCGGAGATCAGCGACGACACCGAGATCGAGCTGCGGGACGAGGACATCAAGATGGACGTGTTCCGCTCCTCCGGCGCCGGCGGACAGAAGGTCAACAAAACCTCCTCGGCCGTGCGTCTGACGCATATCCCCACCGGAATCGTGGTCTCCAGCCAGGTGGAGCGCAGCCACTTCCAGAACCTGGAAAACTGCAAGAACATGCTGCGGGCGCGCCTCGCGGAGATCAAGGAGCGCGAGCACCTGGAAAAAATCAGCGACATCAAGGGCGTGCAGATGAAGATCGAGTGGGGCAGCCAGATCCGCTCCTACGTGTTCATGCCGTATCAGCTGGTGAAGGATCACCGCACGGAGTATGAAAACGGCAACATCCAGAACGTCATGGACGGGGACCTGGACGGATTCATCAACGCGTTCCTCTCCATGCGCGCGCAAAACTGAAGAAACTATAAATTTTCAAACATTTTCCTTGAAAGACAGGCTGTTTGCGGCTATAATGCAAACGCACAAATAAACAGACAGAAGGACGAAAGACATGAGTGCATCAACCGAAAGAAAGAACCGGATCGCGGCCCGCGAAGCCGGTACCGACAAGAAGACCATCGCCGCTCAGGAAGAGGCGAAAAAAAAGGCAGTTTCGAAGAGAAAGTGGACGTGGGGCACCATCGGCGTCATCGTGCTGATCGCGGCGATCCTGCTGCTCAACTCCGGCCTGATGTATACTTCCACAACGGCGCTGACCGCCGACGGAACGAAGTATTCCCCGGCTGAGGTCAACTACTACTACGGCAATGAGTACCTGACCATGGTCAACACCTACGGCCAGTACCTTTCTTATTTCGGCCTGGATACCAGCATGGGCCTGGCCGGTCTGGATGACCAGGAATGCAGCATGACCGACGGCGGAACCTGGCGCGACTACTTTAAGGATCTCGCGAAGCGGGATATCCAGCAGAACCGCGCGCTGCTCAAGTATGCCGCCGAGAACGGCATCACGCTGACGGATGAGGAAATCGCCGAGGTCGACGAACAGTTTGCCGGCATGGAAGAGACCGCGAAGAGCTATGGCTACGGCAGCGCCGACAAGCTCTACGCCATGAACTACGGCAGCGGCGTGACGGCGAAGATCGTCCGTCAGGCGGCTCTGGATATGACGCTGGCCCAGAAGGCGTACAACGAAAAGATGAATTCGCTGACCTATACCGAAGAGGAACTGGAGGAGTATTACCAGGGCCTGAACGGAGACCGCGACCTGTTTGACTTCAACCTCTACTATGTGACCGCCGAGACGATCGAGAACACGGTTCCCGGGGAAGACGGGACGGAAGACACCGTCGAGATGGTCGCCGATGACCAGACCCGCGCCGAGGCGAAGGCAACCGCCGACGCCATCGTGATGGCCTATACGGACGGCTGGGAGACGGCGGAAGCGGAGGAAGCCGGGGACGCGGAGAATGCCGAGGCTGCGGAAGCAGCCGAAGTCGAAGCGGCGGCCGATCCGGCGGAGCGCTTCGCGGCGGCCGTGGAGTCCCAGACCGAGGCTCAGCCCTCTGAGCGCCGCGGCGTCAACGGCAGCAGCCTGGATGCGGCCTATGCCGAGTGGATGAAGGCCTCTGACCGCGAAGCGGGAGACGTCGAGGTCTTCGCCGACGCGGAGGAGGATCCCTCCGGCTACACGGTGGTGATGTACCTCGGACGTGAGGACAACCACTATCCCACCGCCAGCGTGCGCCACATTCTGATCAAGGCGGAAGCCGATGAGGAAGGCAACTACACGGACGAGGCGAAGGAGGCAGCTCGGGCTCGCGCCGAGGAGATTCTGGCCGAGTTTGAGGCCGGGGACAAGACGGAAGAGAGCTTTGCCGCCCTGGCCGAGCAGTATTCCGAGGACGAGGGTTCCAACACAAACGGCGGCCTGTATGAGAACATCTACAAGGGCCAGATGGTACAGGAATTCAACGACTTCTGCTTCGGCGGCCACAAGAGCGGCGACACGGCGATCGTCTACGGCGAGAGCGGCTCCTACGCGGGCTACCATGTGGTTTATTACGTCGGAGACGGCGAGCTGTACAGCGACTATATCGCAAAAACCGATCTGCAGAGGAAGGCAATGAGCGACTGGTCCAACGAACTCAACGAGGCCTGCACGGTCACGGAGGGCTTCGGCTTCCGGTTTGTCGGAAAATAAGGAAGAAAAAAGGGTTCTCGCTCCGGCGGGAACCTTTTTGCATATTTGCACGCAGCTTAACGGAATCGATATCCAGGCGCTGCGGGTATCATTCCGGCTGCCGATCACCCGTGTGACACGGGACGGACGGAACGAAGACGGCCACGACAGAAAAGGAGGACAACACATGAAACACCTGAAACGTATTTCGGCATTGCTGCTTGCGGCGATGATGCTCCTTTCCCTCTGCGCCTGCGGTTCAGGCGGAAACAGGGCGCAGGACAAGGGCGCCCCTACCCCGCAGCCGTACAGCTCGTACAGCTATGCCGCCGGCGACATGGCCATGGAAGAGGCCGTGATGGCCGACGGGGACATGGCTTACGGCTTCTCGGCGGTACCGATGGCGGCGGCAGGCACGACAAACACGACAGCCGCGCGCGGCACGGAGAGCGAAGCGCCGAGCGAGAACCCGGACAAGATCATCTATTCCGCCGACGTGACGGTGGAGACCACGGTCTTTGATGAGACCATCGGAAAGGTCTCCGCCCTGGTGGAGCAGTTCGGCGGCTGGATCGAGGCCAGCAGCGTGAGCGGTTCAAACTACTACCAGAAGTCCCGCGGAACCGCTTCGACCCGGGACGCGAGCTACACGCTCCGGATTCCGAGCGGCCGCTTCCAGGAACTGATGGACAGCCTCTCGGGACTGGGGAACATCCCCTATTCCCACATCTACACCGAGAACGTGACGGCACAGTACTATGACGTGCAGGCACATCTGAAGGCCTACCAGACGCAGGAGACGCGGCTGCTGGAGATGATGGAGCTGGCCGAGACGGTGGAGGATGTCATCACCATCGAAGACCGCCTGACGGAGCTGCGGTATAAGATCGAATCGCTGCAGTCGAGCCTCAACAACTGGGACCGCCGGGTCAGCTACAGCACCATCTCTCTGAGCGTGAAGGAAGTCCGGGAGTACACCCCGGAGGAGAAGGTGAACCCGACCTACGGAGAGGAGCTTAAGCAGGCGCTGAAGGACGGGCTTTCCAACGCGGGACAGTTCCTGAAGGATCTGCTGGTCTTCCTGGTCGAGGCGCTGCCGGTGCTGCTCCTCCTGGTCCCGATCCTCTGGCTGGTGATCTGGCTGCTGCGCAGGATCATCCGGAGGATCACGGCCGGGGCGGCGGCAAGGCGGGAGGCAAAACGCGCCGCCAAAACGGCGGCAAAGGCCGCTCCGGCGACCGCGACGCCCGGGAACACGGACAGGACCGGCGACGCGGACTGAGGCGGCGGAGACCGTCACCGGGAAGAATCCCGGAGAGAGAAATGAGAAATGACTCCGGCCGGAAGGCCGGAGCTGAACGGTGGACGGGGAAGCCCGGCCGAAGAAAACAACGATCGGAGGACAAGGCATGAGTGCGTTGCGAACTATGCCCGTAACGGGCGTGATGGTCATTGCGGTAATCGCTGTTCTGTTTATTCTGGCAGTGATTCTGCTGTTTTATGTGAGGATCCGCTACCGCTTCCTGGAGGGGAAGGCGCGGGGAAGCGATCCGGAGGTACGGGGTTTCCGCTCCGCGGTTCTGAAGGAATACACCGCGGCGTACAAGCAGTACGGACAGGACGTGAACACCCCCGCGATCATCGCGGATGTGGTCGGCTCACGGCTTTCCGGGCTGCTGCTGTGCGAACGCTTTCTGAACAACGCGGTTTCGCTTTTTGTGACACTGGGCCTCTTCGGCACTTTTCTCGGCCTGAGTATGTCGGTCAGCTCTCTGACAGAACTGATCGGGCTGTCGAACACCTCGGAGTGGCTGAGCGTCCTCGACAGCGTGGGCGGCGGACTGATGAGCGCGCTGAGCGGCATGGGCGTGGCGTTCTACACCTCCCTGTTCGGGGCGGGCTGTTCCATCCTTCTGACGATTCTGCGCACGATCCTTTCACCGCAGGCGGCCAGAGAGCACCTGGAGACGCGCCTGGAGCTCTGGCTTGATATGGAGATCGCGCCGACCCTCACCACCGAAGCGACGAAGGATGACGCGGACCTCATAAACCGCCTCATCGACACGCTGAACGACTCCATCTCCGAGATCCGCACGGCGCTGCGCTCTTCAGCGGAGAGCTACACGGCGAGCACGCAGGCGGCGTCAAACATCTACGCCCGGGCCATCAACGAGCAGAAGGAGCACCTGAAGCACTTTGACGGCGCACTGGAGAAGTTCAACAACGGCGTGCATGATTTCTCGGAGGTGGATTACAACCTGCGCGGCAGTGTGGAGCGCATGGATCTGGCGGTGCGCGATCTGGCGTCGGCACTGCGGGAGATCAACCGCCGGGTCGGAGGAACAAAGCAATGAGACGGCGGTATCAAGGCCGTACGGACGCGATGGTAAGGAGCCAGGAGGGCGAACAGGGCTTCTGGCCGTCGTATGCGGACATGATGTCAGCGGTGGCGCTGATTCTGTTCTTCCTGATGCTGCTGAGCTATATCTCAAACATGATCACCGGCAACAACCTCAAGAACACCGAGTCTCAGCTGGAAGAGACCCGGATCCAGCTGGTCGAGAGGGAGAGGGAGCTCAACGAGCTGGAGAGCACCCTGGCGGTGACGAAACAGCAGGTGGAGGACGCGGCCAGTGAGCTTGAGAAGGTCAGCGTGGACCTGGACGAGGTCAAACTGACCCTGGCCGCCAAGGAAGAGGATCTGGCCGCCCAGGATAAACTTCTGGCGGAACAGAAGGCGCTGCTGGACAATCAGAAGACCCAGCTGGACAGCCAGCGGAGCGTCCTGTCGGACCAGGAGAAGAAGCTTGCCGAGCAGCAGGCCCTGATCGGGGAGCAGGAAGAATACCTCTCGGCAGCGACGGAGGAAATCCTAGAGCTGCGCGGACAGATGGAAACCATCGTGGGCGTCCGCAAATCGGTTCTGGAGCAGATCCGCGACAGCGTGGTACAGGTCATGGGCGACTCTTCCAAGGTAAAGATCGACAACGGAAACATTGTGTTCAACGAGGGCGTCTTCTTTGATACCGGATCCTATGCGATCAAACCGGGGGCCGGTGAGATGCTGAGCCAGCTGAGCAGGGTGTTTGAGCGCTTCCTCAGTGACGAAAACAATCTTCAGTATGTGGAAAGCATCGTGATTTCCGGCCATGCCGACAGCACCGGCAACGCGCAGGACAACCGGACGCTCTCGACGAACCGCGCCAACGCAGTGCTCGGGTATCTGCTGGAGAGCGGCGGAGCCGGGCTGCAGCGGTATTCCAGCTTCTTCTCCGCATCGGGCTACGGAGACACCCGTCCTGTTGCCTCGAACGATACGGAGGAAGGCCGCGCCCAGAACCGCAGAATCGAGATCTCCATCGTGCTGAAGGACGATTCGATCATGGATATCGTCAACAACTATCTGGAGCTGGATCTGCCCGCCGCCGCCCAGGCGGAGGCACAGGGCTGAGCCGGAACACAGAGAATCGAAAACGGCATCCCTGCTCCGAGGCGGAGCGGGATGCCGAAACAATAAGAAAACACATAGAAAACACATCAAAATGAAAAAGAAGGGCGGAGATCACATGGCAGTACAGTTCTATGAATTCGGCAGGCTCCCCGACGGACGGGTTGTCACGGCAGGAAAACTCACGAACCACGCCGGGGCGTCCCTGACCGTGCTGGATTACGGCGCGACGGTGCAGGCGCTGTGCGTCCCGGACCGGAACGGGAAGCCGGTGGATGTCGTGCTCGGCTATGACACGGCGGAGGAGTATGCGAAGAACGGCGACTATCTCGGCGCGACCATCGGCCGGGTCGGAAACCGCATCGGAAAAGCGGAGTTCTCTCTGAACGGGAAAACCTATGTCCTGGACAAAAACGACGGCGAGAATCACCTGCACGGCGGCAAGGAGGGCTTCGACAAGAAGTTCTGGCGCATGGCGGCCCAGGGCGAGAGCCTGCTGTGCTGGAGAACGTCCCCGGACGGAGAGGAGAACTACCCCGGAAACCTGAAGGTGAAGGTGCTGTTTCAGCTGACGGAGGATAACCGCTTCTGTATCAGCTATGACGCGGACACCGATGCAGACACCCTGGTGAACCTGACGAACCACAGCTATTTCAATCTCAACGGCGGCGGAAGCGTACTGGGCCACCGTCTGCAGCTGTTTGCGGAGCGCTTCGCGGAAAATGACGCAGGCTGCCTCCCGACCGGCACGCTGCTGAAGGTGGAGGGGACGCCGTTTGACTTCCGCACGGAAAAAGAAATCGGCGCCGACATCGGCGCCGAGGATGAGCAGCTGAAACGCGCGGGAGGCTATGATCACAACTATGTGCTCTGCGGAGCGAAAGCCGCGGTGCTCTACAGCCCGGAAACCGGGATCGAAATGACGGTGGAGACGGACCTGCCCGGCATGCAGCTTTATACGGGCAACTTCCTGACCGAGCGGAAAGGAAAGGGCGGCAGTATGATCAACAAACGTTACGCCGCCTGCTTCGAGACCCAGCTGTATCCCAACGCGATGAACTGCTACGGCTTCCCGTCTCCGGTGCTGCGGGCAGGAAAGCACCTGCACAGCGAGACAAGCTACGCCTTCCGCGTGCGCTGAGAGCGGGCGGCCGGTTTCAGGACGGTACCCTGTTCATAGGCCTGACAGAGATCCCGCACACAGCATTTTTCACACTGCGGGCTGCGGGCGTCACAGACGGCGCGTCCGTGCAGAACGATACAGTGACAGAAATCAGAGGAGCTCTCCGGAGGAAGAATCTTCCGGAGGGCTGTTTCTATTTTCTCGGGCTCCCTGAGATTGTCCACAAGGCCGAGCCGGTTGGAGATGCGGATACAGTGCGTGTCCACAACCACGGAGCCGGGCACCCGGTAGAGATCGCCGAGCAGGAGGTTGGCGGTCTTACGGCCGACGCCGGGGAGCTTTACAAGCTCTTCCATGGTATCCGGGACCTTCCCGTTGTGCTTTTCCAGAAGGACGATGGCACAGTTCACGATATCCCGCGCCTTGGCGTGGTAGAAGCCGCAGGAGTGGACATACTGCTCGACTTCCGCGACATCGGCCTCCGCGAAGGCTTCCAGGGTGGGATAGCGCGCAAAGAGGGCGGGCGTCACCATGTTGACGCGCTCGTCCGTGCACTGCGCGGAGAGCCGGACGGAGAAGAGCAGCTCGTAGTCCTTCCCATAGTCCAGAGAGCAGACGGCCTCCGGGTATTCTTCCAGCAGGCGCCGGACGATTTCGTTAACCTGTTGCTGTGTACGCATAAGTGGGACCGGGCCTTTCGGAGCTCAGCGGCTGAGGGTGATGTTCCCGCCGCATTCGATGGAGTCGAGATAGGTCCCGCCGTAGGTGCCGCGGTAATGCCAGAGGACCTCGACCGGGATGTTCCGGGTCTCTCCCCCGGAGAGCGTGACGGTAACGGTCCGGCTGTTGATCTTCGTGGAGACAGGCGTCGTCGTTGTCGGGATCTCAATCGCCGGAGAAGCGAGGGAGAAATACTGCCCGTCAACGGCAATGTTCAGCACATCCGGAGAAGCGGTGGTGTAAAGACTGTAGGAATCAACATAGGCGGTCACGGTGATGTCGACGGTGTTTGTACCGCTGACCACCGCGTTCCAGTCGGCATGGATGTTGATGGAGGTTCCGGAATCGGAACGGAAGCTGCCGCTGCCGAGACTGGTGCCGGTGGGGATCACCGAAGCGTTATTGCCGGAGGCGTCCGCGCTCCCGGAAGGAGCCGTATTGGCGCCGGGAACGATCGGGATCAGATCCTGGGCCGGCAGCATGTTGGCGTCGGCGCCCGGGATGGGAGTGGCGGCCGTCGCGGTGCCGGCGCTGTTCGAAGCTGCGGACGTCGCGCCGGTTCCGGAGGGAACGCTCACGCCGGCGGGAGGCGGCGTCGAAGTCCTGACCGGCGAGGCGGTCTCGGAGGGCATCGAAGTGGAGGGCGGGTAATAGACCGGTGCGTTGGTCGGCGCCGCGGAAGGCGTCGGAGTGGCCTCCGGGGTCGGGGTGGGTTCCGGCGTCTCCACCGCGACGGTCGGAACAGCGGTCGAGGTGACGTTCTGGTACGGATTGGAGGTGGAGGTGGGACGGTCAAGCCCCGTCAGGAAGATGATCACAACCGACACAACCAGCAGGAAGACCAGAAGCATCAGCAGGGCGGTGGTTTTATTGCTTTTCATGGCAGGTATTCTCCTTTGCGGTCAGACACGGCTGAAAGTTGCGGAATCCAGAAGACGGCGGAACTCCGGCGTCCCGGGAATCGCCTCGAGCTCGTCGTCGTTGTCCGGCGCCTTTACCAGGGTCATCAGCAGATAGCTGTGCGCATCCTCCGGAACCGGGAAGGCGAGACAGAAATTGTCGCCGTCGCGGAACTGCACACCGGTGAGAGCGCCATAGGAGGCACGGTCGAGATCGGGATGCCGGGAGGAGAGCTCCTGGGTGAGCAGCGCGAAATCCTCACCGCTGTAGTAGGTGCCGTATTCGAACTGAACGGAGAAATCCTCACCGGTCAGAATTCCCACATGGGAGTCGCCGGATTCCGTCAGGAAATCGTCCTCGGCAACCGCATAGTGGAAACGGTCCGCGTCATAGCGGAAACGAAACTCGACCGTAGAGGCGTCCTTAAAGCCGGAGATAAAACTGTAGACCGCTTCCTTCGTCGCCGCGGCAGGGGACGCGGCAGAGGCCTCGGCCGGAGCGGCGGAAGAACCGGGCGCGGCTTTTGCCGTCCGGGCGGAGAGCGTTTTCTTCAGATAATAAGAGGCTGCGCCGACCGCGGCACCGGTCACGACGGAGAGCCATAGATGTTTCGTTCGCATAAGCATGCTCCTTCTCTGTTCGGATGATTCACTGCGATTTCAGACCGTATTATACTGGAAAGCGCTGGTTTTTACAATCCCCCGTGTCGAAAGATTCTTTCTATTAAGAATTAACAAAGAATTTCCCGCTTGTCAAGGCCGGGCACTTATGCTAAAATATCTTTGTTTGACTAAAAGTATAATAGTGTGCAGATTGGCAGAAAAAACAGCACGTTCAGCACATTTTCAACATGTCCTGATCTACGGAAAGGCTCGGCTATGAAAAAAAAGAAAAGAAAATCCGGGGGCAGCGCCCTTGTCCGCTTCATTGACCGCGTATTCGGCCTGATTGTGGCAACGGTCATCGTAGGCGTTGTTTTCGGCCTGACACTGGAATGGATCCTTGTGAAGGGGCCGTCTCCCGCACTGAGGGATTCCTTTGTGATGACCATGATGTGGACCAGACGCTTTGACTTCATTCCGCAGATCTTCCTGACCCAGGAGGAGACGGACACCATCTTCAACGAACACTGGTCCATCAACAACACCGAGGCCACCGATACCAGCCTCATCACCGTGAAGGCAAATCAGCAGACAGAGCAGGGCGATGAGGAGAGCGGCCCCAGGGCGGACGATTACGGATACGTCGATGAAGACGGCGACGGCATCATCATCGTGGATGTGAAGAAGAAGGGCTTCGTCGGGAAGATGATCATCATCCTCGACCCGAGTCGCGTCTTCGTCGGCAAGCCCGAAGTATACGGCGGCTACGGCCTGACGCTGGAAGAGCTCAACAACCGTTACAATGCCATCGGCGGTGTCAACGGCGGCGGCTTCTATGACCCGGAGGGCGGCGGAACAGGCGGATACCCTGACGGCCTGACGGTGGTGGGAGGAGAAATCTTCCATGAGGGCACGTCAACGCGGACCTTCTGCGGCCTGGACCGCAACAACATCCTTCACGTGGGAGACTATGATTCCGACGAGGCAATCGAGGACGGCATCCGCGACGGCGTGAGCTTCGGCCCGGCCCTGATCATCAACGGCAAGGGCGAATACGGCAACCACATGGAAAGCGGCATCAACCCCCGTACGGCCGTCGGACAGCGCGCGGACGGCGCCATTCTGCTGCTCGCGATCGATGGACGCCAGGTTCACAGCATCGGCGCCAGCTTCGGCGACGCGCGTGACGTCATGCTGGACTTCGGCGCGGTGAACGCCTGCAACATGGACGGCGGTTCCTCCACGGTCATGTATTACAACGGCCAGTATATCAACAGTCCGTCCTCGGCCAGCGGCACCTCCCGTGCCCTCCCGGACGCGTGGCTGTTTAAGTAATTCACCATAGAGATCGGAGAGAATGATGGCGACAAAAAGAAGAAAAAAAGCTTCCGGCGTCTGGACCGCGATCTATGTGGTGATTCTGATCCTGTGGATCCTGTTCCTCTCGGCCTGCGGCCTGTATGTGCTCAATGAAGTCTGGAATTATGCCAGCGTCTATGATCAGACACAGATTGACCCGGTAATCGAGGACTATTTCAACCGCCTCCAGACCAATATGTGGAGCGATGGAATGGACGCGCTGGTCCGGACCATGCCGCATCCGACCAAGACGGACGCGGAAGTGAAAGGACTGATCCAGGCAAAGCTTCGTCAGAACACGCTGAGCTATGCGGTAAAGCCCGGCTTTGCGCGCAGCGACAGCGTGACCTATAACATCCTCTGCGGCGCAGACACGATCGGTGAAGTGGTTCTCACCCACGATACCACGGTGAACCTCGTGAAGGACATTGATCTGCCCTCCGCGGTCGTGGGGGTGCTTGCGAAGATGGGCGTCGCGATCCAGCCGGAACTGTATCCCTGGAAGGTGGCGGGCGAGAGCTTCGACTTTGCCGAACTGGGGCTCTATTCCAGCGTCCGAGTTACGGTGCCGGAGACCTACCGCGTCGAGGTGGACGGGGTAACCCTCGGACCGGAGTACATCATCGAGACGGGCATCAAGTATGACAACCTGACGAACCTGTATTACGAATACGAAGGCCTGCCCACCAAAGTGACCTACAAGCTTGAGGACAGCATGGGCGATTCCACCGTCGTGATCTATGATGAGGACGGAAACGTTTTCCAGATCGACGAGAATGCGGGCGACGCACAGTTCATGAAACAGCTGGATGATGCGACCCGCATGAGCTATGCGGACTTCATCAACGGCTTCGCGGACAAGTTCCTCCAGATGCGCTCCAACACCATCGAACCGATGTACGCCTATGATCAGCTGGCGCCGTACATCAAGAAGGGCACGGAGATGGACAACCGTCTGCTGCAGTCGATGATCGATACCTGGTCACACAACTCCTACTATCAGTTTAACGGCAGCCAGATTCTTAGAGCCTATGAATTTGTGGATCAGCTGATTATTATCGAGTTCCACGCGGAAGCCTCCGCGCAGCAGCCGGCCGGCCCGAATGTGATCTCCAGCGATTTCCGGGCGGTGATCGACCAGTCCAGCGGCAGCCCGCTGGTCATCTGGGTCGAGGATATCTGACGGACAGAAGAAGCCGCGGTATTTGGAGGAAACAGAGATGCCTGAACAATTGGATTGCAGAAAACGCTGCGTGGTGGTGCTTCCGTCCCTCAACCCGAATGAAAAGTTCGACCGGGTTGTCGACGGCCTGCGGGAAGCCGGCTTCCAGCGGATTCTGATTGTGGATGACGGCAGCGATGAGCAGCACCAGACGCACTTTCAACGAGCGGAAGCGTTTCCGGAGTGCTCTGTCATCCGCCATGAGGTCAACAAGGGCAAGGGACGGGCGCTCAAGGACGGATTCACCGCGGTGCTGAAGCTCTTTCCGGACACGGAGGGCGTCATCACCATCGACGGCGACGGCCAGCATCTGACCGAGGATATCATCGCCTGCGGGAACCGGATGCTGGAAGAAGGAAATAAAATCATCCTCGGCTGCAGAGACTTTGACCTCCCGGGCGTCCCGCCGCGGAGCGTCGCCGGGAACAAGACGACGTCCCGCATGTTCCGCCTGTATGGGATCACCCTCTCCGATACCCAGACCGGCCTGCGGGCGATTCCGACCCGCTTCCTGAGCCGCTTTACGGCGATTGAGGGCGAGCGCTTTGAGTATGAGACGAACATGCTTCTGAAGATGAAGCGCAGGGGCATCGCTTTTCTGGAACAGCCCATCGCGACGGTTTACGAGGATGAAAATTTAGGCTCCCATTATAACGCGGTAAAGGATTCCTGGCGGATCTTTAAGATTATGGTGAAAGACCTGCTGCAGCGGAGCTGAGCATGA
>Ga0256405_10007529_pt1 | contig 16307 bp, 14 predicted proteins | sample RumenRJG_02DNA_FD_189096 | JGI IMG/M metagenome (GOLD analysis project Ga0256405, IMG submission 189096) | Bovine rumen microbial communities from Lethbridge, Alberta, Canada - RJG_02 | ecosystem: Host-associated > Mammals > Digestive system > Stomach > Rumen | place: Canada: Alberta...
TCGTTCGACATTCTCCAGCATCTCATCGACACTGACTGAAGAATCATAGGCGTCATTGGAGATCTCTTCGCCGACCTTGATGACCTTTCTGGCCAATGATTTATTGCGGATGATCGAAATGTATTCGCCCGTATTATTGGCGGAGATCGTCGCATTGGCCAGCTGCATCAGATATTCCAGACCGCCGATCTTGTCATAGACGCCGAAGTCTTTTAATCTGCTGGAAAGGGAGACGGTATCCACCTTCTCCTTATTCTCGTACATCGAATGCATCAGATTGTAGATCTGACGGTGCTTGTCCAGATAAAAATCATCGGCGGTCACACCGGCATCCACACACTGACGCATCGCGTCGGGATACAACATGATATTGCCCAATAAAGACTCTTCCGCCTCTATCGAATAGGGCATCGAACGATTGCTCATAACTATTCCTCGATCAGTTTGACTTTGATCTTGCCGATAACGTCCTTATATAACTCAACGCGGATATCATAGGTGCCAAGCTCCTTCAAAGGTTCGTTGTCCTTGATCTTGCGCTTGTCGATAACAATACCCTGCTTTTTCAATTCTTCTTCAATCTGCTTGGTTGAAATGGAACCGGAAACCTTGCCGTCTTTTGCCTTGACTTTGAATTCCAAGGTCTTGCCGGCTAAAACATCGGCCAGCTTCTTGGCTTCCTGTCGGTTTTGTTCATCGAGCACCTTGGCTTCCGCCTGCTGCTTTTCCAGGACCTTCTTGGCGCCGGCTGATTCGGCGACCGCCAGGCCTCTGGCAATCAGGAAATTGCGGGCATAACCGTCCGAAACTTCTTTTATTTCACCCTTCTTCCCTACTTTTGGGACATCAGATAATAATATGACTTTCATAGCTGCTTTTCTCCTTCAAAATATTCATCCAGAACTTTCAACAGTTCGTTTTCCATCTTCGGAACACTGGAATCATTGACCTGCAGACCGGCTGCCGTCATATGACCGCCGCCGTTCATCTTTTCCATGATGACCTGTACATTGACCGTGCCTCTCGAACGGGCCGAGATGATCGTCTCGTTCTTGTCGGAATTACAGATGACAAAGGCCGCTTCGATATCTTTCGCTCTCACCAGAGCGTCACAAGCCTGTGAAGCAATCGAACGCGGGAAGTTTCCTTCCGCAATGCTGGCAACCACCACACCCTTGCGGTAGAGCTTGCCGGCATTGATGATGCGGCTTCGTTCAATGACGTTGTCATATGGTTCCTGTGATAAAGTATCACACAGCATCGGATCGGCGCCCGCCCTTCTTAACTGTTTTACAACATCGAAGGTTCTCGAGCCGGTACGGACACGGAAGTGGTCGGTATCGATCATGATGCCAAGATACATGATATTCGCTTCTTCGGAAGAGATCTCAATGTGTTTTGAGAAATACGGAACCATCTCGTAGATGATTTCGGTAGCGGAAGAAGCCGCCGCTTCGATATACAGCATCATCGCTATGACATCCAGATCCGCTTTACGGCGGTGGTGGTCAAGGATGATGATCCGCTTGGCATTCTTTAAGATTGCCGCACCGCCCGATTGGACAGCGGAATGGTGGTCAACCATGATGACCAGTGTATTTTCATTCAGAAGATCCAGGCCTTCCGATTCAGAGATAAAGTGGTGTTTATTCTCCAAAACGGCAGAGAAACGGTTGACGACTTCCGCAATCATTGTCTCCATGCCGCCGGATCTAGATACGATGTAACATTTCTTGTTTAACGATAAGACGATATCCGACATGCAGATGGCTGACGCGACGCAATCGGCATCCATCTCCTTATGGCCAAGGATAATGACATTGGACGATTTTTCAATCAGATCCTTGATGGCATTGGCCGTTACACGCACCTTGGTCTTGGACTGTTTCTCTCTGGCCTCGGTCGTGCCGCCAAAGAAGGTGGCATCGCCGCCCGCTTTTCTTACTGCGACCTGGTCACCGCCTCGGGTCTGCGCCAGTTCAAGCAGTTCTTCGGCGATCGAATCGAGTTCATCATAATCATCGCTTCCTTCCGCAAAAGCCATCGACAGGGTGACATCGACATCCCCTTCCTTGGCAACTTTCCGGACTTTATTCAGAATCGAGAAACGGTCGTTTCGGACGGCTTCAAAGGTCGTCTCGTTCATCAGCAACAGCATCCTGGAATTCTTTAAGGTCTTATAGACGACACCGAAATTGCGGAAGTAATCGATGACCGGCACCTTGATGTTGGTGTTGACATAAGCCAGTTCGTCTTCCGACATTTCGACTTCGTCATAGTTGTCATAGCTTAATAAGCCGACAACCGGCGCATCGTCTTCCAGTTTTTTATTCAGATCATATTCCTTTGTGATGTTTTTAAAAGTCAAAACAAAGGCATTATTGATCTTTCGAACCGAGAACTTTTCATCATTGATGATGATGATCTGGTTATTGGCTTCGTTTTTAAGCATGTCCTGAAGTTCCGGCAGCCAGTTCAAGACCTTCTCGCCTAAGTGGTTCATATTCCTCTTCAGGAAGAAATCGGACATGAAGTTGATCTCATAGTTTTCATCGTAGACGATGATGCCGATATCGCCATGGCTTAGCACTTCTTTGTAAGCCAGTTCCAGCTGGTTCTCGATCTGTTTGTTGGTCTCATTCTTGATTAAATCCAGCGAATAGAAGACCATCGCCAGCAATAAGATAAAGACCGCGGTGATCACCGCCGGCAGCAAGACGTTCTGACCGAAGAATAAGCCTAAAACCAAAAGAGCCAGTATGATACTGACCGAGGCTACAGCACTTAATGCGGTGATAAACGTCGTTCTTTTCATTGTTGTTGCTGACTCTCGCTGATGCGCTTGGCCATCTGCTTTTCAAGATAGGTACGCAAAGGGCCGCTGCCGTATAAGAAACCTAAAAGGACCATGACATAGATGAGTCCCGGTAAAAGGAAACATAATAAGACAAATAAACCGCCGACATTCCGTCTTAAAACGATGATGCCGTAAAGGACAATAAACAGATAGCCGTAATACAAAAGCACCACGACACCGCAGACCGATAAGACCATCGCAATGTAATAGAAGGTCTCGTTGTCCACATAACGTACGACAAACATCAGGCTTGCCATGATTAAGGCAATATAAGCGACCAGCGGTTTTGGTTTGAGATCGAAGATGTTGGTATTGCCAAGATCCTTGATCTTGAAGCGCTTGAGCAAAAACACGGAAAGAAGATGGATCAGTACACCTTCCATCGCACCCATGATGATCGTGGAAACGATGTAGATGACAACTAAGAGCTTGCTTAAATCAAGGCCTGCCGCCTTGAATAAAGAGGCATAATCCATGCCCATGAAATTGCTGGTGGAAGTAAAGGCCGCTTCATATTCTGCCAGCATCTGCTTGATCGGGAAACCCATCAAAGGATAGACGATGAAGGTCGCGATCAGTTCACCGATGACATAGGTCACAATCGCGGACAGAACCAGTCTTCGCTTGTCGAGCCCCCTCTTGATGCCCCAGGCATAGACCAAACCGGTCACAATGCCGACCGGCACATAGATCAGATAGGTCAACTGGAAGTTTCCTAATAAGAAGGAAATGATCAGAAGACCGACGGATAAAAGCACACCGTCTTTTAACGTGTGCATCGTTGCATACATGATGAGAACGATCGGCATGATCAGCACGACAAATTCGGTAAACCAGTAAGCCGTCATTCTATCGATCAGGATGAGCGCGCCGGTGATCGCCAGCATCATCGCACCCTGGGTCATTTTCTTGGTTTGATTCATATATATTATTATAAAAGATTAAAGAATAAAATAAACCTCCACGATTGTGGAGGTTGTAAGATTAATCGGCAATATAAGGTAATAAAGCCATCTGACGTGCTCTCTTGATCGCCGTTGACAGCATCCTCTGATACTTGGCGCTGGTGCCGGTAACACGTCTCGGAGTGATCTTTCCGTTCGGAGAGATGAACTTCTTTAATAACTCTATGTCTTTGTAATCAATATATTCGATCTTGTTCTTAGTGAAGTAACAAACTTTCTTATATCCGACTCTCTGTTTTCTAAAAGCCATTGGAATTCCTTTCTAATAAATATCAATAAAATGGCAGATCATCACTGGAGATCTCAAGCGAAGGCGTATTGGAGAAATCATCATCCATGTCATACGCCGGTTCGGCACTCGGAGTGAAGGTCTGGTTGGTGTTCTGTGAATAGGAGTTTCCCTGATAGGTATTTCCTGCAGAAGCACCGGTGGACTGACGGCTGGAAATGATCTGTACGTTGTCGGCAACGACTTCCGTTACATATACTTTTCCATTCTGTCCGTCATAGCTTCTGGTCTGGATCCTGCCTTCGACGGCAACGATCGTACCCTTTGAAGCATAAGACGACAGGAAATCGGCAGACTGTCTCCAGGCGATGCAGTTGATAAAATCAGCGGACTGACCGCCGTTTTGCTGGGACTGGAACCTTCTGTCGACCGCTACGGTGAAGTTGCATACCGAAGTGTTGGAACTGGTCTTACGCAGTTCAATATCCTTGGTGATGCGGCCAACCAACGTAACGCTGTTAATGTTGATCATTATTTGCTTCCTTTTTTCTCGTCGCACGAGATGGTCATCATTCTGACGATGTCATTACTGATACCCATTAAACGTTTGAATTCGTTTAAACCATCAACGTCTACAGTGTAAGTAACTACAACGTAGTAACCCTTAGACATATGGTCGATTTCATAAGCGAAATCTCTCATACCCCAGTCATCAACATTGTCGATGGTGCCGCCGTGCTGAGTGATGATGCCATGCATCTGCTCAACCAGCGCAGCTCTGGCAGCGTCGTCAAGACTGGACTTGATGATATACATAGTCTCGTATTGTTTCATATTTTACCTCCTTCTGGACTAAACGGCCTGTTGCCAGGCAAGGAATAGCTAATCTATTCGCTTGACTATTATACCCCAGATACCACCAACATGCAATAAAAATTTTTCCAGTCAATTCGTTATAATAGATGTATGGCATTAGACGGAATTACACTGTACAAAGTGAAAGAAGATCTCGACCGCTATCTGCCGATCCGCATCAACCGGATCGCCGAGACCGGCAAGACGCAGATCGTTTTTAATGTGCATGCCGACCGCATCCGTCAGAATCTGGTCATGTCCTTTCACTCCAACTACAATCATATCTGTCTCTCGGAAAAAGCCTACAACACCTATGCCGATCCTTCGACCTTCATCATGGTTTTAAGGAAATACATCCTCAACGGCATCATCTATCAGATCGACCAGAACAATTATGACCGCTATCTTCTGATGCATATCCGGGCCAGGGATGAATTATACGATGAAAAGGAATACATCCTTTCCGTTGAACTCATGGGCAAGTACGCCAACCTCATCCTGGTGGATGAGCAAGGAAAGATCATCGATGCCTTAAAGAAGATCCCGCCTTATGAAAATACCAGACGGACCATCCTGCCCGGTGCCAGATTTGAATTACCGGAAAAGCAGGACAAGAAGGATCCCTTTGAAACTACCGATGTCGATTTAGACCAGTCACTGGTCAAACAGCTGCAGGGCTTTTCCAGACAGCTGGAAGAAGAGGTCCGCTATCGCTTGCAAAACAATGAAAGCTACACCGATATTATTCAACAGATCAAGGATTCTGATTCCTTATATCTGAGCCGCAATAAAGATGACATTCAGTTTCATGTCATCCCCTTGACCAATTTAGGTCTCCCTTATGAAAAATGGGACATTCAGAAAGGATTTGATGAAGTCTACTATGAAGATGGTGAAAAAGAACGCATCCGCTCTATCGCCGACGATCTCTTCAAGGTCGTCAAGCGTCAGATCAAACACTACGAAACCAAGATCGCAAAGCTCCAGAAGTCTCTTGACGATGCCCTCAACCTGCAGCACGACAAGGACTGCGGCGATCTTCTCTATACCTGTGAAGATCTCGACCGTAAGGGTCTCAAACAGATCGACATCGAAGATTTTGAAGGAAGGCTTCAGACCATCCCGCTTGATCCAAAGCTCTCTGTAAAAGCCAACGCCAACAAGTACTATTCCCACTATCAGAAAAAGCGCAAAGGCAAGGCCTACATCGAGGAACAGATCGAGATCGCTCAGAATGAACTCACCTATTTTGAGTCTTTAAACGAACAGCTTTCATTTGCCAACTATTCCGATGCCTTAGACATTCGGGACGAGTTATCCAGATTCGGCTATCTCAAGAAAGCTTCGATCAAAAACAAAAAGAAAAAGAAGGTCAATCTCTACCAGATCAAGGTCGATGGCCACACCATCACCTTCGGCAAAAACAACCTTCAGAATGCCTATCTGTCCTTTGAATATGCCCACTCCAATTACACCTGGTTTCATGCCAAGCAGTTCCATGGTTCCCATGTGGTCATCGACACCGATAAGCCGGATGAGACGATGATCCGCTTGTGTGCCAACCTGGCTGCCTATTATTCCAAAGGACGCTTCTCCTCTTCCGTACCGGTCGATTATTGTCTGGTTAAGGAGCTCAAAAAAGTAAAAGGCGCAAAGCCGGGCTTTGTCACCTTCAGGAATTATAAGACGATTTATATCGATCCTTACGAAGACAAGGAATTAAACATCGTTTCGATCTAAATAGGAACGAAGCTTCTTGATTTCAAAAGGCTTCAAGCGGCGGTATTCGCCGCTTTTTAAATCGCCCAGTTCGATATTGGCTTCCCTGATGCGGTGAAGCTTAATGACCGTAAAACCGATTGCTTCAAACATCTTGCGGATCTCCCGGTTCTTTCCTTCGTGTATTGTCACCTCAAGGAAAGAAGAAGGCTTTTTGTCATTATAAGAAATCAGATTCACCATTGCCGGTGCCGATACATAATCTTCGATCTTCACTCCCTTTTCGATCGTTTCGATCTGTTTCTCGGAAATGAAACCGTCAATCGTGACTTCATAGGTCTTCTCGACCTCATACTTGGGATGGATCAGTTTCTGCATGAGTTCCCCGTCATTGCTTAATAGCAATAAACCGGAAGAATCATAGTCGAGACGTCCAAGAGGATAAAGACGATACCTGGAATCGATCAGATCGACCACCGTCTTTCTGCCCCTGTCATCACTGGCCGAAGAGATGACGTTTTTCGGCTTGTTTAAAAGATAGACGACCTTTTCTTCGCTTTTGGAAATCACTTTGCCGTCAATCGCGATCTCATCGTTTTCGTCAGCTTTCGCGCCTAAAGTATCGACAAGAATGCCGTTGACGCTGACCCGTCTTGCCAAGATCAGCTCTTCGGCTTTTCTTCTTGAACAATAGCCGCTTGCCGCAATGATCTTCTGAAGTCTTTCCATAATCTCTTCCTTTTGTTGTATACGATGTAATAAACGGTAATGCCGATGATGCCGATCAAAGAGATGACGATCGTGCCCATCAGTTCAAAATTGGTCTTGTGCTTGTCATAGCCCATATTCTCATAGGATAAGTCTTCAATCTTATCCTTGATGTCAAACTCATTGACACTCGGCAACGACATCACGAGATATGAACCCGAGGCATTGATCATGAACTGGATGTAGTTGTCCGACTGAGTGGTCCGGCACTTGATGACATCCCCTTCTTCACTTAAATGATAGACGGAATAGACCAGGTCATTTCGCTTGTCGCCGATGTCCAGCTGGACGATGGCCGGACCCTTTAAACCGATGGACTGGTAATTGAAACGGAAGCTGATGTCGATGCCTTCCAGCATCGAGAAGCCATAGCCCTTAGCCACATCATAGATCCGCTCCTTCGCCTCGGGATTGATGTCTTCGACGATGACGTAATAGGTATCGCCATATAAGCTCAGCGAGCGCTTGTCATCCAAAGAAAGATCCAGGCCGGATATTGAAAGGTTGTAGCGTTCCGTCTTGTCAAAGATGACGTAATTGCGTGCATTCTTGTTCATCAGCTCGTAATCCAGTGTTCGGATATCGGAAAAAGTGAACGGATAAGAAACCTCATCGATCAGCTTTTTGACGGCAGAGGCATCGTTTTCGCTGAGGGCTTGTTTCAGTTGTTCCTGCTTCTCTGACGCTTTCTCAGAATACTTCAGGTCCTCTTCCATCGATAAACCGCCATAAGAGATCACAACTGTATTCTCTAAAGAATTTTTATCGTAGCCGGAAATCATATCGCTGTTGAGATCGATGAGCTCCTGTCCTCCACCTTCATAGACAACTTTCAGCTTGCAATCCCGTAAATCGATCTCGCTTCCCGGTAAAAGATCTTTTCTGAAACCTCCATTCAAATCAATCGAAGCGATCTTGCGATACGTTGCCTGATCATTTTCATCAAAACCGCTGAAGACAAAGCCTTCCTTTTCCGGAAGCAGAGGGATCGCTTCTTCCTTCAGGATCAGATCAAGGTCATCCAAACCGTGGACACTGCCGCCATCAAGATCGACACTCTTTCGAATAAAGGATTCTTCCTTTATCTTTTCCGGATTCACCAGATGATAGACACGGTCTTTGGCAATGTAGGCCACGCTGTCCTCAGGATCATAGAAGTACTCATCTGAGCTAGTGCGGTCGATGCGAATCTTATAGGCATCTTCGTATTCTGCCAGAACAATAAAAGAAAGTTCCGAGATATCGTATAAGGAAAATAAACGCCTCTCCAGGTTTTCATCGCCATAGAAGTTGACCCAGTCCTGATCTTTCAAAATGGCTAAGGCGTATTTGTCTTTGTCTTTGCCGGAAAGCTTCTGATCCAGTTCAAAATAGCGGGCCGCCGATTTTTCCCCGTAATACGGGTCGATCGAATAGGTCACATTGATGCCGCCCAAGCGATCGCCATAGAAGGTGCCGCGATAATCATTGCGTAAATGGTTGGCATAATGGCGGGAGATCAGATACTTGCCCCTGGCATAGATGGAATCCGAAATGGAGTCGTAGCGGTTGTTGTCGCGCTCTTCATCCGTTTCAAAGGCGGAAGCCAGATAGAGGTTATTTGTCGCAAAAGAGTTCAGGGATTTGCCATAGGAAGATTCATAGATCGCCGATGACAACAACATCATCGCATTGGCCCCGTAGAGAGATTGGGTGGCAAAGAATTCTTCGATGACACCGTATAACTGTGAACGGTTGATCTCATCCGCCGCGTTGTCGCCATCCAGATCTTCGTAATGTTGTAATCGTCCGTCAAAAGAAAGTGTCTTGTAGAAGTAGTCCTTCACCTCTTGGACGCCATACTCGCTGTAGGAACGGTGCGGCAGATACTTGAAGTAATTGTAATAGGCTTCCTCATTGATCGCATTTTCATGGTTTCCTTGTCTGACATCATCGCTCATCGCAAAGAAATCATCATAGAAGAAATGGCCGTCATAAGAATAATAGGTCACCCCTTCATCCATGTAATCCTGCTTTTCATCCAGTGGAATCGAATAGGAATAAAAATCATATTCCAGCTGGGTCTTGATGTTGTGAATGAGCTTCCCCTCTTTAACGGAATAGGAGGAAATGCGGGTCTTGATCTCATTGATCGGATGCAAAGTGACATTTTGTAAATCCGTTTCGCCAAGATCGCCGTTTAAAAGGAAACGGACCTTTCCTTCCTCATCCGAATCCAGATACAGGGCATCGATTCCGTAACAGCCGTTGATGTAGTCCTTTTCATCCTTCTTTAAAGAATCGTATTCAATCAATAAGGAACAGGCACTGTCACTTTGAAAAGCGATGATGCCATATTCCATTTTGATGATCGTATCCTCTCTTTTTATAACCAGATTGTCATAATTGGCTGCGTTTTCTTCAAACAAGGCAAAAGCTTCTTCTTTACTTTGTGTCTTTTCTTCATAGCCGCTTCCTGCATCGTAAAGCGTATAGGTCTCTGATTCTTCTTCCCCCATTACTTTAAAAGGCATTATCAGGATCGATAATGCGATGAGCCATAAGAAAAAACGCTGAAGCTTCTTCATATAAATAATTCTACAATAAGTATCGGCATAAAGAAAAAGCCTGTTTTCAGGCTCAGTAGATCTCAGCAGAGATCTGTTTTAAGACGACGATCTCAAACAGTTCGCCGGCATGACCGCCGATACAGGTTTGTAAAGTCATCGTCTGATCATCGGTCGTCCAATCCACCCCGGTATCGTAATACTGGGCTCCTTTGGCCGCTTCGATGTATTTGGCGTAGTAATCCGCATCGTAGGCGTTATTGTTATAATCGTCATAGTTGTAGTTGGTGCGCCAGTACTGAAGATTGGTGAAATGGTCTTCCTTGGTCGCATCAAACTGGTAGACACAGGCAATCTCGTAACGCCGTATTTCGTTTTGTAAAACAAGGGTCACATAGCGGTTGTCCTTGTAGTTTTCTTCTTCCATCAGCTTTTCTAACGGTGTGAAAGCCTTGGTGCGGGTCTCATCGTTCCAGACGGAGAAGTGATGGCCATAGACGATCAGGTTCTGATCGGCCAGGTTGTTTCGATAATCCATGAAAGTCGAACCGCCGTTGTCGTTGTAGTCGTATTCGCCGGTCTTCCAGTACGTCCAGATATAGACGTCGTTGCCGGTAAAGCCGGACGCATCCGTCACGAGCTTGCCATCCTCCGTATAGAAGGTATACATCTCGCCATTCTCTTTGTAGGTCGACTTGGCCTGAACAAAGGAGACGTTGATCAATCCGGAATCAAAGATGATCTCGCCGACATAGTCTTCGTTGATCGCCTTGTTTTCATCGTAGAGCTTGCGATACTCTTCTTTTTTCTTTTCATTCTCGTCAGGCTCGACGACCACGACCTCTTCTGCCGGTGTATCGTCTTTTTTCTCCGGCAGTTTGATCACGCCGGCATTGATCAAAACAAAAAGGCTTCCCAATAAAGCCAGGAAGGTAATGATCAGGCCGACGAGTGTTTTCTTATTCATGTTTTTCATACTTATTCAATATAGCAGGCGTAATACTCATCGTAGGTGATGCCTTTGGCATAGACATCTTTGGCGATGTCGACACCCAGATAGCGGATATGCCAGGGTTCTTCGATATAGCCGGTAATGCCGATCTTGTCTTTGGGATAACGGACGATGAAGCCGTATTCCATGCAATTTTCATTCAGCCACCTGGCTGCTTCCGTTTTGCCGAAGTCATCCAAGGAGACACCGGGCAAGGAAACATCAATGGCCATGCCGGTCTGATGTTCACTATGACCCGGCCTGGCCGAATAGGTATCAACGTTTTCTTTACTATCTCTTCCAAGATACTTGTTGTATAAGCCTTCCTGATAGGCATAGGAGCGATATGAGGAGACAACCCTTAAAGGATAGCCCTCTTCCCTTGCCTTGTCACAGAGTTTCTTATAAGCCTCATAGACCTTTTCACGAAGTCTTCCGCTTCCATAGTCCGCTTCAATCTGTACCAGATCTTCCGGTTCATAATCCGAACTTAAGATGTGATACTTGTTGACTAAGATCAGATCCCCTTTGGACATATCAGTCGGAACGATATCCGTAAACAGTTCTTTGTAGCGAAGCGTGTTGACGATCTCGATCATCTCTCTGGTATCGCTATAGGTATTCAGATATTTCAGATAGGTCTCTTCCTTTTCTTTGATAAAGAAAGGACTGCTGTACAAAGAGACGATCTTGTCTTTGTTTTGTTCTGTCAGAATGCCCCGGTTGATCAGATCAACCACCAGTTCCTTTTCCAAGATACCATCGAAAAAGAGATATTCCTTCATGTTTTCTTCTTTGAAACTGTCCACTTGTAAATAGCTCAAAGCAGTCTCGTTCATTTCACTCAGAAACAGTTCCCTGTTTTCTTCCTTCAGCCCCTGTATCAAAGCGATGTCTTCTTCAAGATAACCCAGCTCAGCCAGCTGTTCTTCTTCACTTTTCTGGCAAGCGCTCAATAAGAGCAGGATGAGCAGAAGCATGATCTTTCTCATATCGCCAGTGATAATACCGAGATGACTAACATCAGTAAGATCATCATAATGACGATCACTTTTCTTGTCGTCTTCTTCATTTCTTTGCGTAGTTGTCCAGAATATTGGTATCAAACGAATAGGTCTTGCGCGATCTTCTCGCGTAACGGTTGAGGGCATTGTTGATCAGTTCATCACATTCCTGTGAGAAATCGACACCCTCTTCCTTCCAGAGATAGAAGGCAAGTGAGCCCGGGATCGTGTTGATCTCGTTGCAGTAGACCTTATCAGTATCGTTATCGATCATGAAGTCGATACGAACGCAGCCAAAGGAATTCAGCACGCGGAATACTTTCAAGGCGATCTTTTCGATCTCTTCCTTCTGCCCTTCCTTTAGTTCGGCAGGTACTTTACGGACCGTGGAAGCCATACCCTTGGAAGCACCCTTGGCGGCTGGCACTTTGACGCCTTTCTTGGCGCCCTTGCTGCCGCTGCCCGGCTGGTACTTCTTATCAAAATCCAGGAAACCGTTGGTGACTTCTTCAATTGCCGAACACTTGGCTTTCTCATCACCGCCGATGATCGAGATATTGACTTCCTTGAGATTGCCGATCATCTTTTCAACAACGACCTTGAAGTCGTACTTGAGACATTCAGAAATCTTTTCTTCGAATTCTTCTTCCGTCTTGATCACTTCAATACCGATCGAAGAACCCAAGTTTGCCGGTTTGGCAATCAGAGGGAAACCGATCTTTTTGGCTTTTTTGAAGTAGTCTTCATAGGCGTCTTCAAAATCCGCATTGTAGATGACAAAGTAGTCGACCATCGGGATGCCCTCGGCCTTGAAGATGTCCTTCATGACCGTCTTGTCCTGACCAACCGCACCGCCCAAAACATCACAAGAAGTATATGGAATGTCCAACATCTGTAAGAAACCGGCCAGCGAGCCATCTTCCACATTGGTGCCGTGGACGATCGGGAAAGCCACATCGATGGTCCTTTCCTTTTTGAACACGCCCTTCATCGGTCTCACCTTTACATTATTGCCGTCTTTATAGATCATCACCTTTTCCAAAACGGAAGAAGGATTGGAAATAAAAGAGGAATAGTTCGCCAGATCAAAGAGTTCATCACCGATATAGAACTCGTTGTCTTTGGAAATGTAGATCGGAAGGACATCGTATTTGTCGCTGTCCAGGGCGTGAATGGCCTGATTGGCCGAAATACAGCTTATTTCATGTTCGGTGGACTTGCCACCGAAAAATACTCCAACACAAATTTTCATAACATTACCATTCTATCACTTTCTAAACATTGAAGGCATCCGGCAGATCGTTTTCCAGAAGGATCGTGTCGTTTGCGTTCATATTGGCATAAATATACCGGAAAGCCTCCCTTACGGTCTTTACGACCAGGATCTTTTCTGCGTCAAAGCCGCTGTCAGTAAGACCGCGCAGGATCTGTTTGGTCTGTTTTTCGCCAACCAGGATGACCAGATCGACCTTATCCAGCATCTTCTTACCGAATTCGTAGTTGATCTCATCTTCCTTGGCACCCAGATCGATCATGCCCGGGGTCACAATGACTCTTCTTTCCGGCATCATCGAAAGCACATCCAGAGCCATCGAAGATCCGACCGGATTGGAGTTGAAGGCATCATCGATGAAAGTCAGACCGTTGATCTTCTTGACTTCCAGACGATGTTCCACCTGCCGTATGCGGGAAACATTGCGGACGATGTCCTTTAAGGAAATGCCCAGTTCTCTGGCAACGGCGATGCCCAATAAGATATTGGTGATATTGTGTTTGCCTAATAAAGATGTTTTAAAGCGCAGATCTTCGCCATCGATATTGACAGTAAACTCCGAGCCTTGTCTTGTATAAACGATGTCTTTCGCTCTTAAATCGGCATTTTCGTTGTCGATGCCCACCGAGACGACCTTGCAGGTATTGGCGATATGGTAGGAAGCGATATACTCGTTATCCAGATTGATGAAACCGACGCCGTCCTTTGGCAGCATTTCGATCTCTTTCATCTTTTCTCTGATGATGTTGTCCAAGGTATGGAAGGTGTTCAGATGCTGGGGACCGATCGAAGTGACGACGCCGTACTTCGGTTTGACAAAGTCCATCAGATAAGAGATATCCGATACCTTATCGGCGCCCATCTCACACACAAAGACTTCATGGGTCGGCTTTAACATCTCGCGCACCGTCCTGGTGATGCCCATCGGCGTATTGTAGGATGCCGGTGTGATTAAGGTATACATATTGTCAGCAATGATGTCGTTGATGATGTTTTTGGTCGACGTCTTGCCATAGGAACCGGTGATGCCGATCTTGATCAGTCTGCTGTCTTCCTTTAAGATCTGTCTGGCTTGAGATTCATAACGGTTCTTGATCCCCTCTTCCATCGGCATGGTGATCAAAGCCATCGGATAGACAAGAAGATAAGACATGATGATGCATAAGACCGCCAGAATATCACAAGGAAGGACTCTTCCCAAAATGATAAACAGGGACATCAGAATGACAAAGACGATGATCTGGCGCTTGACGCGGGCCGTGACCACCAGGTCCTTGATGTAGACCTTCTTGCTTTCCTGATAGATCATATAAACCGCAAAAGCCAGGGTCAGAAATAAGACGATCAGATTGCGGTTCTGTTTTAACAGCGTACCGATCGTTAATATCAGGACAACAAAAATGAGCGTCGGCGTAAAGCGGAGGTTCTTTTTACTGAAGAGCCACTTGGAATAACGGTAAAGCTCATAATGGTTCTGCTGAAACATCTGTAAGGCCTGTTTAACATAGACAAAACTCAAGCCCAAAAAGACAGCCAGATATAATAAAAGGATTAAAAAATCACTCATAATCTCTCCTCAAAAATGCATCCAGGACCAGACAGAAGCGCTGCGGCTGATGGAAGTAGGCATAATGGTCATCGTTTTCAAAGATGACCAGGGCTGCATCAGGCATCAGCTTTTCCATCATCTTACCTTTTTCCACAGGCGTTGCCTCATCGTTTTCGCCAAAGACCAGAAGCGTCTCGGCCTTGACGTCTTTCAGCAGGTCCTTCAGATCCTCATTGACGATCTTGACAAAGGTCTGGCGCATGACACCGCTGGAATTGCGGTAATCCTCGCTGCCGGCGTTCTTCATCAGTTCCTCTTTATATTTTTCAAAAGGCTTCAAAGAAAGGATCTTCTTGCCTAACTTGTAGGTATATGTCCTGGCATAGTAATCGATGCCTCTTTTATCCCGTATGCCGGCTGCCCCGGTCAGCACCATGCGGTGAACCGGATAATGAACGGCATACTGTATGGCAATGCGGCAGCCAAAAGAATGGCCGATGATGATCGGATCTTCGATCTGCATCGTTTCGCAAAAATGTCTTAAAAACTGGCAATATTCAAAAGAGCCCCAGGCTTCCTTGGGATCCCCCGATTTGCCAAAGCCCGGCATATCCAGATTGTAGACAATAAAATGGCTCTTCAGGAATTCTCCGATAAAAGCCATCATTTCCGTATTCTGTCCCCATCCATGAAGCAGGATGACCGGTTTTCCCTTGTCACCGTAAGATTCATAATGGAGATCGATGTCGTCGATCTGTATCTGACTCATGACTCAATTATACTCTTTTCTTTCTGGATGTCCTTATCCTTGACAGCTTCTTTCTTCTTTTTCTTCGGCGCCTTTTTCATCTTGCGGGAAGAATAGATACGAAAGACAACACCGTCATTGAGGTTTTCACCGGTGATATTGTAGCCATAAGTTTCAACGACCTTCTTGACGATCGAAAGGCCAAGGCCGAACTTGCCCTTATTGCCCTTCTCATATGGTTTGAATAATTTATCCAGACGGTCGCTTTCGATGTTTTCGCCGTCGTTGTAGACTTCCAGAAGATTATTTTCCAAGGTGATGACGATCTTGTGTTTGGCGTAGCGCAAGGCGTTGTCCAAGAGGTTTTCGATGACCACACGCCAAGGTTCCTCATCGCCATGGAACAAGACCTTTTCATCAAGTTCCGTGATGATCTTAACGTCATTGCGGATGACCGAAGCAGCCAGGATGGCTTTCTGGATCAACGGCGCCATCTCTAAATTCAAAATACCCTCGTTGTTGTCGACCAGATAACCCATCTTGTTGTAGGTGATCAGGGAGTAAACCTTCTTTTCCAGACGGTCGGCATTTTCGATGATGACATCGACGCTCTTCTCCAAAGTATCGTAAGGATAGATGCCGTCCTTGATCGATTCGGAATAGGACTTGATGGTGGCGATCGGCGTCTTCAAATCATGGGAGATGTTTTGGATCATCTCGTCGCGGATGTGCTGCTGCTCGGAAAGCTCCTGATTCATTGAAACCAGGGCTTCCGCCACTTCACCGATCTCATCGTAACGGTT
>Ga0256405_10007531_pt1 | contig 16288 bp, 15 predicted proteins | sample RumenRJG_02DNA_FD_189096 | JGI IMG/M metagenome (GOLD analysis project Ga0256405, IMG submission 189096) | Bovine rumen microbial communities from Lethbridge, Alberta, Canada - RJG_02 | ecosystem: Host-associated > Mammals > Digestive system > Stomach > Rumen | place: Canada: Alberta...
TTACGGTCACCAGTTTGGAGATGAGTGCCTTAAAATCGCTGCCGCAAGCTTAAAGGACGCAGGTTCCGGCGCTGATACGATATTTTACAGGTACGGCGGAGATGAATTTATCGGTGTTCAGATGACATCGAGCAAGGCCGGCGAGGGACAGATAATTGAGAAAATACGAAGAAATCTCGCAGCAACTCCGGCGGTTATAACTGGTGGCGGACAGATAACAATATCTATGAGCATAGGATATTCGGAGCTTACCGAAAATACTCTTGCCGGCGTCGAAAACTGCATCCATATCGCCGATGTTGAGATGTACAAGGAAAAAAGGAAAGAAGCGAGATAAGTAATCATGGGAAAATGCTTTCGGACATTTGCTTCTTGTCCCGGGTAGCCTTTCACATCAAGGAATAGCTGTATATCAGGCTAATGGCTGACAGAATATTATTCTGCCAGCTTGATGGATTAGTCGTATTTCATGACAAGATTAGGCGATAATACAGATTCAATATATGCTCTGTTTAGCCAGTATGACTGATTTGTGATTCTATCACCATTTGGAAGAGGAACAGAGCATGATACATCTTTTGTTTCGTTATAATATTCTACTCCCTTGATAAGATGATATGAACGTGTAGCATGAGGGCGAATATGAATGATGCCATTATCGGTTATTCCGGGCAAGTTGTTTTTTACCTTCCATTTGCCGTTTGCGTCTTCAATTGGTTCTAAGGATACTCCGTTCCTTAGTATCTCTTTAACTTTTCTCCAAAAGTGGTGTGCTACTTCTATATCCCTATCCGGCATACCCCATAATTGACAGCCTTTATATACATAGCCGGAATTCGTTTCCCAGAAGACAATGAAAAAATATTTTCTGTCCGCAAGCAAACTATATAACGTTGAAGATTCCCATCCGCTGGCTTCGTAATCATCCGGATTCTCAGATTCGGATTCTGAATCAGTGCTTTCTATATCTGTGTCCTCACCATTTAATTCAATGAAGTTAATATCTTCTATACGAAATTGCTGATTCTTAGATTTTTGCTTATTAAATACAATTGTCTTTGGAAGTATACCAGCGCTTTCAAATTCTTCTATGCGATTTTTTTTAACCCCAAGCATTCGACAGGCGATAATTGCCTCTTTGTTTTTTGCTGATGGAAGAGTGCCATCATCGTCTGCTTTCCTTACCATTTCCCATATTTCTTCTATTGTCTTGCCGATATATGGTTTAAGACGTTCTTCAAGAATTTCTGCCATTGACCTATTCTCAAGTTCAGAAACGTCAGTAATGACAGAGCCTGCTTCATCATCGTTACAGCCACATATTACGCGCTTAATTACGATAGATAAGTATGGTTTTTTCAAGACATAACAGCTCTTTAAAGCTGGAGCTCCTCCATAAAAGGATGGTACGAGCCTACTTCTACTACTTTTAGGGGCTATACCGAGATAGTTACCGTCAGTCCTTGATAGTGACGCAGCCATTCCATGTATAATTTTGTTATTTATGTAGTCAAAGTCCGCCTTAATAATAAGTCTGTCTTTCTCTATTCTAAGAGGCTGTAAAAAGAAAACATACTCAATTTTGTATCTGAGCTTTGTGTTTTCTATACGAGCCTGCTCTTTATCACGCAGATAATAAATAATAAGCAAATTCCTGATTTTTTCATATACGTGAGACTTTTCAAAAACTGTTTCCTGCTCTTTTGTATAATCAATTTGTGTAATTGATAATGTCTCACCGGGTACTATGTTATCGCCTCTTTTCTCACAAGGAGTGCTTTTTATTTCAATGCCGGTTTCCTGTAAATCGGGGCGCTGGTCACCATTACAGGGATAACCGAACCAGGCTTCCTCTATCAGGTTTCCCAGTAAACCTTTATTTGTCATAGAGCTCTTATGCAGAAAGTCTATTTCTTCATCTGTAAGGCCGTTATCGTGTAAGATATCTAAGAAAGTCTTACCCTTTAATTGTAAGGCGTAAGTGAGTATAGAATAAACATCGTAGTGGTTATAACATGCCAGCCTGGTTGGACAAAGCATTAGCTCATTTGAATTCATTTTCTTGTCTGACATAAATGTTCCTTTCAACTGAAATATTTATTGCAGTTTATATAAAGTGAAAAGCGATTACTCTTTTTCGAAAATTTGATCCAATACTTTTGCTATTCGTGTTATCATTGGAACGACGAGAGCATTTCCCATACAAAAATATCGCATACGCTGTGGCATAGGGCCTATCGTGGTCATGCTGGTCCAACCATCATCGAAGCCCTGGAGACGTTCAGCTTCGATGGGAGTTAGTATCCTAAGTCTGCCTGTAGCCGGATCGGTAACGATATGAGTACTTCTGTTAAGCGTGCTTTCGGATGTCAACATGGTACGTCCTGGCCTATCCCAGGGGTCGGGAAAAGCTATGGGACCTTCAGAGAAGACGTATTCATGTCCGTCTTTTGATTTTCTAGGGATTTTCTTAGCTCCCTTTAGATAAACCCATTTAGGCATTTTTTCATCATCAATATAATATTCATCAGGGACGTTGCTTTGCAAAATTTCGCCTAATAGGATTGGCTTCTCTTCCTTTTCTACTACTTGAGTGGAATAAATAATACCATTCCGCATATATCCTGCATTCTCGAATGGAAAATGGAAGCTATCTGAAACAGAAACAATATTATCAGAAAGCTCGATAGATGATAGACTACCGGTTTCCATAATAGGAAAGGCTTTAGCCATTAATCCACTTTCAGAGATTATTTCATTGGGAAGGACGGAAGCCATTTCTATACCATATTGCGTATTGTTCTTATAGGCAAATATGAATGTACGTCTTCTGCGTTGTGCGGCCCCATATGATGCCGCATTGATGACGCGCCACTCCACTGAATAGTCTAAATCATTTAGGCAGGCTAGCATAATTCCAAAATCTCTGCCGCGCTGCTTTGCCGGGCTTTTTAGCAGCCTGTCAACATTTTCAAAGAGACAGAATGGAGTTTCTTTGGCTATAAGCGTATCTCTTATCTGCCACCATAGAACTCCCTTCTTTCCATCAATTCCTTTTGAAGAAGCTAAAGTATGGGCTACTGAATAATCCTGACATGGAAAACCGCCGACAAGCAATGAATGATTGGGGATAGTGCTTTTATTAACCGTAGAAATATCGTCACCTGTATGATATTCACCATTAATGTCAGGACTGTCACCAAAGTGTTCAACATAGCAGTCATGCGCCCATTGTTTAGTTTTACCCGGTTCCCATTGTGAGAACCATATTGTATTCCAACCTGTTTGAAGGCGTTCCAGTCCAAGACGAAAACCTCCAACGCCCGCGAATAGCTCGCAAACAGTTTTTTCCATATTCACTTTTTGAAAGTCCTCCTGAGACCGAGTCTCGCTCACTTGTAATCCGCATGTTATCAAATATTGTTAGCATTGCCCAATGGCAAATCAAAACATGCTAATTCTTTATTATAACAGAATATTATCAAAAATGATAGGCTTTTTATCAAAAAAGTTATTTAATTCTTCTTATGCGATTATATCTACGGGCAAAATAATAGTGGGTCTGATGAGCTGCATATTTACCTTGACATTTTTGCTCATTCGGATATAATAAATCTGTAACACAATTTTTACAAAATTCACTTATGGAGGAATCTTAATGAAGAAGGTTTTTAGTCTTTCAAAGCTTTTTGTCATTGCTTTCATGGCTCTGCTTTTCGCGGTGGTTCCGGTTAAGGCGTTTGCCGCAAGCGGTGATTCTGTATCAAACCCTATTGATATTTCTGATGGCGCGCCTGTTTCGAATGCATTGACGGATGATGTGCGTAAGCAGTATTATTCATATACCGCAAGTGATGATGGAATTGTAAGATTCTGTATTAACCCAATAGAGGCATCGACGAGCAACAGAGAGTGGCAGATTCAGCCTTATGACGGTGAACTCAATAAGGCATCTCTCTACTGGTATGGTACATCTTTTCAGACGATGTATTTCACAGTGAGTAAGGGTACGAGAATCGTCATCGAGGTATCGAATTACAGCGGAACGATTGATAAGACCTACCAGCTTTTCCCTGACTTTTTAGCCGCTGACGTTGAAAAGGAACCGAATAACAGCACCGTAACAGCTACTAAGCTTACTAAGGATAAGACTATCCTCGGCTGCATTAACGATAATTATAAGGACGTTGACTTCTATGAGATAGATGCCGATAAGTCAGGTTCTTATAATGTAACCGTAAAGCGTCATGAATTTAACTCGACCGATACACCTGAGTGGACTGTTAAGTTTTATGATGATGAGGCAAATGAAGTAGCTTCGTTAAATACAATTTATGACAATAAATCGAATATTGAAGGTCTGTCCTGCGTCTTAAAGAAAGGCCAAAAGATGTATATCGGTGTTACTCCGTATAACAGTGCCGCAAAAAAGCAGCTCTACGAGGTGACGATGACCTTTAAGGCTTATTCCCGTGTTGAGTCTGAACCTAATGACAGTATAGCCACTGCTGACAGGATATACGCGAACAAGGGAGTCTTTGGGTCTCTTGTAGGTCAGAATAAGGATTACTTTAAGCTTAAGGCCACAAAAACCGGTACATACAGGGTGAAGCTTACGTTGGCTCATGATGTAAATAATTTGTACAATTTTAAGGTCTTAGACAAGAATGGTAATACAGTTGTAAGCTCCGATTCAATAAGAAGGAGTGGAAGTATAAAGTTTTCAGCAGTGAAGGGAAAGACGTATTACATTTGTGTAAGCCATGATTCTACCTTCTGGGGAACGTCAAATGGCGTACTCTACAAGCTTTTAGTTAAGTAATTTCTGCCCGGGGATTCGTTCCCGGGCTTTTTGAAAGGAAAATAAAATGAACGAAAAAAGAATTAACAGGGCGATTGAAAACCTAAAGAAGCTTGATCTAACTCAGATGCTTGTGACCGACCCTATGTCAATTTACTATTTCACAGGCGTATATGTCCAGCCCTATGAGAGATTTTTTGCCTTCTATATTAACGCCGAGGGTGAAAATGTCTTGTTTTTAAATAAACTCTTCGTCGTGCCTGAAGTGCCGATAAGGACGGTGGTTCTGACCGATACGGATAACGTGATTTCCGCAATCGAAGGCGAGATAGATAAGGACAGAATCCTTGGAGTTGACAAAAATATAGAGGCGCGCTTCCTTCTTCCTCTCATAGATGACAAGGCGGCAGCAGGCTTTAAGAATGGCTCGCTTGCCATAGACCTTACCCGCGGCGTCAAGGATGAGGACGAGATAAAGCTTATGCGTAAGGCTTCGGAAATAAATGACGCGGCCATGGCGCAGTTTAAGGGACTGATTCATGATGGTGTAACAGAACTTGAGGTCGCCGACAAAATGCTTGGCATTTATAAGAGCCTTGGAGCGGAGGGATATTCCTTTGAACCTATCGTTTCCTTCGGGGCAAATGCCGCCGATCCTCACCATGAGCCTGACAATACGGTAATAAAGGAAGGTAATTGCGTGCTTTTTGATGTAGGCTGCAAATATAAGGGCTATTGCTCTGATATGACGAGAACCTTCTACTATAAGACGGTCAGCGACCATGCGCGCCAAATATATGAGCTTACCCTTAAGGCAAATCTCACGGCTGAAGCACTGATCAGTCCTAAGGCTCGTCTCTGTGAGCTCGACAAGGCGGCACGAGACCTTATAACCGAGGGCGGGTATGGAGAAGAATTTAACCACAGACTCGGCCATTTTATAGGGCTTAAGGAGCATGAATACGGTGACGTTTCGTCCGCTTACGACTGGCAGCTCCTTCCGGGTATGATTTTTTCTATCGAGCCGGGCATCTATCTTTCCGGTGATACGGGTGTCCGCATAGAGGACCTCAACCTCGTCACCCCTGATGGAGTTGAAACCCTCAACCACTATCCGAAAGAATTACAGCTAATATATTAATTTATTATAACTTCTTCATTTACTTTTTGCGCTGTTTCTGTTATCATATAAAATGATTGTTGTCTAAAGACAGCGAAACGAAAAGCAGTTGGAGGTGCACGATGGTAGGCATTGGTATATTAGGATACGGTACTATTGGCTCAGGGGTGTTTGAAGTCATCAATACCAACAAAGAAAGTATAGCGAAGAGGGCGGGTGAGCCCATAGAAGTTAAACGAATATGCGATCTCAGAGATTTTCCGGGGGACCCGGCTGAGAAGCTTATAACCCATGACTTCAAGGATATTGTAAATGATCCTGAAATCAGTATAGTAGTCGAGACTATGGGAGGTACCAAGCCTGCCTATGATTTTGTAAAATCAGCCCTTCTTGCCGGCAAGAGTGTCGCTACGTCGAATAAGGAGCTAGTTGCGAAATACGGCCCGGAGCTCATCGAGATAGCTAAGGAGCATAACGAAAATTTCCTCTTCGAGGCGAGCGTCGGCGGCGGTATTCCTATTATAAGGCCTCTCAACCAGGCGATTACAGCTGACGAGATTCTTGAGATAAAAGGTATCCTTAACGGTACCACTAACTACATTTTAACGAAAATGGCCCGCCAGGGTTCTGATTATCACGCTTCCCTTGAGGAAGCCCAGGAGCTTGGCTATGCCGAGAGAAATCCTGAGGCGGATGTCGAAGGATACGACACATGTCGTAAGATAGCTATTTTAACGAGTCTTGCTTATGGCATGCAGGTCGATTATGAGGATATTTATACAGAAGGAATCACTAAGATTTCAGTTGAGGATATGGCTTACGCTAAGGCTCTTGACGCTTCGATTAAGCTTCTTGGCGAAAGCAGGCGCGCGGATAACGGGGTAGTTTACGCGAGAGTCGCTCCTGCCCTTGTCAGCGCCCACAGCCCGCTATTCTCGGTAAATGACGTATTTAACGCCATTTTCGTAAAGGGAAATGTACTTGATGATGTCATGTTCTATGGCCGCGGAGCCGGGAAACTTCCTACCGCAAGCGCCGTAGTTTCTGATGTTATAGATGAAGTAAAGCACAAGGGTGTCCACATCATGATTCAGTGGAGCGCAAGCAAGCTTACCTTAGGCGATATCAAGGATGCGAAGGGTGAGTACTTTGTAAGGGTACCTGCGGATAAGAAGGATGCCGCAATTGCCGCATTCCCTAACCTCTCAGAGGTTAAGAGCGATAAGGTAAAAAATGAATTCGCCTTTATCACGGATACCATGACAGAGGGCGAGTATGCTGATCGTGCCAAGGATTTGGGCGTGCTTAATATGATAAGATCTAATCTGTAAAAAGGAAGAGAGAGCAAATGTTAAAGGTAGTAAAATTCGGCGGAAGCTCACTTGCGGATGCCGCTCAGTTTACAAAAGTAGGAAATATAATAAAGGCCGACAAGTCCCGCCGTTACGTTGTCCCGTCAGCTCCGGGAAGAAGATATTCCGGTGATACCAAGGTCACAGACCTTCTCTATGCCTGTTATTCAAAGGCTGAGGTAGACGCCGATTTTTCGAATGAATTCGGCCTTATTAAGAATCGTTACAGCGAGATAATAAAGGGTCTTTCCCTGAATATTTCTCTTGATAAGGACTTCGAAGAAATAGAGAAGAATTTTAAGGCCCACATCGGTAAGGATTATGCCGCAAGTCGCGGAGAATTCCTTAACGGCAAGCTCATGGCGGCTTATCTGGGCTTTACTTTTGTTGACGCCGCAAGTGTCGTTTTCTTCGACAAGGAAGGTGAATTCGACGCTGATAAGACAAATGAGAAGCTAGGTAAGACCCTCGCGAAGCTCGAAACTGCCGTTATCCCGGGCTTCTATGGAAGCGACGCAAACGGAAACGTCAAAACATTTTCAAGAGGTGGCTCCGATATAACGGGCTCACTTGTGGCGAGGGCAGTTCACGCCGATATCTATGAGAACTGGACCGATGTATCCGGATTCCTTGTGGCAGACCCTAGGATTGTAAAGGACCCTGTTCCTATCGAAACAATCACGTATCGTGAACTCCGTGAGCTCTCATATATGGGCGCGTCAGTCCTTCACGAGGACGCTATTTTCCCTGTCCGTATAGAGGGAATACCTGTAAATATAAGGAATACTAACTGTCCTGATGACCCGGGCAGCTGGATTGTTGAGAGCACCGGTAAGAAATCTAAGTATACGATAACCGGAATAGCAGGTAAAAAGGGCTTCTGCTCCATAAATATAGATAAGGACATGATGAACTCTGAGGTTGGCTTCGGAAGGAAGGTTCTCCAGGCATTTGAAGAGAGTAATCTTTCATTCGAGCATATGCCTTCGGGTATTGACACGATGACAATTTTTGTCGAACAGAAGGCCTTTATTCCACATGAACAGCAGGTAATATCGGCTATTCACAGGCTTGCGAAGCCTGATACCATTGATATAGAGAGTGATCTTGCCCTTATTGCTATCGTTGGTCGCGGTATGAAGAACGCTCATGGCACTGCGGGGAGGATTTTCTCGGCCCTTGCCCATGCCCATATCAATATCAGGATGATTGATCAGGGCTCAAGTGAGTTAAATATCATTGTCGGAGTAGCCAATTCTGACTTCGAAAAGGCGATAAACGCTATTTATAATATTTTTGTATTGACACAGATGTGAGGAAAAGATGGACATAACCAAGACACTTGCCGAGGAGCTTGCTATAAAACCATGGCAGGTTGACGCAGTAATTAAGCTTATTGACGAGGGAAACACAATCCCATTCATAGCGAGATACCGTAAGGAGGCTCATGGAGCCCTTAATGATGAGATATTGAGGAATCTAGATGAGCGCCTTAAGTACCTTAGAGGGCTTGAGGAGCGCAAGGCGGCCGTACTCTCTTCGATTGAGGAGCAGGGAAAGCTTACGGATGAATTGAAGGCGCAGATTGAGGCAGCCACGACCCTTGTCGCGGTAGAAGACTTATATATGCCTTACAAGCAGAAGAGAAGGACCCGCGCCACAATCGCTAAGGAAGCGGGACTCGAGGGCCTCGCGAACATCATTTTACTGCAGAGCACGGATAAGAATCTTTTAGAAGAAGCGAAAGCATATTTAAATGAAGAGAAGAATATCGATACCCCGGAAAAGGCTATAGCCGGAGCTTCCGATATAATCGCTGAGAATATCGCTGACAATGCCGAGTACAGGAAGTATATCAGGGATATTACCGTCAAGGAAGGCCAGCTTACCTCGACAGCCAAGGATGAGAAGGCAGAAAGTGTCTACGAGAATTACTATAATTTTACAGATCATATAAATAAATTAGCGGGCTACAAGGTGCTTGCTATAAACCGCGGTGAGAAGGAGAAGTTCTTAACCGTTAAGGTTGAAGCGCCGGTGGAGAAAATTATTACTTACCTTACTAAGAAGGTAGTAGTTAAGGATAACCCGAATACAAATGATGTGCTTACCGCAGCCCTCACTGATTCATACGACAGACTCATAGCGCCTGCGATTGAGCGCGATATCAGGTCAGACCTCACAGAGAAGGCGGAGGATGGGGCTATTAAGGTATTCGGTCAGAACCTGACCCAGCTCCTCATGCAGCCTCCGATTGCGGGAAAACGTGTACTAGGCTGGGACCCTGCCTTCCGTACCGGCTGCAAGCTTGCGGTGGTAGATGAGACAGGCCGCGTGCTTGATACGACCGTTGTATTTCCGACGGAACCTCAGAACAAGGTTGCCGAGACCAAGAAGGTAGTTGCTGCCCTCATCAAGAGGTATAACATCTCACTCATTTCAGTCGGAAATGGAACTGCGAGCCGTGAGTCTGAGAAGATTATAGCCGATATGATTAAGGAAATGAATCTGCCGGTTTCGTATGTTATTGTAAATGAGGCGGGCGCGAGTGTTTATTCGGCGAGCAAGCTCGCCACGGAGGAATTTCCAAAATTTGACGTTGGACAGAGAAGCGCCACGAGTATCGCGAGAAGGCTCCAGGACCCTCTTGCCGAGCTTGTTAAGATAGAACCTCAGGCTATAGGCGTCGGTCAATACCAGCACGATATGAACCAGAAGAAGCTCTCAGAGGCCCTCGGCGCGGTTGTGGAGGACTGCGTTAACAGGGTCGGCGTTGATTTGAATACAGCCTCGGCGCCGCTTCTTTCCTATATTTCAGGCATTTCTAAGACAATTGCCAAGAATATAGTCACTTATCGTGAAGAGAACGGAAGATTTACAAACAGGAAGCAGCTCCTTAAGGTGGCTAAGTTAGGGCCCAAAGCTTTCGAGCAGTGCGCCGGATTTATGAGAATATCCGGTGGCGATGAGCCTCTTGACGCTACAAGCGTGCACCCGGAATCCTACGATGCCGCAAGGAAGATGCTTGATAAGCTAGGCTATAGCGAAAATGATATAAAGAGTGGACTCACGGGCCTCTCCCTCCTTGCTAAGGATACGGGCAAGCTTTCGGCGGAGGTTGGCATAGGTGAGCTCACCTTGAAGGATATCATAAAGGAACTCGAGAAGCCGGGCCGCGATCCCCGTGAGGAGATGCCAAAGCCTGTTCTAAGGACTGATGTCATGGATATGAAGGACCTGAAACCGGGCATGGTTCTTAAGGGAACTGTCAGAAATGTCATTGATTTCGGAGCCTTTGTAGACATCGGCGTTCACCAGGACGGCCTCGTTCATATTTCTGAGTTGACAGACAAGAAATTCGTGAAGCATCCTCTTGAGGTGGTAAGTGTCGGTGATATAGTTGATGTTAAGGTGCTTTCTGTCGATATACCTAAGAAGAGGATCAGCTTATCAATGAAGCAGGCGAAATGATGGAAAATATTTACGAGACAGCCTCAAGCTCTGAGACCTTCGCCCTCGGCAAAAGGTTTGGCGAAGAGGCGACAGCAGGTGAAATCATCTGCCTTTCGGGGGACCTTGGCGTAGGAAAAACTGTATTCACCCAGGGCCTTGCGAAGGGACTTGGCATAGAAGAGCCTGTCACTAGCCCGACATTTACAATAGTTGAACAGCATACAGAGGGCAGACTTCCCCTCTACCATTTTGATGTCTACAGGATAGGCGACGTCAGTGAAATGGATGAGATTGGCTACGAGGACTGCTTTTTTGGAGACGGAATCTGTCTCATTGAGTGGGCTGAGCTTGTTGAAGAAATTATTCCGGAGGGCTCAACCTGGATAAAGATAGAAAAAGACCTTACGAAGGGCTTTGATTACAGGAAAATTACGGTAAGGAAATGACAATTTTAGGAATAGACAGCTCGGGACTTGTCGCGAGCGCCGCGATTATGCGGGATTATGTGCTTGCGGGCGAGTATACGATTGAGCACAAGAAGACCCATTCGGAGACCCTTCTCCCTATGGTCTCCGAAATCGTGAAAATGACTGAGACGGATCTCACTGAGATTGACGCGATAGCTATAGCTGCGGGACCGGGCTCATTTACCGGACTCCGTATCGGCGCGGCTACGGCTAAGGGACTTGCCTATGCCCTTAATAAGCCGATAGTTTCGGTTCCGACCACGGCGGCCCTTGCGGCGAATTTTTTTGGAAGCAGTGATTACGTGTGTCCGATTATGGACGCGAGAAGAAACCAGGTATATAACGCCATTTATTCATTTGAAAATGATGAGCTTGTGACCTTTACCGACCAAAGGCCTATAGATGTCGAAAAGCTTGTCTGTGAGCTTGATGAAAAATATAACGACAGGCGGATTATTTTCTTAGGTGATGGCGTACCTCGCTACAGGTGTCAGATAGATGAGATCTTGAAGGCTGACCATATTTACGCGGCGCCTCATTTACTAAAACAGCACGCCGGAGCAGTAGCGCTTTTAGGCGAAATGTATTATAATAAGGGTGAGACCTGCGACGCTTACTCATTTACGCCGGTATATCTGAGAATGTCTCAGGCGGAGCGCGAGAGAAAGGAAAAGCTTGCAAGTGGAGCCTTATAAGAGTGACGGGATCATCGAAATCCGCGAGATGACCTTTGATGATCTCGAGAAGGTCTGCGTTATTGAAAATGGATGCTTTGCTTCGCCATGGAGTGAAAGTATGCTGGGCTCTGTCCTGCTCATAGAAAATTATACGAACTTAGTGATATGTGAAAATGGAATAGTGTCAGGCTTTATTATAACCGATCGTATCGCGAATGACTCTGAGGTGCTTGATATCGCTGTGGCAAAGGATAGTCAGGGCCGCGGCTTCGGTCGCAGACTGATGTCTGAATATATTGAAGCCATGAGGGCGAATGGAATAGTGCATATTTACCTTGAAGCCCGCATATCAAACGAGAGGGCTATAGGACTCTACCGGTCGCTGGGCTTTAAGGATGACTGCGTCAGAAAAAATTATTACGATGACCCGAAGGAAGACGCGCTTATGATGTCGCTTCTTCTTACTGAAAATTAAAGGAAATATTTGTATGTTAGATGTCTGCCTGCTCGGCACTGGCGGTATGATGCCACTGCCGGGGAGATTTTTAACGAGCCTGCTCATGCGTTATAACGGCGAGAGTGTGCTCATTGACTGTGGTGAGGGAACCCAGGTCGCTATAAGGAAAAAGGGCTGGAGCATGAATCCGATCGGGCTCATTTGCGTAACCCATTTTCATGGCGACCACATCTCGGGACTTCCGGGGCTTTTGCTCTCTATAGGAAATTCTGACAGGACCGACCCTGTTACGATAGTGGGACCGAAGGGCCTTGAGAGTGTGGTGAGGTCACTTCTTGTGATCGCTCAGGACCTCCCCTTTGAACTGAGGTTTATAGAGATAGATGGTAAAGATTTTGACTATGATTACAAGGGGCTTCATATAAAGGCCTTCAGAGTTAAGCACAATGTAGTCTGCTATGGCTACCGGGTGACCCTTTCGCGAGCTGGTAAATTTCACCCTGAGCTCGCCAATGAAAATAATGTCCCATTGAAATACTGGAACAGGCTTCAGAAGGGTGAGACTATTGAGGCTCCTGAAGGAAGATTTACACCGGAAATGGTTCTGGGACCGGAACGTAAGGGACTTAAGCTTACCTATGTAACCGACACAAGGCCGACTCAGACCATAACCGAGATGGCGAAGGAAGCTGATTTATTTATCTGCGAGGGCATGTACGGAGAGGCTGACTGTGAGGGAAAGGCGAAGGACAAGAAGCACATGACCATGCAGGAGGCCGCGAGAATCGGAGCTGAGGCGAGGCCACAGAGGATGTGGCTCACCCACTACTCGCCGTCAATGGCGTATCCTCCGCAGTACATAGACGAGCTGAGGACCATTTTCCCGAGAATAAGCCTTGGAAAAGATGGAAAGAGTATAGATCTGATGTTTAGTGAAGAGTAATTATTATTTAACAGGAGGCGGGTATGGCTGGTAAGAAAGCTTCTAGCACTGTATCAACTGTTGTTACGATGGTTGTTGTCGTGGCTGTAATTATTGTCGGCTTCGTGGCCTTACAGCGAAAAATGGAGACCGGCACGACAGCGAAGGTTTCGGATGATGTTGAAAAGCTAATGAATATGGATTTTGACAATGACTATCCTGCCTCGCCGAAGGAAGTAATGAAGTACTATACGCGTTTCCTCAAGGCCTATTACAACGAAGATCTGTCTGACGAGGAAATAGAGAAGCTTGCGGCGCAGAATTTAAAAATATATGATGAAGAGGTGTTGAAGCTCAACCCTTATGATACTTACGTGGAGAACCTGAAGAAGGAGATTCTCACGTACAAGAAGGAAAAGCAGACCCTTGGAAATTACGAGATTCAGGATTCCACTGACGCTAAGTACGAGGAAAAGGGTGGCTACAGGCTCTGCACGATTTCCGTATACTATTATATTCGGGCCCAGAATACCAAAAATAACCAGAGAACCTTCGAGGATTTCCACCTGAGGGAGGATGGCGACGGTCACTGGAAAATACTGTCATGGGAGACAACCACAAAGGACTTTAGAGATCAATGAAAATTCTTGGAATAGAATCGTCCTGCGATGAGACGGCGGCTGCGGTCGTTGTTGATGGCAGAGAGGTTAAATCAAATATTATCGCTTCACAGATAGATATCCACACGCTTTACGGCGGCGTTGTGCCGGAAATAGCCTCGAGAGAGCATATTAAGGCGGTTATCCCGGTTGTGGATGAGGCTCTCAAAAAAGCGAACACAACCCTATCTGAAATAGACGCTATAGGCGTAACATACGGCCCCGGCCTCGTCGGGGCTTTACTTGTCGGCGTTTCGGCGGCTAAAGCAATCGCCTTTGCCGCAAATAAACCTCTCATAGGAGTTCATCATATAGAGGGGCATATTTCCGCAAATTATATCCAGGCGAAGGAGCTTGAGCCGCCTTTTATGTGCCTTGTGGTTTCGGGAGGCCATACTAATCTTGTGATAGTACGGGATTACGGCGAATACGAGGTACTTGGCACTACACGCGATGACGCGGCCGGAGAGGCCTTTGACAAGGTGGCGAGAGCCATAGGACTGGGATACCCGGGTGGCCCTAAGATTCAGAAGGTCTCAGAAATGGGGAACCCGGCAGCGATAGATTTTCCACGCGCGAAGATAGCCGACAATCCCTTTGATTTCAGCTTCAGCGGCCTTAAGTCGGCTGTACTTAACTATCTCAATTCATGCGAAATGAAGGGGGAGAAGATAAATCCGGCTGATGTGGCTGCTTCATTCCAGGCTTCAGTTGTCGATGTGCTTGTGAGCCACACCATAGCAGGAGCTAAGAAGCTTGGCTTTAAGAAAATAGCGATGGCAGGAGGAGTGGCGAGCAATGCCGCTCTGAGGGCAGGTATGAGAGCCGCGTGTGAGAGAGAGGGCTATGAGCTTTACTATCCTGACCCGATTCTCTGTACCGATAACGCAGCCATGATCGGAGCTGCGGCTTATTATGATTATAAGCGCGGTGTCCGTTCGGGACTTGATCTGAATGCTGTGCCTAATCTTAAATTAGGAGAGAGATGATGAAGAAGGTAGCGATTATTTTAGCCGGCGGCCGCGGCAGCCGCATGAAGAGCGACCTCCCAAAGCAGTTCATAGACATAAAAGGTAAGCCTATGCTCTATTATAGCCTTGATACATTTGAAAGAAGCCTTATCATAAATAATATGCTGCTTGTCGCGCCGGCATCAGATGAAGAGTATATAAAAGAACATGTTCTGCCACTCGGCACATTTCATAAGCTTATCGGAATATGCGAGAGCGGTAATACCAGGTGTCGGTCTGTGTCGAATGCATTGCATTATCTTTCGGAAAATGGATATGATGACGATACGTGCGTATATATTCACGATTCCGCGAGGCCCTACGTTAAGGAGGATTCCTTAATAAAGCTCTTCACTGATTTCAGAAAATATAAGGCTGCCCTTCTTGCAGTGCCGGTAAAGGATACCATAAAAGTAGTAGAGGACGGTATGGTTTCAGAGACCCCGGACAGGAGGACCTTATGGGCGGCTCAGACTCCTCAGGTATTCGCTCTTGGTGACATAAGAAACGCTTACGATAAGATGTACTCTGAATTGAGTGATGAAGGGATAACCGACGATGCTGAGGTGGCTTCTCTTTTTGGGAGAATGCAATGCCATATAACAGAAGGATACTACGATAATATCAAGATTACGGTACCGGAAGATTTACCAAATAATGGTAAATGAAATTTTTTTCAAAAAAGTGCTTGACATGGCAGAAACATTGTGGTATACTAATGAAGCTGTCGCAAGACAGAGCACTCCTTGGAGAGGTGTCAGAGTGGTTTAATGAACTGGTCTTGAAAACCAGCGAGCTCGCAAGGGCTCCGAGGGTTCGAATCCCTCCTTCTCCGCTTTATAATAGAATATTGAAGACTGAATTCAGCTTGGAGAAATACCCAAGAGGCTGAAGGGGCTCCCCTGGAAAGGGAGTAGGTCGTTAATAGCGGCGCCAGGGTTCAAATCCCTGTTTCTCCGTTGTTTATCCCCTGGATTAATCAAAATACTTTCTTCAAAAATAAATGAAAAAAAGTACTTGACATCCGGATGAACATGTGATATAATAGTAAAGCTGCTTCACAAAGAAACAGCAAGCGAAGAAAATCAGCGAAACTGATTTTCCTTGAAGAGAGCTGAACACGAATTCTCTTCGAGAATTCGCAGCGTCGTACTGCTACGCAGCACGACAACACTTTGACAACTGAACAGTGAGACAATCTTGAAAAGCAATTAATTTTTGAGAACTGAAACAGTGCGAAGCACTGTTTCGTAGCTCAAGCCTCGTGCGAAGCACGATTATAAATGGCTTGAGTATCCTATTCAAGAACGTAGCTTGTGGAAACACAGGCGCAACCAAAACAGTAAACGGAACAAACTAAGCTTAATAAG
>Ga0256405_10007532_pt1 | contig 16286 bp, 12 predicted proteins | sample RumenRJG_02DNA_FD_189096 | JGI IMG/M metagenome (GOLD analysis project Ga0256405, IMG submission 189096) | Bovine rumen microbial communities from Lethbridge, Alberta, Canada - RJG_02 | ecosystem: Host-associated > Mammals > Digestive system > Stomach > Rumen | place: Canada: Alberta...
CCTGAACGTCTGCTTAGACTTCAGGAAGGCGTAAAGAGGACTTTCATTCTCGCCATTGACGTCAATTTTGCCGAACTGCGGGAATGTGGTCTTGTATTTCAGCGTGCAGAACTGATGAATCTCATCGATGCTCCCCGGTGCCTGGCCGCCGAACTGGTTGCAAGGAAAATCCAGGATCTCCAGCCCCTTGTCCTTGAATTTGTCGTACATAGCCTGCAATGCCTCATATTGAGGAGTAAAACCGCACTCTGTGGCCGTATTTACTATCAGCAGGACTTTACCTTTGTATTGCGACAATGAAACATCATTGCCCTTCATGTCCTTTACAGTAAAATCATAGACGCTTTGCGCGCTCAGCGCAGAAGCCATGCTTGTTCCTACCATGATTGAAAATAAAATTTTAATAAGTGTTTTCATATTCGCTAATATAGGAAAATTTAAAATATTCAAAATGAATATATCATATTTCGTAGAACGGGGACACCCTGCCCCTAGGGAGAGTTCGCAGGAAGGTTTCGTCTTTAGCAGTTGACCCATCTTCCAGGATGATTCCTTGAAGAGCATCGGCAGCCGACTCATAGGCTTTCAGCGGGTCATTATTGTTTTCGCTCAGATGGCAGAGGAAAATGTTCTTAAGCCCCTTGTGCCATACCCTTCCGATCGCATCTGCACACTCGTCGTTGCTCAGATGCCCGTTTCCACCGCGAATCCTGCGCTTTAGTTCCTCTGTATATCGGCCTTTCAATAGCATTGGCAAATCATAATTGGATTCGATTACCAGCGTATCCGCCGCTTGGGCATATTCGATAGCTTCTTCCGTCATTGCTCCTACGTCGGTCATAAGAACGAAGTGCTTCCCTCCCCATTCTATGCTGTAGCCGACGGTCTGGGAGGCATCGTGCGGCACTATGAAATATCTCGCCAGCACTCCGGGGAGCACTTCTGTTGGGCCATCGTCTGAAAGATTCCTGCGGCAGGCTCCGACCCAGCCTTCAGCATATTCATTATTGCAAATCGCCTCGTGCAGCACTGAAGTGGCAAAAACTGGCAGCGAGAGCTTCTTGCAGAACGTTCCAAGGTGGCGGATATGATCCATGTGGTCGTGCGTCAAAAGCACGCAGCGGACGGCATCGAAACCAAGACCATTTTCGAGCAGAGCCTTTCTTACCCTCCGCAGGCTCACTCCCGCATCTATCAGAAGCCCTCTTTCTCCATCAAATAAAAAATAGCAGTTTCCTGAGCTGCCGCTTGAGAAACTAATGAATTTCAACATTACTTATTTTCCTCCTCGCAATACTTGGAGATGACTGCATAGGCATCCTCAACCCCTAATTCGCCGGCCCTGGACAGATCTATGCAGCCTTTCTCTTTATCCTTAATGTAAATCAGCACGAGCCCCCTGTTGAAGTAGGCATCGCCCATATAAGGATAATATTGAATGGCTTTCGAGTAATTTTCCACAGACTCCACGAACTTCGAAGACAGGCAGTAAAGGTTACCCAAGTCGAAGTAGATGTAAGGCACGCCTGGCAGCAGCTTAGCAGCCTCGACAAGGTCCGCTATGGCATCTGAATAGTCGTAAGACCTGCTCACCTGATCCCTCACCCTAGCCCTCGTCGTTCCTTGGTCATCCATAGTGAGCGTCTGGACATTGCTCTCGATAGAAGATATGAAATCTATCATTTCAGCCCTCAGCACTCCTCGGTTAATCCTGTAGAATGCCTTGTAATAGTCTGAATATCCTCCCGAAGCAGAAGCCTCGACAGCGGAATTATATTCATCCAGAGCCTTTGAGTACTGCTTGGACTGAACGTAATATATTCCTTTGATGAAGGACCTGTCGGCAGCTGTCAGATTGCCATAGTCCCCTGCAGAGAGATTCGTGTCGCCATATATCTCATTGTCAATGTTATTGTCGTTGTATCTTGGATGGTGCAGAGTGTCGGAATTTGAAATGACCAGAGGCACCTTTGAGTCAGCAATGAACTTGTTGATGAGAGCATTTTCGTACCTGTGGCTAAGGGCATATCTCTGATTGTCAGCATCCGTAGAAATTTCGAACTTGTACAGAGGCCGCAGACGGATGTTGATATCCCTGTTCTGCAGTAGTTCGTTCTCGAAATCTTTCTTCGCAAAATCAGCGTCCAGCTCCAGCAGGCTGCTGTATTTCCTGGCAGTGTCCGCAAAGGAAGTGGAATCTTTCGACTGCGCAGTCCTATATTCCTGAACCTTCTTCTGGGCTGTGTCATAGTCTTGCTTTGATGAATTATGCCTGCCCAGCATATTCTTGACGTAAGACCTGTTGAGGTAGGCCTTCGCAAAGTCTGGATAGAGCTCTATTGCCTTGTCATAGTCATCCAGGGCATCGATCCAACGGCCCATCTGAACGAAATAGGATGCCCGGTTGTAGTAAGCAAGCACATTTTCCGGATTGATGTTAATGACCCTATCCATGTCGGCCAGAGCTCTATCGAAATCTCCGACCTGCGCATAGATGAGGCTTCGGTTGTACAAGGTGAGGGCATTTCCAGGCTCGTCTTTCAGGACTCGGTTGAAATCGGCAACGGCTGAGTTGAAATCCTGCTTGTCATAATAGAGTATGGCTCTGTTAAAATAAGCGAATGTGTTAGCAGTGTCCAAGGAAATGGCCTTATTCAAATCCGTTATGGCTTCGTCGTATTTATCTTGCAAGGCATAGACGCGGGCCCTGCGAACATAGCCTTCCGGGTCGAATCTGTCCAGCTTAATAGCTCTGTTGTAGTCTTCGAGAGCCTTCGTAGTATCTTTCAAGAATAGGTATGAAGCGCCGCGATTCAAAAAAGCGGATGGGTCTTTTGGCTCTTTCTTGATGTACCTGTCGAAGTCTTGCACGGCATTATCGAATTGCTGGGCAAGGAAATATGTCACGCCCCTGCTGAAATACAGGCCCGTCATCCCAGGCCTTAGCTCTATGGCATGCTGCAAATCTGCAAGGGCATCGTCGTATTTGCCCATGCGGCTCTGCGTGATTGCTCTGAAATGATAGCCGTTAGTAAAGACAGGATTCAGTCTCACTGAGTTGTTGAAGTCGGCGTAGGCACCTCTGATGTCACCCAGATTGTACTTTGCTATGCCTCTGTAGAAGAATGTCCAGCAATCCGTGGAATCCAGACGAGCCAAAACGTTGAAGTTCGATATGGCATCGGAATACCTGCCCTCTGACAGGGCCGAACGTCCCCTGAAAGAGAAAACGTCCTTGTCGTACTGAGCCAGAGCAGAGAATGCGGACAATATGATGAACAGTGCAGCAGAGGCAAACCTTTTCATATATATTTTTCGTGATAATTTTAATTTTCCTACCTTTGTCAAGTTTCGTGCTAAAATGCAAAATTATACTTTGAAAACGAATTTACCTAAAATTTTCTTAATGCTGATTCTGGCTGCCTGCCCCTGTTTTTCAGAGGCACAGCAAAAAAGGAAGATGGTAGCGTCAGGAGTCAATGCTGAGAAAATAATAACAGAAGACAGGTTGCAAAGGAATATAGAGTTTCTCACTGATCCTCAATATAATGGCAGGCGCACAGGCACGCTGGGCGCCACAGAAGCGGCCTTCTGGATTGCCAGAAAATTTCAGAAAGATTCCTTGCTGCCTATAAATGGGCTTTGGAGCCAGTCTTTCAAAGCAGGAGAAGCCGTAGGGCACAACATAATCGGGTTCATGCCAGGCAGGAGCGACAGAGACTTCCAGCTGTACACGATAATCGCCGCGCACTACGACAGTTATGGTATGATGAACGGCACCCTGTACCCTGGAGCAGACAGCAACGCCTCTGGGGTGGTGGCCATGACAAGCCTCGCAGACATGTTCACGAGAATGAAACAGTTGAACAGGACTTACGGAGACAATCTGATTTTCGTAGCCCTGGATGCCAGGGAGGTCAACTCCGCTGGTGCCGAGGCCTTATGGAAGGCCCTGTCTGCCGGAGAGTTGAAAAATCCCTTGACTGGGGAGGATATACTGCCCGACAAGATTCATGCTTTCGTATCGCTTGACATTCTAGGAAGCACGCTCTCTCCTCTCAAGAAGGGGCGAAAGGATTATCTGATCATGCTCAGCAATGGACGTTTCGCGGCGGACCTCAGAGAAGCCAATGCGAAAGACGGGCTTGGGCTGGACATCTCCCTGAACTACTATGGGAGCGAAAGCTTCACCAGGATGTTTCACGACAAGGTCGGGGATCAAAGGATTTTCGTTGAGAACGGGGTTCCTTGCGCAGTGTTCACATCTGGCATAACGATGAACACGAACAAACCTTCGGATACGGCAAAAACACTGAACTACGACATATTCAAAAAAAGAATATTCTTAATATTCCATTGGCTGACTAAAATGATGTAAGGCTATGAGAGAATTCTGGAAAATGGTAAAGCGATATATTTCGCCTTACAGGGCATATTTGGGATGGTCGGTAGTGCTGAATATTTTCTCGGCGCTGTTCAACATATTCTCTTTCGCCCTCATAGTCCCTATGCTGCGAATCCTTTTCGGCATCTCAGGGAAAGTGTATTCATTCATTCCTTGGGAACAGGTATGGTCCAAGCCTGTCTTCCAGATGGGAGACGCATTCATGAATAACGTCTATTTTTATCTCGAAAAAGCAATAGGAGATTACGGCCCCATAATGGTTCTGGTGTATCTCAGCTTGTTCTTGATGATCATGACAGCCCTCAAGACAGCTTGTTATTTCGGCTCTGCGGCCATCATGGTGCCAATCAGGACAGGCGTCGTCAGGGACATAAGGCTGGATATTTACAGGAAGATATTGTCCCTCCCTCTGGGATTCTTCTCCGAGGAGAGAAAGGGGGACATCATCGCCAGAATCAGCGGTGACGTGATGGAGGTCGAGAACTCGATCACTGGCTCACTGGAAATGCTCATCAAGAATCCTATCCTCATAATATTCTATTTCCTGGCCTTGCTTGTGATAAGTTGGCAGATGACTCTGTTCACCATCGTATTCGCCCCGCTGTTCATCTGGGTGATGGGCATCGTGGGCAGGAATCTGAAAAAGAAATCGCTGGATGTCCAGAGGCTCTGGAGCGACACTATGTCGCAGGTCGAGGAGACCCTCGGAGGGCTCAGAATCGTAAAGGCCTTCGTTGCGGAGAAGAAGATGGGGAAGCGTTTTGATGATGTTACCGACAGGATGAGGAAGAAGAATGCGAAGGTCATGGTGCGCCAGTCCCTTGCACATCCTGTGAGCGAATTCATGGGGACGGTGATGATTCTGATAGTGCTTTGCGTGGGCGGTGCGCTGATTCTGAGCGGCAAATCCAACATCGACGCTCCTATATTCCTGTATTTCATGGTCATACTATACAGCATCATCAATCCTATCAAGGAATTCGCTAAGGCAAGCTATTCGATTCCTAAGGGGATGGCATCCATTGAGAGAATCAACAAGATACTTGATGCCAAGAACGACATCGTGGAGCCAGCTGATGCCAAGCCTTGCAAAGGATTCAATGACAGCATAAGCATCGAGCACGTTTCCTTCAAATATCCTGAAGGATCGAAGATCATCCTCAACGACATAAATCTCAAGATAGAGAAAGGCAAGAATATAGCCATCGTGGGTGAGTCTGGCGCCGGAAAATCGACTCTCGTGGATCTCATTCCCAGGTTCTATGACCCACAGGAAGGCTCGATCAAAGTCGATGGCACAGACATTCGGGACTTGAAGATTGCCGACCTTAGAGGATTGATCGGGAACGTGAATCAGGAGCCTATCCTGTTCAATGACACCATTTTCAATAACATAGCCTTCGGCGTCGAGAATGCGTCCATGGAAGAGGTCATAGAGGCAGCTAAGATTGCGAATGCGCATGACTTCATAATGGAGAAGGACGAGGGTTATGATTTCGTGATCGGAGACCGCGGCGTCAGGCTTTCCGGAGGCCAGAGGCAGAGAATAAGCATCGCGAGGGCAATCCTCAAGAATCCTCCTATCCTGATTCTGGACGAGGCCACTGCGTCATTGGACACCGAGTCGGAGAAGATAGTTCAGGAAGCCTTGGAGAGGCTGATGTCCAACAGGACGACCATAGCCATTGCTCACAGACTCTCCACCATCAAGAATTCGGACGAGATAATAGTGATGCACGAGGGGAGAATCGTGGAGAGAGGCAAGCACGATGAACTGCTGGCTCTGAACGGGTTCTACAGGAAACTTAATGACATGCAAGCGCTTTAGGAATATGAAAACCACAAAAAGAATAAAGGTGCCTTTCATTGAAGGGCTTGAATCAATGAATATGTCGCAGCTGGATCTGGCGATGGAAAAGTCTGCCGCCAAATTCGCCGTCTGCGAAAACAACTGGGAAAAAGAATACCCTTACTGGCCAGACTGCAATGGCTCCATAGCCTATTGCAAGGACTATATGGCCGTAATGTTTCATGTCAGAGGACTTGACTTGCGAGCTACTGCACTGGAAGATAATGGAAACAGCTGGGAGGACAGCTGCTGCGAGTTTTTTGTCACCGACCCTTACGATGGGACATATTACAATTTCGAACTGACAGCTATCGGCTCTCTGCTATCGTCTAAGCGCACAAGCCGGTACGACAGCAATCAGAGAACCTTGGAAGAACTGTCGAGAGTCATCAGGCACAGCACCATTGAGCACAAGATTTGGGATGAGAAAGACAAGATATTCGCTTGGAGCGTCGCCATGCTGATTCCTTTCGATTTGATCGGGATAGACAAAAACCACATTCCGGTGAGCGTAAGGGCTAATTTCTACAAATGCGGCGACAAAACGGCACATCCGCATTTCCTCAGCTGGAACCCTGTCGTTTCGTCAAAACCAGATTTTCACAGACCCGAATGCTTTGGAGAGCTGATTCTACATTAATATGCTAAAACTCAGGACAATTCTTTTTGTTGCCGCAGCCACGGCGACCACTTTTTCTTTAGAAGCTCAGACGGCCAGAGAGTTGAAGCCTGCCTGCGATTCCTTACAGGTGCTAATGCATGAAAGGACTGGCGTCAAGAATGAACTGGTGCTGAAACGCATCACGAAAAGGAATTCTTTCCTAGACCTAAGATTCAGCTCCAGCGCTGGAAATTATCCATGGAGAGCGGATGACGTGGAGTGGTTCAAGGAGAAGTTCATCGAGCTGGCGCCAGAAAATTGCAAGAATTATTCCGTAGGTAATATATTCGTAGAAACTAATCCCCTCTCAGATTACGTGATGCCTCTCTCTGGCAATGATGGCAATCCTGTATCTTCCCTTTTTATGACCGAGAAGGATCCTCGTGCGCAGCATTCATTCATCGAGCAGAAAGATGGGATGCATTTTAGTAGAGGCCTGAGTGGCAGGAACATTGCGCTTTGGCAAAGCCACGGCCGTTATTACGAGGAAAAGACGGACCGTTGGGAATGGCAGAGAGCCCCTGTTTTTCAGACCGTCGAGGACATGTACACTCAGAGCTACGTTCTGCCTTTCCTGATTCCAATGCTGGAGAATGCCGGGGCTTACGTGATGACGCCTCGGGAAAGGGACATTCAGAGACACGAGATAATCATGGATAACGACCATTCTTTCGGGTCCGAGAGAGCCGAGGGCGCGCGTATTGAAGGCGATTACGAAGAAAGGGGCAACTGGGATGATTGCGGCTTTGGATTCGCAGACGCGAAAGCCGTGTACACAGGGGTCGAAAACCCTTTCAGGATGGGCACTGCAAGACAAGTTTCGTGCAAAAAAGATGCGAAGGCCATCTGGACTCCAGACATACCGGAAACTGGCGAATATGCAGTTTACATTTCTTATAAATCATTGCCTAACAGCACCCCTTGCGCTCATTATACGGTGAAACATGCTGGCGGCTCCACCGAATTCTACGTGAATCAGAAAATCGGTGGCGGCACTTGGATCTACATTGGAACCTTCCCTTTCAAGAAAGGAAGCGATGCTTCCGTGACCCTGGATGCCGAAGTTCCAGAGGACAGAGAAATACCTCGCAATGCAGTTTTAACGGCAGATGCAGTGAGGCTCGGCGGAGGGATGGGGAAAATTGCCAGAGGGCCGAAGAATACGCCTGCCTCTGAATATGTCACTTCAGGCATGCCATCTTATGCCGAGGGTGCGTTTTACTGGATGCAGTGGGCTGGGGCTGACTCTACCCTGCTGCAGCTGCACAAAGACGATTATACTTCCGATTATGCCGACAGAGGTGCCTGGGTGGCATGGATGAGCGGAGGCTCGCGAACGAACCCTAAAGGAGAAGGGTTAGGAATACCTATCGATTTATCTTTCGCTTTTCACTCTGATGCTGGAACTTACCCGAACGACTCGATAGTCGGGACTCTCGCAATTTACACCTTGAAGGCAGACGGAAGCGACAAGCTGCCTAACGGAGAAAGACGCTTGCAAGCCAGGATGCTCTGCGATTTCGCCCAGACGCAGATAGTGGATGACATCAGGGCCAAATACGATGCAGACTGGACAAGAAGAGGGCTCTGGGACCGTTCTTACAGCGAGTCCCGTACTACGACTGTGCCAGCCATGCTTCTGGAGATGCTCTCGCACCAGAATTTCGCAGACATGAAATATGGCCTGGATCCGTCGTTCCGCTTCACGGTGAGCCGCGCAGTGTACAAAGGAATGTTGAAATACCTCAGCAACCGCTATGGCTGCAACTATGCGGTTCAGCCTCTGCCAGTAAACTCCCTGGCGACATCTTTCAAGAATATGTCGGGGTCGGGCAACGCACATGTTGAAATAAGCTGGAAGCCTACGACAGATTCACTTGAAGCCACTGCGAATCCGACGGGATATATTCTTTACACAAGAATAGACGACGGCGCATTCGATGCCGGCACTGTCGTCAAGGCCTCTGGCAGCAAAGTTTCAGTCATTAAAAATATCGAGCCTGGGCATATCTATAGTTACAAGGTCGAGGCTTTCAACGATGGCGGAAAGAGTTTCCCTTCCGAAGCATTAAGCATAGGCGTGCCAAAATATGCAAAAGGCAAGACAGTGATGGTGGTGAACAATTTCACTAGAGTCGCTGCTCCCGCATGGTTCGATTTTCCTGAATATGCCGGATTCCGTAACGACATAGATGCCGGAGTTCCATACATCAAAGAAATAAATTTCATTGGCGAGCAGTTCGAATACAGGCGCTCTCTGCCATGGCTGGACGATGACAATCCCGGGTTCGGGGCATCATTCACCGACAAGGCCGGCTCGGTGGTGCCTGGCAACACGTTCGACTTCACTTACATTCACGGCAAGGCCATCATGGCAGCAGGCTATCCTTTCCACAGCGTCTCCTCAGCAGCATTCCAGAGCGATAATGCCCTTGCCGATGATGATTTTGCGATTGACTTGCTTTGCGGAAAACAGGTCACGACGATGGTAGGTAACGGCCACGTACCGAATAAATATCAGGTGTTCCCTACTGGACTTCAGAGCGCATTGAAGAATTGCACTGAGGCAGGGAAGAACATTCTCGTGACTGGTTCCAGGATTGGGACTGATGTCTGGGACCGAATATATCCTCTGCAGATAGACAGCGCTTATTCTGCCGACACTCGCTCGTTCGTCGAGACTGTGCTCGGTTACAGGCAGATTTCCGACCATGCGACCAGAAGCGCATCTCTTATGGCTCAGCGTAATTCCTCCTTGAGGCTGAATAAGATTTGTGGCGACCTAGATTATTACAATTTCCTGAATCAGGATATCTATTGCGCAGAGCAATCGGACGGCATCGTGCCTGCGTCAAAAGAGGCCAGCAGCATATTAAAATATTCAGATTCCGAAATTTCTGCCGCCATTTGCTTCAATGGGAAGGGCTATAGGACTGTTTGTGTCGGCTTCCCGTTAGAGACTATCAAAAAAGAAGAAGGACGCATGTCGCTAATGTCAGCAGTGCTTTCCTTCTTCGAGAAGTAAATATATTCCTATAACTATTTTTGGAGCACTGACATTATCCTCTTGCAGACATCAGTGTTTTCCATGACACCGCTGAACTTGTACGCAGAGGCACCGAAGGCATAAAGAGGCACTAACGAGGCGGTATGGCTGCCTGTGGCGAATCCAACCTTGATGCCACTCTCCCCTTTCGTGAAATCTTTGTCATTCGAAAGAACGTACACTCCTGCTGTCTCATGGTCGGCAGTCACGATTACCAGCGTTCCATCATGCGTCTGGGCATAATCGAATGCAGAATTGACCGCTTTGTCGAATTCTTCCATCTCGAACATCAGTTGCTCAGCGTTTCCGGCATGCGCTGCATGATCGATGTGAGAACCTTCAACCATAAGGAAAAAGCCGTTCTTGTCATCGTCCAAGAGATCGATTGCATGAGAAGTGACATCCGAGAGATAATCCGTGCCGTGGTCGATGGCCATCGAATATGAGCCATCTGCAAACAATGCAAGCACAGGTGTCTTAGAGGTCGCAGTGAAATCCTCCGGAGTCTCTACATAGGTGTAACCCGCATCCTTCATTTCTTCCAATAGAGATCTGCCATTCTTGCTTTTGTTCCTTTCAAAATATTTCCTCCCGCCGCCTGCCAATACATCTGGCTTTAATTCAACCAGATCCTCTGTTATCTCGTCTCTGTCGTCCCTTGACTTTTGATGTGCTATGAATCCAGCCGGCGTGGCATCAACTACGTGAGACGTAACGACGATTCCCGTGGACTTCCCCATCGCTTTGGCATATTCAGTTAGATTCTGAACCTTAGTCTCATCAGGGAGCATCCCTATCATTCCATTGTCAGTCTTGTTTCCTGTGGCAAGAGCCGTGGCTGAAGCAGCCGAGTCGGTGACCCTGTTGTTCTTAGAATATGTCTTGCACAACCCAACGAATTGAGCCCTGTCGAAACATGTCATTGCGTAATTCTGATCAACCATCCATGCAGAAACCGCCCCGAGGCCCATTCCGTCACCGATGAACACGATCACATTCTTAACCCTATCCTCCTTTGGAGCCTTTTCTTTCGAATACGCCTGGCTGACAAGCAATAACGCCGCAGACAGAGCCAAAATCAATTTTTTCATCAAATGCTATTTTTCTGCAAATTTAACGAAAAAAAACCTTTCTGACCATTTTATGATGCAAAAGAGACCTTAATATAGATGTTCCCCAATTCGTGGATATGGTCAAGTATCAGTTTTTCTCTCTCTTTTGAAGGCTTCTTAAAACCATTGATGTAATTTCTCATTAGAGACGGATTTAAGCCGATTTCCTTTGAGAACTCTGCAATATTGATTTCAGGGTGCTCAAGGAAAAACCTTTGAAATGCGGAAGGCTCAGCTTCTTCGTAAGTAAAACTTTCAAAACTGACATCCTCATTAAGTTTGTGCCAATGTATGCCTATCGTGCTGATTTCGTATTCCTGCCTCTGTTCTTCTGTGGCATGCAAAAGATTCTTATACCAAAGAAGGGACTGACGATAGGTCTTACCATCATCTCCAAGGCCGTACAGCCATTCGCCGTCAAACCATATTTTTACAATCTTATTCATTGTCGTCTTCGTTATCTGTATCGCCAAAAATTTCGTACCATCTGTTAAGGATTATATCTGAATTCTCGTGGATTGCTCGTTCAATACGTTTCAGATCATTAGCCTTGATCCCATGTGAGATCTCAAGTGAAAAACCATCACCGTCCCAGACATATTTTGCATCTCCATTATGACCTCTGACATGGACATGGATAGGTTTGTGTTCATGAGAGAAAAACAAAAATACAAATCCGTATTGTCTGAATAATTCTGGCATAGTCAATCAATCTTATGTCGTCGAGACAAATATAGGTACTATTTTCGATACCTCCAAAAATAAGTTAATCTCAAAGATAAAGACTTACCATTCCTGTTCTGTTTCCTCTCTGATACAAAAAAGCACGTCAGTTGGAGCTGAAGTGCTAAACTAATGTACTCACTGATAAAACCAGACTTTTTAGTGCACTGAATTCTCCGGCTTGCAGGACAGTTCACGCCTATCAGAAGAAGGCTATCCAGATTGCGCAGAGAGCCAGCAGTACAGCCATCACTATGCTGGTCTGCCTCCGGTAATCCTTGAAGAACCTGCTCAGAAAACCACCTGCCAACAGCCAGGCTAAATTAGCTCCAGGGCCAGCGATTTCAAGGAAAAGAACCAGTACCAGAAGGTCGGAGAATCTGTTGCTGTAAGGCAGCACGAACATATTGAATGCCATCATGCCGAACACAATCATTTTGGCATTCGTCAGCTGAACCAGCATTCCGGAGATGAAAGTGCATGCCTGGTCTTCTTCATCCCGTATTCCGGTGCTTCGGAGCGTCCTGTAAGCAAGATATAGGATGTAGGCTGCCCCGAGATATTTAATGTAAGCGACATAACTGCCCAGCATGGATCCCAGCGCATGCGCCATGGCCGCAGCTATGACTGCCGCGATGGTGAAACCCGTCAGCATGCCATACCATACCCTCATGGCAGCCTTCCTTCCGTAGCGGATGGAGACAGACAATGCAAAGATGTTCGCGGGTCCTGGCGTGAATCCAACAAGCAGGAGCTGCGTTAGAAGCGCAGGCATTAGTGGCAGCAGGTAGCCCATGGGAAAATCGCATTTTTGTTTCCACTTTCAAATTTAATAATTTACATTCAATTTCCAGCCCTGCCTGGACTGGCAGCGTAAAGTCAGACTAACCTCAACGCACGCCACTCAGAGACACTTCACCTCCCGAGTGATTTGCATGGAGGCTTTGCGACAGGGAAAACGCAAGGGTGAAACTATTGGACGTAAACCTAAAATGGGCTGTGCCATTTTCGATGGCGCAGCCCACTAACATTATGCGTATGCTTTATTGCTCATCTGGACCTTGGTCTGGACCATTCTGAGGACCCTGAGGGCCTGCCTGAGGACCTTGCGGACCTTGTTGTGGCCCCTGCTGAGCGCTCTGACCAGCCTGGTACATCTTCTCGAAGGCCTTGCTAAGGTCAGAAGAGTACTTGTCGATGTCTGATAGGTTCTGATTCTTGATGGCCTCCTTCAAAGAAGTGATGTCAGACTCAACCTCGGACTTGACGTCAGCTGGAACCTTGTCCCCGTTCTCTTTCAGGAATTTCTCAGCCTGGAAGCAGAGAGAATCAGCGTTGTTGATTTTGTCGGCCTTCTCCTTAGCCTCCTTATCGGCAGCCTCGTTAGCCTTAGCCTCGTCACGCATCTTCTGTATTTCTTGCTCGGACAATCCCGAAGAAGCCTCGATCCTGATGTTCTGCTCCTTGCCAGTAGCCTTATCCTTTGCAGATACGTTCAGAATGCCATTGGCATCGATGTCGAAGGTAACCTCTATCTGAGGCACTCCCCTAGGAGCAGGAGCGATTCCATCAAGATGGAATATTCCCAACTCCTTATTATCCTTTGCCATAGGACGCTCGCCCTGAAGCACATGGATTTCAACAGAAGGCTGATTATCAGCCGCAGTGGAGAACACCTGAGACTTCCTGGTAGGAATCGTGGTATTGGACTCGATGAGCTTAGTCATCACACCTCCAAGAGTCTCGATTCCGAGAGACAGAGGAGTAACATCCAGCAGAAGCACGTCCTTCACGTCGCCTGCAAGCACGCCACCCTGGATTGATGCGCCGATGGCAACGACCTCGTCCGGGTTAACGCTCCTATTTGGTTCTTTGCCGAAAAAGCTCTTCACGATTTCCTGAATCTTAGGGATACGCGTAGAACCACCTACGAGCAGAACTTCATCGATGTCGGAAGGCTGTAGGCCTGCATCTTTGAGTGCCTGACGGCAAGGCTCAACCGTCTTCTGGAACAGGTTATCGCAAAGTTCCTCGAATTTGGCCCTGGTAAGAGTCTTCACAAGGTGCTTCGGAACTCCGTCAACCGGCATGATGTAAGGCAAGTTGATCTCCGAAGATGTCTGGTTGGAAAGCTCAATCTTTGCTTTCTCGGCAGCTTCCTTAAGCCTCTGCAATGCCATTGGATCCTTCTTAAGATCCACTCCGCCATTGTCCTTTGCGAACTCGCCGGCAAGCCAGTCGATGATCACCTGATCGAAATCATCACCTCCCAGGTGAGTATCGCCGTTGGTGGATTTAACTTCGAACACGCCACCACCTAGTTCAAGTATGGAAATATCGAAGGTACCACCGCCGAGGTCGTACACAGCGACTTTCATATCCTTGTTCTTTTTGTCAAGACCATAAGCCAATGCTGCGGCAGTAGGCTCGTTGATGATTCTCTTGACATCCAAGCCCGCAATCTTGCCGGCCTCCTTGGTAGCCTGACGCTGTGAGTCAGAGAAATACGCAGGAACCGTGATGACGGCCTCCGTAACCGGCTGGCGCAGATAATCCTCGGCGGTCTTCTTCATTTTCTGAAGAATCATTGCCGAAATCTCCTGTGGAGAATAGAGCTTGTCGTTTATCTTTACGCGAGGGGTGTTGTTGTCGCCTCTTACTACTTCGTAAGGCACCCTTGCAATTTCCTTCTGTACCTGGTCGTAAGTCTCGCCCATGAATCTTTTGATCGAGAATACAGTGTTCTTAGGATTAGTGATTGCCTGACGTTTTGCAGGATTGCCAATCTTTCTCTCTCCCCCATCTGTGAATGCAACGACTGACGGAGTAGTTCTCTCGCCTTCGTTGTTAATTATGACGGTTGGCTGATTGCCTTCCATGACCGCAACGCACGAATTCGTGGTTCCAAGGTCAATTCCAATGATTTTTCCCATATTAAATTATCTCCTATTATTTGCTTTTGAATATTTTGCCGTGCCTGATTTCCAGACGCGACGCTGGAAATAATAACGAATGTTGTGCCACTTATACGAATATGCCAAAATGGCAGGACATGGAGATACGATGTCCTGATGACCTATTCATGCGACTCGAAGCGCTTTTGGGCAAGCGCCTCATACTTAGTGCCTGGGCGGCCGTAATTGGCATAAGGGTATATGGATATGCCTCCGCGAGGGGTGAAGAAGCCTGTCACTTCAATATATTTAGGATCCATCAGCTTGACGAGATCCTTCATGATAGTGTTGACGCAGTCTTCATGGAAATCTCCGTGATTGCGGAAACTGAACAGATAGAGTTTCAAGCTCTTGCTTTCCACCATTCTGACATCAGGAATATAACTGATTCGTATTTCGGCAAAATCCGGCTGTCCGGTAATCGGGCAGAGAGACGTGAACTCAGGGCAGTTGAACCTGACCCAATAGTCATTTTCTTTGTGCCTGTTCTCGAAAGTCTCGAGAACCTCGGGAGCATAATCCATTTTATATTCAGTCTTGTGGCCCAGCTCCTTCAGGCCTTCATTAGTCCTATCCATATTAATTTATTATATGTCTTTAATGTTAAAAGGATTATAAGAGATGTTCTCGTCGAATGCATCTTCGCCCTCGCTTGCCTTGAGTTTCCTGACCACTATATTAGTGATAGGCAATATGACAATTTCATAAAGGACCTTGAAGGAAACTTGGCAGAGCATCATGACAGCCAGCTGGCTTATCCCAGTCCCCCAGAAAGCGATTGGCATGAATACCAGCGAGTCCAGGCACTCCCCGGCGATAGATGAAACGATCGCCCTCCACGAGAAACCGCGGCCCTTCTGAGCCACCTTCATCTTGCTGAGGACAAAGGCATTAAGAGTGGAGCCAGCAAGAAATGCAAGTAGCGAGGCAAGAGTCACTCTCGGAGCCATATTGAACATATAGTCAAAATGAGCCCCTCCATCCCAGAATGGAGCCGAAGGCAGCCAGACGACGATCTGCCCAACGACCACTACGAAAAAGTTCATTGCGAAGGCGGTCCATATGACAAGACGAGCCTTGCGATACCCCCAAACCTCTGCGAAGCAATCGTTCAATATGTATGACACCGGGAATATGATGACTGCTCCTGGCAGCGAGATATTCCCGATTGCGAACACTTTTGTCGCGAATAGGTTTGATGCTATGAGGCAGACCGTAAAAAGGACTGCCATCAATAGAAATACAGTAGAAAATTTTTGTTTCATATCCAGTTTTATTAGTGGTTTTCTGGTACACTTGTGAGAGGGCGCTGCCCCCTACTATCCCCCGCGGCTCCCGGCCTTCTGGTATTCGCTTGGCTTTTCGCCTCGCGAATACCCGGCCTCCGCCGGTCGCATGACTGCGACTGCTGAGAGGGCGCTGCCCCCTACTATCCCCCGCGGCTCCCGGCCTTCTGGTATTCGCTTGGCTTTTCGCCTCGCGAATACCCGGCCTCCGCCGGTCGCATGACTGCGACTGCTGAGAGGGCGCTGCCCC
>Ga0256405_10007533_pt1 | contig 16286 bp, 10 predicted proteins | sample RumenRJG_02DNA_FD_189096 | JGI IMG/M metagenome (GOLD analysis project Ga0256405, IMG submission 189096) | Bovine rumen microbial communities from Lethbridge, Alberta, Canada - RJG_02 | ecosystem: Host-associated > Mammals > Digestive system > Stomach > Rumen | place: Canada: Alberta...
GCCCCTCTTTTTTTCGTCTCTGCCACTCAGAAAGGAGGTCAGTCATCAGGATAGAGCCGAAAACAATGCCCTTTCTTCTGTTGCCGTCCTCGTCCTCGCAGTCCTCAATGCTGATCGGGTAATGCTCATCAAGCTCAAATAGCATCATCATAACGCCCTCAACTCCGAGTATCTCATCATCAGCAAGGAAACGGGGGTTCACGTCCAATGCCTCAGCAAGCAGTTCCACAAGTGCCTACTTGGGTGTGCGTGTGCCAGAGAGCCTGTGTATGCGGCTATGGTGTATGTGTGATATGATTTGACATTAAGGCTGTGCTTGATTGTGTCAGGCACAGCTTTTTTGGTAAAATTATGCTTATTCTGATTGACTTATTAACAAAAATACGGTATAATATAGATAACAAACTGGCGTTTGTACTAAAGGAGGGGAATACATGGAACATGAGATAGATTCTATGGATATTCAGATATTAAAAAATGAATGGAAGAAAAAGAGTTGGAGTATTCCTGAATTAAGAGGTGGGAAAGAATGTTATTTTGATCTAGTAGTTGGTCTTGTCAATTCTATTGCTAGTAATGAAGCAAATGATTTGAATTCAATTCCGCATATTTCTGCGCTGAATAATTTACGAAGTTGGCAATCCTATATTCCTTTTTTGAAAGGTATGGGATTAATTATCAATAATTCTGGAGTAATATCATTATCGGAAATTGGTCGAAAGTTTTATGATGATCCATCAAAGATTCATTTGGCAAATATAATCCAAAATAAAATTAGATTATTTGCTGAAACCCTTGCGATTATTGAAAATGAGCCACTTACTATACAAGATATAGACAAAATCATTTGTAATAGATATTCACTCGATTGGGTAAATCTTAGTAATACTCGAAAAAGAATGGATTGGTTAGAAGTATTGGGTCTCATTCAAGGAATAGGAAATAGAAAATGGCAAATTTCTGCCATAGGAATATCGGCTTTGAAATCTTGGAAATTAATTACTCCGGAAATAGTAGAATCTCCACTATCAAATGATAAAGAAATAACTATTGAGGAAGCTCCTTATGAAATATCTTTATTACTTCAACAATTAGAAGATTCCCCAGAAAAACACGAAAAACGAGTAACCTATAATTTATGGGCTCCTAGTCCGAATAGAATTGAAAATCTCCGTAAAATTATTAATTATGCATTTGAAAAAGTATCAAAAATAGACCTTTTTAAATATATTGAAGATGAATTTAGTTTAAAAGCAAGTAGTGTAGAATCCATGATGCCTTTTTTAAAAGCAGCTGGATATTTGGAAGAAGTAGGTAGAGGAATCTATTCTGCAACTGCTGCATCAAAGGCTTGGATTGAAACAGGAAATGATTTGGACTTTATTCGTATTCTTCATGCACATATGAGATTTGTTGGAGAAATGATAGTATTTGCTAAAGATGATGTAGTTCGTAACGACGTTTATTTTGAAGCAAAAAAATATGGATTGAATAATGAAAAAGCCAGGTGGATTGCAGGATTCCTGATAGAGGCAAATTTGTTGGAAGAAACAAAATACCTTCATCTAAAGGCAACTACCTTAGGATTAGCATTTATTGAGCACCTTCCACTAGCTGATTTAGCAATATCTTCAAAAAACGAAGTTCTTGAAAAAGATACTCCTGAAATTTCTTGCATACAACATGATGAAGTCAGTGTAATTGACCGATTAATTGAGAGACTTAAAACGGCATCTTGTGATCCTGTTGCATTTGAAAAAGCCTCTGGTGTAGCTTTTGAAGAAGTAATAGCAGATGTATTTTCATATTTAGGGTTTGACGCTAAAAGAATTGGAGGAGCCGGCGATACCGATGTAGTCATTCATTGGATTGATGATTCCGGACAAACGCTTACTGCTATTCTTGATGCAAAATCTAAATCTAACGGGCAGGTTTCTCATACAGATGTAAGTGATGTAGCCATAGATACTCATAAGGAAAAGAACAATGCTGATTATGTTGCTATTGTTGGACATGGTTTTAGCGGAGATACAATTAAAAATCATGCCAGAAAGAAAAAATATGCTCTAATTACTGTTGATGAATTATCAGAAATGATATTAGCATCAAAAAAATATGGATTAAGTTTACAGGATATTGCTTTGATTTTTGAAGTGCCAGACGGCTTGTCAAAAATCGGTGATCTTATTTCATTAAAACAACGTAAACTCGATATTATAACAAAGGTTATTTCAAAATTCTACAAGGAACAAGAATTGTTAGGAAGTCTATCTCCACGAGATCTATTATTGCTTTTGAGAGATGATGATATATCACCTACGCTCGAAGAGTTGATTGATACTTTTGATATTTTGGCAAGTCCTGAAATTGGATTACTTAAAGTTGAAAGTAAATCGTCTTCTCCGCAAAACGTGACTTATATGATAAACAATTGCAAAAAAGTGATTAACAGACTTCGTTCATTAGCTAATGCAATCGAAGATGGTCTTGATTAATTAAATCGTCAACTTCCTCTTGACAACCTCCCCCGATCTGCGCTATAATACCAAATAAGGAGCAAGCCACCGGGCACATATTCTCCTATAAGTCGCTGGTTTTTGTTATCATGGCGCTAAAAAAATGATAACTTGGCATCAGTGGACAGTATAGTACAGAGCAAAATGTATAACTGAGATACCACAGCACAAATCGCCTAAGCAAATTTGTTTAGTATTGGGTGAAATCTGGGGAGTGGGAATAATCATGTAACAACAAATACTAAAGAGCTGATCAGAAATGGTCAGCTCTTTTTGATAAATATATGGTTGTTAAATCGCAGTATGCCTGAGCATACAGATTGCAACACGATAAACGGCTATTCAAGCTCGGACACGATGACTCGCAGTATGCCTGAGCATACAGATTGCAACTGCAAAAATACACAAGCATAACTGAATACATGGATTGAATATGTATTGTTTTAACCTTATCGAGTGTATCTGATGCTGAATAAGATTCAGAATTTACTCATACTTTCTCGATTTACGGACGCCGAGCCGCCCGAAAAAAGTGCGAATCATCAAGAATTTATCAGTTCACATCAGTTTCGCACTTTGATGACAGATTACTTTCGATGATCTTGTCAATATCCTTAATGCCTATATTCTGGCTGGCATTATAATCGGCATTTTCCTCAAATCCGCATTTCAAGCATACAAAAGATGATTGTGTTTTCCGGTTTTCTTTATCGATATGACCGCATTTGCTGCACCTTTGGCTCGAGTACTTCGGATCGATATAAACTATTTTTATGCCTTTTTCTTTTGCTTTATATTCAATTTTACTCTGAAGATCATAATATGACCAGTTCTTCAAAAAGCGATCTGATTCAGCCGTAATCCCGGACAGATCTTCCATTTGAATCGTTCCGCATTCTTTTTTTACAGCATAATCGATAAGCGCACGGCTGTATTTGTGATTTACCGTATCACGGAATCTTGCAATTTTATCCTCTATTGAATATACAGGCTTATTTCTTGTTTTGACCCCGTGACCTATACGTCCATCTCCACAATTTTTGCCTTGTTTTAGCAGAGAAAGTTTTCTTGATTCTACTCGACGGCGAAACTCTTCTATTTCTCCGCCATGGATAGTAAATCTTTGCAGATCGCCGTAAACCGACGCACATATTGGATAATGTATGCCAAGATCGACACCAAGTATTTTATTTGGATCAAGATTATTTGCATTATCATGTTCAAAAGCATAGACCAAATTCAAAAACCACTGCTTCTTTTTCTTATTATAAATAAGTTTGCTTGCACTTATTCCGTAAATCTGATCAACACATCATTCCAAAATGGTACGAGTAGACTTATCACGCACAATGACTTTGAAGCATATCTCGGTATTCTTGTATCCCAATCGCTTAAATGCAGGACGGTTTAACAATTTTAGGGAAACAAAAAAATCATTATCTTTGTATTCCACACGAATTGACTTGTTATGAAGATCAAGTGGCTGATTAGATTTATAATTTATAATTGATTTTGTTCCTTTTAAAAATTCGCTTTTTGAATTTTTGAACTCAGCACACACCGTCTGTGTCGTAGTAGAACAGTTTGCAGAATACAGATCGTTTCCGAATTTAAATTTATCATTGACAAATCCACCGAGAGTATAATTCAATACATCTTTTTCTTTGGGATATTCGTGGTTTTCTTTATAATAATCACTCGAAAAATTACTGTATTCCCAACAATACTGAATGGTTTTATTTTTGATTTCTCTTGTTTGCGCCTGCAGCTGCCAAAGAAGTTTGTAAACATCTGAATAATCCACAGGATTGCCATCTTTATCAAAGTGTTCGCATATCAATGCTAATCTAACGACCTTATTCATTGGTTTCATCACCCCGCCTTCTATATTATTTAACTTATCATATATATTATATCACAGAAATTTGAATATGTCAATCAGACTATACTAAGTTATAGACTCCAGCGGTATCTGTTCCAGATTCCAGGAGCTGTCGGAGTGAATTGTTATCAGTTCAGCACCGCGCTGTTTAGTCTCTTTGGCTATGCCCGGCATCGCAAGATAGTCGATACTCATGCCGTATGTCAGGCGGATACCCTTGTATTCAAGCGAAGCATTATTGTAGTGGTCGTGACCGCAGAACATTCCCGTTGTGCTTCCAAGTTCCACTGCTGTATCGAACAGCTTGCTGGGATATTCGGAACAGCACACAAGGTCATTGGTGACACCGCCGTGATCGCCGGGATTGTCGCCGAAGAAGTGTTTCACCTCGTCACTGCCTTCAAGATAAAGTTCTGTGGCGGTCTTGTATTCCTGTAACGGGATATGGAAAAATAACAGCGAATCAACGGTATGTCCCGCTTCAGCGTTCATGCGCTCGACTTCCTCAGCATACCATCTCACCTGATCGTCATGGATAAAATCGTATTCATTTAAACCATCGCCCGTGTATGCGTTGGAGTCTATCAGAAACAGACCTGTGTTCAGGGAACCATCGGAGTTGCGAAGTTCGATAAGCTGATTGTTCCTGCCCATGATATCAGGCTGAACATATGGATAAAGGAGATTTGCGGAAGTTTTATAGGATAATGACTTGTATACCTCGTTTAGTTCTTTTTTGTTAAGCGTTGACGTACTCTCTGTATCATGGTTGCCGTAGGTAAACGCCCACGGGATACCTGTATTACGCATAAAAGCCGCAAACTGGTGAACAGGGGCTGAGTTGTTAAGCGACATGGACATTATGCCCATAGGGAAACACATATCCCCCGTGACTATCACAAGATCCGGATGTGTATGTTCGATCTCTGCATAACAAGCGCGGAGAGCTTTCAGATCTTCGGGGTATGAGTACAGACTTCCGCCGATATGGATATCGGTCAGGTGGAGTATCTTGAAATCATCGGTGGTCTTGGTTATAGTATAGATACCTGTATCTTCATCATAGCTGATCTTATGAGTGTTATGCTGTACCACGGGTACTGAATTGATATATGTCTGAGTGTACCACCTGTCGCGCTTTAAAAATGTAAATCCTACGACTGCGATAACGGCAGATGTGGCCAAAAATATCCTCAGCTTGTTCACCACGATGTTCTCATAAGTGATCTTTTTTCTCAAGGTCAGGTCATATATGAGTATGGATATCCCGAACAGAACACCGACAACAGGTAAAATATTCAAAGGATATATGACCTTGTCAGCGATCATTATCGTGAAAACTGTTGCGCTTATCCAGTATACGGCAGAGAAAATCGCTATTCCTCTGGTGTGATTTTCGTACTGCTTACGGTCGGGCATTTTGATGCGCCTTCTGAATATCCTCAGACAGAGGTTATTTTTTAAAACGAGGAACACCGGTATCTCTACCGCTATACTGTTTTTGAATGCAGTTTCATTGAACTCGGTGGGTTTTGAATTGCTGTAAGTATAGAAAAAGATCTCTGAAAGAAGTATTATAAATATCATCGCATACATCAGAGCGATACTGTTCAGCAGACGCTTTAAATACTTATCACTTCGGCTTCGCAGGAATTTATAGGCATCGGTGTCATACTTATTTCCATCAGCCGATCTCTCAGTCCTGAGAAAATGTTTGAATGGTATAAACGCGCACAAAAGCCAGAATGAGATAAATCCGATATCCCCTACAACATAACGGCGTCGCACTGCAAGGTCATGTATCAGCCAGAAGATCATCAAAAGCGCTCCCGACAGGAATGCCGCTACAAGATATGACCTTATGCGCTGTTTACGTATCTCTCTTTTTATCGTCGGGAGAGCGAGCGCTTCACCCTCTTTTCGCCATTTATCAGCACTGTCAGCAGTATATCCTGCAAGCTCTGCCATCTGCGAAAGTTTTCCGAATTTTCCAAGCAGTTCTTCAAGTGCTTCGTCCTCGTGCTTGTCCGATTTTATCTTGTCAAATTCAGTATTGAGTGCTATTTCTATCTTAAGCTGAGCTTCATTGACTTCATCTGAATACGAGATATCATCGAACATCATATCGACAACAGCCTTGATCTTGCGGTTGAGCTGAGTATCAACAGAGTTTTTTTTCTTGCCCATAGGCGGACTTCCTTTCATTTTATGCGGATAACAGAATTTCCGATAATTAGTTTATTCATATAATATATACATAAAATTCTTTACTTATACATATATTATATCAACATATTTGCTGCGTGTCAAGCGGTGGAGGAATTATTATCACTACAATTATTTGCATCGGATATTACCAGAAAATATTTTTCAAAAGCCCTTGACAAAGATAAATTTTTCGTATATAATTAATGACATGATTTTACAGATCTGAAATTTAAAGAAAGGAGTGTTTTTGATAATGAATAAGAAAATAAACAACAATGTTTTCAAAAGAAATTTGGTCACAGCAAAACGCTCCGCGGAGACAGACTTATAATATTGCACTGTCTTATATACGGCGTTTATGCCCCTGACCAGCTTTTGGTCGGGGGATTTTTTGTGCCATTTTTTGAAAAAGAGAAAGGAGTGAACTGAAATGGAATACTTTGATGTGATGCCGGATCCTGTAAAAAATGAACTCGTCAAGCGCGGAATATTTACCGATAAGCTGCTGTACTGCGTTAAATCAGATCTTGATGCAGAGGGCAATTATATCGATGTATACCTGACATTCACCACAGAAACACTGTCTGCCATTTCGGGATATGAAGAATTCGGGAAACTGAAGCGGGGAGAAAAACGTCCAGTGCTGATGGATTTCAAGACCTGCGGATATGAAGAATATCCTCTCGCCGATATAAAAAAGATATACGTTGACAGATATGCAAATGCAGCCAGACTGATGCTTGTTCCTGCCAATGGTGAGGAATTCCCCATAGCGAGATTTTCTCTGGGATTTTCGGACAAGTTTGAAAAATTTTCCGAAAGAGTTAACAAGACCATCACCAACGAACCAATAGACGATTCTCTGCTTGAAGGTAAACATACTCACTGTCCCATATGCGGAGAACCTTACCCCGACCCTAACAGACCTGTCTGTCCGAATTGTGTTGACAGGCGCTCGACTTTCCGACGACTTTTAAAACTTTTCGAGGAGTTCAAGGGTTCTGTTGCGCTGATACTTCTGACGATACTGCTAAGCAATGTAATGGCAGTACTGACCCCTGTCTTCGGTACAAAAATGCTTTATGACGACATACTGAAAGAAGACGGAAAGCATTACGGTCAGCTTGGTCTGATGGTAGGTATCGTACTTTCCATAGATATACTATCCCTTATCATGAGGGTGGTATCGGGTGTGATAACTTCAAGGACTGTACCCAAGGTGGCGCACAGACTTCGTATAAGGATATTCAGTTCGATGGAAAAACTCTCCCTTGATTTTTTCACAGGCAAGCAAACGGGTTCACTGATGTCCAGAGTTGACCGTGACAGCATGAACATATACTGGTTCTTTACGGATATAGTACCTTTCGGTCTGACCAACGTAGTAAAACTGCTGGGCATAACCGTTATCATGCTGACATTATCACCTGTGCTTTCCATAGGGCTTATACTGGCTATACTATTTATAATAATAGTGCAGTCGAAGTTTTATAGATCACAGAGAAAGCTGTACCGCAAATTCGATGTGGCAACACGCTCGGCAAACTCGGTGCTTTCAGATGCGATGAACGGTCAGCGCGTGGTAAAAGCTTTTGCAAACGAAAGTCTCGAAGCGGAACGATATTCAAAAAAGAACAGCGCGGCTTTCATGATAAACAGCAATATCAATTCCCGCATTGCGGGTACTATTCCGCTGATATGGACATTCTACCGCATATTCAGCAAGCTTTTCTTCTACATAGGAGCAGTGATGGTCATAAGGGGACATCTTCTTTTAGGTTCGCTGACTGCACTTGTTTCCTACACGGAGCTTGCTTATGAGCCTATAAATTTCTTCACATGGATAGGCGACCGCTGGGCAAGGTGCATGGATGCGGCATCCCGAATGTTTGAGATAACCGATGCTCTGCCCTCGGTAAAAGAAGCCGATGACCCTGTCCGTATGGAAAAAATGAGGGGAGATATTGAGCTTAAAAACGTAACATTTGAGTACGAAGCAGGTCATCCGATAATAAAGGACATCAGCCTGAAAGTCGAATCGGGAAAGATGTACGGCATCGTCGGAAAGACCGGTGCGGGAAAATCCACCATAATAAATCTTATGGCAAGGCTTTACGATGTTACGGGCGGCGAGATACTTATAGACGGTGTTAATGTGCGGGATATCGCTTTTGAAGACCTGCGGCGTTGCATAGGGATAGTTTCGCAGGAAACTTATCTTTTCATGGGTTCTATTGCGGACAATATCAGATATTCCGACCCGAATGTCCCGATGGAGGAGGTCATCTCCGCGGCAAAGGCTGCCAACGCTCACGACTTCATAATGAAACTTCCCGACGGTTACGATACTAAAGTCGGAGAGGGCGGAGTATCCCTTTCGGGGGGAGAAAAACAGCGTATCTCCATCGCAAGGGCTATAATACAGCGCCCCGATATACTTATACTGGACGAAGCGACTGCTTCAATGGATACCCGAACCGAACGCAGGATACAGGCGGCAATAGATAACCTGAAAGCGGGCAGAACGATAATCTCCATAGCCCACAGGCTGTCTACACTCCGTGATGCGGATATGCTGTGCGTGATAGAGAACGGTGAATTGAAAGAAAAAGGAACACATGATGAACTCATCGCAAAGAAAGGAAAGTATTTTGAGCTGTACAAAATGCAGTTTGAAGCTCTGGGCTTCATCAACAACTAAGGAGGCAAAACATGACTAACAGCGAAGAGTTATACAAGGTCGATGAGCTGAACCTCCTCGACTGTAAAAAGATACATTTCACACACGAAAAAAGCGGATTTCTGACCCTTGAATATGATGGAAAGACCTACCGAAAGACCGACCCCACAAGGCTTATACCTTTCTTTTCAAAGACAACATACATAAGCCTTTCATATGAAAATGAGGAGAAGGAATTCAGGGAGATAGGTGTTATCAAGGATATGGCTGAACTCAGTGAGGAACAATACGGTATACTCGACAGTTATCTGAAATACAAATACTTCATGCCCGAGATAGTCAAAATCTACAATATCCGCGATAATATGCAGGGGTCAATATTCGTGAAGTCGATGACGACTTCGGGAGAAAAGACCATATGCGTGAAAGACTGGTATCAGAATTTCCGTATGCTTTCGGATAACTATCTGTATGTAAATGATGCAGACGGCAACAAATATTTCTGCGAGGATATACAAAAGCTTGACAAAAAAAGTCTTTCGATACTGGAGATGTTTACGTAACATAAGAGGAGAAAAAAATGGAACTTGACCAGGACAAGATAAACGATATAGTAAAGGGCAATAACAGATTCCTATCCGCTTATTCAGATCACGAACCCTACTTCATGTACAGCTTTATGAAAAAGATACCCGATAGAGAGTTGACAGAGTATTACTACGACAAGCTAAGATACGCTGTACAGAATTCAGAAGATCTTATAAAGGGTATGTTCCGCGATGAGTTCTACGACTTTTACGGTGTTAAAAAGACTGCTGTACACAGCCCCGAAGAAATGCGCGACGGACTGATATTTGAATCGTTCACGGTGGATATGGATGACAGATCGGTAGCGGTATACTTTTCAAATCCGGAGTTCATGTTCGGACATTTTATCGAGGTACACTGGGACAAGGACTGGAATTTAGTATTTTATTGGATAGACTGAAACTATATTAACTCCACAGCAAAGGAGGCCGATGAACATGAAGCTTATCTTGAAGCTGCCCCCGGACGATGACAGCGGGATAGTATATTCTCTGCCATTCGGATTCACGGGAAGCGGCGATAAATGTGACGGCATATTCTCCGTTACCGAAGAAGATATAAGGATATACATTGACGGCAAGGCGGAAGAAGTGTATAAAATATCCTGCTTTACAGAATTTTCTGTCCGACGGGGAGTCGGAACTTCGATGATACAAGGAAAGACCACAGGGGGAGAGATCATCGGACTTTGCGGATTTACACAGGAGCTTTTTCCCCGTTACGGCGAAGTTGCAAAGCTGCTTAGTCACTACATCCGTACTAATGAACTTATCCAAAACACCGGTGATGATGAACCTGTATGTCCGAAATGCGGTATGCCGCTGGAAGGAAGCAGTGAATGTGTTTTCTGCAAAAGCAAAACATCTACCATGCTAAGACTGGTGAAAATGATACTCCCCTACCGCAAGAGTTTTATAATAGCTCTTGTATGCACAGTGCTGTCACAGGCGATATGGGTATCCTATCCTTATCTGGACAGGCTGCTAATAGATAAATATATCACCCCGAAAAACGAGCATATTGCAGGCATAGTACTGATAGGCATATCAATGATGGTGCTGAAGCTTATTGAGGGCGTATTCAACTATTTCAACATGAAGCACAGCTTTAAAGTATCGCTTAACATCGGCAGGAATATACGCGAATCGGTGTTCAGAAAATCGCAGCAGCTTTCAATGAATTCAATATCCCGCCGCACGGCAGGAGAACTTATAAACCGAATATCCAACGATGCGGCTAAACTGGAGGACTTCATAACCGCAAACGGCAAGGACGCTATCGTAGATATATTCTCGGTGATAGTTATAAGCATACTGCTTTTCACCATGAACCCGAAGCTCGCGCTTATGGCAGTTGTACCGATACCGCTGGTACTGATGATATCCAAAAAGCTCAACGAAATAATGGCAGTAAACTACACAAGGGTATGGAAATACAGCACTCATCACGGAGAACTTCTGCACGATATACTCAACGGTATACGAGTAGTTAAGACCTACGGCAGTGAAAAACGTGAGGCGGAACGTTACAAAGAATGTTCGGAAAAACTGGCAAGAATGAATATCCGCGCCGAGACTATATGGTACCTTACCATGCCATTTTCATGGTTCCTTATCACGGCAGGAAATTATTTTGTACTGTACTTCGGGGGAAAAAGCGTTCTCGGTGAGACCATGAGTCTGGGTCAGCTGGTACAGTTCACTACATATGTTTCCATGCTTTACGGTCCGCTAAGCTGGTTCATATATATCCCAAGAACTTTTGCGGATGCATCAGTTTCGGCGGGAAAAATATTCGAGATACTTGACGAGCGTTCGGAAATTATGGACAAGGAAGATTCGCAGGAGATAGATATAAACGGCGATATCGAATTCAGGGACGTAAGCTTTGGCTATAAAGCCTATGACCCTGTTCTGAAAGAGATATCCTGCAAGATCAAAAAGGGTGAAATGATAGGCATCGTGGGACATTCGGGTGTGGGAAAATCCACCATGATAAACCTTATCATGCGCCTGTATGACTGCACCGAAGGCGAGATAAGCATTGACGGTGTGCCGATAAAAAATATCGCCCAGAACAGTCTGCGTTCGCAGATAGGAGTGGTATTGCAGGAAACTTTCCTGTTTGACGGCAGTGTTTACGACAACATAGCTTACGCCGACCCGACGGCATCTTTCGAGGATATAATCCGTGCAGCCAAGACGGCGAACGCTCACGATTTTATAGTGAAACTACCCGATGGATACAATACAAAAGTCGGGAACAAGGGCTTTCAGCTTTCGGGCGGTGAGCGCCAGCGTATAGCCATCGCAAGGGCTATACTCCGCGACCCGAGGATACTGATACTCGATGAAGCGACAGCTTCGCTTGATACCGGAACAGAGAAACAGATACAGCAGGCACTGGATCGTCTGACCGAGGGCAGGACGACTATCGCCATAGCACACAGGCTTTCAACGCTTTCAAGCGCGGACAGACTTTTTGTACTTGACAAGGGCAGACTTGCTGAAACGGGTACTCACAAAGAGCTTATGAGCCAAAAGGGAGTATACTACAAACTGGTAATGGCACAGCGCGAGACAACAAAAATGAGATCTGCTGTGTAAATAAAAAGCGACCGACGGCACTTTAACACCGTTGATCGCTTTTTTCTGTATTTCAATGAAGAATGGCCACGTGTTCAGGAGGGTATATGAACTCAAACATATTGTCACATATCTTTTCACCCTTGCTGTCGATCACTGTAAATTCATTTCTGGAGATCTGTACAAATGCGTAGCCATCTGAATAGAATGGTGATGCATACTCGTAGATACCGGGAATATCTGTCTCACCCTTATAATTTATGTAACCGTAGTTACCGTTTAGCTCGTATACCAGATGCTTTTTATCTTCACCGAACATTAACATGTCATACTGGGGTTCAATGATGGTCTTGCCCTTTTTATCGATGACACCGTAAATATCATCATTATCACGTTTGGAATATGTGCTGACGATCGCTACTCCGTTATGGAAGTTTCTTGCGGATTCGTACTGAGGAGATACTACGTATTCGCCCTTTTTGTTGATATATCCGTATTTTATGGAATTCTTGCCTTCAATACCCACAGAAGCAAGGCCTTCAACAAAGGCACCCGCTTTGTCAAACTGGAGATTGATTATACATTCGCCTTTCTTGTTTATGTAGCCGTGCTTCTTACCGATACCTACTGCCGCGATACCGTCAGTGAAATAATCTGCGCTGTCGTACTGAGTTTCAAGAACCGTCTTGCCCCTGCTGTTTATATAGATGTAATTGCCTGTTATGGTCTTCAGGGGGATAGTCTTCCAGTCCACCTTATCCTTATCACTGCCCCATTCTTCATTGTAAAAAGGACAGATGTTAATAAAATCCGGTTCGTCAAATCTTGTATCGTTGATACTCTTGCCCTTTTTATTGCACAGCGTCCAGAAATCGCCGCTGGTATCTTCTATAAGGAACATATCATATCCGATAAAGTAAACAGTTTCTTTCTTGTACTGTGGGTTGATGATATATTTTCCTTTTTTGTCGATGAAACCTACGTGATTGCCTAAAAAAACTTCTGCTATGCCGTCTTTGAAATCTGTGGCTCCGTCGTACTGCATATCTATGACGACCTCGCCCTTTTTGTTGATGAAGCCTGTAAGTTCATCACCTTCTTTTTCTACGCTGACACAGGCAAGGCCTTCGGAGAATCCATAGGCACGGTCGTACTGGGGAGCAATAGCTATCTCACCCTTTTCATTGATGTAGCCGAATTTATCATCGCTTTGGAATGGAAGAAGACCATCATTGAAAAGAGTCCTTTTGTGCGAACCGGCCGATGCGATAAGTGATACAACACCGATGATGGCTGCTGCCGCAACAACTGCCGCACCTGCAATTATGCCTATCTTCTTTTTATCAAATGGCTTTTTAACGGCTGCAACACCTGCCGCCTGAGGAACAGGTGTCTGCTGTGTGAATGCATCCTGTATAGGTGTCTCCTGAATTGGTGCCTGTGGTATAGGCGTATCCTGTATAGGTGCCTGCGGTTCAGGCTGCTGAGATATCACAGGCTGAACGGTTGTCCCACCTGCAAGCTTAGTGCCGCAGCTGGGGCAAAAGCTGAGACCATCAGCTACCTGATGACCGCAATTTGAACAAAACATAGTAAAGATCCTCCTGTCAGATGAACTTGTAGTTTAACAAAAAATTTTATTGTGGCAGAGCAGATACATAATAATGTTAACATCTTCCACAATAATTCTACATCATTATATCATATCCCACCATGTATGTCAAGAAATTTAGGTTAACGAAGTAAATTAAGTAATATTTACAGCGAAAGCATAAAATATCACAAGGAATAATCGATGGAAATTATTGGAGATGTATGTATACAATCGCTTTACACGGTCATTATTCGCGTATTTGCTTAATAATCTCTTTACTTTTGAGGAAAAGTATGTTATTATATAAAGGACACTAAGTTAACACTGAAAGGATGATCGTTTCTTTTATGGACATTGCTTTGATAGCCTTGCTGCTGATACTTTCGGCAGTATGCTCGGCTACCGAGACCGCTTTTTCCTCGTGTAACAGGATAAGGCTGAAAAAAATGGCAGACGGCGGCAGCAAAAGTGCGGCTAAAGCGCTGTACATATGCGAGAACTTCGATAAGGCGCTGACGGCTATACTCATCGGAAACAATGTGGTGAATATTGCTTCATCGGCACTGGCGACTGTGTTTTTCACCGAAAAGTTCGGTTCGGGCAGCGTTGGTATCGCAACGGCGGTAATGACGGTGCTGGTACTTATCTTCGGTGAGATACTGCCGAAAAGTCTGGCTAAGGAGAATGCGGAGAGTTTCTCTGTGCTGATGGCTGCTCCCCTTGCAGCTTTCATGTTCATAACTACCCCGCTGATATGGCTGTTTACAGGTATAAAAAAGGGTGCCGTCAAGCTGGTGGGTTCTAACAACGAATCCCCATCTGTTACCGAGGAAGAGCTGAAATACATCATCGAGGAGATCGAGGACGAGGGCGTGCTGGAAGAACAGGAATCCGACCTTGTGCGTTCTGCGCTGGACTTCGATGAGATAACCATAAGCAGTATTTTCGTACCCCGTGTTAGTATAGAGGCAGTAGAACTGGAAGACGATATCGAGGATATAAAGGAGCTTTTCTTTAAGACGAGATATTCAAGACTGCCTGTATACGAAAAGGACATCGACCATATCATCGGTGTGATACATCAGGCGGATTTCTTTGAGATGTATGTATCTAAGGGCAAAAAAGACATCACGAAGATACTTGGCGAGCCTATATACATCACAGAGAGCAAAAAGATATCCGAGACACTTAAACTTATGCAGAAAGAAAAGGTGCATATGGCGGTGGTTGTCGATCAGTACGGCGGTACTGCGGGCATATGCACACTTGAAGATATCATCGAAGAACTCGTCGGGGAGATATACGACGAGAGCGATGAGGAGGACACTTCTTTTGTAAGGCTTTCGGATAATTCCTGCGAGGTATCGGCTGAACTTTCCATCTCGGATTTTCTGGAAAGATGGGAGCTTGACGAGAATGCCATCGAAACGGAAAGACATTCTGTGGGGGGCTGGATAATGGAGCTTCTTGACAGGATACCCGAGGAGGGCGAAAGGATATTCTCGCCTCCCTTTGAGATGGAGATACATATGCAGGACGAACAGAAGATAGGTCGGGTAAAAATAACATTTACGGAGGAAAAATAAATGCCTGTCAGGATAAAACGCCCCGAGCTGAAGCCTCGGGAAAAGAGCTTTTGTGTGAGCACGCTGGTGTGCATGGTAGTATCGTTTTTATTCACGGTGGAGCTGTTCACGATGCTGAACAGGATAGTGGATACAGGAAGCAAAGTTATGACCTGCGGAGTTATCGCGGGGTATCTGCTGTTTTTTGCAATGTGCATAGTATGTCTGTGCAAGGGAGCGATGGCTTACAAATATGAGGACAGCATGAGTGCTCTTGGAAAAAGCCTGATATACACGGTGCTGGCGGTGATATGTCTGATAAATCTGAGGTTTGCGCTTTCCCTGTTATTTTCGGCTTTCGGTGCAGACGAAATAACCGAAAAGATCATCGGCACGGATCAGAAATCCTTCGTTCAGGCGCAGTACACCCCTTGGATGGCTATGCTGGCAGGACTTCTGCTGGCTGACGTTATTGGTATCTTCAGCACACTGAAGCTTGTTAAAAATCAGAAGAGATAAAAGTATCAGCCCTGCGGACGTAATGACCCGCCCCCTGTCAAGTAGACAGCGCAAAAAACAAAAATAATCTATGTAGTAACCAAAAGCAGTCTGTGCAATTTGTGCAGGCTGCTTTGTCGTTGGCAGCAATTGGCAAGCACCTTTTGGAG
>Ga0256405_10007534_pt1 | contig 16285 bp, 13 predicted proteins | sample RumenRJG_02DNA_FD_189096 | JGI IMG/M metagenome (GOLD analysis project Ga0256405, IMG submission 189096) | Bovine rumen microbial communities from Lethbridge, Alberta, Canada - RJG_02 | ecosystem: Host-associated > Mammals > Digestive system > Stomach > Rumen | place: Canada: Alberta...
TCAAGGCTGGTTGAATTCAGGGCCGCGCTCGACAGGATATTTTCCAGGGACATCGCCTCCGGGTCAAAGGTAACGGCTTCCGCCACGAGAGGCCGCGCCTTCGTGGCCAAGAACATACTCGACGGAGACTACGACTCATTCTGGACAGTTCCCGACGGATGCCTGACCCCTTCTTTCACGGTCACGTTCCCGGAAGAAAGGACATTCAACCGCGTAATGCTGCAGGAGTACATCCCCCTGGGCCAGAGAGTAGCCGCATTCAAGGTAGAAGCGTTCACACCTGACGGAAACTGGAAGGAGATTGCATCCGCCACCACGATCGGCTACAAGAGGATACTACTCACCGAAAACACAACGGCCACCGCTGTAAGGGTGACCGTTACGAAATCCTATGCGGAACCGGTACTGAACGGCTTCTCGCTGTATCAGGACGATATCCTGAAAGAATTCAGTGACGGAGAGTCCCGGCATTAAAGCATCAGGCCGTGGCGGACTTCCGCCACGGTTTTTCCGCCCTTGAGGGAACGGAGTATCTCACAGGCGAAGTCAATGGCGCAGCCGGCTCCCCGTCCGGTGACCAGGTTGCCGTCTGATACAGCCGGAGCCTTGACATACCTGGCTCCCCTGGCAATCATTGCATCCTCAAAACCGTCGAAACAGGTAAACTTCCTGCCTTCAAGCCCGGGAAGCTGTGAAGCCACGAGCCCGGGAGCGGCGCATATCGCGGCCACCGTCCCCCCATGCATGAAATGGACCTTCATGATATCCATGAGAACCTCAGTCGCGGCCAGGTTCCTGGTCCCGGGCATGCCTCCGGGAAAGACCATCACATCTTGCGGTCCGGTTCCCTCTGGGGAAGCCATTGCCTCGAACTCGTCAAAAGTGAGGTCGGCAACCACAGGAACTCCCCTGGAAGAAGTCACGAACCTATCTCCGTAAATATAGTCGGCCGGTTTACCTGTCTGGACAGCCACAGTGCTGACCTCCAGTCCTCCACGGCGAAGGACATCGAGGGTGCCGAGGGCTTCCATGTCCTCGAAACCATCGGCGAGAAAGATATAAATGCCTTTCATGATGAATTATTTTAAAAGGACCGGCTCCTTGGAAGGAATGAAAAAGCCCCTGTTCTCGTCGCGGCCCTGAACGAGGTTCCTGGAAGACGGATCCTTCAATCCGTCCTCACAGAGAGAGCCTATCTTGCCGCCGGCATTCTTGTTGATGATAAGAGCATGCCGCAGCCTGGGGAAGGATACCATCATGTCATAGTCGCCGTTACTGTCGCCTCCGACCAGGACCGGATCCTTGCCGCAATGCCCGGGAGCCATGAAAGCCCTTATGGCCTCAACCTTCCCGGGGCCCCAGGTGACGGGATAGCCCGGAAGCAGGCCGGAAGCCGTCTTCCCTTCGGAATCCTTGTTGAGCCTGATACCATAGACGTGGTCGGCAGGAATATTGAGCCCGTACTTGGGATTGCAGGCAGCCCCCTCGACGACATCTTCCTGGGAAGCAGAACAGACATAGACATCTATCCCGTTTTCCTTCAGGGTATTGATGAGGCTGACCATCTCGGGGATGAGGCGGAATCCGGTATATATGGTGGACGTAAGTCTGCCGGAACGGCCTTTTCGGCCGGACTTGAAGGCAGATCGCTTCAAGGGCTTGGTCATCCAGTAATCCACGGATTCCGAAGTGATTTCCCTGATCTCCTCGGGAGTGTATCTTTCAAAGATGTGAAGGTACCACTCATCGCTAAGTCCGTTGGGAACCGAGCCGTAGATACTGTCATAGAGCCAGCGGAACCTGACCTTGAAATCCTTGAACCATCTGGTCTTGCGGATCTTTTCCAGGCTCATGTTCCCGTTGTATCCGGAATAATGGTTCCATATATATGTAAAATCCTCCTCGATGTCGGCCAGCATCTCCCCTATCGTAACCTTACGGCCTTTCAGGGCATCGTCAAAGTCATCCAGCTGCACATCAAGGTCAGGAAGGGATTTCGAGAATGCGGCATGGAACTGCTCCGGAGTCATCCTGAACAGGAGGTTGTCGATCATGTAATCTATGAGGGTCTCACTGATATCGTTACAGGAGATGGTATTGTCGAAGTCGAACACGGCATAGGCCTGGCAGGCCGGATTGTAGGAAGGCGAAAGATTGCCGTTCTCCCTGATGAGGGCCCCTAAGGCATCATAATTCTTTTGTTCCCAATTCATCCTGGGAAGAGGGTTCACCTGGGCGGATAAGCCTATGGCCATCACCAGGAAAACCATGGTCGAAGTTATTCTTTCAAGCATCTAAAAAAGTGTTGGATGATTCTCTTCCAATTCGGAAAGCACCCTTTCCATAAGGGCCTCGCGGAAAAGACCGGAACGGTTCTTCACCTTGAAACGGCGGCAGTACTCGTCTACTGCTGCCATTTCCTTGTCATTCAGACAGACAACCTGCCTGTGTCCCCTCAACAAGGAAGCCTTCTGCTTCTCAAGGTACTCAGGGTCCACAACAGGTCCTTTCCGTTTAGTATTCCTGCTCAAATCAGAATTGAAAGTTTTGCAAAATTACAAAATCCGGGCGATATCTCGCAGTCTAGAGCTCTTTAATCCAGATATTCCTGAAACTGATCGGCTCGCTGGGGTCGCCGTGGCTCTGCAGGGAGATGGGGCCGCGTACAGCCCAGACGCTCCTCGGGAAGCCTATGTATTCAGTGGTACCGAGTATCTCCCTGTCGTCCTGGACGGTCACTCCGTTGAATACGACGGTCACCCTCGGGGCCTTCAGGAGATTCCCGTCCGCATCCACTTCAGGGGCGGTGAAGGTTATGTCATAGACGTTCCACGAACCTGGGGCCTTGCAGGGATTCGCCGACGGAACCGACTGCTTATAGATACTTGCCGCCATTCCGTTGACGTATGTCCCGTTCCCATGGCTGTCGAGTATCTGCACCTCATATGCCCCATTGAGGAATACGCCGCTGTTGCCCCTCGACTGCCCTTCTCCATGTATTCCGGACGGCACCATCCACTCCAGATGGAGATGGTAGCTGCCGAATTCCCGACGCGTGACAATGTCTCCGGCAGATTTGACCACCGTCATGCTCCCATCGCCGTTGATCCTCCACCGGGCATCTCCTCCCTTGGGGCCTTTCCACTCTGAAAGGTCGTTACCGGCAAAAAGGACAAGGGCCCCTTCCGGAGCTTGGACACAGCCGTCATATCCGCTTGCATCCACGACGGGGACAGCAGGATCGTAATACTCCGTTTCTGACGGTCCTATCTTGAAACCGGCCCCTGTCTCACCCAGGGCCTTGACAATATTGTCGTAAGAGGTCTTCACATCAGCAAGCATGCTCTTCGAACCGAACTGCTCCACTGTATACCAGCCGTCATATCCGGAAGAGGCGAGTTTCTTTACGATGGCTGAAACCGGGATACAGCCCTCCCCAGCAGGAGTGCATGTCAGGTCGACACACGACACCCTGTCCTTGAGGTGGACATGACGGACCTTCCCCGCATTCATCAGGACGGCCCTGTATGCATCCTCGCCGAAAGGGAGGTAATTCCCTGAATCAAAAAGGAGGCCGATGCGGGCGGAACCGGCAAGGAGATCCTCCAGGGCCGGTCCGGTCGCACAGGGTGACCTGGGATTGTCAAAATCTTCGACTACTACCTCGATTCCCTCTTCCGCCGCCTTATCGGCAAAGGCGATTATACCATTACGAACGGACTCCGTCAATTCCCCGGATGCTCCTTCAGGCAAGAGGGCGGGCACGAGCAGGAGCCTGGAATAACCGTTTTTCTTCATGAATGCGATCGCCTTCCTCTCCACCCCGGGACGGGATTTCGCCTTAAGCGGAGAGAAATCGATATCTGCGATTGCGCAGGAATGCTCGAAGCCGAGGTCATCCAGGGCCCTGAGTTCCGAAGGACTCTGCCCCACCCGCACATCGACTCCTGAGTAGCCGATCGCCTTCACCTTCGCCGCGGCTGCAGCGAAAGGGATTCCCTCCTGGCGGGATATGGTCCTGATGTGGTCGCTGAAAACGGAAATCCTGGCGGTACCTTCACCTTTCAGGGAAACGGCAGAAAGGACGGCTACTGCCAGGGACAGTATGCGGATGATTCTTCCCATAAAACGATTGATAATTTAATATCCATAAAGATAGGTATTTCCACCCGGTTTTAAAAGATTGTTTGCGATAAAAACAGGATTATCCTATCTTTATGGGAAAATAAAATGGCTATGGACCATAAACGACTCCTAATGACGGCGGCGATCCTTTTCGCCCTTCCTATCTGCATGACCGCGCAGGATTTCGATGACTGTTTCGAAAACAGGACCTTACGCCTCGACTATGTATTTACGGGCAACTCCTCAGGCCAGAGCATCCACCTCAGTGAAGCGCTGAGCGGAGGCGTCTGGGCCGGACGGAGGCATAGCCTCGACACCGTATGCCTGGAAGGGAACGGAAAGATTGAAGTTTTGGAAAAAGGGACAGGGAAAGTGCTCTATGTCAATTCTTTCTCCACCCTTTTCCAAGAATGGCTCTCCGAGGAAGAGGCTACTAAGACGGACCGTTCATTCGAAAATTGTTTTCAAGTCCCCTGGCCCAGGAATCCCGTTGACATAAGGGTGAGTCTAATGGACATCCGGGGTGAAGTAACCGCTTCCCTCACCCATCCCGTCGATCCGGCGGACATCCTCATACGGCCCGTACCGGTTCCCCCGTCATCATTCAGGTATCTGCTCCGCAACGGAAGCCCCGCTCAATGCATCGACCTCGCAATCGTGGGCGACGGATATACGGCCGGAGAAATAGAAAAATTCTATGCCGATGCCCGACGGGCCGTGGAAGCCCTGACCGCGCATGAACCGTTCTCGACCCTGAAAGACAGGTTCAACATCGTGGCGGTCGCAGCGGTATCCCAGGAATCGGGAGTCAGCATACCGCACCGGGGGATATGGAAAAAGACCCTCCTAAAATGCCATTTCGACACCTTCTACTCCGAAAGATACCTCACCGCCGGCAGCATGACGGCCGTCTATGACGCCCTGGCTGCAGTCCCGTTCGAACACATCCTGGTCCTCTCGAACACCCCGGTCTATGGAGGCGGAGGCATATACAACGCCATTCTCACCTGTTCCGCAGACCATCCGACATTCCCTAAGGTCCTCGTCCACGAGTTCGGACACTCGTTCGCAGGCCTGGGCGACGAATACTATTATGATGATGGTTTCAATCCGATGTATATCCCGGAAAAGGAGCCATGGGAACCCAACCTCACCACCCTCGCGGACTTTTCCTCGAAATGGGCCGACATGCTCCCTCCGGACACGCCGATCCCTACTCCTGAGGACAGCATTGAAAAGGAGAATGACGTGCGCAGGATATGGAATACCATCCCCGAGGAGACCAGACAGAGGCTCAACGGGCACTTAGGTGTCTATGAGGGAGGAGGCTACCTTTCCAAAGGAGTTTACCGACCGGTGCAGGAATGCAGGATGAAAATCAACGAATGCAAGGATTTCTGCCCCGTCTGCACCCGCGCGATCCGCCGCACAGTTGATTTCTACACGGAAAAGGCAGAATAACCGGAAACCTTCTACAGCAAAGTCTTGATATCATCCTCGATCGCCTCTGGTGCCGTCGTAGGCTCGAAACGGGCCACGACATGTCCCTTGCGGTCAATCAGGAATTTAGTGAAATTCCACTTGATGTCGGGGTTTGACGCATAGGAGGAATCTGCCTTCGCCAGCATCCTGTCCATGAAGGCCGCCGTCTCCCCTTCACCGAATCCGGCGAAAGGTTTCTCGGAATAGAGCCATTTGAACACGGGATGGGCGTTTTCCCCGTTAACGTCGCATTTCGCCATCAGGGGGAAGGTGACTCCATGGTTGATTCGGCAGAACTCAGCTATTTCCTCGTTGGTGCCAGGCTCCTGATGTCCGAACTGGTCGCATGGAAAACCTATGACCACGAACCCCTGGTCCTTGTATTTCTGGTAAAGGGATTCAAGCCCGTCGTACTGCGGGGTGAACCCGCACTTGGAAGCCGTGTTGGCAATGAGGAGGACCTTGCCCTTGTATGAGGAGAAACCGACGGTCTCGCCCTTGTTGGACTCGGCCTTGAAATCGTAAACCGTCGTCCCGCTGTTGCAGGAAATCAGGGTCAGGGCAGCCAGTGTCATGAAGATGTTAATTCGTTTCATAAACTGTCTTTTAGGGAAAAATATCTTCTCTTGATGATTCCTTTACGGTCAGTTTCAAGGAGATAGGGTGTCGAGGAGATGTCAAAATGCTCCAAAAGGCTCCTCCCCAGCGCCGGACTGTTGGCAAGGATGTCGTCAACGTCGACCAGCAGGAACCGGGCCTTCCGGAAAGACGGAAGGCGGGAAAGGGAATCTGCCGCAGAAAGTTCAGCCGCACATGAAGAACACCTCTCAGAATAGAAAAGGATGTATGAAGGACGACCGCGAAGTTTAGCGAGGTTGAACTTCCCTTCTTTCGATCCCTTGGAAGACAGAAGTTTCCCGGGAACCGTAATTCCGGCGATGCGCGCCCCGGCCGGAGACAGGGCGTAAAGGCTGGAGACAAGTCCGGCAAGGCTTAGCACCTGGAGGGAATCGGACCTGGTAGTGTACAGGCCGCTGCCTGTGATATAGGAATCGATGAATTCTTTCTGCGCATCCTTCACTTCCTCTCCGCGCCGGCTGGTCAGCCAGTATAGGAAATCCCCCTCCAGATGCTTGTATCCCAACGTGTCGCCTTGCTTAAGGGTAACGGTGGAAATATCTTCGGCTACGGCAAAGATATCATCACGAGACAGTTTGTCTCCAGGGAGCAGACGGTTGAACAGGGCGGTGCTCTCCTGCCCGCCGTATTCATATTCCCCGCCACCGTCCTCTGTCTCCATCATTCTTTCAAGCGCCTGGACATCAAGGTTCCTGCCTATGATAACGTCCCCTGAACCTACGAGGAACATCTTCGGGGTCTGGAGCACGCCATACAGCATCTGGAAATCCGATTCGAGTTCAGGGTCGTTGAAATGGAACACCTCCACGGAAGGGCTGACACCGGCATCGAAAGCATCCCTGAAAGAAGCCCATTTGTCCGGATCGCGCCCCACATAAACGGCATAGACGTCCAGCGGCCAGTCATGGGATGAGAGCGCAGAATGGAGCGCCGGTGTCATCACCCTGCATCTGGCGCAGCCGGTGTCGAAGAAATACAGCAGCTTTAGCCTGGAAGACTTCAACGGGGACACAGAAGAGTCCAGGGGGAAAACAGTACCCGGCAAGCCGTCCGGGCCGTAGAGTGTGAGGGCCGGGGCCCTCATTCCGATAAGCGACCTGCGGTTGAATTCGGCAAACACCCCCGCATTCATCATCTCCACCTCGCTTTCCATCTTCACCTTTCCGCTGGCGAACCACTTGTCATACACATGGATTGCAACGGCCTCGTCTCCCATGACCGGGGACTCCATGAAATGCGAATAAACCTTCAATGCCGTAAACTGCCGGACCTCATCCAGCTTGCACTCGCCGATGATAAAATCGCTTTCCTGCTTTTTCACCTCGACGCTTTCTGTCTCCAAAGCCCTGAAATATTCCTCAAGACCCTCCCCGAGCATCTTTTTCACCTCGGCCGTAAGCACACTGTCGGCCGCAGCCCTGTGAACCGCCGCGGAACCTGTCTCACACAGGAACGGGCTTGCGGCCGCAGCGACAGAAAATGACGCTGCGAAGACAAGCATGAGTTTCAGCAAACCGCGGATCATTGCGCCTGGACTATTCTGGTTCGGGAAGGACCACCCCGTCGGGAAGGAAGAGCGAAGTGTCACCGTGATGGCGGACAAGGTCGCGGACAGCAGAAGAGGAGATATGCGCGAATTCCTGGGCGGTCGGGATGATGATCGTCTCGATGCCCGGTGCAAGACGCCTGTTCATGTCTGCGATAGCCCTTTCATTCTCGAAATCAAGCATGTTCCTGACCCCCCTGACGATGTGGGAAATCCCCATTTCCCTACAGACATCGATGGTAAGATTCCCGTACTTGATAATGGAAACCCCCTCCATCCCGGCCGTAGCCTGCCTGATGACATCCATACGCTGGTCCATTGAGAAATAGCCCCTCTTGTCCTGATTGACACCGACCGCTACGACGACTTCGTCAAACATGGTAAGCGCCCTTTTCAAGATATTGAGATGGCCGGAAGTAAACGGATCGAAAGACCCGGGAAACAATGCTTTTCTTTTCATGATATCACAATTGCCAGTCTATTGGGGTTTTTCCGTTGGAAACCAGATACGCGTTCGCCTTGGAGAAATGGCGGCAACCGAAGAAAGCTCCCCTGGCGAGGGGGGATGGATGCGCAGCCTCCAGGACCAGATGCCTTGAATGGTCTATGAGGGATGACTTGGACCTGGCGAAATTACCCCATAGCATAAAGGTAACATTCTTACAATGGGATGAGATATAAGAGATTACCGCATCGGTAAATTCCTGCCAGCCAAGTCTGCTGTGCGATGCGGCCTCTCCGGCACGGACAGTCAGGATGGCGTTGAGCAAGAGGACTCCCTGCCTGGCCCAGTTCTCGAGGTTGGGGCGGCCGCTCATCTTGATTCCGAGGTCGTTTTCAATCTCTTTGAATATGTTCACGAGGGAAGGAGGTGCAGGCACACCGTCAGGTACCGAGAAAGAAAGCCCCATGGCCTGGCCCGGATTATGGTATGGATCCTGTCCAAGTATGACCACCTTTACCTTGTCAACAGGCGTCAGGTCAAAAGCCCTGAAAATCAAGCTGCCGGGAGGATAAATCTTCCTTCCGGCATCCTTTTCCGCATGGAGGGTCCCGACGAGGGTGGAGAAATACGGTTTCTCGAACTCGCCTGCAAGAGCTTCCTTCCAGCTTTTTTCAATCCTGACGTCCATCTTTTCAAATTCAGTCGGTGAAAATGGCCTCCATTACATCACCGATATTCTTGACATACACAAAATCAAGGCCTTTGACGTATATATCCTTGATGTCTTCTATATCTTTGCGGTTATCCTCACTGATGACGATGGTGGAGACTCCCGCCCTTTTCGCGGCAAGTATCTTCTCCTTGATGCCACCGACAGGCAGCACCCTGCCGCGGAGAGTCATCTCGCCGGTCATTGCCACCCCGCTGCGAACCTTCTCCTTGCGGAGTGCAGATACCATGGAACTGACCATCGTTATTCCGGCAGAAGGGCCGTCCTTTGGCACGGCTCCCTCTGGGACATGGACATGGATGTCCTTTTTCTCAAACTCTGCGGAAGTCATTTTCGCAAGTTCCGGATGGGCCTTGATGTACTGATATGCGATGGTTGCGGACTCTTTCATCACGTCTCCCAGGTTACCAGTCATCGTCTGGACTCCTTTACCGTCGCTGACCGAACTTTCTACGAAAAGGATCTCCCCTCCCATTTCGGTCCAGGCCAGGCCGGTCACCACTCCAGGAGCCTCATTCCCCTTCTGCACGTCATGATAGGTTGTCGGAAGGCCGAGATACTCCTTGAGATGTTCTTTCTTGATGACGGCAGGATACTCCTGGCCGAGGGCTATCTTCTTCGACGTGACACGGGCGATCTTGGCGATCTGCTTCTCAAGGCCGCGCACTCCTGATTCCCTGGTATATTCGCTGATGATCTCCGCAAGGGCGGTCTTGTCGATCCGAAGCTGTCTGCGGTTCATTCCATGCTCTTCAAGCTGCTTGGGGACCAAATACTTACGGGCGATCTCCATCTTTTCCTCGGCAAGGTATCCGGTGACGTTGATAAGTTCCATCCTGTCCAGGAGGGCCGGCTGGACACCGTTCAGGGTATTCGCAGTCGTCATGAAGAGGACATTGGACAGATCGTAGTCCAGGTCGAGATAGTTGTCATGGAAAGTTGAATTCTGCTCCGGGTCAAGCACTTCCAGCAAAGCGGACGAAGGGTCACCCCTGAAATCGTTGCTGAGTTTGTCGATCTCGTCGAGGACGATTACGGGATTGGAGGTGCCCGCCCTCTGTATGCCATTCAGGATTCGCCCGGGCAGGGCGCCCACATAGGTCTTGCGATGCCCCCTTATCTCGGCCTCATCATGCATTCCGCCGAGTGAAATGCGGACATATTTCCTCCCAAGGGCCCGCGCCACGGATTTGCCAAGGCTGGTCTTTCCCACGCCCGGAGGGCCATAGAGGCAGAGGATCGGAGACTTCATGTTCCCCTTCAGCTTGAGGACCGAAAGGTATTCAATGATACGGTCTTTGACATTCTCAAGACCGAAGTGGTCATGATCCAGGACCTTCTGTGCATGGGACAGGTCGAGGTTGTCCTTCGACATGGTGTTCCATGGCAGGTCGAGCATAAACTCAAGATAGGTGTACTGGACGCTGTAGTCCGGGGAACTGGGATTGAATTTTTCCAGTTTGGCCAATTCTTTTTCAAAAGCCTTGGCCACGGCTTCGGGCCAGTCTTTTTCCTTGGCTCGGGCACGAAGCTTCGCCAGGTCTTCCTCATCATCGATGCCGAGTTCCTCCTGGATCGTCTTCAGCTGGTTGTTGAGATAGTATTCCCTCTGCTGCTGGTCGATCTCGCTGCGGACCTTCTGGTTGATGTCCTGCTTGATTTTCAGGAGCTGTACCTGGGTGTCCAGGAGGGACAGGAGTTTAAGGGCCCTGGTCTCGATGTCGTCATACCGCAGCAGATCCGCTTTCTCGTTGAAGTTGTCCACCTCCACCGTGGTGGCGATGAAATTCACCAGGAACGGGAGGTTGTCTATGGTCTTGAGCGCGCCGATCGCCTCCTTGGGGGCGAAGGCGGCCGACTTGATTATGTTGATGGCGTTGTCCTTCAAGGATTCGGACAACATGCGTATGTTGTTCTCGTCGGAAACCGGCGGTATGTCTTCACGATATGATACGCGGGCCGTGACATAGGGCTCATACGAGACGACGGACTCAAGGGAGAAACGCTTGAACGCCTGGAGGATGGCCGTAACGGTGCCGTCCGGCATCTCCAGGACCTTCACCACCCTGGCGCAGGTGCCGTAGTCGAAAAGGTCCTTGCGCTTTGGATCCTCCACGGAAACGTCGTTCTGGGGAACGGCTCCAATGATGGAATCCCCCTTCTCCACGTCGCGAATCAGACGGATGGACTTCTCGCGTCCTACAGTGATGGGGAAGATGGTGGACGGGAAAATCACCGCGTTTCTCAACGTCAGTATAGGCAATGTATCAGGAAGGTCGACAGGCTCGGTTTTGAGAGGGCCGTCGCCTTCGAGTACAGGTATGATGCTCACTTCCGCACCGGATGGCATCAGGTATTCTTTCAAATCAGTCATTTCGGGCAAATATAACTACAATTCCCCTAACTGACCAAATCTGACATTATGTCAGGACCGGCCGGCAAAAAGGGGTAAATACGTATTCAGTCAATCTCCATGCCACAAAAAAGGGTGATATGATTTTGAATATTAAAAAAATAAACCTAAATTTGCGACCGGAATACAGGTCACGCTGTATTAAGATAGCGATTATTCCATTAACATAAATCATTAGTTTTTCTATTATGACAAAGGCTGAAATTGTAAATGAAGTTGCAAAAGCAACTGGTATTGAGAAAGTGACCGCACAGAGCGTTATCGAGGCTTTCATGGAAAGCGTCAAGAATTCCGTCATCAAAGAGGAGCCTGTGTATCTGCGTGGGTTTGGCAGCTTCATCATCAAGCACAGGGCCCAGAAAGCAGCCCGCAACATTACCAAGAAGACCACTATGGTAATCCCTGCACACAACATCCCTGCTTTCAAGCCTGCCAAAGTTTTCGTCAATGCCGTAAAGGAGGCTAAATAAAAAAATTGTTTAACTATGCCAAGCGGAAAAAAGAGAAAGAGACATAAAATGGCAACGCACAAGCGTAAAAAGCGCTTGCGCAAGAACAGGCACAAGAAGAAGTAGCTTCCGATTGTCTGCCATTTTAGCAGTCTTCCAAAGTTGAAGAGGTTGGCCGGAAGTCGTTCGTCCAACCTCTTTTATTATGTTCACCATTGGAATTCCAGATGGAATCAGAAATCACTGAGAAGGCAAAGGAACTCATTGTAGACGTCTCTCCCTCCCAGGTCAACATCGCATTGATGGAAGACCACAGGTTGATAGAGCTCAACAAGGAGTCCAGCAAAGGGCACGCATTTACCGTAGGTGATGTGTTCATGGGCAAGGTCAAAAAGATCATGCCCGCCCTGAACGCGGCCTTCGTGGATATCGGAGACGAGAAAGAGGGGTTCGTCCATTACATGGACCTGGGACTCTATTATCGCGCCTACGATGAATTCGTTCGCAAGAGCAATCAGAATTCCGACCTTCACCAGCTCTACTCGAAGATAAAGCTCGGCGTCCCCCTCGAAAAGGAAGGACGTATCGAGAGTGTCCTCAAGCCTGGCGACATGATGGTCGTACAGATTGTCAAAGAACCGATTTCCACAAAAGGATCGCGGCTTACCGCAGAAATTTCACTGGCAGGACGCAACATCGTACTGCTCCCCTTCGCCGAGAAGGTGAGCATTTCCCAGAAAATCTCTTCAAAAGAAGAGAAAAAAAGGCTGGAGACTCTCGTCAAGAGTATCCTTCCCAAAAACTACGGCGCCATCATCAGGACGGCGGCGGAGGGCAAGAACGCAGCCATACTGGTTGCAGAGCTCAAGTCCCTCATAGAGAAATGGGAAGGTTCATGGAACAAAATCGCCTCTAAAAAGGTTATCCAGCCACTGTTTACGGAATACAGCAAGACAACCACGATCCTCAGGGACCTGCTGAATGAATCGTTCTCCGCAATCTATGTGAACGATGAGAAGGTCTGCGAGGAAGTAAGGAAGTACATCTCGCTGATTTCCCCCGATCAGGAGAAAATAGTCAGGCACTACACCGACAACAAGCCGATCTTCGATCACTTCGAGGTCAACAGGCAGATAAAGAGTTCGTTCGGCAAGGTAGTGTCCATAAAGCAGGGTGCATATCTGGTCATCGAGACTACGGAGGCCCTGAACGTGATTGACGTAAACAGCGGCATAAGGGCGAAAACAAACGACCAGGAACAGAACACCTATGAGGTCAACCGCTATGCTGCCGAGGAGATTGCCAGGCAGTTGAGACTGAGGGATATGGGGGGTATCGTTATTGTCGATTTCATCGACATGGAAACAAACGAGCACCGCAACGCCCTCTACAAATACATGGTTGAGCTCATGGAGAACGACAGGGCCAAGCACAATGTGCTGCCTCTCACCAAGTTCGGCCTGATGCAGATTACGCGCCAGAGGATCCGTCCGGTCACCGAGATCGACACCTCGGAAGTCTGCCCGGTTTGCCACGGAACAGGCAAGATTTCCTCCAGCACCATCATCGACGAAGAAGTGGAAAGGAAGATTTCCTACTACACCGGCAAGGGTATCACCTCCCTTACCCTGAAAGTAAGTCCCATACTTGGAGCCTACCTGACCAGGGGATCGCTGCTCAAGGGATCTTTCGTTTCCAAATGGAAATCAAAGTACAGATGCAAGCTGAAAATCGTTGAAACCACGAGTTTCACGGTGCTCCAGAACGAAATTTACACTGAAAAAGGAGAGAAGCTCGATTAGGGCTTCTCTCTTTTTGTCTTATCTGTTTTCCCACTAAGCTATCTTTCCGTTCCCCCGAAATATGTAGCCTCAGAAAGGGCTTTCTTCTGCAAGTCAGCGAAATCAGGATCGGACACGGAATGCCCAGGCAGATAGACAAGGGTGGCGCCTTGCTTAAGAAGCTCATCCTGAAGGGCCGGGACATCCACATCCTGCACCGATAACCCGCTGTCTATGGCGATTGCGGCGGCTGTCCCGGCAGCCTGTCCGAGCGCCATCCAGCATGGCTCCATCCTCAAGGTGGAGAATCCGCTGTGGGACCCGGATACGGGAACGGGGAAAAGGAGGTTCTTGACTTCTTTAGGCACGATCACACCATAGGGTACATTATACACCACGGTATCATACGAATAGAATCCTTCGAGATGGACCCTCCCCTCTTCCCTCTTATGATGGGCATGTGAGTCCATGTTGTAATGGCTGGAAGTGATGGCCGTCTTGTGCACCGGTCCCCTGTCCGCAGTCTGCGGCTGGGTGTCCCCGGCCGTAAAGAAATACATTCCTTCGAACCTCCGTCCCTCCCTTACATACGGCTGGCGTGGGAAATTGTCATTGTCCGCATATTCGTCCGCAGCATATCCCCACCGGCTGACGTCTGAGCGGAAACTCTCGGGAAGGGCCGTGTCGTGTGAAGCGAACCAGAAAAGCCCTTCCGTGTAATCCCTCAGCCTTTTGGAGAAAGAGTCCCTCCACTCCCAGGAGGCGGTGGGCCATTTAAGGTTTTCTTCCGGCAGGTCGGTGGAAAGGAAAGCAAGGTGCTGGTTGTTGGCGTCGGTTTTTCCGTTCGGGAGTTTTACCATGTTCGTAAGCCTGGCAATCCCCCAGGGGTCTCCGGGAATGACGGTCCTGCCGCCGGAGAGAATGGCTTTCCGGTTCTCCTCCCTCATTGCGGGAGTAACTCCTGCCCCGTCGTAACCTGTATGGCGGCCATAAAGTATGTCATCGATGATGGAAACATATTCCTCGCGGTTATAATTGTCAGGTTTGCGGAACGGCACAAGGTTGTCGGCGTCCATGGTCAGGCAGAGGCGATAGTTGTAAGCCTGGATAGTGTTGTCTCCTTCGAAAGTGGACCCCTCGGCGAATGGTCCGAGCCAATACTGGTAAACTTTCCCGGCGACGACCTCGCCAAATTCGTCACGGCCTTCCCTACCTACCCGGAAGGGGACACCTGCTGCGGCGCCAAGATCTCCTTCGTAGGTGGCGTCGATGAACATCTTCCCCTTGAAAGTCATGGACTTTCCGGTATTCCTGTCGATAACCCTGATACCGGAGATCCTGCCGCCCTCAATCTTCAGGTTCCCCGGATCCGAATCGAACTGCATCATGGTCATGACAGTTACACTCCGGCATTCAGAAAGCATCCGGGAGAAAACCAGTCCCGCGACAGAAGGCTCGAAATGGTATCCTCCGGAGCAGTCGGCCACCTGGGGGGAATCCGGTCCATATTCAGCGATATAATGGTCTTTTACGCGCTCCACGAATTCCAGGAAAAGACCGGTCGTTGCTCCGCGCGTGCTTATATCCGTAGCCCCCAGTCCGTTTGCCGGGAGGCCGCCTATGGTCCCGGTCCTTTCGAGAACGAGCACGGACTTGCCCATCCTGGAAGCGGAAACGGCCGACATGATTCCGCCGGGAGTCCCGCCTACGACAATCACGTCATACTCCCTGGAACACGACAGGAGAAGGAACATGGCCAAAAGGCCGGAGATTATTCTTCGGTATTGCATATCGCGCTGTATTTTCTCCACTTCTCTATCAGTGCCGTCATGTCCTCCGGAAGCTGGGACTCGAATTGGAGCCATTTGCGGGTTCCGGGGTGGACGAATCCCAGCGTCCTGGCATGGAGGGCCTGACGCGGACAGATAGTGAAACAGTTCTGTATGAACTGCTTGTACTTCGTATAGATGGTTCCCTGGCGAATCTCAGATCCTCCATACCTCTCGTCATTGAAAAGCGGGTGGCCTATCGAGGACATGTGAACCCTGATCTGATGGGTCCTGCCGGTCTCCAGCTTGCATTCAACCACCGAGACATATCCGAATCTCTCGAGGACCTTGTAATGGGTGACGGCACGTTTCCCCTTTTCAGGATCCTTGTAAACCTTGAAACGGAGGCGGTCGCCGGGATCCCTGCCTATATTGGCATCTACCGTACCCTCATCCTCCTTCGGGTTCCCCCAGACCACGGCCGTGTATCTTCGGTCTATAGAGTGGTCATAGAACTGCTTGGCGAGATTGAACTGGGACTCTTCATTCTTGGCCACCACGAGAAGCCCGGAGGTATCCTTGTCAATCCTGTGGACCAGGATTCCCATCCTCTCGTCATCAGCCTCCGGAGCCTGCCTCAGGCCGAGATGGAAGGCCAGGGCATTGACGAGGGTACCCGAAAAATGCCCGTGCCCGGGATGTACCACCATACCGGCAGGCTTGTTCACCACCAGGAGGTCTTCATCCTCATAAACGATGTCAAGGGGTATGTCTTCAGGAAGGATTTCCAATCCCCTCCTCCTGTAGGGCATAACGAAACGGATGACGCTGCACGGACGCACCATCATGTTGGCTTTGGCCGGCTTGTCATCCATGAAGACGTAACCCTGCTTTATCGCAAGCTGG
>Ga0256405_10007535_pt1 | contig 16284 bp, 6 predicted proteins | sample RumenRJG_02DNA_FD_189096 | JGI IMG/M metagenome (GOLD analysis project Ga0256405, IMG submission 189096) | Bovine rumen microbial communities from Lethbridge, Alberta, Canada - RJG_02 | ecosystem: Host-associated > Mammals > Digestive system > Stomach > Rumen | place: Canada: Alberta | collected...
TCCCAAAAATCAAAGAATACTTGTCAAATACATTGTCCGTGCAACAATAGTGGATTAAAAGTCATGCTGACAACTCATAGCGATTATGTCATTGAACAGTTCAATAATTTTGTCAGATTAGCTAGCAGTGATTCGGAAAGTCTAGAAGAATTCGGATACTCTCCAAATGATGTTTTAAATCATGAGGAGAATTCAATATATAAGGTAAATGAACTTCAGGGCAAGACAAAAAAACAAAACTAATTCTGCTTACTTTATGTCAATCCGAAAGATTTGAAATACGAATATATTCAGTATCTACCTACACTTACATTGCTCAGGAAGTGGAAAGACTATCCATCAAATCTCCAGAGTATATCGAAATGGAAAATGAAAACAAAAAATTAAATGAAGACTTAGAATCACTTAAGGGAGAAATATGCTTATAAAAACAGCATTTGGGGGATAAGATGAAATAGCTTATTTCCCCATAATATGAAATTTGATAGTTTTATAAAAAAGAGAATGTTTTTGGAGGTATGAATATCACATCATCTTCTTTTTCTATGAAATCTGTTTTATTTGAAACCACAATCCCATACTCTGCATCATATTTATTCATTGCTTTTTTTTACTTGTCTTTTTGTTTTGCTACCTATTCCAGATTCTATTGGTATTGCACTGCCAAATAATTTTTTAACGATAAAGTCAACTCCTCCCTTTTGTGAATCATAATATACATTGAAGTCAAATGAGGCATTATTATTGTTTAGATTGAATAAATTAGATGCAATTTGATTTTCCAATAGTATCCCTCATATTCACTTTTTGATCCTGCACTGTTTCCAAATTTTATGTTTATGCAGTTTCTGATACTTGGTGTTGCAAAATTATATTTCCATGGTTTTTTGACTTTCTTAGAAGCTCCACCATAAACTTCACTATGAAATATCAATTGTGTTTTTTCCAATATGTTGATAATATTGTTTATGGTTGTTTTGCCACAATCCAAATAGTTTGACAATTTGTCATGTGATATTTCTCCGGATTTTTGTGATGCCAAATATACTAACGTTTTATAAGTCAAATTTTGATTGTTCTTATTTAAATTGAATATATTTGCCATATCGACAGTTATTACTTTGGATATTATTGTCCACAGTTTAGATACAATTATGTCCTCGAATTTGATGTTGAATGTTGCCGGAAAGCCCCCATATTTCAAGTATATGTTCCAGTCATTTAATGGATAATCTTCTAATCCTATTAAGTCTTTTTGGATTATAAATTCCTTTTCCTGTGCCGTTTCAATATTTCCTGTGCCGTTTCAATATTTCCTGTGAATATCAAATCAATCAGGTCATTTGCAATATCTGTTTGGTAGTTGTACTTTAAACTCAAGTGTTGGGAATAGTTTAATGGCATTACCGGCAGTATATTGAGCCTTCGGGCTGCATCAGAATTATAATTTAGATGAAGTGATGATGATCCAGTCAATATCAAGAAAATGTATGGAGATTCATCATAGATGGTCTTACCATTCATTGACCATATTAAACAATATTATTTCTTAAAAATAGGTATAAAGTATGATTAAGTTAGTAAAATGAATTAGAGCATGATTCATCATGATAATTTTGGACATAGTCATTAAAATCACAATAATTAAAAATTAGTAAATTTTACATTGTTATATTAAAATTAAAGTAATTTATGAATGATTTAGTAGAAAATAAGAAAAAATAAGTCAAAAATTTTTTGACGAAAAATCAAAAAATTAAATTTGGTGGGCACCCGCGAAATTAAAAAAAATATTTTTAGTAAAATTTGTTTTATATAGGAGAATTCCTAAATATATTTATTTAATAAAGATTTAAATTATTAATGTGGTTTAAATGAACATTGAAAAAAATTATAATAATAAAGAGTTAACAATTAATGTAGAAAATCGTATCGATACAATTACTGCCCCAGAATTTGAAAATGAAATAAATGATGAAATGGGCAAGTTTGATTCATTAATTATTGACTTTTCCAAATTGGACTACATTTCCAGTGCAGGTTTACGTGTTTTAATTGCAACTCAAAAGAAATTAAAATCTGAAAACATTCCAATGACCATTAAAAATGTTAATGGAAACATCAATGAAATATTCAGAATGTCAGGTTTTGATAAAATCCTAAAAATAGAATGAACCCATTTTTGCATTGGACATACCAAATTTAACTGGAAAATTGAATCACAAAACACTCATAACAATAGAAAACATAATATCAATCAAGATATCTGATATTAAGCCATTGGCAGAAATACAACAATACCTGATTTAATGCTCCAAATAATTAGATTAATTGAAAATTGGTTTTATAATGGCATTAAATCACTTACATTACACTTAATATTCATTGTGAATGTTAAAAGAATACATGAGAAATTCTTCAACCGATTAGACATTATGTGAATGAATAGACCAGCAATATCAAAATAATCTAATCTCTCGTGATGGAATCATAGAGATACATCTAATATCTATGCGCAGAATAGTTTGCAACAAACAATCACATCAGAACATCTATGATTGCTACAAAATAATATGAAATCACCATAAACTTGTAAATGAAGTTGTATATGACACAATTCATGATGCACAGAATGACTATTTTTATGGACCTATTTTTTTATGACATTGCAGATTGAGGGTAATGTTGTGTACTTATCGGAAAATGTCTGAATTTATCTGCAACATATATAAATGAATTAAAATTAAAAATAATAAATAATCAAATTATTTTTCAAATTTAAATCCCCTGGCATTAATTAAAATTAATTTAAATGTATTTTTTTCTTTTTAACTAAATAACTACCCATTACCAGCAATTGCTTCGAATTATATTTTAGCACAAAATTGAACATGTAAACAAAAAAGAAGTAAAAAAAACTTAAGAAAGGTATTAAATGAAATTCAATTGAAAAACAAATTGGAATAAAAAAAGTTTTTTTAAGTGAAAAATTGAAATGAATTTTTCGACCAGAATTCAATTCCGTTAAGAAAAACAATTAAATTTAAAAATAAAGTAAAATAAATATATATTTATAATAAATGCTAAAAAATATTAAAAAAAAACTTAATTTTTAGCAAAAACTATTTGAAAATATGAATGAATGATTATGAATGGAGATGGATAAATGAATTTTAAATTATCATCATGTCAAAAAATGCTATTATTCTCGGAAATTAATAATGCAAACAATGACTCTTTTTATTTGAAATTTAGAAAGGACTATCCTTTAGACGAATTTGAATATTTAAAATCTGCAGTAGAAATCATTTCAAAAAATTATCTTAATTTACAAATTACAAAAAATGCCAACGGAGATTTTGAACAATATTATGGTGCAGACACCAGAGTTAATCTTAAATGTTTTGAAGTATCTAAAAATGAGGTCGAATCATTTATTAAAGACTATCTGGACAAACCATTTGAAGAAATTTTCGATACCTCATTATATTCATGGGCAATACTTAAAACAGAAAGCAATGCAATTTTAATCGGAACAGTGCAGCATATACTTTTAGATGGAACATCACTTTATACATTACTTCCACAAGAAATTGAAACAGTAATCACCTGTCTAAAAAATAACAAAGAATATCAAATAAAGGATTATTCTTATGAAGAATATGTAAACAGTGAAATCCAGTATTTACAATCTGTTGAAGCAGAAGAGGATAAAAAATACTGGTTAAATTCACTAAAAAATTACACTCAGGACTGGTATTCATTTGACAATTCACATCTAGGGTCTCGAGAATTAATTCTGGATGAAATCCCTAATTTCAATTATTCTCCATTTGTAACCGCTTTAAGCCTTGGTTTTTTATATTTATCAAAATCAAAGAATGATAATGCAACATTTAATGATATTGTGATGAACACTTCAGTTCATGGTCGCTATTTTGGCCAGGACGATGCATTAGGAATGTTTGTAAACACCATTCCTTTAAGACTTGCATATGATGAGGAATTATCCTTTGAAGAATTATTGGCATATTCAAAATCCGTCTTAAAAGAAGGATTATCCCATGCGAAACTGCAGTTTAGTGAATACACTACAGATTTACGTAACGCTGATATTGATCCGAATTGCATTTCCATGTATTCCATCGTATCAAATTCAACAAATGCCAATTCAAAATTTTTAACACTACAAAAAGACATTAACTTCCCATTCCACATAAGGGTAAACAAAAATTATGATGATGCTGAAGGATTACAGTCTTTATTTATAGAATATGATAAGGCCTGCTTTGAGGAAGATGATATTGAATGCATTGTCAATTCACTCGAAGATTTGTTAAAGCAGGTATGTGAAAATCCTTTGAAAAAATGTAAAGACTACCATGTGGACATTGCAGACTTTTTTGCTGCAGAAAACTATTATAACAACCTCGTAAATTCATTTGATACTCCAACAGTCCTATCACCAGACAATAATTCTGATAAGACTGATTATAATATGATTTCAAGAACATTGGATAGTGATAATCTTGAAAAATTAGCCAATAAGCATAGTCTTACTTCAGAAAAATTAATGCTTGCAATAGGATTATACAACCTAAGTAAATTTTCATTTTCAAAGGATATCTTAATTGCATATAATAAGTTAGCCGCAGGATATCATTTTAACACTGACATGACTGTTGAAGAATTTTTAAATGATTTCAACAGAAGTTTTAAAGAATATCCTAATTATCCACTAGCAAATAATGAAAAATTAGATTTCAATAGTGATATTATATACTGCACAGAAGATATTGACTGCAAAGATTATAAATTTGCCATAATTCATGAAAACAATGATTTAAAGATTAACTATGACTCATCATATTATTCTAAAGAATTAGCAGGAGCATTTTTAGACGCTTATGAAGTATTGCTTGATAAATTCAATTCAGACAAATCATTGCTAAAAAATATTTCTATCTGTTCAAAAATCGATGAAGACGATGATTTTAAAATGGAACTGGCAAATACTGGTGTTGTAAAAGAGATGTTTGAACAGGCAGTAACCAGCAATCCAAACAAAACAATTTTATATGCTGATGACGGGCAGTTAACTTATGATGAATTAAACAGAAAGAGTAATAAAATAGCTAATGCCTTAATCAAAAAGGGTGTTGGAGTAAATGATAACATCATGTTCATGATGAGGCGAAACAGTGATTTAATAGCAGCTGTTCTGGCAATAGCTAAAACTGGAGCCGCATTTATCCCAATAGATCCTAAATATCCTAAAAACAGAATTAACCAAATTCTTGAGGACAGCAGTGCCAAGTATGTTATAACCAGTTCTGAAATAGAATATGCTGGGAAAAATGGAATAGATGTTGGCGAATTATTAAAAGAAGATGACGATTCAAACCCTCAGGTAAACATAACACCTGATGATGTTTCATTTTTAATATATACTTCAGGATCTACAGGAAAACCTAAAGGTGTAATGATAACTAACCGTGGAATAACTAATTACATTGCAAATGTTGAAGAAAACGTTCCTATTTATCAGCTTAACAAAAAATGCAGCAAGTTTATTTCAATTTCAACAGTATCATTCATTGTATTTTTAAGAGAAATCTTTGGAACAATAATGAATGGGCTGCCTGTAGTATTTGCAAATGATGAGGAGTCAATTGATCCGATCAGATTATCTGAACTGTTTGACAAAAGCAATGCTGACGGTTTTGGTTCTACACCAACAAGATTACTGGAATATCTTAAAGTAGATGAGATACAGGAAGTCCTGTCCAGATGCGAGGTTATTATTGTAGGTGGTGAAGGATTCCCACCTGTTTTACATGACAGAATGTCAAAGTATACTCGTGCAGACATATACAACTCATACGGACCTACAGAGGTGACAATAGCATCCCACTACAAACTCATTGACAGTCCAGTTATTACTGCAGGCTGGCCGATGCTGAATGTTGTAGATAAAATTATGGACATTGACCAGAATCAGTTACCTCCATACGTAACCGGTGAAATATGCGTCGGTGGTGCAGGAATAGCTAAAGGATACCTGAACAATCCTGAACAAACTAAAGAAGTATTTAAAACAATCAACAACATTCCATATTATAATACAGGAGATTTAGGAAGAAAGGATAACGATGGAGAACTGTACGTACTGGGCAGAAATGATAATCAAATCAAACTAAGAGGATTGAGAATTGAATTATCAGAAATAGAATGGGCAATAGCAAACTACGAAGACATAATTCTTTCAAAAGTAATGGTTAAAAAATTAAATTCAATCGAATACTTATGTGCTTATTTCACATCAACAAGCAAAGTAAACACAGATAAACTAACAGAATACCTGAAAGAAACATTACCTGAATATATGGTGCCGTCCTACTTTACCCAGTTAGATGAATTCCCTAAAACACCTAACGGAAAGGTTGACTTCAAAAGCTTGCCTGACCCTGAAATAGATGTTGAAGAGTTAATTCAACCAAGAAACAAAGTTGAAAAAGAAATTACTGACATTGTATCAGCAATATTGCAACACCACGAATTTGGTGTAAACACTGACCTGTTTACCGTAGGTTTAACATCACTTTCAGTAATTCAGCTAGTCACATCACTATCAGAGAAATTCGGCTCACAAATCATAGTAACTGATGTGCTGAAATACAAAAGCATTGAAAAAATAGCCAAAGAACTTAAAGAGGATGACGAGGATTTCGGTGCAATCAAGAAATATTATCCATTAACCCAAAATCAACTTGGAGTTTACTTTGACTATATTAAAAACCCTGATAGCTTATCATATAATTTGCCTAAAAAACTTGAATTTGAAAATATTGATGCAGATAAACTCAAATCATCAATTATAAAAGCAATAAATAATCATCCGTATCTAAAAACTATTATTACCCCACTTGGTGGACAAATAAATCAACAAAGAAGGGATGAGTTAGAAATTGATGAATATATAGAAATTGTTGATGAATATGATGTTGAAGACTTTGTCAAACCATTTAAACTAGATGAAGGCCCACTCTTCAGATTTAAAATTATTAAAGATAAAATGTTGCTGGCCGATTTCCACCATATACTCGTTGATGGAACATCCCTGAACATTCTATTCGATGAAATAGCTAAAATATATGATGGTAAAGACTATGAGCTAGAAGACATCAACGGATTTGATTACTCATTATCTGAAGTTAAAAAAGAAGAATCTTCAATCTATCAGGAATCAAAGGAATTCTTTGAAAATAAGATTAAGGAATTTGATGAAGCATCAGTTATTACACAGGATTTGAACGGTGATGAAACAAATGCCAAAGTAGCAATAGAAAACACCCTTATCAGCAAATCCCTCATAGATGACTTCTGTAGTGAAAATAGAATTAGTCAGAATAACCTTTTCCTGGCAGCAAGTTCATTTACATTATCAAAATTCGTATACAGTAAAGATTTGCTATTTGCAACATTATCCAACGGGAGATTTAATTCAAATATACAAAAAACATTGGCCATGATGGTGAAAACATTACCATTGGCATTAAAATTAGATACTGATTTGAACATTAAGGAATTCTTCGAATACATAAACGGTGAATGGCTGAATGTTTTAACATATTCTGCTTATCCATTGACTAAATTATCCGAGGATTATGATATTGCACCTGAGATATTATTTGCATATCATGGAAAAATCATTAATGATGTTGAAATGGGAAATCAGATTATAGAACGTCAATCAATAGATTATGACAGCCTTAAATTTAAAATAAACCTTTATGTAGTTGATATTGGTGATGAATATAAAATCACCTGCGAATATAATGACCAGTTATACTCACAAACTCTAATGGAAACATTCCTGAATTCTCTTAAAGTGGTTTTAAATAAATTCACTAAATTAAGTTCCGAGACCAAAATCAAAGACATATCCATTGTTGAAGAGGATAGTTTACCTGAAAATATTGGAGAATATGACGATTTCGGTGAGGTTAGATTAAACAAGTTATTTGAAAAACAGGTTGATTTAAATCCAGATAAAGTAATCCTTTATGCGGATGATGGTGAATTTACCTATGAAAAACTGAATATTAAGGCAAATAAGATTGCACATGCCCTTATTAAGAAAGGAGTTGGTCTGGAAGACAGAATCATGCTTATTCTTAACAGAAACAGCAATCTGATATCCTCAATATACGGAATACTTAAGGCAGGGGCAGGATTCATTCCTGTTGATTCAGATTATCCTTCTGACAGGATTGAACATGTTTTAACCGACAGCCAGTCAAAATACATTATTGTGGATGATGTCATTGACAAAAAAGGCATTGATTTAAGTGAATATGCTGATAAACTATTGGATGTTAATGAATTGCTTGAAGAAAATGATATTTCCAATCCTAATCAGGATATCCAGGGCAATAATCTTGCTTATATCATTTACACTTCAGGTTCAACAGGACTTCCTAAGGGAGTTATGCTTGAGCATGAAAATATTGCAAACTTCGTTTACCCTGATTCCAGAAACATTTCAATGTATGAACTGGTAAACAATCTTGAAGCAGAGGATTATAAAGTATTGTCAACCACCACTGTTGCATTTGACGTGTTCCAGCAGGAATTAATGGGTTCACTTTTAAATTCCGTTCCTATGGTATTTGCAAATGATGTTGAATATAAAGATCCTATTGCAATGGCTGAACTGGTTAATAAAACCTGTGCTAATGTTTATGTAGCTACACCATCACGTATACTCCAGTATCTTGAAATTGATGAACTGAGAGAGATAATGTATGGATTCAAGGTTTATCTTATTGCTGGTGAAGCATTCCCTCTAAGACTATATGAAGCACTGTCAAAGAATTCATCCGGTAAAATATATAACATGTACGGTCCGACCGAAGCGACAGTGTATTCAAACGGAAGTTTATTGACAAGTTCAGACATCTCTATCGGAAAACCGTTGTTTAATGTTCATGAATGCATTATGGATTATGATTTTAATCCTTTACCTGCGAATGTTGTTGGAGAATTATGCATTTCAGGAAAAGGAGTTTCCAGAGAGTACCTGAACCATCCTGAGAAGAATGCTGAAAGTTATAAGATTATTGATGGAATCAAGTTTTATAAAACCGGAGACTATGCCAAATTAACAGAAGACGGAGAAGTCTATGTTTACGGCAGGATGGATAATCAGATTAAATTAAGAGGACTTAGAATTGAAATTGGTGAAATCGAATCTGCAATAGTTGATTATGATCCGATTAAATCAGTAGTGGTAGTTGTGCGAAAAATCAATGAGAATGATTACTTATGCGCATACTACACCCTTAAAGAGAATTATGAAAACCTCTTTGACCTCGAGTACCTGAAAGACTTAATATCCGAGAAACTGGTTTATTATATGGTTCCAACATTCTATATGCAATTGGATGAATTCCCTAGAACTCCTAATGACAAGATAGATGTTAGAAAATTACCTGAAATTGAGATTCAAACAGGAACCTACACTAAACCGTCCAATGAAATAGAAGAAGGATTATTTGAAATTGCAGCAGACATTATTGGAATTGAAGAGTTCGGAGTGGAAAGTGATTTGCTGACCCTGGGTTTAACCTCCCTGTCAGTAATGAAATTCGTATCAGAAATCCATAAGAAATTCAACACATCAATAATGCTGACCGAAGTGATGAAACACAAGACCATTAAAGAGATTGCCAAACTGATTAATCCAACTCAAAAAGATGAAGTGGAAATCCAGGAGACATATCCTTTAACACAGAATCAGTTGGGAGTGTACTTTGAATGCGTTAAAAACCCTGAGGATGTTACATATAACATGCCGTTGAAACTGGATTTCAATGGAAAAATCAACACAGACAAACTCAAGAATGCAATCATAACCGCAATTGATAATCACCCATACCTGAAAACAAGAATAATAATGAAGGAAGGGGAAGCTTATCAGGAAAGAAGAGACAATCTGGAAGTTAAGAATCATATTGAAATCACAAGTGAATCTGAAGACATTAAGGAATTTGTAAAACCATTCAAACTGGATGAGGGACCATTATTCAGATTCAGGATAATTAATGATTCCCTATTGCTTGCCGATTTCCACCACATCATTGCTGACGGAACCGCATTGAAAATATTATTTGATGAGATTGCAAGCATCTATGACGGAAGAGATTATGAGCTGGAAGAGATTGACGGATTCGAGTATGCATTGAATGAAGTGAAAACAGAACAATCCAACTTATATAAGGAAGCTGAACTATTCTTCTTCAATAAAATTAAAGAATTTGATGAAGCAACCCTTATCACTCCTGATTTGAATGGAAACCAGGATGAAGGATGGGCAGTAGGTAAACGCAGACACATGGATAAGGAAATGATTGATGAGGTCTGTCAAAGATACGGCATATCCCAAAATAACCTGTTCCTATCAGTAACTTCATTTGTACTGTCCAAATTCGCATCCAATAAGAATTTATTGTTTGCAACATTATCCAATGGAAGATACGATTTAAGTCAGCAGAAAACATTGGCAATGATGGTGAAAACATTGCCGTTAGCATTGAAACTAAACACTGACTTAAACATCAAGGAATACTTTGAATTCATGAATAATGAATGGATGGACGTGTTAACTTATTCCTCATACCCATTAACCAAGATATCAGACAAGTACTCCATCATGCCAGAGATTCTATACACATACCAATCCGACCTGATGGACGATATGGTGATTGACGGCAAGAGCATTAAAAAGGAATTCATTGAATTTGACCATTTGAAATTCAATATGGGAATAGAAATCGAAGAAAAATCAGACCAGTATGACATATTCTGCCAATATAACAATGAAATGTATTCAGATGAGTTAATCGGCACTTTCCTCGACAGTTTTGAAATCGTGCTAAACAAGTTCTCAAAATTAGACAATGACACCCAACTTAAGGATATCGCCATCATTGAAAATGACAATTTGGGAATAGATGATGTCAAATATGATGATATCGGTGAAAACCGCTTGAATAAACTCTTTGAAAAACAAGTGGAAATGAATCCTAATAAAATAGTATTGCAGGCCTGTGATGGAGACTATAGCTATGAGGAATTGAACATCAAGGCGAATAAAATTGCAAACAACTTAATTAAAAACGGTGTTGGAGTTGAAGATAAGGTTATGATTATACTGAACAGAAACAGTAACTTCATCGCTTCAGTATTCGGTATCCTAAAGGCTGGAGCTGCATTCATACCTATTGACTCCGAGTATCCTAAAGACAGGATTGAACATATATTAACCGACAGCCAGTCCAAATACATTATCGTGGATGATGTCATTGACAAGAAATACATTGATTTAAGCGAATATGCAGATAAGTTATTAGACATTAATGAATTGCTCGAAGAAAATGATATTTCCAATCCTAACCAGGACATCCATGGCGACAATCTGGCTTATATCATCTACACCTCAGGTTCAACAGGACTTCCTAAAGGAGTTATGCTTGAGCATGAAAATATTGCAAACTTCGTTTACCCAGATTCCAGAAACATTTCAACATACGAATTGGTAAACAATCTCGAAGAGGAGAATTATAAGGTATTGTCAACCACCACAGTTGCATTTGACGTGTTCCAGCAGGAATTAATGGGTTCACTTTTAAATTCCATACCTATGGTATTTGCAAGTGATGATGAATATAAAGATCCTATTGAAATGGCCGAATTGGTTAATAAAACCGGCGCCAATGTTTATGTAGCTACACCATCACGTATACTCCAGTACCTGGAAATTGATGAGTTAAAAGACATGATGTATGGATTCAAGGTTTATCTAATTGCAGGCGAACCATTCCCACAAAGACTATACGAAGCACTGTCAAAAAATTCATCCGGCAAAATATTCAACATGTACGGACCTACCGAAACAACTGTGTATTCTAACGGTAGTCTATTGACAAGTTCAGACATTTCCATTGGAAAACCTTTATTTAACGTTCATGAATGTATTATGGATTATGATTCCAATCCTTTACCTCCAAATGTTATTGGTGAATTATACATTTCAGGAAAAGGAGTTTCCAGAGAGTACCTGAACCGTCCAGAAAAAAATGCTGAAAGCTATGAGATAATAAATGGAATCAAGTTTTATAAAACCGGAGACTACGCCAAATTAACAGAAGATGGAAATTTCTATGTCTATGGCAGGATGGATAATCAGATTAAATTAAGAGGCCTCAGAATTGAAATTGGTGAAATCGAATCTGCAATAGCCGATTATAATCCAATCAAATCCGTCGTGGTAGTTGTAAAGAAAATCAAGGACAATGATCATTTATGTGCATATTTCACAGTACAGGATGAATATAAAAAGGATAATCTCAATGAAGATGAATACTCCTTTGATATTGATGATTTAAAGAAAAAATTAAATGAAAAACTGGTCTACTACATGGTTCCAACAGTTTACACAGAACTGGATGAAATGCCACAGACCCCTAACGGTAAAACCGACGTAAGGAATCTGCCTGAGCCTAAATTAATAACAAAATACGTGGCTCCTGAAAATGATGCCGAAGCCTACTTCGTCAAAACATTCGAAGAGATATTGGGCCTGGATAAAGTGAGTGTCACAGATAACTTCTTTGAAATAGGAGGAACATCACTCCTTGTAACAAAAATAACCATGGCAGCAATAAACAGGAACTACAAGGTCAGTTATGGTGACGTATTTAACAATCCGACACCAAGGATGCTTGCGGAATTCATCTCAAATGATGATGACCACCTCTCACAAACCGAAAGCAAGTATGACTACACTAAAATCAACAACCTATTGAAAAACAATACTGTTGAATCATTCAATAAAGGTAAAGTGGATGAGAGTCTTGGAGATGTCTTATTAACCGGTGCAACAGGATTTTTAGGAGTTCATGTTCTTAAAGAACTGATTGAAAGCGAGCAAGGAAAAATCTATTGTCTTTTAAGATCCAAGAAGGATTTGCATGCTGCAGACAGGCTGAAAACATTACTTTTCTATTACTTCTCAGAAAGCTTTGAAGACATGTTTGATGACAGGATAGTTGTAGTCGAGGGAGACATAACCAATTATGACGACTTTGAAAAAATGATAAACTACAACATCAACACAATCATCAACTGTGCAGCAAATGTGAAACATTTCTCATCCGGAAATGACATTGAAGAGATAAACTATAATGGTGTGATTAACGGATTGAAATTTGCAAAGATTAAAAACTCCAAATATGTGCAAATATCCACTTACAGTGTTGCAGGACAAAGTTTAAATAATTATCCGCCTGTTGATGTCAAATTCACTGAACAAGACTTGTTTATTGGTCAGCTTCTTGAAAACCAATACATCAACAGTAAATTTTTAGCGGAACGTGCAGTGCTTGAAGCACAAATAGAAGATGATTTGAATGTGAAAATCATGCGTGTGGGAAACCTGATGGCTAGAAGCTCAGACAGTGAATTCCAGATAAACTTTGAAACAAACGGTTTTGTCAACCGTCTGAAATCCTTTGTGACTTTAGGTAAAATACAGTACAGTAAACTGGGCAGTCCAGTTGAATTCAGTGCAATAGACATTACTGCTAAGGCAATCGTGGCACTGGCAAAAGCTCCAAAGGAATGTACTGTATTCCATGCATATGATGAGCATACCGCTTCATTTGCAGATGTGATAAAAATCATCAATAAATTAGACTTGCATGTTGAGCCATGTGATGATGAGGAATATGAGAAAGCATTAGAGGAAGCATTTAAAGATAAATCCAAACAGGATGGTCTTTCAGGAATTATCACTAATGTTGGTCAGGGCCAGACAAACACAGCATGGTTAAGCACTGACAATAAGTACACCCTACAGATATTATATCGTTTAGGAGTATTCTGGCCAATGATTAGTGAGGAATATATTTACACATTCATTAAATATCTTCAGGATATAGGATTTTTTGATTTATAGGTAAACACGGGATTTGATTTAATGTATGAAAGAAATTATAAATTATTAAGCAGTAAATTCAGGGAATTATTCTTTCCCACATTATTTACTTCAATGACAGGGAATATCAGCATATTCCTTGATTCATTAATTGTTAGTAATTTGTTAGGCGCAACAGTTTTAGCCAGCATTCAACCAATAAATCCCCCAATAACATTTGTAAATATGATTTATTGGATGATTGGTTTAGGAGGCAGTGTCTTATGTGCAGTTTCAAAGGCAGAGTTTGATTATGAAAAAAGTAACAGTATTTTCTCGGTTTCAATCAAATCACTTTTGATAATCGGAGTATTGATAACGTTGATTTGTCTGTTGTTTTCATCACAGATAATTGCAATATTATGCCCTTCAGACAATAAAGCTCTATTCGGACAGTTCTTTTTAGCATATATAATTGGAATACCTTTTTTATGTTATATGATGAGCATGTCCTACTTTGTAAGAGCTGACGGCTTTTCAAATTTGCCGTTCAAAGCATCCCTGTTATGTAATATTGTAAATCTGTGCCTGGATTTCATTTTTATATTGGTATTCGATTTTGGCCTTGCAGGTGCAGGATTAGCCACAGCAATTGGTTATATGGCAGGATCTTTATATGTCTCAACATACTTCTTTAGCAAAGAAAGAACATTGAAATTTATCCGCTTGAAAGTTAAACCCTACTTAAACCATGTGAAAAATATTTGTAAATCAGGATTTTCAAGCGCATCCTCACAGTTATACATTACAATTAAGTTATTTGTTGTAAATATGCTGGTTGTGGCATTTGCAGGCGTTGCAGGATTAGGGGCATTTAACATATGTTTCAATAGCTTAATAATCATTTCAATGTTCATAATCGGCGCAGCCCAGACAATGTCACCAATGGTTTCTGTTTACTTTAAAGAAGAAGATTATTCCGGAGTGAATTTTGTTGTAAAAAGAGCATTCAAAATAGTTTTAGCATCAAGCATCATATTGACATTGCTGTTCGTAATCTATCCTGATATACTGTTAATGTTATATAGGGTGAAAAATCCGGCTGACATCCCCATTGTAGTTAACGCAATTAGATTATTCTCACTTTCCTATGTAGGTCTTTCCATTAGTTCACTATATATGTATTATACACAGGCTATTGAAGAAAATAAGATTTCATCAACCGTTTCAATACTGGAAGGTTTAATATTCCCTGTAGCACTGGCAATTCTATTATCCGCAATTATGGGCATAAATGGAGTGTGGATTTCATTTGCCGTAGCTGAAGTATTTACAGTAATCTTCATATATGCTTATTCAAAATATAAGAATAAAAAGACAAATGGAGAGTATTCAGGTTTCTTTATGAATAAAAATAATAAAGATAATGAAAATATCCGGGAATATGCTATTAATGGAGAAATTGAAGAAGCAGTAGAATTATCAAAAAACATTGGAGAACATTTAAGCGATGCAAAATCCGGTACTATAGTTAATTTAGCCATAGAGGAAATATTAGTCAACATCATTAACATTAATGATAAAGTGGATTTCATAGACATAATCGTTAAAATTGATGATGATGATTCCATATTAATTTCAATTAAGGATCCAGGAATTGAATTCAATCCTGTTATCGAAAATGATGAATTACAGTTTGATAATATTTCAGTGTTAAATAAAATAGCGGATAAAATCGAATATGCGAGAGTATTAGGTTTAAACAGTACAGTTATACATATTAATTAAGATCCAACTAATACCTGTACTTCAAGATCATTGCCCTATTGGGTATAATGATATTGACCTCTTCGGCTTAAAAGCCGGAGAATTCTTTGCATATTAATGTAAAATAATAGAATTTCAAATACACTATCCACACATCACCAATATCTGAATTATGGAATTTTTGACCATATTCTGCTACAGTTTAGACATTTCAAATATTATCGAAATATCATTTCAAAATTAACCTAAAAACTCATGTATCATATCATCACATTTAAAAGAAAAGACAGCTAAAATAATTGATAGAAACTATTTTAATTTTAATTTAATGAGTTGTCTTTTACATTAACGGCAATGTTTTCTAAAATCAAGTCTTATTTTAAATTGGGCATTTATAAAACCGGAGACAATCCAATTTTTGAAGCATTTACAGTTTCTGGAAAAGCAACGCTAGCAGATTTAAGTGGTGAACCTGCAAAGACTTATGAATTATAATTTAGTATTCAATTAATTGAATACTTCTTTTTTTAGATTTGATT
>Ga0256405_10007536_pt1 | contig 16283 bp, 20 predicted proteins | sample RumenRJG_02DNA_FD_189096 | JGI IMG/M metagenome (GOLD analysis project Ga0256405, IMG submission 189096) | Bovine rumen microbial communities from Lethbridge, Alberta, Canada - RJG_02 | ecosystem: Host-associated > Mammals > Digestive system > Stomach > Rumen | place: Canada: Alberta...
ACTCTCCATGATTTATTCTCATGGGCCGAAGCCCAAAAGATTTTTCATCGTTAAGTGCGCTCCCCTAATGCTCTTTCATTTTCTCTTAGGATTGCTGGTTGCCGCGGATGAACATCCGCGGTCTTTGATTTGTGGTTCCTTTGGCACGAAACCTTCCTAAATTCGTCTTCTTTCCTTCCCTTGGTTGTCAAACATCTTTTTTAGAACCGCGCCTTTCGTTGCGGTGAGTATGAATATATACCCTATGCGAAAAAGTGTCAAGGGTATTTTTCTTTTTTTTTGGATTTTTTTTGAGTTTTCTTGTTTTTGCGGGAAAGGGTGTTTTTTTTTACAGGGAATGGTCGCGATTTTTTTTTGCAGGGGGCTGGAGGACGGTTTCTACGCGGCCCTTCGAGAGCCCGCTCGAGGCTGCGCTGCGGGTTCAGGGACCGGAATTTTGCATGTCCGATGGAAGATTCTGTTTGGGGATGGTGGTGGGCTTGTCACCCTAGGCTTGGCTCAGGGGCTGTATAAGGGTAAATGCCAGCTTCTACAGATCCCGAATCCACATTCGTAGCAAGTGCGTGCGAATGTGGCGTAGCGTTCGGGATGACGGCGGGCTTGTTTTGGGGAAACCGACTGAAGGTTGCATATTAATACACGGCAGGCACTGGAGGGGCGGGCGAAAGCCCGTTCCGGCGGGAGTGCGCAGCGCGACCAGAGGAATGGAACCGGGAGGCGGAACCCCGCAAGCGCCACACACAGGGCACAAGGCCTTCTTTTGGGACGCTTATGTTTTGCAGACAAAAGCGCCGCAAGAAAAGAAGAGAATTCAGCCGCTAAACCGAGAACTGGTCCACCTGGCTTCCGATGTTGCCTATGGATTTTTCTACGATTTGGGAGATGGACGTGAGGGTGCTGCCGGTCTCGCTGATTTTTGACGCGCTTTTTGACATTTCTTCCATGGAGTTGCGCATGGATGCCGCGTGGGCCTTTAGGGCGTTTACCTCATCCATGACTGCACGGCTTTCGTCGCTCATTTTTTGGGAGGCTGCCTGTACGCTGTAGGTGCTTTCGTTCATGTCGCGCAGTGAATCCGTAATCTGGGATGAACCTATCTGCTGTTCGCTCATTGCAAACTTTATCTGCTGCACGAGTCCGTCGGTCACGCGTATTTCTTCTGCAAGGCGGGCATAGCCAATTACGCCCTTCTGGGTAGAAGAAACGACGCCCGCAATTGTATCCTGAATGCGCTTTAGCTGGTCACCGATTGTCTTTGACTGGGCGGAAGAGGTTTCCGAAAGCTTACGGATTTCGTCCGCAACGACAGCAAAGCCTTTTCCTGCCTCACCAGCGTGGGCGGCTTCTATTGCAGCGTTCATGGCGAGGAGGTTCGTCTGCTCAGCGATGCTTGAGATTACGCTGTTTGCCTCGGTAAGCAGCTTTGACTGCTCGTCGATTTCCTTAATCTGCATCTGCAGGGCTTCCTGGGTCTTTGCACCGTTTTCCGCGTCACTTGCAAGAGTGCCGAAGGAAGCGACCATTTTTTCCACGGAGCGGTTTACTTCGCTGATGTTGCCAATCATTTCCTCTATTGCGCTGGATGCCTGCTGCACAACGCCTGACTGGGTTTGCACAAGGCCTTCCAGAGAGTGCACGTTGGAGATAATTTCGCTCATGGTCTGGGCTGTCTGCTCCACGCTTGAGTTCTGCGAGGAGATATTGTCCTTTACGCCGCCTATTGCAGACGTAATCTGGGTGATTACGGCCCCCGTGTCCTGGGTTCCTTTTTTGAGGGAGTCGCCCGCGGAAAGAAGGGCATTTTTGGAATGCTTCATGTTGGCAATAATGTCCTGAAGCTTCTGGCTAAAGGCATTGAATCCGTCCGCAACGCTTCCAACCTCGCTTATGGCCTTTACGTCTATGCGCTGCTTCAGGTCTGCCTTTCCAGCCGCCATCTGGTTGGAGAAGTCCACTATGCTGCCGCTTATCTTTTTGAGCGGGCTTATGGTCTTGCTGGTTACAAAAGCCGTAAGCAAGCCGATTATCACGGCCACGACAAGGTTTGTAAAGACAATCATCATTAGGGTGGCGTTAAAGCTCTTGTAGACCGTAAGAAGGGGACTGAAGGCCGCAATGGAATAGCCGGTCTTTGAGTTGGTAACGACTTCCGCCAGGTACTGCTTTCCGTTGATTTTTATCCTCTTGTTTTCCTGGGTGGAGGCAAGCAAATCGCCCAGGCCTTCTATGCCGATTTCGCTGATGTTCTTAAAATTGTTTTCTGGAGAGCCTGTGTCCGCAAGAACCGTTCCGTTCTTTTCCACCATCATCAGGAAGCAGTCCTCGCCCAGGTTCAGCAGGTTAAGCACTTTTGTAAGGGTTTCGAGGGAAACTTCTATGGAAGCATTCCCTATGAATTCATTGCCGCTGCCGTAGACGCTGCGGGTAAGCCCTACTACGGTTGTGCCGACAGTGGAAGCAAAGGCCTCCGTAAGTGCCACGCTGCCACCGCTGCTGCTAGCCTTTTCGTACCAGCCGCGCTTTCTTGGATCGTAGCCGCCGTTCATGGAACCGTCAAAGTTTGTTGCATAGCCGCCCCATTTGGTACCCATGTAAATCTCCGCAATGTCCGGGTCGTGGGAGGCAAAGCGCTTGGCAAGTGCGCGGATTCTTTCTTCCACAGCACTCTTCTGGTAGCCCAAAATCTGGATTGAGCCACTTTCACCCGCAAAAGAATGAACTGACTCGTCCGCAGCGCGAACCTCTGGGGATTCGGCAAACACGTTAAGCTCCACTTCCTTTGCATTAAAAAACATGTTGATTGAATCGGAAAACTCTGTCAGGGCAGTCTTTGCAGAACCGTAAAAGCTTTTAAGGCAGTCCTTGGAAAAAAAATAGCCGGCAATGTTGACAGAAATGGCAAGGACCACAAGAACGATGACGACCGACCCCGCGGTAAAAATTGTTGCAATCGAGATTGACTTCTTCCTCATCCGTAAAAATCTCCTATTCTGCGGAATAAATTACAGCCATCCGCAAAAGCCAGATTTCACTTTTTTTATATCGGAAAAAATTCCAGTCCCTAAAAGACACTTAAAATGTATCATAAAAACAAATTTTTTGTAAATAAAAATTGGAGTAAAACTTGCAAATTTCCAAAGGCTTCTGGACGGTACTCTTGACGGCTCCACCATCCAGCTCCTTGGCTAACTCGGCTGAAAGTGCCAATGCGCCACCGCCCTTCCGGGGTTCCGGGGGCCCTACCCCTCCATTGCCTTTCGGCAACCCGCCTGCGGCGGGCCCCTCCACGGCGGCGTATGACCTGCCTTGAAAAAATCCATCCGTGGATTTTTTCAAGGATTGCAGAAGCGCGCTGCACTTCTGCATGTTGCTAACCCGCCATCCTTGGCTCGGCAATTTTTTTCAAGTACGCGAAAATCCCTCCTTGGATTTTTTTGAGTATCGGAGATTTGCAAGCAAATCTCCGGGTTGCTAAGCCGCGCCTCCGTGCGCTTGGTATTTTATTTCAAGTACGAGCCGCTCTCCGTGGATTTTTTCAAGGATTGCAGAAGCGCGCTGCACTTCTGCATGTTGCTAACCCGCCATCCATGGCTCGGCAATTTTTTTCAAGTACGCGAAAATCCCTCCTTGGATTTTTTTGAGTATCGAAGATTTGCAAGCAAATCTCCGGGTTGCTAAGCCGCGCCTCCGTGCGCTTGGTATTTTATTTCAAGTACGAGCCGCTCTCCGTGGATTTTTTCAAGGATTGCAGAAGCGCGCTGCACTTCTGCATGTTGCTAACCCGCCATCCATGGCTCGGCAATTTTTTTCAAGTACGCGAAAATCCATCCATGGATTTTTTTGAGTATCGGAGATTTGCAAGCAAATCTCCGGGTTGCTAAGCCGCGCCTCCGTGCGCTTGGTACTTCATTTCAAGTACGAATCACCCTCCTTGGATTTGTGGCTTTTTCAAGTGCCAAAAAGCTCATGCCCGAGGCTTTCTGCACTGGTAAAATGGATTGCCCTTATTCCAAGGGAGGCAGCCGCTTCGCAGTTTTCCCTGCGGTCATCAATAAAAACGGCATCTTTTGCCCTGCACCCCTCTGCATCAAGTATTATCTTCCAGAACTCCGTGTCTGGCTTGGAGACCCCCATCTGGAAAGAGGCGTAAGTCTGGTCAAAGAGGGCGTAGTCTCCCCGCTCCACGTGGCTTGCATAATGGCTTTCCATTGTATTCGTTCCGCATACGACCCGGCTTCCCCTTTCACGAAGCCTTTTGATTACCGAAGCCGTCCCCTGGTTAAGGTAAGGGTGAAAGAGGGCATGCCACCAGTCAGTCCTTGCGCGAATGCCGCTTCTGGATTCAAAAATGCCCCAGAATTCCTTCACTCCAATTTCGCCGTTGCTTATGCGCAAAAGAAGGTCTCCATTTCCGTCAGAGCCGTCCATGCAAATCTTTCGGAAGCCTTCCCTGCCAAGTCCAAGCTTTTCCCCGATTATCCGGCTTCCGTCCGCGTCATTTGTAACCACACCACCCATGTCGAATATGTAAAGCATAAAAGCCCTCCGCAAATATGATTGTTTTCCACCTGCCTCTTTTGTACCATAAATTCATAAAAACATGCTATAGTAAAAAAATGGACAAAGTTGAACTTCACGAATCAATTGCAAAAAATTCCCAGTTGACATTTGCAAGAAGCAGTGGCAAAGGCGGACAGAACGTCAACAAGGTGAACACGAAGGTCTGCCTCAAGCTCCCCCTGGCTGATCTTGGCGGCATTACGGAAGAAGAGAGGCTCAGGCTAAAGGAAAAGCTTTCTGCAATCATAAATGCCCAAGGCTGCCTTGTAATCAGCGTAGACGACGAACGCTCCCAGGAACTTAACCGCAAGATTGCCCTGTCACGAATAGAAAACAGGATTAGTCAGGCACTTGTCGCAGCAAAAAAGCGGAAACCAACAAAAGCAACCAGGACCAGCAAGGAGAGAAAGCTCAAGCTAAAGCACATCCGTTCCCAAATCAAAATGAACCGTGCAAAGATTTTTTAAATTAAAGTGCGCCTTTAATGACAAAAACTTTTCAATATGCTATAGTAAAGGAAGAATGCGTTGAAGCAGCGCAAAAGTTGGCTTGTGCCGGCTAAGATTAAAAGAGGAGGTTCAGAGATGGATACTGCAGCAGACAACAATTCCCATTCCGACATATCCGGTCACGGCCACGTTCATTCGCGAGTCCTATGGCATATCTCTGAACATTCATGCCATAAAAATCATAAAGGCCGGTACGAAAGCGGTTCGTTGAACTGCAAGTCAATTTTTGAAAGCGGAGTTTTGACGCCCCTTCTTTAGAAGTGACTTTCCAAAAAGTCAAATCCTTCCTCAAGGCGTTGAGACTCCATAAAAAGGGTTATCAACGTGAAAACAACATATCTAAAGCCTATCCTTGACTTGGAAGCCACAGGCGCAAGAATCAAGGCACTCATGAAGCAGCGGGGAATTACGCCCAGACAGCTGCAGGTTATACTCGACTTCCCCTATGTGCAGACAATCTACAACTGGTTCAGCGCAAAAAACATGCCTACGATTGACAACCTTGTAGTCCTTGCCCAGGTTCTCGGCGTAACAATTGACGACATTATCGTAACCCGCAAGGTCGAAATGGAAATAGGCGATGCTTACGGTGCGGAAGTTCTAAGCGCATGACATTCGGGATGGCAAGAAAGCCATGGAAGTCACGAAAGTTCAGCTCCCTAGTTTTAATGCCATCAATTTGCTATAATCACTTAAAGGTGAAGCATGAACATTTACGTTGATTTCGATGATTGCCTCTGTGAGACAGCGCGGTATTTTTCTGAGCTTATAAAAGGCATGTTTGGGCTGGACATTCCATACGAGAAAATAAAATATTTCAACCTGCAAAAATCATTTTCCCTTACGGATGAAGACTACGACAAGATGATGATTCACGCCCACCAGCCGCAAGTTCTCCTGTCATACGAGGAAACGCCCGGAGCCGCAAATGCAATCAAGGGCCTGCTGGGCAGGGGACACGATGTAAAAATCATAACAGGACGGCCAGTCAGCGCCTACGAGGCATCAAGGGAATGGCTTAACCGGCACGGACTCGAGCGGCTTCCATTATTCTGCCTGAACAAATATGGCCGCGACAACTTCATAAAGGGAAGCAGCTTCAATCTGGAACTCAAGGACTACTACAAGATGCATTTTGATTTTGCCGTGGAAGATTCCCCTCAGGCATTCAAGTTTTTTGAACACCTCCCGGATTTGAGAGTGATGGTTTTTGACCGCCCCTGGAACCGCGAATGTGAACTCCCCGGCCGCAACTACAAAAGATGCCCAGACTGGAAGACTATAGAAAACACAATCGAATCGGCAGCAAATTAGACAATCAGTGAATCTCAAACAGGATAATACACATCCACACTCATGTCCTTGTTGTAGACTTCGTATGCCCTATCAGCAAGTTTCATATTGTGATTTTCAGCATAATCTTTAATCAGGACATGTGCGTTTCCAACTTTTGAAAACCCGTCTTTGTAATTGACATGCAGGCAATCTTTTTCCCTTACCTCTATGGCCTCTTCACTTTTGCAATCGCTAACAGGAAGACAGGTCTTCATAGAAAAAGCAGCTTCATCCAAAAGATTTTCATAAATCACGAAATGGCTACCCGCCACTTTCATTCCGTTCCCCGCGGCTTTTTCGTACAGTCTCCCGACTGACATTCCAAGGTTTTCAAGCTCAACATTTTCCGCAATGAAAAGGCAGCGGCAGGGCTCAAAACTTTTGATATCCGGCTCAAGTGCATCATGTTTTGAATTTTGTTTTTTGTCCAAAGAAATGAATTCCTTCACTTCTTTAAGGTGCAAATCCATCTCCTTTAGCTTGCTGTCTATGAGTTCTTTTTCATCTGCCTTGCCGTCAAGAATTTGCTTTATCTCAAAAAGAGAAAGTCCGATTTTTCTAAGCCCCTTTATTTTTTCAAGAGTTGCAAACTGGCTTTCATCATAATAGTGATAGCCGTTCTCACCATTAACCGCAGCGGGAACAAGCAACCCCTCTTCATCATAAAGACGGAGGGCTTTTCTGCCGACTTTTCCGACAACTGCAAACTGTCCGCGTGTATACATTATTTGCCCTCCTTGCCCCTTCTTACCCTGCCGAATGCTTTTACAAAACCAAGGTGAAGGGGAAGTATCTTGTACAAAAAATAATCGTTGTATTTCTTGTAGCCTTTTCTTTGATAAAAGTTTACCACCGCTTCGCATATCGATTCAATACAGTTTTGATTCAGCATGGCGCCCATTTCTTTCGATGCAAACCTAGGCATGCCAATATGACCGAACTTTCCCATTGCACCAAACTGCTTCTTTTTGAAAATCATTTCTTTGTCAGTGATATTTGAATCCGGCAAATCCTTATAACCATTGCGGACAAGTTTTTCATCAATATCTACAAGACAGGAAGTTTCAATCCAGCCTGCATGAAAATCATTGCCGTGTTCTTTTTCCGCCCGCTTCAATTCTTCAGGCGACTCAACACCAGCCCCCATAAAAATGGAACCCATCGGAGAAATGGCGCAAATGCCATGCTTCTTGTTAATTTTTCGGACAGCCTTTGTTACGGCAATCTGATGCTCCGGGTCTGCATGGGATGCAATTACAACAATGTGCTTAAACCCCATAAAGCGTATGCTCTCGAGAATCTCATAGGCAACTTCACAAGTTGTTTTCATTGAAAAATGAACTGAACCATAAAACTCATTTACCGAAGCCGCTGCAATCGGAAATGCAGGAAGGTAAAAGCAGTCAAGCCCGTGCCTGTCCTCCAGCTTCTTCATTGCTTCCTTGCTCCAGTGCTCACCTTCCGCAAGATCCGTTGAAAGCGGAAGGCAGAGGCCGTGTTCTTCAATTGGCGCCATCACAACAAAGACAATACCCTTGTCCTTGTCCACATCTTTGACTTCTTTCCAGGTCATTGAACTTAAATCCCTCATTATTTGTTCTCCTCAATTTTGTTGTTGAACAAATAATAAACCTGGCCCAAAAGACCAGGTCAAGTAATTTTTTTGATTTTTTAAATTAAAGAGCAATTTTATCCAATTTTTTAATTCATATTTCTATTAAACTTTTTTCCAAGAGGTGAAAATATGAATAAAGAACTTTTTGAAAAATTCAACAGTGGAAGTCTGCGTTTGCCCCAAGGACAGATTGACTTTGACAAACTCAGCTGGAACAAGCATCCGACTTTTGAAGGCGTTGAGCTAAAGCACATCATCACTTCAAAAGATACCGGCGGAAAATTCAGCTATCATCTGGTTAGGATTGCGCCCAACAAAAGCATTAAAAATCACATTCATGAAACGCAACTTGAAACCCACGAGGTTGTTGCAGGCAGCGGAAAATGCATTAATGACGGCAAAAGTCTTGATTATGAGCCTGGTGTAATTTCGATTATGCCTGCCAAAGTTGCTCACGAAGTTAATGCCGGGCCAGAAGGACTTTATCTTTTCGCAAAGTTTTTTCCCGCTCTGTGTTAGGCTTCGACATCAGGACTTGAAGCCTCCTTGTATTCCTTAGGAGTAAGCCCCACAATTTTCTGAAAGCATCTGTCCAGGTGGCTCTGGTCGCAAAAACCCGCATCATAAGTCACCTCGCAGACGCTTTTTTCTTTTTCGAGGAGTTTCTGTGCCTTTCGAACCTTGCACTGAATCTGAAACTGATGGGGAGTAAGCCCGTACATCTTTTTGAATTTTCGAATCAAATGAAATGGGCTTATATTCGTGTCCCTTGCCATTTCCTCAATAAGATAAAGATTTTCCGGCTGGTCCAGGATTGACTCTTTAAGTTCCACTAGCGGACTGTCCGACGACTTGTCATCCACTGCTGTATGTTCCTTTCTCTGCACATGCACGCAAGTCACCAGCATAGAATAGCCTTTGTCATCAATCGGCTTAATCTCATGCAAAAGGTTTGGCGGAATCTGAAACTCATCTCCTGACTGATAGATTTTTGCCTCACCGTTCATCACAATGCAAACCTTCCCTTCCTCAACAATTCCAAGAGTAAGATGTTCAGCGTGAGTGTGAGGAGGATATGCCTTGGTCCAATTTTTGTAATGCACGCATTCTATGTCATCATTTTTTTTGCGGTAAGAAATTTCATTGTTCATACATTCAATCTTAATTTGAAGTTTGATATTTACCCGTTAAGAAGATAGATATATAATAGTGCAGGAAAACGGAATAGTCAACGAAAAGATCTTAAGATGGGAATGAACATGATCATGCAGGAGGCGAAGTAGGATTATATGTTGAACTGTTTGGTAGTGGCTTTAGGCGGTGGAATCGGAGCCTGCCTCAGATATCTTATAGGTCTGATTCCCCTTAAAGAACCGTTTACTTTTCCGATAAAAACTCTGATGATAAATCTTTTGGGTTGTTTTGTTATCGGCCTGATTGCGGCTCTCGCAGTAAAGAACACTTCGCTGTCGCCAAAGACTGTGCTTTTTATAAAGACAGGCTTATGTGGCGGCTTTACAACATTTTCGACCTTTGCCCTAGAAACAGAAACCCTCATTAAGACAGGACATATCGGGCTTGCAGTTCTTTATGCTGCACTGAGCGTGGTTGTAGGAGTTGGACTGGCATTTACAGGACAAGTGATTGCAGGAAAGTAGGGTTGAAGATAAAACAAAAGGGGCATCACAATCTTTGCTCACTTTTTCTACTTATTCCATATACCTTTGCCGTGAGCGTGTGGGTGACTTTCATGTGCGCTGTGTCGCCATTCACGCTGATTGAATAATCCTTTGTGTCCACTTTGAAGTTGTTTAGAGTGCGTATCTTGAAAAAATGTAGCATGGAAATTCTTTTTTTCAATGTGCATATTTCACCTTTGTGTAGGAAAAGCGACAGATTCGAAAAATGCGCCTAGAAATATCTTTGGAAAGTTTATGAATAAATTGGGCGTTCCCGCCACAAGTGGCGGTCGGGCTTTCCGCACTTTCGCTATCGCTCCATACCGCTTACGCGGTACGCCTTCGGCGGTGCTCCAATCCCTAACGCAAAAAGATGCCTGACAAATTAAAAAATCCCCTGTCGGAACTGGCTTTGCAGACGGCAAGTCTTTTTCCGAAAATTTTAAGGCAGGTGCCATAAAATTCTCAGTGAGTTTTGGTCAAAAAGTCACTGAGTTTTTAAAAATTCTCACTGACTTTTAAAAAATTCTCAGTGAGAATTTTGGCTTTTACCTTAGGAAATATTTTTCTTGCTTTTCTCCCGATTTCGTGAGATTTTATTGAAGATTTAAGAGAAACATGGTATAATTCTCTTGTTGGGGAATCAAAATGGCAGAAGTTCCTGTAAAAGACAAAATTGAATATACCGTTGCTCTCGTAAGCGATTTTGCAAAAAAATATTCGCTTTCCCCATCTCAGGCATTCAACTACCTTGACCGCTTTAATGCCATAGATTTTGTAAATCAGCATTACAACATTACGCATACCCTTCCATTTGCAGAGATTGTTGATGACCTTTCATTGTATTGCAAAAATCACGGAGAAAATCTCTGATGTTTTTATATCACGGTTCAAACGCTTGTAAACAAAGAACCTCTGCCATGAATGACATTGAATATCAGATTGAATGTACCACGCGTGACCTTGCAACATATCTTGTTAGGGATTTTTCTTTTACCGTGGAGCAGGCCTTGCGTGCCGTGTACAACTCAGAACTCTACCAGAAGCTCTGCGACCCAAAGACAGGACTTTACTTTCAAAGCCCCCTTTATGTGTATGACTATTTAAAGACCGAAATCAAAACAGGAAAACTACAATGAGCGCAAGTTACAAAAAACTCTGGAAAATCCTAATCGACCGCGACATGAACAAAAGCGACCTCATCCGCCAGGCAAAAATTACCAGCAACATCGTAGCCAAAATGGGCAAAGGCGAAGATGTTTCCATGGAGAGCCTGCGGAAAATCTGCATTGCTTTGGGGTGCGAGATTGGGGATATTATGGAAGTGAATGCGGTTGATGGAGAAAAATAATTCCACTGTCATTATTTGACATTTCATAGATGATTGAATTACATGGAGAAGAAAATGCCAGAAGCAAAAAAATCAAATGCAGAGTTCCTAAAATGGTTTAAGCCTGTTTTGGATGCATTGAAAGAGCTGGGTGGAACTGCTACACCTGCAAAAGTAAGAGAGCAAATTATAAATGATTTACATTTGACTGATGCTATTGTAAATGAAACCTATGGAAAATCAAATACAAACAAATTTGCAAATCAAGTTGCTTTTGCTAGAAATTATCTTGTTTACGCTGGATATATAGATAAATCACAAAGTGGAATATGGTCGCTTACTGAGAGCGGAAAATCGGTTGAAATGACAGATGAATTAGCAAGTGATATTTTTGTAACGAACGCTCCAAAACATGTAAGCAAAGAAAAAACACATCTCTCATGGATTCCATTTTATGAGGAATACGCTGATGTGTTATTAAAATATAAAAATGACAGGCAGTCGTTAATTCAAAAATTAAAAATGGTTTTTACTAATATCAATATTCCATTCCCTAAATTAGAATCAGATTATTCTGTAATTGATATAGATCCTTTTACTGCATTTGGTTTTTTTAACAAACAAATATCTGATGAAAATAGAATTAAAATTCTTGAAAGCATAAAAAATGTTTTTGAAGTAAAAGAAGAAGTTCCTACTGATTTTGATGCAATTCCTGTTGTCAATAATCTAAAAGCTGCTTTTTTTTATGGATTAAAAAATCGTGAGAAAAACAACGATATAGATAATCTATGGGAAATATTTGATCAGGCTTTAAAATTTGATAAAAACAATACGGAGCTTTTTGAAGAGCTTTATTCAACATGTCTAACACAACAAGGAATAAAATGGAATCTTTCAATGGGATTATTTTGGATTCGTCCTAATATATTTATTCCCCTTGATGCAAATACACGAAATCTTATCTTTTCGAAATATAACATATTAATTAAAAAACCGATTGATGGAAAAGAATATATTGAATTAATAAATAAACTTAAGATAGATAATATTCCGGAATTTTCTCATGGAGCATGGAAAGACAAAAAAAATACTGTAGAAAATACAATCGATGATTCTTTCGTACATTATTGGCTTTATGCCCCAGGTGAAAAAGCAAGCAAGTGGGATGAATTCTACAAAAAAGGCATAATGGGCTTAGGATGGGATGAAATATCTGATATTAGAGAATTTGATTCTCGTGATGAAATAAAAGCAAAATTAAAAGAAATTCATGGAGAGTCTTCTGCTGAAATCAATTCTTCTCTTGCTTTATGGGAATTTGCAAATTTAATGAAACCTGGCGACATTATTTTCGTAAAGAAAGGAATGTATAAAGTTCTTGGCCGAGGTATTGTTGATTCAGATTATTATTATGATGAAAACGGAAAAGGATATCCGCACCTTAGGAAAGTGAAATGGACTCATAACGAAGTGCATGATCATCCAGGTCAAGCAGTTATGAAGACTCTTACAGATATAACGGACTATACAGAATATGTCGGTAAACTAAATTCTTTATTTGAAGTTGAAGATGAACAATCTGAAATAAAAAACGAATATGAACCTTATGATGCAGATTCATTTTTTAATGAAGTATTCATTTCTCAAGAAAAATATGAAACAATCGTTAATCTTTTGGAACGGAAGAAAAATATCATTCTGCAAGGTGCACCAGGTGTAGGAAAATCTTATGCGGCAAAACGACTAGCATACTCTATAATTGGTGAAAAGAATGATACACAAGTAAAACTCGTTCAATTCCATCAAAGTTATAGTTATGAAGATTTTATCGTCGGTTTTCGTCCTTCTGAAAAAGAAAACAAGCAGTTTGAAAAGAAGTATGGAGTTTTCTATGAGTTTTGTAAAAAAGCTATAGATGACAGTGATAATAAATATTTCTTTATTATAGACGAGATCAATCGTGGAAATATGAGTAAGATTTTTGGAGAACTTTTATTGCTAATTGAAAGTGATAAGCGTGGTTCTAAAAATAAAATCCAGCTCTTGTATTCAAATGAAGATTTTTATGTTCCTGAAAATGTTTATATAATCGGAATGATGAACACAGCAGACAGAAGTCTTGCGATGATTGACTATGCGTTACGCCGTAGATTTGCTTTTGTTGAATTTGAACCTGCATTTGAAAGTGATGGTTTTAAACAAAAGCAGAACGAAATTTCAAATGAGAAATATAATCGCTTAATTGATTGTGTTAAAGAATTGAATGAAAAAATAATTTCCGATGTTTCTTTAGGCAAAGGTTTTAGAATAGGTCATAGTTATTTCATTCCAAAAAATGATTCTGATGTTGATGATGAATGGCTTTCTGATGTCGTTCATTATGAATTGATTCCTCTGCTTGAAGAATATTGGTTTGACGAAACAGACACTCTATCAGAATGGAAAAGAAGGCTTGAGGATTCAATACGGTGAGTAATTCTATTCAGATAAGAAATGTGTATTATATGCTTTCTTATGCATATCAAGTGCTAAATCAGAACGGCTATAAACACATTGAAACGGAATCGTTTGAAAATATAGCAGATATGTTCGCGGCAATAATCCAACGAGGAATTGAAATCCAACTGAAAAAATATTTAAACCGTGAATATATTACTGAAACTTCTGAACTTTCAACTTTACGCGGAAAAATAGAAATCAATGATTCTGTAAATCAAATGACATTTCTAAAAAAGAAGCTTGTTTGCTCGTATGATGAATTTTCTATCGATTCTTATATGAATAGAATTCTGAAATCAGTAATGCTCTTGCTAATAAAATCTGATATTTCTAGTAAGCAAAAACAAGGGCTGAAATCTCTTTTGATATACTTTTCAAATGTTCAAGTTTTAGATTTACATCATATAAATTGGAAAATCAGATATAATCAGAACACTCAAGGCTATCAAATGCTCATGGGGATTTGTTATCTTCTCGTTCAAGGGCTTCTGCAGACTCAAACAAATGGTTCATCAAAATTGATGGACTTTTTAGATGAGCAGAGAATGAGCCATTTATATGAAAAGTTTGTTCTGGAATATTACAGAAAGCATTTCCCAGAGTTGAATGCTTCTTCGTCTTATGTTGAATGGGCTGCTGACGGAGAATTGCAATATCTACCCGCAATGAAAACAGATATTACGTTAACCGACAAAAAGCAAAATAAAATTTTAATTATTGACACCAAGTTTTACACACATTCTATGCAGTATCAGTTTGACAAATATTCTTATCACAGTGGAAATATGTATCAGATTCTTTCTTATGTTAAAAATAAAGAGGCTCATGTTAGCGGTAAAGTTTCTGGAATCTTGCTTTATGCGAAAACTGATGAAAGTGTAACACCAAATCAACGTTTTAAAATTTTAGGAAATACTTTTTGCGTGAAAACATTAGATTTGAATAATGAGTTTTCAAACCTTAAGAGTGAACTTGATGCAATTATTATTGATTTTTTTAGGGAGAACTAACGTGCCTACGCAACACAAAAGTGAAATCGTAATCTTCAAAACCTCAGACGAAAAAGTTTCTATTGATGCCGATTTGAGGGCGAAACTGTCTGGCTTACAATAGACGACATGGCTTCCTTGTTTGAAAAATCTCGCTAAACTATAAACGAGCATATTTTGAATATTTTTGAGGAAGGAGAGCTTGAAAAGGAAAGTTCAGTGAGAAAAATCGGAATTTCCGATTTTTCTACAAAACCTACAAATTATTACAATCTTGATGTTATTATCTCTGTAGGCTATAGAGTTAAGTCGTTAAGAGGTACGCAATTCCGCCAGTGGGCTATCAAGCTGAAAACCACAATGAAATGCACATGAGCGATTATGTCGAGCAGCTTGACCGCACGATTCAATCTGTTGGTGAGGAAGTTCTGGAAGGTGCAGGAAAAATCAGCCACAAAAAAGCTATGGGAAAAGCAGAAGGAGAATATCGCAAATACCAGGTAAAAACACTTTCTTCTGTGGAAAAGGTATATATTGAAACGCTGAAAGAATTGAAACAGATTGAGAGTAAAAGCAAAGGCAAAAAATAGTTGTCTAAAAAATCGCTTGTAGAGCAAACTCAAAAAAACGCCCCCGCGTGAACAGGGACGCCAGGATATCTCTTTTATTTTCCCAATTTCGCAAGCCAGTCCTGAACAGCCTTTTTAGCGGCACTTCTGTTTGTCTGGGCAACCTTTCCCTGAACGGCAAGTCCTTTTTCTACGCTTGCGCCTTTGCAGGTTGAACGGATGCGGCTTTCTGTTCCGCTAAGTCCGCTTCCTTCGTGGGTGCAGAACGGAATGATTGTTTTTCCCTTCCAGTCGTGGGCTTCGAGGAATGTGTAAAGTGGCATTGGCATGTCTCCCCACCAGTTTGGATAGCCGATGTAGATTGTGTCGTATGCGGTGATGTTGATATCAGCTTTGAGGGCAGGGCGGGCTTTTTTGTTCTGCTCGTCTTTTGCAATTTTGATGAGGTTGTTGTAGCTGTCGGTTGGATAAGGCTTTTGAGTTTGAAGTTCAAAAAGCTCTGAGCCGGTTTCTTCTGCAATGAATTTTGCGATGATTGAAGTGTTTCCTTCTTTTATGTTTCCAACGTTATACTGTTCGCCTGCGAGCGAAAAATAAACTACCAGTGATTGTTTAGCTTCCATTTTAGTCTCCTTTGAGTTTGAAGTTTTGTTTTGTGCGGAAAGCGAAGCTGCAAGGCATGTCGCTGCTACCAAGCCGATAAGTGTTTTTTTCAAATTCATTTTTTCCTCCTGTAGATTGCGTTAGGGATTGTAGGGGCGAGCCGTCAGGCTCGTTGCGTAGCAATGGAGCGCGGTTAGCGCGAAACCCCGTAAAGCCCGACCGCCACTTGTGGCGGGAACGCCCTATTATTCCATCTATTCCTTCTGTTCTGAAGGATCGAGCATTTTAATAACTTTTGCAGGCACTCCACCGACTACCGCAAAATCCGGAACGTCTTTTGTGACTACAGCACCTGCCGCAACCACTGCATATTCGCCGATTGTAACGCCGGGACAAACTGTAACGTTCATTCCAAGCCAGGCATTCTTTTTGATTGTGACTTTACCATAGGTGTATTTTGTGTGACGCTCATTAAAGTCGTGATTGATTGTAGCAATGCGAAGACCAGGCGCAATGCAAACTCCGTCGCCAAACTCTATTCCGCCGGATGCCGACAAAATTGCCGAATGATTGATGAAGACATTTTTCCCGA
>Ga0256405_10007537_pt1 | contig 16280 bp, 12 predicted proteins | sample RumenRJG_02DNA_FD_189096 | JGI IMG/M metagenome (GOLD analysis project Ga0256405, IMG submission 189096) | Bovine rumen microbial communities from Lethbridge, Alberta, Canada - RJG_02 | ecosystem: Host-associated > Mammals > Digestive system > Stomach > Rumen | place: Canada: Alberta...
TGACAACCTTCCAAGGTTCACGTCACGCCCTCTTCGCGTTCAACGTAAAAGGAAAGAACGGAGGCTATGCAGAATTTGACAACTTCACTGTTGATGAGCCGATGGCAGATCGCAGCGGCAACATCCCATTCGGCAAGACATTCCGCATAATCAACAAAGCAAATGGACGTCCAGCTAATTGTGATCCTCATGGTGTTCTCTACGACACTCGCAGCGATGACATGAGTCCACGCACACAGTTCCAGCTCATTGACCGCGGACAAGGAACTGTGTCAATCAAGTGTCTCGACGGACGTTACATAAAGGTTTACGGAGACGGTCTTCCTGGAGATGTACGATTCACAAATAAAGAGGAAGACGCTGAGATATTCCTGTGGCAGGACTACCTCGACCACGACTTCATGCTTTTCTCATTGAAGAACCACCGCTATCTCGGTAAGAGTCCTACAACAGGCAGCCCATACTCTATGGACTTTGCAGGTTCGGATCCAAACCGCAAGAATGGCTCTGTTCTGCGTTGGGAAGAAATGAAGTAGGAATTACATAAAACCGAGGTCAAGTTTTGCTTCTTCGCTCATCATGTCTTTTGTCCATTCCGGTTCAAAGACAAGATTTACGGTTGCTGTATTCACACCTGCAATCGTATCAAGTTTCTGCTGAATATCTTCCATGATGAAATCAGCAGCAGGGCAATTGGGAGCAGTGAGTGTCATATCCACAGCAAGGTCATACTTGCTGTTCTCATCTTTTGCCTCTGGATTCTCTGTGACCTCTATCCTATAAATCAATCCAAGGTCATAGATATTAACTGGTATTTCAGGGTCAAACACTGTCTTCAGCATTTCAACCGTCTTTGCTTCTATTTCGTATTGAGATAATGCCATTTTGTAATACTGATTTACATATTTAGTTTTTAATTTCAGTTTCAAGTTCCACTCCGTATAATTGCTGAAGCAAAGGAGCTAACAGACAACCATTGGGAATTGCATTGACATTAATAATAATTTCATCTTGATTCATTATTTTTTGCAATCCGGTACGTTTTATATTCTTATCGCGTATTGATATTTTTTCGTCTTGTGCTTTGTCAAGCCACTCAATAATTAAATTTTCGCGTTGAATAAACTGTTTTTGGTCATAAACAATTCCATCATTTGATAATTTTATAGAATGGGAGCCTATAGGGAATAATATTTGTGATGTATTCTGTAATTCCTGCCAAAGAGCAGGCAAGCATCTTTTCCGCCATTGCCGCTCGATAGCTTTAACTACAAACCAAACGCAAGAAAACATTTCTCCCTTATCGCCTTCGTTCTCATAGTTCCCTTTATAATCCAAAAGGATATTTCCTTTTTGATCTTTAATGGTAAGTTTTCTACTAGAGGATACATATTCTTTATGGAATGAGTATCTACTATTACCATTATTACCTTTATATTTCCTTTCTTTGTAACTAATAATAGAAGCCACATCTTCAAAATGAATGATGTCGTAAGAAATCCGTTTTCTAGATTTTTTCTTTACTTTTTCTCGAACAACACCCTGCTCAAAAATATAAAAACGTTCGTAGAATCGATGACTATTAGTATTTGTTACTGTTTTGAATAATAGCAACAACAAGCATCCTGCAAATATGATGCTTAAATGGTAAGAGATAAAAAAACAAAAAACTGTTACTGCCAAAATAGATGACAACAAAATTATTCTCATGATCAGTTCATAAGAATTGCGATCTTTCTGGTCATCGTATGCTTCAACGAAATTACCTAGTCCCAATTGAGAAAAATCAGATGGGATATCTTTAAATTCATACTTATAACGGTTGGAGTCAAATACCATATTATTGAATTGTTAGGGATTAGCTGATGAATGAATAACAATACTGATGGCGAGTAATCACTCCCCTCCGTTCTTGCAAGCAAGCGTCAGCAAGCCGAACGATAAGGGATGGGTAAGGGGTGTCTTCTATATTATCTCGTCTTCCGCAAAACTGTAATAGTCGGAATCGCCAATGATTACGTGGTCGACAAAGTGAAGGCGCAATAAATCACAGGCCTGGCGAGTACGCTGAGTGAGGTCTTTATCCATGCGGCTCGGGCGACAGTTGCCAGAGGGGTGATTGTGTACGAGTACCAGCGCTGTGGCTTCAGCCGACAATGCATGTTTCATTATGAGCCGCACGTCAACCGCAGTCTCGGTCAATCCGCCCTGACTGATTTTTACACGTTTTATCAGTTTGAAATTATTATTCAGTAACAAGGCATAGCACTCCTCATGGTTAAGGTCGCGCATCAGAGGTTGCATATATTTGAATATATCTGCCGAATTTGAAAGGCTTGTAAGGTCGCGAATGGCATCTTCAGCTGCACGACGACGCCCAAGTTCCATCGTTGCCTTCAAGGTAATAGCCTTAGCCTGACCAATTCCCTTGTATTTCATAAGGTCTTCAATGGTAAGTCTGCTGAGGAGCAGTAGTTTGTCCTCACAGTCATGCAACACTGTCTGCATAAGTTCGACGGCTGACTGATTGGTATTGCCGCTACCTATGATGATTGCCAGAAGCTCTGCCGTACTCAGTGCCTTCTCACCATGAGCATACAATCGTTCGCGGGGACGATCCTCTGGCGACAAATCCTTAATCGATAATGATTCCCTCATATCTTGAACCTTTGAACTCTTATTATTATCGTTATCATTTTAATTTTCCCTCTTTCGGAGTGGCAGGAGGAGGCTTTTATTCATAAAAGTTCTTTTCGTACGCACTAAACTCGCCTTTTCCTCTCACGCATCGCTGCCACCAGCTCCAAAGGAATCCGGTGCCATAGCCGAAGAGTTGTACAAATGCAGCTTCTACGCTCAGCATCCCTATCACCAGAGAACGGTTGTGTATAGATGCATCTATGAATACCAATACTATATATAATATTATAGGTAGTAACGGATATACCCACAAGAGCGACGTAGGTGCAGTTGCAAAGGTAGAGAGCCGAAGTACAAGTGCTGCACAGATAAGTGCGATGACTCCTACGGTGAACACCATTGGCAGGAGATGTACTAGTTTCAGTGTGCCAGGGTGACGCTTCGAGAGATTGATGCGGGCAATACCGGAATTGAATACCTGGCGGAAAAACTTATCGAAATCTGTTCTGCGTTTGTGCCATACCCATGCAGTAGGGAACAGACGTGTGGTGTGACCAGACTCAACTATGCGGTAGCTGAAATCGATGTCTTCTCCGAACCTCATCTTAGCGAAGCCTCCTAATTTCTGATACACATCACGACGAACACCCATGTTGAACGAACGCGGATAGAATTTGTCGAGTTTCTGCTTTCCGCCTCTGATACCTCCTGTAGTGAAGAACGATGTCATGCTATAGCTGATGGCCTTCTGTACGGGAGTGAATGAATCATGAGCACGGTCAGGTCCTCCAAATGCGTCACAAGGGTTAAGCGTAAGCTCCTGCTCTACGTTCTCTATATAGTTCTCCGGCAACACGCAGTCGCTATCGAGGATAAGCACATACTCACCACAACTTCGCTCCACACCGTAGTTGCGCGCAGGTCCAGGTCCTCCGTTCTTCTTAACAAAATAATGCACATCAAGCCTGTCGGCATAGCCATCAACTACGTCCTTGCATGTTCGTTCCGAACCATCTTCAACTACAATCACCTCAAAGTCTTTGCAAGTTTGCTTTGCAAGACTGGCAAGCAGTTCGTCAGCCTCTTCGGGACGATTATATACTGGTATAATGACGGAGTATTTCAATGTCTTACATTTATTTCTTTATAATCAAATGCAAAGATACTAAAATAAATGAACAATGAAAAATGAAGAATAAAGAATCTATCTCACCTATCAGAGAAACTAATGACAAAGCTCATTCAAAATACAAACTGAGGATAATCATCTTTGAGGTGCCCTTATCTATGGAATGGGTGTAGATAAGCTGCTGAGGATTAGTCAAGTCGTGACGTGTCTTATCAATCACATTACTCAGTCCGTAGGCAAATTTGATTTCAGGGATAAACTTAAAGAAAGGCAGGTAGAAGTCACAACCGAATCCTACTTCCAAATAACAGTCGAAGTTCTTTAGCAACAGATTTTTGCCTTTCTTCACAGTAAGGTCATACATAGGATTTACACCTGCAACCATATATGGCCGATAGTTGTTGAAACGCTCTGCACTGAACTTCAAGTCTATAGGCACGCTGATATAAGTTGATTTTATAGTCTGGTACACACGCTCGTTGTTTAGGTTATTGCGGAAAGTGACATTCTTTGTTCCAAAGTGCATAGTTGGAACAGCCCTTAATGCCAGATTGTTGGTAAGACGCAATTCTCCGAGCACACCAACGCTGAATCCAGGTTCATAGTTAGGGGTCTCAGCATACCATTCATTTCCTTCCTCATCACGAAGTCCATTGTTCTGGAACTCCAAATCCTGCAAGTGCACACCAGCAAGAAATCCATAGTGGAGACGTCGCTGATCAATGTATGGACGGTACTGAACCTTACGTTTCTGAGCCATAGACACGTCAGGGACAAAGACAGACTGCAATGCAACTAACATACAAACACACAAAAAACGATGCCAGACAGTCAGTCCGGCACGATTGAATATCACCGTGTTTATAAATAAAGTCTTAGTTGACATTAACCATTTCCTTTTGTAAATAAAACGTAACCTGTGCTTTTTTATTGCTTTCCATACAAAAAACCAACCTTCTTTGCATTTTTTTAAGAAAATATGTTTGCGATTAAATGAAATGTTGTAACTTTGCCCTTGCAATACCTATTTTTAGGTATAAGAAAGCAAATAATATTATTCACGTATAAAAACAAAAAAGACTATGGCTTACGTAATTAGTGACGATTGTGTTATGTGTGGCACATGCGAAGGCGAATGCCCTGCAGGAGCAATCTCTGCTGGTGACAGCAAGTATATCATCGACGCTGACACTTGTGTTGACTGCGGTACTTGTGCTGATGCATGCCCTTCAGGTGCTATCGCTCCAGGTGCATAATTGCAACACAACAACTAACGAACAAGGTTGACTGTGAAGAAATTCATAGCCAACCTTTTTTATTTTTTTTATAAAAAAAATCTTTGGTAACAATTATTTTTTTATAACTTTGCCACCAAATACGAAATAACAAGCACATATTAAAAACTTAAGACAATGAAAGAACAATATCAAAAACCTTCAATTTCTGTCGTACAGATACAACCTACTACACTTCTCCAACAAAGTGTAAATAGTGTTAGTTCTAATACTACAGGTATAACCTATGGAGGTTCAAGCAACTCTTGGGCCAGAGCTGGTAAGCGTAACGACTTTGAAGGAGAAGAAGACTTTTAGTTTTGAATTAATCCAATTATTATAAAACAAAAAAAGAGGGTGTGTGCCCTCTTTTTTGTTTTATTCTTTCTCACCCCTCTCTCCCCAACACTGCTGCATACGTTCAGCAAGTTTGGCTTCCTGCGGTGTATGTGGCTGCGGATTCCAGAAATGCTGACCATTTGCTTCGTCGGGCAGGAACTGCTGACGTACAAAATGATCAGGATAGTCATGCGAGTACTTATAGCCGTCACTGTAACCCAGTTCCTTCATCAGTGACGTAGGTGCATTACGCAAATGAAGAGGGACAGGAAGATTACCAGTCTGCCGCACATAATCAAGGGCAGAGTCAATGCCAAGGTAGGCACTGTTACTCTTAGGACTGGCAGCAAGATATACCGTTGCCTCAGCAAGAGGAATACGTCCTTCCGGCATACCAATTTTAGAGACTGCATCGAAGCAGGCATTGGCAAGAAGCAAGGCATTTGGATTGGCAAGACCAACATCCTCGCTTGCACTGATAACCAATCTGCGGGCAATGAATACCGGATCTTCGCCAGCCTCAATCATTCGAGCAAGATAGTAGAGCGCTGCATCGGGACTACTTCCGCGTATACTCTTGATGAAAGCGGAAATGACATCATAGTGCATCTCACCATCTTTATCGTAAGCCAGGGGATTCTGCTGAATTGTATTCAGTACCAGTTCGTCTGTAACAACTATATCTCCTTGCACAGATTGTGTAACCATTTCAAGCACGTTGAGCAATTTTCGTGCATCCCCACCGCTCTGACGAAGCATTGCTCCTGTCTCACGCAGTTCAATCTTCCGTTCCTTCAGAACTGCATCCTGAGTCAAAGCACGGTTGAGCAATGCCAGAAGGTCATCCTTCTCAAGACTTTTCAGAACATAAACCTGGCAACGGCTCAGTAGAGGGCGGATTACCTCAAAAGAAGGGTTCTCGGTTGTTGCGCCAATGAGGGTGACAATCCCCTGCTCTACCGCACCGAGCAGTGAATCCTGCTGTGATTTGGAGAAACGGTGTATTTCGTCGATGAATAGTATTGGATTACCCTTGGATGCAAACAGTCCGGCATGGCTACGAGCCTTGTCAATCACTTCTCGCACATCCTTCACCCCACTCGTCACAGCACTGAGTGTATAGAACGGCACTTCCAGCGTATGGGCTATGATGTTTGCCAGTGTTGTTTTTCCAACTCCTGGAGGTCCCCAGAGGATAAACGAACTGACGCGACGCGTCTCGATCATGCGTCGCAGCACACAACCTTCGCCAACCAGGTGTTGCTGACCTATATATTCATCTAATGTATGCGGACGCATCCGCTCTGCTAATGGCTGCATTGAATGTTTAATGTTTATCGTTTAACGGTTAATGATTAACGGTTAACGATAGTATCGGAGAATTACTATATTATTATTAAAAGCCTTGACCGTTCCAAGAGAAGGTGAAGGTACGGCGTGGAGCAGTAGGTGCTTCGTTGTTCATCATTTCCACTTTAATGTCCTTGCCTGTCTGAGGAAGGAAGAATACAGGCCAGCTATCTTCTCCGTATTCTACATCTATACCAAAGTCGCATGGACTTTTCCACACCATTGTTCGTGTCTGATTGTTGTAAAGTAGGAATGAAACGCCGGTTACTTCCGTACATATGTATGAATTACCGTACTTGCTGTTAAGATTGACTGCAATCAACTTGTGCTTACCGTCCTTACAGTTCCAATAGCAAGCCTCAACTGTAGAGACATGCGGGGTAGGATCGTCCTCGTCTTCTGCTCCCCAATCCACAGTGTGACTTAAATATCCGTTCTTCTTGTCAACGGTAAGGACACCCCTACTGACTTTCTTCCCTTTGTCAAATTCCTCAATAGCCTCACGGATAGCCTGAAACCCTTCACACACACCTTCAATATCAAGGAAAGCATGAACAAAGTCAACTATGTTTGGTTGAGCACCTGAAAACCTGACAGGATATTTGATATCCTCCCACGCCTCTTCACTTTCTTCATTTTCCACATCCTGCGCATTTACCTTTGAAATGAAGGATGGACAGTTAAGAATGAAGAATACTAAAAAGATGTAATGTCGCATAGTCTTTTGAATTTATTAGAAGTCCCCTCTTAGTCCACCTTTATTTCAACAGCTTTCTGAGTGGATGTTTCATTTTTTTCAGACCTTTGGCAATGCTTTTGGCATTGAGTCTGGCTCCTTCAAGAGAAGTGTGGGTATGGTCGTGGTTGAACATTGCTGCTGCTTTTTCCTTGCCCATCTTGTCAAGAGCATCGGCAGTGATATTGTGAAGGTCAAGGAAGTCACAACCTGTTTCCTCTGCTACCTGGCGATACCATTTTCCGTAAGTGTCATTACGACGTTCCACCTTTCCGTTAGGCCATTCATTGCGAGGGGTAAGTGAAACCAGGATTGGTGTTCCGCCTTTCTCACGGACATCCTGAATGAATTTCTTCAGATACCAGCCAAAAGAATAAATAACCTGATACTGATTATTAGACTCCATCTTATACACATGACAGGTGTCCTGTGCTGAAGCAATCACACCACGTTCCTTTTGTTTGTCGATAGGACCTATGTCGTTGTGGCCAAACTGAATCAGCACATAATCGCCTGGTTCAATGGAATGGTAAACGGCATCCCAGCGGTTTTCCTGCAGATAGGTGCGAGTGCTTCGTCCTGCTTTTGCTGCATTGATAACATCACACTTGGTGATGTCGAACACCGTGTAAGCCTGACTACCCCATCCCCACATACCATCTTCGTCATCATCATTGTTCTTGACGGTAGAGTCTCCTGTGAGGAAAACTGCAGGGCGACGTTTCTTCTTCCAAGGCTTAGCCTGATGCAGACAGGTTGTTACCAACAGACTGTCAGGCATACCTTCTGGTTTCAGGCTTTTGGGATGAAGCATATCCCGCAGCAGATATGATTTAAGCGTTGCCATAGAGGGATGAAAGCATTGTTCCAATCCTTCTGCAAACGAAGCAGCGTTCATCTTCGCTCCGAACTCTGAAGAATGAATCTTGTCACCGAAGAAATGGTAATCGGCTTTCCAACGTCCGTATTTCTCAAGTTTCGTTGCAGATATATCATTGAGGTCAATGCATGGCAATGACAGTTCCTCGGCAAGCGACTTTATCCACGGAGTGAACGAAGTGAGTTTCCGGTCAATCCTGGTTGTATCATCCTCCATGTACGCATTGCGGGGAGTGAGGGTAAGCAAGATTGGTTGTGCTCCACGGCTACGGATTTCGTTCACGAAACGACGGATATATCCTCCGAATGTGTAAACTGTCTCCTGCACTCCTGTTTCCTTGATTGTCACCACCACTGAATCGTCGGACAAGGGGGAATTGCCGTCAAGTCCCTTGTAGCTGGCACGTGCTCGTCCCTCTGCCAAAGGTCCGTTGTCGTTATGACCAAGTTCCAGCACTACATAGTCGCCGCTCTTCACGCCTTTCAGCACATCTGCCCAGAGATGGCGGTAGAATGTGCGTGGGGATGTTCCGCCAAGAGCATGGTTCTCTACCGTAACTTTATTCTCGTCAAAGAAGTTGTGGGCAAAATATCCCCAGCCCCACTGTCCGTTGTTACCATTGCCAAGAGTACCGTTGCGCATGGTGCTGTTGCCTACGAGGAAAAGCACAGGGTTGTCACCTTTCCTGCTGCTACCGCTCACAGGACGCACCTGATTAGCTTTGGCAAGAGAGTCAAGCGTAACATCGCGCACGCCGTTCACATCTTCATTTCCCTGAAGATTATCCTGAGCAAAGATGCTTGCAACGGGAGAAATTAAAACAAATAATATAAAAAAGTACCTTTTCATAATAGTTACTTGATTTTCGGTTTAAGTTCATCGGGTGAGTCATTGGTAAACATATCAACTGCAGGTGCAGTGTCAGTATACAGTTTCCGGATCTGCTCCACTGTAAGCTGAAGAGATGGACGGAAGTCATCACTCTGCATATATTTCAGTATGGCATAACGCATTTGACGTGCCACGAGTCTCTTGTCGAGGTCATTGGTAATGTCCATAGTCGTGAGCAGCAGACGACCTTTCAGCACCTGTGCTTCGAGCATCATTCCCAACTTACGGCTCACATGCCAAGTATCGATAGGTTGGATAGGCGACTGATAATCTGCTGGCATCTGACTGAGGTTAATGACCTGGGCACGGTTGAGGAGTTCCCACCAGTTGAGGTTTGACCAGTCATCGGTCGGAAAATCCTTGAACAGAGGATGGGATTTATCAATTGATGCACCTGTGGTGTGGGGCGGACGCATCTTAAACCAGCTTGTATTCCAGAACACCGGCAGATAATGTTGCTTTACGTCATTTCCGAATGTAATGCGACCTGCGGCTGTAAGTAACACCGTTCCACCCTTCTTAAGAACCTTCATAGCATTATCATCAAGCGAATCGGCTATATAGACTTGCATTTTAGAACTCTTCTGTGCTTTAGCCTCAGGCAATTCTGGATAAACCCAGAAGTCATAGTGGTTGCCCACCACATTTTCCACATTGAAAGCAAGTGTGCACTTGACAGGTTTGTCAATCCCATTCAATGCATATCGGATGGTGCCCAGTTCTATATTCTTACCCTGCGGAAAAGCCTTGGTTGACAAAGTATCTGCCACAAGTGTGTCACCCTGGCTTGTGGTTATCATATAGCATGTCGTTGACGGCATAAACCGTGCGTTGTATGCGTTATAAGCCTCAACGGGAATAACGAGAGTGTCGGACGGAGTATAGACAAAACGTGGGAAACGAGCCATCACAACTACGGGTGAGCAGAACTCCCGCCACTCGTCTGCATCCACATAACCTTTCTCACGCCAGAACACATTGAGAGCACCGACAAGAGCAGTGCCCTGTCCGCTGTAGTCATTGAGTCCGAGCAGTTGGAATCCGGCATAGTCACGAGTTCGCAAGTTTCGTTCAATTTCATATTTGTAGCACAATGTCTGCAGACGTCCGCTTGCCATCAGGAATTTCTCTGCCTGACCTTCCATGCCTCCGTCACTCAACATGTCACGGAATATCTCGAAATTGGCAGCCTTGTACACTCCACTATACTGAGGTATTTCCTTGAAGTCAGGGAAAGCACACCACTGTCCCTGCTCATGTGCGATAATCGGGGATGTGTTTGGAAGTGAATCCTTATAATTGCGAGGGAACTCTATCTGCGCATAGTAATCGTCTGCAGACTGCGGTGGATTCCTGTCCCAGTCCAATCCTCGTGCACCACCCTTCACATGGTACTCGCTGCCGTTGTCCCAAGCCCATCCGCCTCCGACACTGGCTCCGCAATACACTTTAGTTGGGTCATATTTCTTCATCTCTTTCACCCAGTCGTTGCAGTATGCAACCCAGTCGCCGGCAGGTTCGTTGCCTGCTGCCATCATCACAAACGAAGGATGGTTTCCGTAAGCATCGATGATGCGTTTGGATTCGTCCAGAAGATACTGGTCTATCTTCATTCCGCGACGCAACTTCACTCCGTGGTTTGGCCACGACGGACCTTCAACCTGAAGATACATACCACAGATGTCGGCTGCTGAAAAAGCGGCTTCTGGTGGGCAATAGGAATGGAAACGCACATGGTTCAAGCCATATTGCTTGCATTTGCGGAATATGCGCAGCCACTCATCCTCATCTGTTGGAGGGAAGCCTGTATTCGGGAAATTGCAATTCTCCACTGTGCCTCTCAACCATATAGGATGGTCGTTGAGATAGAACTGACGTCCTCTGACATCTATGTTGCGCATACCAAACTGAGTTTCGTACACATCATCACCTGCTCGTACCGTAAGTTGATACACCACTGGATGGAACTCATCCCAGGCAAGCATAGAATCACCGAAATTGAGAGTCATTTCCATGTGTGCGCTCAATGCTTCCTTGCGATCCATGACCATTCTGTGGTGAGAGCCGTTGAGAGGAACGGCTTCTGCCACAACGTAATAGTCGTAGCGTGGGAAGAAACGGATTCCATCGTAATGGTTTTCAAGTTCCACATACACCTTTGCCTGGCGTTTCTTCACGTCAGGCACCACACGCACACTCTTAACGTTAAGTTTCTTTGGACGTGCCTGCAACTCTATGCGTCCGGCTATTCCGTTCCAGTTGCCTTGCGTCTGGTCTGTTACGCTATGTGAGTCCTGTCCCACACACACATTCTCTATGCCGTTGTACACACGGATGGCAATCTCGTTCTTCTCACCGACACGAATCTGCTTGGTCACATCATAGACATGAGGTGTGGACAACGACATCTGATGCCCTATCTCCTCGCCGTTCACATAAACGGTGGTCTCTATATGAGGGCGTTCGAGGAAGAGCATCAGTCTCTGTCCCTTGAGCGACTGCGGAGCATAGAATGTACGTCTGTACCATGCATTGCCCACATAGTGAGTCTTTGGTGTGAGGAAAAAAGGAAATTTCAGATTGTCCGCCTTACGGTAACGCTCCATATAAGGGTTGAAATAGAAGCTCGAATCATAGAGCGACCCTGTCCACTGGGTATAGAGACTGACATCATCACCTTTCTCTTCTGTCATCATAGACCCTGGAAGCATGATATGGTCGTTATATACTGAGTCATTGCCAACAGCAAATTCCCATATACCCGACAGTTCAACAATAGTCTGTGAATGAATTGGCAGACAGAGGCTGGCTAACGTTGCTATAATGAAAGACTTTATGTTTATGAAATGTTTCATTTAGTTCATATGAATGGTGAAGTAAAGACAAATGAAAATTATTATTTATAAATTATAAGTTAATGGGCACCATCCTGATGAGGGTTTTGGACGCAAAATTTCCACAAGAATCGTTCACAAAATCGATTTTGTGATTTATTTTGCGATGATTTTGTGTCCAAAACATAAGAACTCAATCATCGACGACACCTTAAAATATGCTTATGCCAACGACCTTTTCTCCGGGTGTTGTGTCTGCCTCACGAGGGAAGTACACAGGCATATCTTTCTGCATGGGAAGAATGCGCAGTTCGAGGTCGTTGCACCCGTCGGGCAGTCGCCACAGTCCGTAGAGCAAGGGGCGTCCGTTGTAGAAATTGTCTTCTATCAGACGGCCATTGGCGTAGAGACGTGCACAGTCTCCCTGGTAGTTTATACATATAATATTTTTACCATCTGTCTTGGAGTTGGCAGGAATGGTGATTCTGTATATTGCAGCTGTCTCGAAATCTTCATCTACTGGTTCCTCTGCCACATGATTAACTCCGATGCTTATTTTGCGAGGTGCGCCAGCGGTTTTGATTTTCGTACAGCCTACTTCGTACTTCACACCAGTTGTTGCTTCGGCTTGAGGCAGGAAGAGATGCGAAGCCTCGTCTTCAGAGAGCAGATAGATGTTCTTGTACACAGCTTTCTTTGTACCCTGTGGCTTGACATTCTTCATCACCCGTCCGTTAACCTTCAGTTCGGCAGGCACACCTGCGATCTTTGCCATATAGATTTTGCCGTCACGGTTGGCAATGAGTTGTGCTGTGGCATAGTCAATGGTGATATCGCCCAATTTTATATTCACAGGTAACACAGCCATGCATCCAGCAGGAACTGTCATCGCTTTCTGAGGAAATTGTGTTCCTACAACATCAAACCTCACATTGTCCTTCGCCTTGAGATTCTCGAATCGTGCATAGTTGTTCACAAACACAAATGCCGCACTGCCCTTCTCTTCATTCAAGCTGCGATAGCTCCAGCGCAAGTATGAGTCATCTCCCTGCTTCTGAGGTTTATCTGCCGTAGGAAAATGTGCATCCATCGGAGCGAGCATTTCTCCGAAGTCGTGCATAAAGAGGTGCAGTTTGCGCAGTGTGTAGTAATGCGGATTTGTCTGTCCGAACTCTCCGATAGGTGCCTGGAAATCGTAGGTTTTCACAGGCAGGTCGTTGTAGTTGGTAGCCTTTGTGTCCTGTATCTCGTTCAGGTAGGTGAGCTTGCCTTCGGGATTGGTACCGCCGTGATACATATAATAGCCCAGGAGGTTGCTTCCGCTACCGAGTTTCACGAGTGCCATGGAATAGGCATCTTCCGGATAGAGATACACACGGCGATGATAGCTGGTCATCATTCCGCCACCCAGTTCACAGGTGAAATAGGGATAAAGCCCCTTCTCTTTCTCCCCCAAGGGGGCGATGTTGTCTGCTGCATCCATCGCTCCCATATACTCTCCCCCTTGGGGGAGTCGGAGGGGGCTACTAAACTGGAAAGCCTGCCAATAATTTCCTGAGCCTTCTTTGATGCTTCTGTCCCAGAATCCGTCAGCATAGTCGCCATAGAGAGGCAGCATCTCTCCGAATGGCACTGGTTTTGAGAGTTCAGGCCATCCTGTGCGGGTATAGAAAGGCAGGTCGAAGCCTATGTTCAAGGCAATCTTCTTCAGCGCCATGAGATAATCACCACTTCCTCTGTATTCGTTGTCGAACTGGCAAGCCAGCAGCGGACCGCCGTCTTTCCATTGCAGACCTTGAACCTGTGTGAATATCTGTCTGTACAGACGTTCTGCATAAGCCATGAACCGTGCATCTTGGCTACGGGTTTTGCATCCAGAGTCTATCACCCAGTCGGGGATGCCTCCGCAGCGCACTTCACCATGGCAGAAAGGACCTACACGCAACACAACAGGCATACCTTCTTCCTTGCATATCTCGATAAACCGGCGCAGGTTTCGCTGTCCGCTCCAGTCATACACACCTTCCTGTTCTTCAATATGATTCCAGAACACGTATGTGGCAATGACGGTCACTCCGCCTTCTTTCATCTTCCTGACTTCTGCAGCCCATTCATCTTCAGGAACACGAGAATAGTGGATTTCACCCATCACAGGCACCACCCTCTTTCCGTCGAACATCAGACTGTGTTCATCCCAAGTCACTTTCGAGCCGAACTTCTGCGCTTGAGACTGCAAAGCGAACAAAAATAATATGATTGATAGAAATAGTTTCATGGGAGTAATTTATAATTCATAATTCGAAAAAGTCTTCACTTAAGGAAGGCTTTTCTTCAGCTGTTCTGTAGCCCTTGTAATCATATCCATAGTTCCGGAGCCGTCGCTCACGTACTTCACCACCATCTCCGCATATTCAACGGCTTCACGCACAGCCTTAGAAGGATTCTTTACAGCCTTCGCCTTGTCGAGCAGAGGCAGGAGGTCATCCATATCCTCCAGTTCGGGCAGGTTGCCCGGGCGCATGGTGTTGATGGCAGCATTCAGGGCTGCAGCCTGACGGTCTATGTCGTCCTGAGTACGTTCAAAGTTGTCGAACACACGCTGCGCCTTGTCGTATTCAGCCATCATCCGAGCAAATCCATGCTTTGCCCAAGGAGCATATTCAGGCACCTTCACCGCCATGCCGTTCCAGCGGATCTGTGCATCGCGGCGAGTGTGAGCCACAGCCATTGCCTCGCGCAGCGGAGTCTCATCGAGAGTAGCAACCTCGTCGTCCTCTGCCACCATGTCGGCAGGCAGTAACGAAGTGTCCGATTGAGCACCAATCAGATTCATGCGCAGATAGTGGGTAGTGTGGCGGTCTGCCTCATAGTCAGGAATGAATGTACGTCCGGCAAATACCAATGAATACAAGTTGGCGTCAGCACCCTTGCCTTCTCTTGCACCGAGCAGGGTTACGTTGCTTAGGTCTGCCTCCACATCCACTTCAGCCTCATTCCACGACTTGATACCGTCGGTAGCCATCACCAGCGGACCGTACATCAGTGCGCCCAGCCACTGAGGAGTGAACTGAGTCTGAGTCTCGTTCTTGCCCGTTGCTGCAATCTGCATCTTGTCGGGTCCGAAATCTATATGTTTAGTGAAAGGCATGACTACTTCCACCACATCGTTCTTGCTCCATTTCCTTTCCGGTATCTCCACATATGAGCAGGGACGGCATGAAGCAGCTATAGGCTTTCCATTCAGACGAACTTCAAAACCTTCGGTTGCCCAGTAAGGCACACGCAGTTTCATGGCAAACTTGCCACTGCTCTTCTTCACCCTGATGGTGGATTTCTCTGCCGGCCACAGGCACTCCTGCTCAATCACAGCCTTCTTCGCATCCCAAGTAGCTATGGTCGGGAGGTAGAGAGCCACGTAGAGCGTATTCTCGCCGACGAAGTATGCAGCCTCCTGATACTTCACATGGTTCTCGGCGCCAGTTCCGCCGCAGCAGGTGGACTGCGGTGTCTCGTTACCCCAGGGCTTCGAAGCGTTCAGACCTACGGCATACTGGTAGAGCACCTTGTATTGATGTTTGTTCACCGAACCCACAATCTGGTTGTAGAGCAGGCGTTCATAGTAGTCCATGTATTCGGCATTGTCAGGGTCGAAGCAGTTCAGGTCCTTCGACAACTTGGCAAGATTGTATGCACAGCAGGTCTCGTTGATGGTAGGCTCAGGGAAACGGTCGCGTCCCCAGCCACCGGTATTTGTGTTCATCGAGAGCATCTGGGTATAGGGCTGGCGGAACATCTCTCCGTTGCCCACACCACCCATGGCGTAGCGGTAACGTCCCTGAATCATCATCCAGAAGTTATTAGCCACATTGTAGTAATAAGGATTGCCGCTGTCCCTGAATATGCGAAGCGCACCTACAACCATCGGTATGTGCTGGTTGGCATGGCGGGTGCGGATGGCATCCACGTTCCTTGCCAGAGGATCGAAGAATGCAGGACTGTCGAAGTATGTGGCAGCCTCCAGCAGGTGAGCTTTCTCGTCCCTGTTGCCCACCATCTCCGAGAGACGTGCGAGTGATTCAGCCATTCCGCCTACTTCACCTGCAATATACATATTCCACATCTCGTAGCGGTTGCCCATCCTGGCACGACGTTCCTCCTGACTGCCGTTTTTCTCTACGAATGTGCGGTAGTGCAGGCGGTTCCACAC
>Ga0256405_10007539_pt1 | contig 16277 bp, 22 predicted proteins | sample RumenRJG_02DNA_FD_189096 | JGI IMG/M metagenome (GOLD analysis project Ga0256405, IMG submission 189096) | Bovine rumen microbial communities from Lethbridge, Alberta, Canada - RJG_02 | ecosystem: Host-associated > Mammals > Digestive system > Stomach > Rumen | place: Canada: Alberta...
CTCTCCATTCCGCTCGGCTTCGCCTCGCTCCACTACGAGCAGGGCCAACCGATATCCCTTGCAAATGATCTTCAACTGTTCACTTTTCGATGGCAATCACTGTTCAGAATTGGGTGGCAGTGGACAACTATATTTGCAGCAGTAAATATATGGACAAACAGTGAACATATGGAAATGAAATTTTGCCAAAGCTGCGGAATGCCGCTCACAGAGGAGGTTCTCGGCACCAATGCCGACGGGAGTAAGAATGAGGATTACTGCATGTACTGTTATAAGGACGGGAAGTTCTTGCAGGAGTGCACAATGGATGAGATGATCGAACACTGCGCCCAGTTCGTGGACGAGGTGAACAAAGGGCTGCCGAAGCCCATCACGAAGGAAGAATACATCGGCCAGATGAAGATGTATTTCCCGCATCTGAAACGTTGGCGCAAGGAGTTGACACTTACGGATTCCATGCCGGAGAATCCCGCTCTGGCCGGCGTGAAGGAACTCATCGCTGATAACGGTATCACGGAGTTCTTAATAGCTGGAGCCGATGCTACGACCTGAAGAAATTGCCGGAGATGCTTACTTATTGAACAACATAATGAAAATCAGACTTGAAAGACCGGAAGAATGCCGTGCGGTTGAGATCCTCACCCGCGAGGCTTTCTGGAATGTTTATCGTCCCGGATGCACAGAGCACTTTGTGTTGCATTGCTACAGGGACAACCCGGACTTCATTCCGGAGCTTGACTTTGTAATGGAGGAGAAGGACCGATTGATTGGCCACGTTATGTTCTCCAAGGCGGAACTGGTGCTGCCTGACGGTACGCGCAAGCCCTCCTGGACGTTCGGCCCCATCGGCATCCATCCCGAATATAAGCGCAAAGGTTACGGACTCAAACTCTTGCTTTATGCGTTGGGGAAGGCCCGGGAAATGGGTGTGGGATTCCTCTGTATGGAAGGAAATATCGATTTTTACAAGCACGCCGGTTTCTCGCTTGCTAGCAGCTTTGGTATCCATTATCACGACTTTCCCAAGGATGATCCGGTTCCTTTCTTCCTGGCTCAGGAACTGATTCCCGGCTGGCTCAAGGCAAATGGAATAGAAGAGGCAACGTATTGTCCGCCAAAGGGTTATTTCGTTGCCGATGAAAACCCTGAGGCGTTTATGCGGTATGAGGCTACCTTCCCGGTCAAGGAGAAGAAGCGCCTTCCGGGGCAACTCTTTTATGACGGTGTGATGGAAACAGACCGCATCATCCTCCGGCCCTGGAGGGATAGTGACGCTCCCGCGTTATACAAGTGGGCAGCGGATCCCGATGTCGGCCCCCGGGCCGGCTGGCCGCCTCATCGGTCCATAGAAGAAAGCCTTGAGGTAATCCGGACAGTCTTTCACGATGCCACAAATTCCTGGGCTATTGAACTCAAGGAAAAAGGCGAGGTCATCGGTGCAATGGGTTATGGCTCTTCCTGTGAATGCAATCTTCCCGCCCGCGAGGGGGAGCCGCTTATCGGCTATTGGATCGCTAAACCCTATTGGAACAAAGGTATTTGCACAGAAGCGCTCGATCTGATGATCCAGCATATCCGGGCTATGACTGATATCAAGTCCCTTATTTCCGGACACTTCATCGACAACCCTGCCAGCGGACGCGTCTTGGAGAAATGCGGTTTCGTCCCAACCGGAGAAACCGTAATCGACGAAACCCAGTATCAAGGTGCGGATCGGCCCATAAGAGTGCTTCGCCTGGAACTTCAAGCTACTCTCTCTTCCGCTGATAGGCAAGCCGTTCGTCGCCGGACTGCAGATAGATGATCCCGCAGTAGGTGAATCCGTATCGGAGAATACAATGCTGCATGATGCGGTTGTCCCGATGCGTATCGATCCGGATATTCGGATCCTGAGAGAAGCACCAGTCCATGATGGCGCGGAACACGCCGTGCACATGGGGATAACTGGCTACCCGGTGTACCAGCGAGGTGATGGCTATGAGACTAATAGCCGGGCAGGCGGAGCGACAGTAAGTTTGAGTTTGTCACGGGAAATGAGTACTTTTGCATATTAAGACACCCAATATGGACAGACGCGGATTCTTAAAGAAATCGGCTATCGGGATGACTACAGCGGCGGTATCAAGCTTGCTGGATCATCCTGCATTGTCATCTATTCGGAAATCTATCAACCAAGAAACCCGGAACGATATGAAGAAAATTATGATCATAGACGGTGGCCCCAGGCGCAATATGAACACAGCCCAGATGCTCCAGAAGGTAGCCGAAGGCGCAAAATCAGTCAATCCCGACATTGAGGTCAAGAAAGTCCGACTCTATGACCTGGACTATAAGGGCTGCATGTCCTGTATGGTCTGCAAACTTAAAGACAAGGCATCAAACGTCTGCAAATTCAAGGATGCATTGACTCCCATTTTGGAAGAGATTGCCGGGGCCGACGGACTGGTACTTGGGTCGCCCGTCTACTTTGGCGATATAACCGCCCAGATGCGTGCTTTCCTGGAGCGTCTGGCTTTCCCCTGGCTTTCGTACAACGACTACAGCATGACAGCGCCGAAGAAGATGCCGGTAATCCTTGTCGAGACCATGAACGGGAAGCCGATGATGAATAACAGCAATGGCTACGGTTCCATGGAAAACTGCATTTCCAATGCGCTTGGGAAACCCAAGCACGTCAAGGCATTTAATACCTATCAGGTGAAGAACTACGAACGCTTTGAACTCGCTGCATTCTCTGAGCCCGCTAAGCGCAAATGGCGTGAAGAGCATTGGGAGGAGGACTTACAGAAAGCATTCGATGCCGGTCGGGAAATCGGCCAGGTGTGAGTAATGGATCCGTGAGCAACGCTTGCAGTATCCCTTGTGGGATGTCTCCTTATCGGCCTCCTATGGGGCATATTCCCACATTTGTATGACTGGTTGAAGAAATTCCGGAGCATGCGTTCCAATTCGGCCCACTCTTCATCCTGGATATAGCGGGGACAGGCACGGAGCTCCTGCTGCAGTTGATTCTGCTCCATAAGTGCATGCATCGGCGTCCCGGACTCCCTGGATGGAGCCGAATGCAGAAAAGATGGCGTTGGCGCCGCAGTCAAGGCCCGTGCAGAGGCCGCGGAAAGAATCCTTTCTTTTGTGACAGTAACTGGTTTTGCCATAATCGATGTTCCGTTTCAGGTTAGTACAAAAGGAAGCAAAGGAGCGTGAATGTCCAATCGGATTGCGGGAATAATGCGCAATTGTCCATATCATTGTCCATATCAGTTTTTTATTTCGGAACGAAGGATACGCTAACTTTGAAGTCGAAATAATATGGACAAAAGTTTTTATGAAGAAGGAGAAACACAAAGGACACTGATGAAGACAATTGTATTGAACACATTAGAGGGTGGTGCTGTTTCTGAACAGATTGGCACCCTGATAAAAGGCGATGAAGTTGAGGTTCTCAACACCTCCGACAAGAGAATTGCGCACTGCATGGGTTGCAATATGTGCTGGTTGAAGACGCCTGGCGTGTGCGCCATCAAAGATGACTATGAGGGCATCATCAAGAAGTTGGTTGGCGCGGAAAATCTGTGGCTGGTCTCTGATACGCGCTTTGGATTCGTAGACTGGCACGGCAAGCTGGTGATGGACCGCATTGTGCCGATGCTGAATATGTACATCGAGTTCCGCGATGGCTCGGAGCGTCACGAACTGCGTTACCATCCGCTGAACTTCGGTCTGCTGTATAAAGGTGAGGCCGACCAGGAGTTTCTTGAAGAATGGAGTCGGCGAGTGGCGTCAAACCTTGCCGGGAAGCCGTTGGGTGTGATTAAAATGGGGGAGGGTGAGCCATGCATGTAATCATCATCAATGGAAGTCCGCGTGTACAGAAGCTTAGCAACACGGCCAAGATCATCCAGTCGTTCGGCAAAGGGCTCCAGGCTGCTGGAGCCAGCTATGAGCTATATTCCCTGTCGGATCGCAGAGAATGGGATGCTGCACGTGACGCATTCATCAGCTACGAGCAAATTATCTTTGCCCTGCCGCTCTATGTGGAGTGTGTGCCAAGTATCATGCTTGAATTTCTTGAGTCGTTGCCAACCGAGCGTCAGCATCCAGCACAGATGTCGTTTATCCTGCATGGCGGCTTCGACGAAGGGCATCAGTTGCGCCTTTGCGAGCGATTCCTACAGTCGCTTCCTGAGCAATTCGGTTGCACATACGGCGGTTGCCTTACCCAGGGAGGCAGTTTCCTGATTCGTATGCGCGACGACGAGAAGATGAAAAAGGCAATGGATAAGAAACTGGATGGATATACCGAAATGGGTCAGTCGTTTGCTGCTCACGGAAGTTTCATGACCCCTGAGTCCCGCAAATTCACCGGCCCCGAGAAGAATCCATGGATTGTCCATCTTCTGTTCAAGCTATTCATCAAGCGCCTTGTACGCAATAATTTCGACTATTTCGCCAAACAATGGGGCTGCACCCGTCCGCTGGACGACAAACCGTATTTATAATAGGAACAATGAGCAACAAAGCACTTGTCGTTATCGACATCCAGAACGACATCACCAAGCACTATCGGGACATCATCGGCAACATCAATGCAGCTATCGAATGTGTTAAGGATTATGTTCTCCAGGTACATAAGCAAATATATGCCAAATATAATGGTGATTTTGATAGGATCTATACGGAAGGGTACAACAGCAAGTCGTATCAGGGCAGGGTGATTGAGCCGGGGAAGGTTTATGAACTGAGTTATCAGGAATGCTCCTGCCCCAAGGTGAAGTGCGGGCTCAGGAGCAATCCGGAGCAATGTGAGTGTTCCCGGCAAAGCATATTATTCATTCTTTCGCAGCTTGAGCCTGACAGTCGGTTCGATGTCCGGATTGAGAATACGATACTCCGAGGGGGCGAACGTTGCACTTTCAGGATAGTAAGACATCCGGTATGAAGCGATTGCCGAATGTCATATCGGAGCTCAGGATAGCAGGCTCCATCGGCCTGCTGTTTTGCGATGTGAGGGGCTGGCCATTCTGGTCATTATATGTACTCTGCGGGCTCAGTGATATATTAGATGGCTGGCTGGCAAGAAGGCTCCATGCAGAGACCGAAGCCGGAGCCATTCTGGATAGTGTGGCCGACATCGTATTCGTAGCCTGCTGCGCCACCCGCTTGTTGCCGGTGCTGGAGATTCCAGCGTGGCTCTGGGTCTGGGCCGGAATAATTGTCACCATCAAGATTATAAACCAGATATCAGCCTTGGCCGTCTGTAAACGATTCTGCTTCCCTCACACAGTGGCCAACAAACAAACCGGATTACTGCTGTTCCTGACGGTGCCGGGAATACTTTGGTCCGTAATTCCAGTTTCCATCGCGGCGGCTATCGCCACCTTTTCCGCCGTGCAGGAGGGGCATTTTATCAGAACGAAGCAGGTTTTTTAACTTTTCTCTTGACTCGTACCCTACGGCACGTATTATCTTTGCCGGCGAATAACAAAAGTGCACGAATTGTTATGGGTAAAAACAAATTGAAAATCGGGGAGTTTTCCCGCCTGGGCAGAGTGACCGTGAGGGCGCTCAGGCATTACGAGGAGATTGACCTGCTCACGCCGGAGATTGTGGACCGGGACACCGGGTACCGCTATTATTCCGTAGGTCAGTTACAGAAGATCTTCAGCATCACCAAACTCAAAAGTATGGGGTACTCGCTGGAAGAGATCCGGGACCTGTGGGACGATGACCAGCATTTCCCTACGGTGGAATCGCTGGAGGAGAAGATCCGGGAATGTGAGGATGAGCTGGCCGTGCTCAAGGAGCGGAAACGGATGCTCAAGGCGGTGGTGGCTTCCCAAAAGAAATTGCACAAAATGGAAAAAGTTTACTTTGAATCGCTTCCGGCCATCACCGTGGCCAGCCATCGTACCATCATCCCTTCCTTCGAAGACCTCGGCCGCCTTTGCTGCGAGGTGATCGGTCCTGAAATGGCCCGTCTGGGCTGCGAATGCCCGGAACCCGGCTACTGCTACACCATCGAGCACGGCGGCTACAAGCCGAAGGACATCGACATCGAGTACTGCGAGAAGGTGAAGAAGAAAGGCACGGACTCTGCAGTCATCAAGTTCAAGGACATCCCGGCCGTGCCGCTGGCTGCCTGCCTGAAGGTCTTCGGCTCGTATGATAAACTGTACGACAATTACGTCGAACTCTTTGCCTATCTGGAGAAAGAGGGCTACAAGATTGCCGATGCACCGCGCGCCGTTTACATCGACGGCATCTGGAATCAAGAGGACCCGGCCAAATGGCTCACCATCATCCAAGTGCCAGTGGAAAAGGCATAATGAAAAGATACGCCCTTGCGGAAATAACTGCGAGGGCGTATCTTTGTAAGTATAAAATAAACTCAGAAAGATGCCCTTCGATTTTAAGAAAGAATACAAGGAGTTTTATCTTCCGCCTGCAAAACCGGTTATCGTGATTGCCCCAAAGGCGAATTACATTGCTGTGCGCGGCAAGGGCGATCCCAACGATGAGGGTGGTGCTTATCAGCAGGCCATCGGCATCCTGTATGCCGTTGCCTATACCCTGAAGATGAGTTACAAGACGGACTATCGGATCGAAGGCTTTTACGACTATGTAGTGCCGCCACTCGAAGGGTTCTGGTGGCAGGAAGGCATTGACGGTGTCGATTACAGCGATAAATCGGCTTTCTGCTGGATTTCCGTCATCCGTCTGCCGGACTTTATCACCGAAGCCGATTTTGACTGGGCTGTGCAAATCGCTTCAAAGAAGAAAAAGATAGATTGTTCCTGTGCGGAGTTCCTGACCATCGACGAGGGGCTCTGCGTGCAGATTATGCATATCGGCCCATATGATAACGAGCCGGCCTCTGTTGCACTCATGGATAAGTTTCTGGCGGAGAATGGCTATGAAAATGATATGACAGCCAGTCGTCTACACCATGAAATCTATCTGTCGGATGCCAGGAAGGTGGCCCCAGAGAATTGGAAGACGGTTATCCGGCACCCGATTAAAAAGATGTAACTCATATGGCTTGCAGTCCTGACTTTGTACAATACATCATCGACCAATGTTCTGGCGCTGGTGAGATTGCCGTGAAGAAGATGATGGGAGACTATTGCATCTATTGTGACGGTGTCCTCTTCGGACTCATTTGCGATGACAAATTCTATTTGAAGGTGACAAACCCGGGGCGTGCCATCCTGAATGAAGTTATCTTACGGCCACCATACGACGGGGCGAAGGACTATTTCTTCATCAGTGATGTTGATGACAGGGATTACCTGACAGCACTTGTCGAAGCCACGATTCCGGCTCTTCCGAAGCCGAAAGCGAAAAAGAATCCGTTCAAGTAAATACGATTATCCCTTACTGTCCCCGGATTTTTTGAGGGTCCAAACTTTTTTTGCGAAAAAGACCACCCGTTGCCCTGAGGGGTGGATGCCTGGATGACGAGCTTCAGGTTGGTCACATCGGCGTATCTCCTGTAGTTGAATTCTCTGCAAAGATAGGGGCTTTCGGGGATATTTTGCATATAAATTCCGTTAAATGGTGGTATGTTACCACCTTTTTGCTATATTTGCAAAAAATCGAGTATGAATTGGGAAGAGACATACGAGGCCTGGCGAGCTTTGCAACCTCTGTCGGAAAGGGACAGAGACCGTTTGAGCCGTAAGTTTACCGTTGAGTTCAACTACAACAGCAACCATATCGAAGGGAACACACTGACCTATGGCCAGACGGAGCTTCTGCTGCTATTTGGCAAGGTGGTGGGCGAGGCCGAGATGAAGGACTTCGAAGAGATGAAGGCCAGCAATGTGGGGCTTCTGATGATGAAGGAGCAATCCACGCTGAAGAATACACCCCTCACGCAGACCTTTATCCGTCAGCTGCACCAGACGCTGCTCCGGGAGGACTATACCGTTTACCAGACTCTTCCTGATGGAACGGTGACGAGTTATGTCATTCACGCCGGCTGCTACAAGACACGTCCTAACAGTGTGATCACTCGCTATGGTGACCGTTTCGAATACGCAGCACCGGAGGAGACCACTGCGCTGATGACGGACCTCGTGGATTGGTACAACGAGGCTGAGGCCTCCGGAGAGTATAACCCACTGGAGCTGGCAGCGCTTTTCCACTACCGGTATATCCGGATCCATCCTTTCGAGGACGGTAACGGACGTATCGCGCGGCTGTTGGTCAATTTCATCCTGGCACGCCACGATTATCCCATGGTGGTTGTGCGCAGCCGGAAGAAGAAGGATTATCTGGAAGCACTGCACCAGGCTGACCTGGTGGTGGGACCGGTACCCGGCGATGGCTCACACGCCAGCCTGCGGGAAGCCCGCAAGTTCGTGAACTGGTTCAAGAAGATGGTGATGGAAGAGGTCCAGAACGATATTGATTTCATCCAGACCCGGGATCCGAACGTCTGGTGGTACGATGGCCAGCGCATCGCGTTCCGCAGCCAGAACTCCGGCCGCATCCTGAATGTGCTGATGACAGAACCCGGAATAACCATCACGGCCCTGGCCAAAACCATCGGAATCAACACCTCCGCTATTCAGAAGCACCTGAAGTCAATGACCGACAAGGGTTTCATCGCCAGGCGCGAGAAGGACGGTCAGTGGGATGTGTTCATCATCCCGTCGGCATAAGGGCATACCACTTTTAAAGGTGGTAACTTACCACCTTTTTGCAGAATAATCAAACCCCAAACTTTTTTCGTGAAAAAGTCCTTCGGGGAAAAAAATAGTAAAGGTGCGTCCACGCATGGCAGCAGGACCGCACCGGGTGTTAACAATAGAAGTCTGGCATCAGACCTCCGGGAGCAAAGGAACGAATAATCTTCGAGATGTTCTGCTGGTACCAGCCGGGATAGATATGCAAGCATGTCACCGAAAATGTGTAACTTTGCTTCGATAAATCTGAATTTCTCGGCCTGATTCAGTTTATAGGGTTTCGAGCCCGATGAAGTGCCGGATACCCGGTGTTTGGCTGTCGCGGTGTTCTTTGTTGATGCGGATGAGGGTTACGTCAGGATAGGATGCTGCCATCCGTTCAAAGGGAAAACGGATGATGGTAGGCGTGTTGAAACCGACGCCGTATTCAAGCAATACCAGTTTTCTTTTCCCTAAGGTTTTCTCCAGAAACGCATAGTATCGTTCAGCCTGCTGATGCCAGCGGTTGTCTTCCACGAAGTACTGGTCCTTGCGGACATTGATTTCCATCGGCCCGCCGCATACAGGGCATCGGGGTACCAGCGCTGAAGGAATGCGGCAGTCTTTCTGCTCTGCGACCATCTGTTTCACAAGCGATTCGTTGCTGTACCTTTTGGGATGACAGGCCGTTGCACACTGCATAAGGCCATAATCGCCCTGCACCTCAAAGACCTTGTCCGGGTCAAATCCGGCTTTGGCGAACTGGCCGTCCACGTTGGTGGTAATCACAAAGTATTCCTTGCCTTGTACCAGTTCCAGCAGATGCCTGTAGAGCGGCTTTCCTTCCGGGGCGAAGCGGGCATAGTCAATGTGCCGGGACCAGTAGGCCCATTTCTCCTCCTCGCTCCGGAATGGATAGAACGAGGATGTGTATAGATCCGTGAAGCCGTAACGCGCAATCATATCGGCAAAAGCCTTCTCAAAGTCAGGCCCGCCATAGTGGATGCCGGCCGCTGTTGACAACCCGGCTCCTGCACCGATGTGGACAGCCTCATCGGCTGGGCGGTGGAGCACTTTCAAGATGTTACACACGGAAAAGTATTGGTATAGATAACTGAGCCATGAAAGAAGCACTGGATTTTCTCAAAGAGAACAATGAAGTGGCGTTTGCTACAATCGGAAACGGACGGCCACAAATGCGGGTCTTCCAGATCATGAAGCAGTCTGAAACTACACTTTGGTTTGCGACAGGGCCGCACAAACGGGTATATGCAGAATTGCAGGAGAACCCTGCCGTGGAGATTCTTTCCCGGAGTGGAAACATCTCCGTCCGGGTGAGCGGAGATGCCGTATTCGATATCCCGGACGATATCTGCAAGGAGATTTACGAAACCAATCCGGTCCTGCCCGGAAGGGCAAGTGCCGCTTCTATTTCTATGCTGATTTTTCTTGCACAGCTGCGTGAAAATGTGTATTTTTGCGATGATGAAGTGTTTCGTTCTGATATTGTCTCTGCTGTTGTCCCTATTTTCCGGGGGCAAGCCGGACAACGTGAGCGGGGTCTCATCTGCCGAAAGCCGGTATTCTGTTTCCGAGCGTTCGTCATCCGAGAATGCTGTTGACCATACCTTTAACCGGGACATCTGCATCACTGCCGCCCAGGGGTATTCTTTTACAGGAAACAACAGCACCAACTCCGTTTCTGTCCGGACTACGAATACCGGACGCCGGCATTCGCCTCAGAGTAAATCGACTTTCCGAGTTGTCAAATCCGGAAAGGTCATCGACAATAATAATCTTCATCCGTTCCTGACACCTTCTTTCATCCCATTGTCGGGGACTCGTACTTTTGAAAGGTATTTGTATTCGATCTGCAGGCTGCGCATTTAGCAGCAGGGAGTCTCTTCCTATCGTATATTTCATCAATTATCTTAGAACATCATTAATGACAATTATATTGCTGCTGGTTGGTCTGGGACTGATTGTTCTGGGCGCAGACTGGCTTGTGGACGGTGCTTCCGGGATTGCCCGGAAGGCCGGTGTAAGTGAATTTGTGATAGGCCTTACGATCGTTGGCTTCGGGACATCCTGTCCTGAGCTGGTCGTGAGTTTGACCGGGGCTTTCCAGGGCAATGCTGATATAGCCGTCGGCAATGTGATGGGCTCCAACATGTTCAACACCTTGTTTATTCTTGGGCTTACGTCGCTCATTGTACCGGTGGCGATGACTGATGCCAACCGAAGACGGGACATTCCGCTGACACTTTTTGTGACGGTTCTTCTGCTGGTATTCGGTATGAGCCGGTCCTTGTTCGGTATAGGCGTGGCAGACTCTCTGGCACGATGGGAAGGAATCATATTCCTTGCCGTTTTTGCTGCATACATATTCTGGTCCTTCCGTTCTTCTGATCCTGACGCCTTCGCCGAAGGAGGGAAGACGGACAAAAGTCTTCCTGTGGCGATTATTCTGACGATTGTCGGGCTTGCCGGTCTTGTGGGCGGAGGAGAGTTGTTCGTCCGTTCTGCAACGAATCTCGCCAGACAGATAGGGGTAAGCGATAAGTTCATTGCCGTGACTGTCCTGGCAGGAGGAACGTCGCTTCCTGAACTGGCGACCAGCCTGGTGGCTGCGCTCAAGGGACGGGACCAGCTGGCACTGGGAAATATCCTGGGGTCGAACGTGTTCAATATCCTTTTGATTCTTGGGGCGTCGGCCTTGGTTACACCGCTTTCATTCGCGTCAGTAACTTTGGTGGATGCTTCTGTACTTCTTCTTAGCGCCCTCCTGTTGCTTTTGTGGGCCTATACCGGCCGAAGGCTTAGGATTGACCGCTGGGAGGGATGTGTTATGCTGGCGCTTTTCGCCGCATACTATGTTTATCTTTTCTATAAACTTTGACAATTATATGGAAATCAAATTCAAAAAGGTCCATACAATGAAGGACCTGATAATATCTACAATCATGGTGGCCGCAGGTGCCGGCCTGTATTTCGTAAATGTCGGACTGGGCATTCTCGTCGGGGTCTGCGGACTCCTGATGCTGATCTTCTATAAAGCAGCGTACAAACGTGAGGGAGATGATACTGTTCTTCGCAAATCGGCGCTGGACATTTCTCACTCGTGCCGTGATTCTTTGAAGGAATTTCTGGGCGGAAAAGAGGTGGAGCCGGAGGTGAACACTTCTGAAAATGGCGGTGTTATCCGCCTCGAGGTGTATCACAACGCAGCTGCTTCCGTAGCTTACGCCCAACTGTTCGATTTCTCCAACTACACCTATGTTCCGGCGACAGAAATCGTGGAACTGCGCGGTAAAAGGGCAGAGTCTCTTATCAGAAAGATTGCGTGATGGAGAAGCAGGTCAGAAAAACATTCCTGCCGCAGGATATTGCCGTCCTTACGGCAATCTTTGCGGCAGGAGCCGCCTGCTTCCTTCTGGGTGAAGGATGGGGCAGTCTGGGCATCGTCATTATTATGTGCGGAGCCATGATGCTGCCATTTTATCATCATGGTTATCGGCTGGAATCATTTGCTTCGGATAAACAATGACAACACTTTTCCTCATCCTCATCGGCATTGTAATACTGCTGTGCATCTGGCTTAATAATGTGTCGACCAGAATCGGCATACCGACCCTCCTTGCCTTCATTGTGCTGGGTATGGTTTTCGGCAACAACGGATTGATTCCTTTGCACTTTGAAGACTACGACTTTGCGAAGGAGATATGTACGGTTGCCTTGATTTTCATTATGTTCTATGGAGGGTTCGGTACTCGATGGGATGCGGCAAAACCTATCGTCCGGGAGGCAACGCTGCTTGCCTCCCTGGGCGTTATGGTGACGGCCGGACTTACAGGGTTGTTCTGCCATTTTGCTTTGGGATGGGGCTTGGTGGAGAGTTTCCTGCTGGGGTCGGTGGTGAGTTCGACGGATGCAGCTTCCGTGTTTTCAATTCTGAGATCCAAAAAGCTGGGGCTGAAGAACAATTCTGCTCCGCTACTGGAAATGGAGAGCGGCAGCAATGATCCATGTTCGTATATGCTCACAGTTCTTATGCTGAGCATTATGAATGGAAATGCTACAGGATGGGGAATAGGATGGATGATGTTTGCCCAGATTGCTTTCGGCTTAGGGTGCGGCTTTGGCATCGCCGCTTTGGCGTCCCTTGCTTTGGAGCGGATTCGAATCATAGGTGATGGTTATTACTCGCTATTTATCCTGGCTGTGGCCGTTCTGGCATACGCGTTTGCTGATCTTGTCGGCGGGAATGGCTATTTGAGTACGTACATTGTGGGGATTGTGCTGGGTAACAGCGAGTTCCCCGGGAAGAAGGCTCTGGTCAATTTCTTCGACGGGATTACCGGTCTGATGCAGGTACTTATCTTCTTTCTGCTGGGTCTGCTTGCACGACCGTCACTGTTCCCGATGGCAATTCTGCCTGCACTTGCTATCTTTGCTTTTATGTTGTTTGTGGCCCGTCCTTTGGCCGTAAGCGGGATTTTGACTCCTTTCAGAAAGTATTCTTTCCGGCAGCAGACGTTGATTTCCTTTGTGGGACTACGCGGGGCTGCATCCATTGTTTTTGCCATAATGGCCATCAGCGGGAACGAATTGTTGGAGAACGATCTGTTTAGTATAGTTTTTTGTATCGTCCTTGTCTCTATCCTGCTTCAAGGGTCTCTGATACCGTGTGCGTCCAGGAGGCTCGGAATGATTGATGCCGAGAGCAATGTGATGCGGACGTTCAACGATTATTCTGAAAGGACGGAAATGCAGTTCGGCAGCATCGATATTGTGCCCGGGAGCAAGTGGGCCGGGAAAAGGGTGATGGATCTGGGGTTGCCAAGGAATATGCTGATAGCGCTGGTCCTCCGAGGACCGGAACGGATCATTGCTCGGGGAGACACGATTCTTCAACCGGGGGACCAGTGCATTTTGGTTACGAAAACATTTGATGACACAGAGACTTTCCTGATTAAAAAAACGGTCAAGAAGGGGGGCAAGCGCGATGGGCATGCCATCAGCGAATTTGACGCAGCCGGGCTGGTACTGCTTGTCCGACGGGGCGATGAGGAAATCATCCCGCACGGAGATACGGAACTGCGGGCAGGGGACAGGATTGTGATTCTAAAGAGCCGGTAGCTTTATTCCTTATCGTTAAAGCTCCCTATATATGAAATAGTCAAATGCCGCTTCGCCTGCCTCGCAGAACATGCCTGTGGTAACGCCGGTAAAGCCTCCGACAACCTCTGAACTCAGCAATGCGACATCGAGCGACGAGAGTTTCCACCACTCTTCTCCGGATTGCAGTTCAAAATCATACCTGTCCTCGTAGGCGGAAATCCTGAATCCAGCGCTTGTATCCTGGATGGGGATGGTTGCTGCGACATGCTCTATCCCACGTATCTGATACTTCACCTGTACTTCATGCTTCCCATCCGTGCTGCACAGATAGATGCCGGCGTGTCCGCGGAATATTTGATACAGGCACAAGCCGGCCTTGCCGTCACCGTCAAGTTCCACATGGGTCTCCATCATCGCACGGGCACGCTCCTGACGCCGTAAAATCGCGGTACGGCTGGCATTCCACGAAGAGAGTCCGGCCCCGGAACCATGCATGAAAAGCCTGCCGTCCTTAAAGGTATAATGGGCAGCAATGGGCTGCTGCAGATGCATCCATTCGTGCCCGAGGGCGGTGGCGGGAGTGCTTTCAGGCAGAAAGAACCGGTACGATTTCGTAACCGCCGGGCCCGGATTCGCTTCAACTGGTCTGCCTCCGTTGATCACCGGCCAGCCTTTCTCCCATGTCACCGGCGCGATGAAGGTCTCCCTTCCAAGATGGTGGAAATCACCGCCGTACAGACGATAGCCCAGAAATACAAGACCCCAGCTTCCATCCGCCTTCTGAAAAAGATCTCCATGCCCAGTGCCTTGAATCTGATTGTTCTGGGCCGCCTGCGAGCAGTGGGTAAAAACGGGATTCGCGGGGGAGGCCTTGTATGGCCCGTAGATCTTCCTGCTTCGGGCAATCGTCAGTTTGTGCGCGAGTTCTGTCCCTCCTTCCGAGATGAGCAGATAGTACCATCCGTCTTTCTTGTAGATGTGCGGGCCTTCAGGATGTCTGCCTCCGGTGCCGCGCCACAGCGGTTTGGACGGACGAAGGGTCGCACCTGTGACCGGGTCAATCTCGCAAAGCGTGATCACACCCTGCGGATTGGAGACCATATAGCATCTGCCATCCTCAAAAAAAAGTGACGGGTCGATACCCTGCTGCTCCAGCCATATCGGCTCAGACCAGGGCCCCGCCGGATTGGTGGCTGTAACCATAAAGTTGCCGCCGTTTCCCACATTGGTGGTGATCATATAGAAGATGCCGTCGTTATACCGTATCGTGGGAGCATAAATGCCCCTCAAGGATGTCGCGTTTTTCAGAGGCAGTTGTGACGGTCTGTCCAGGACATTTCCTATCTGCTCCCAATGCACCAGGTCGCGGCTATGGCTGATTGGCACTCCGGGGAAGTACTGAAACGACGAATTGACCATATAATAATCGTTGCCGACTGCGACTATCGAAGGGTCGGGATGGAACCCGGGGAGAATCGGGTTGAGTAGCAGGGACAAAATAATCGACAGGATCATTTTCCGGAAATGATAACAAATAACGTATATAACTGCAGTGGTTGTGCAAATTAATTCGAAATTGCCTACCTATAATTGATTATCAATTAGTTAGGCGACATGTTCTATTTCCCGATGCAGAAGGTGATAAGTATTGATAATCAGTTTGTTAATCGGTTCGTGGTTCAAATGTGGTTCAGAAAAAACGGTTTATTTGTCACTAAACCGGACTACTTTAAGGTCATTTTGGAAGTGAGAAAATTCTATGAAATCTTTCACAAAACTTCGAGAGAGGGGATATCGCCTGCGTCCGCCACAGCGGCTCATTCTCCCAGTTAGTATTGAACCCCATCGCGTTCAGGTCTATCTCAGGGAAAGATGCGAAGAGTGCCTGTAACTTGTCTTTGAAGTCGTTGTTCGGAGAGATGATGTCAAGGAAGTATTTGATGATGCAGATATTGTAGTATGCCCTGCGTTTGTCTGTAGCCGGATCTATCCAAGGGCGGGTCATTCCGGACATATTGTTCGGAATGATGGAATTGACCTTATTCCAGACGCGGGCGTGGTGACAGCAGGAATTTCGCGTGAGAGTAACGACGTTCATCCACGATTCAAGCACGGGTGCGTGAAGGAAGAACTTCTTAGCCACAGCTTTCTTGTGCGCCGGGGAGAGATTCCTGAATATCCATGTTATGTTTCCGAAGGGGAGGATTTCCGACAGTATCCATGCTGGCGGATAAGGATTTGAATACGTGTTCTTGAAGTGTACGATAAAGTCCTCGGTCGAGTGGGCATATTCTCGTTGAATAAGGGCTAAGGTGCCCGCATTGACGTAGGAAGGATTGGTCATCCAGAAGATGTCTCCGGTCCTGTCCGTGATGGTGTTCACGACGGCGGCACGAAAGGCAACTTCAATCTTCTCAATCTCGTTGAAGAGCAGGACCCTCAATTTCTTGTCAAAACGATAGAGCCTGAGCACACGGTCAAACGTGA
>Ga0256405_10007541_pt1 | contig 16271 bp, 16 predicted proteins | sample RumenRJG_02DNA_FD_189096 | JGI IMG/M metagenome (GOLD analysis project Ga0256405, IMG submission 189096) | Bovine rumen microbial communities from Lethbridge, Alberta, Canada - RJG_02 | ecosystem: Host-associated > Mammals > Digestive system > Stomach > Rumen | place: Canada: Alberta...
CCACTTCAATTTCGCGTAAAAACTGCTAAAACAACAGCTTCTGCTTTCGTAATTGGATGTTCATCAATATCGTAATCGACAGGATATTGGTCGTCAGTGAGCTGACACCATAACTCATCAGTGGCAGCGGTATACCTGTAACCGGCATAATACCAAGCGTCATACCAACATTGACCAGCACATGGAAAGCCAACATCGAAGTAATACCTACTGCCAGCAGCCGGCCGAATGTATCACTGGCATCCCGGGCAATGCACATTCCGCGCCAAAGTACCACCAGATAAAGAAGCAGCAGGAAAGTGACACCGATAAAGCCCAGTTCCTCGCCCACCACGGCGAAGATAAAGTCCGTATGATTCTCCGGCAAAAAATTCAACTGGCTTTGCGTACCTTCAAACAGCCCCTTGCCAAACAACAGCCCCGAACCAATAGCAATTTTCGACTGGATGATATGATACCCAGATCCCAGCGGATCCACATTCGGGTCCATAAAGACCATGATGCGCATCTTCTGGTAATCCTTGAGCACATGCCATAAAATTGGCATCATCGCAATTCCCGTGGCAAAAATGCCCCCAAGTATCTTCAAGTTGATGCCACAGGCAAAAATCATGCCGAAAAAGATGGCCATAAATACCAGCGATGTTCCCAAATCCGGCTGCTTCATGACCAGTAGAAATGGCAGGCCCACATAAGCAGCCACCGGTAACAAATCATGAAGCGTATTCAACTTGCCCACGCGGTCTTCGAGCATAGTTGCCAGCGACACAATCATGATAATTTTTGAAAACTCCGATGGCTGAATACTGATTGGCCCAATAGAAATCCAACGCTGCGCCCCCAATGCCGATTGTCCAACAAACATGACGGCCAACAGCATGATGAGATTAAACACATAGAGCTTATTTCCATACCCCTGCAGCAATTTATAATCAAAATTCAACAGAAAGGCGGCAAATCCAACATTCACCAGAGCAAAGATTCCCTGCCGGGCAACAAACCAATAACGGTCATCGCTTGGCGTATTGATATGGGTAGCACTACCGATGATGACCAAGCTCATGAGAACAATTCCCACCGTTGCCGCCAGCAACGACAAATCCATACGCCGTAATATACTTTTTGTCATTTCTTTTTGTTCATCTCTCAGTGATTTCCCTTGTCATGCTTCATGCGTGCGACGGGAATATTGGCAACCAAAGCAACCGAATCATCATCGTTAGCCAACGAAATTTCCATATCCGTCTGGTTGATTTCCATGTAATTGGAAATCACTTTGATGATATCGTTCTTGAGATTATCCATGACTTCAGGAGAAATGTTGGCACGGTCATGGATGAGCACGACCTTCAGGCGGTCGCGGGCAATCTTGCCAGACTGCTCTTTCTTGCCGAAAATCTTCATCAATGCGTCTAACATAAAACTCCTCCTTACTTACGGAAAACATGCTTCAAACGAGTCCAGAAGCCCTCTTTTTCAAACGTCATGAATGGAATATCTTCGCCGCACATACGCCCAACGATATTGCGATAAGCCGTACCAGCCTGAGAGTCATCCATCGTAATGCAAGGCTCACCCTTATTGGTGCTGGTAACGACTTTGATGTCATCCGGGACCTGTCCAATGCATTCCAAGGAAAGAATGTCGTCGATATCGTCCATATCAAGCATGTCCCCATTTTCCACCATCTGCGGACGAATGCGGTTTACAATCAGCTTGATGTTTTCCTTATCCGCGCGTCCAAGCTCACCGATAATCTTATCGGCATCGCGAACGGCCGAAATCTCTGGCATCGTCACGACTAAGGCCGTATCCGCAGCTGCGATTGCCGTCTTGAAGCCCTGCTCAATACCTGCTGGGCAGTCAATCAGGATGTAGTCAAATTCTTTGCGGAGTTCGTTGCACAAGGCGATGAGCTGCTCCGGGTTAACCGCCATCTTGTCCTTTACCTGTGAAGTCGGCAGCAGGAAAAGCGAATCGTATTTCTTATGGCGAACCAACGCCTTCTTGTAAGGAACGCGACCTTCAGTAACGTCAATCAAATCATACATGATACGATTCTCAAGGCCCAGCAAAAGGTCCAGATTCCGAAGCCCTGTATCCGTATCCACCAATACGACTTTCTTGCCACGCATAGCAAGGCCAACACCAAGATTTGCCGTCGTTGTGGTCTTACCAACGCCGCCTTTACCGGAGGTAATTACATAGATTTCACTCATGTTTTCAGTTCCTACCTTTCTATTGGTTCAATCACAATACGACCTTCTTTTATGGAAGCTCGTTCTGCCCGTTCAGTTTTTTCCATCTCATCCGGTGACCGGGCAATGAGATTGGAGATGCGAATCTGCGTCGGCATCAGATGATCCGCAATGATAAAAGCTGTACTGTCTCCAAATGCCCCCGCATGCACCATGCCGCGGCAAGTACCGCGGATATCAATGCTGCCTCCCGCAATAATCTGCGCACCGGGATTTACATTGCCACAAACCATGACCGAGCTTTCCGTCCGGATTTCCTGTCCTCCCCGCAGGGTGCGGTTGACGACGACCATTTCCTGAACTTTCTCTTTCTCAGCCTTTGCCTTTTTTACCGCTTCCTGATGCTGCTTGCTTTCCTCCCGCACCTTTTCCGACGGAGTCTGCTGCTCCGCCGCTTTCATGGTCCGGCAAATCAAGCCATGCTCGTGGAATAACTTCTGTAAGTTTCCACGCTCCTCTTCGGTAAACGCATCATTGGGAAGAAGTACCAACGTTCCACGCAGGAAAAAACCTGTCCCAGAGACAAGTTTGTCTTCAATATCCTGGCGAACATCATCAAAGGTAGCACCATCTGCGAAACTAAGCTGCAGACCGGACTTACTGCCCTTGATCTTTACAATTTCTTCACTCATGGCTGCCCTCACTTCTAAAAAATTTTATCTTCATCTGCCAATACCAATATTGCGACAGAATCGATTACGGATTTTGCTGCTGTGCAGGCTTCTGCTGGTTGATACCAAATGCCGCTTCCAGAATCTTGCGGCCAATCGGTACGGCGGATTGGGCACCAAAACCACCCTGCTCTACAATAACGGCTACGACGATATTCGGGTTGTCGAAAGGGCCATAGGCAACGAACCAGCCATGGTCTCTGCCATGGGAGTTCTCCGCCGTACCCGTCTTACCAGCAATATCGATAGTAAAGCCTTGGAACGACGAAGCCGCCGTACCATACTTCGTAACATCGTGGAGACCCTCCTGAACCAGCTTGATGACATTGGGATCAACGTCCAGCGTCGACAGAAGTTCCGGTTGGAATTCTTTGATGACCTTGCCATCCGGCCCCACAATGCGCTTGACGACATGCGGGCGATACCGCTTCCCATCGGCAGCGATCTCTCCCATAACCATAGCGGCCTGCAAAGGCGTTACCAGATTGAAGCCCTGACCGATTGCCGCATCAAACGTCTCGGACAAATACCATTCGCCGTCTTCAAAGTTCAATTCCTTATAACGGCGATTAGCCACCAGCCCCGAGGCTTCATAAGGAAGGTCGACCCCTGTCGTTTTGCCCAAGCCAAACATTCGCGCGTATTTTTCCAGTCGATCAATGCCTAGACGATTTCCCATCTCATAGAAATAGACATTATCCGAATGAGCCATTGCCTGCCGGAAGTTGATAAGGCCCAAGGCCTCACCTTCCGAGTTTCCCTTGGGGATAATCCAATGACGGCCAGTATCGTTGATGAGCTCTTCCGGTGATACTACCCCTTCCGTAAGCGCCGCAGTACCGGTAACAATTTTAAAAGTCGACCCTGGCGGATATTCACCGGAAATCGCCTTATTGTCCATCGGATGGTAGGGATTATTGTTCAGCGCATTCCAATCCTTGGTGGAAATACCATGCGCAAACAGATTCGGATCAAAAGCCGGCCGGCTTACGATGGCCAAAATCTCGCCCGTCTGTGGATTTAGCGCAACAGCAGCTGCCGCATGCGCATTGATCGCCTTGAGCTGCTCATCGACGGCTTTTTCCGCAGCTGCCTGCAAGTTTTTATCGATAGTAAGATAGAGATCATCACCAGGAATCGGATCCTTTTTGCCCAGGATCTCTACAGGACGGCCGGATACATCCACTTCGACCTGCTGGCCACCATTTTCTCCACGAAGTTCCTTGTCGTAGACTTTTTCCAAGCCGAACTTGCCTATGATGTCGCCGGTCTTATACCCGTCGTCTTTCATCTTCTCTAGTTCCGTATCATTGATTTCACTGACATACCCGTAAGTATGTGCTGCCTCCTGCTTATTCATGTAGTCACGAATCGGCAGAACTTCGATGACAACTCCCGGATAATTTTCTTTCTGCTCCTCAATGATGGTAACGATATCCGGTGTGACATCTGCTTTGATGCGAATCGGATCAAAACCACTATGCATTGCGATTTTTTTCTTAATATCCGCCACCGGTACCTTTATGAGTTCTGACAAACGCTCAATGACATCCTCAGAAATCGGTGCCGTAAGCGGCAGCAAGGAGACCGTAAAGCCCGGACGATTCTGTACCAAAAGTTCTCCATTGCAATCATAAAAAGTTCCTCGCGGAGCCATCGAGGGGATAATACGGATGCGATTGCCTTCGGCAAGCTCCGAATAATATTCTCCCTGATAAATCTGCAGGTAACCTGCCCGCCCGATGAGTACGGCAATGACCAGCACGCAAAGCCAGCCCAGGACTTTTAATCTGCCGCCAAATTCATCATTTTCGACCAAGAATTATCTCTCCCATAACGAAAGGCACCCCGCAAGGTGCCTTAATCAGTGTTTTTCTTTTTTGCTGAGCTTCTTATCCAAGGCATAGGCAAGACGATGCACAGGATAGGCAAAAGCCAGCTGATAGATGAGCATCGGAACCAGCATAGATTCCATATTGCCCACCAGATTAAAGCGATACCCTAATAATACCATAAGCAACGCCAAAATAAAATAGTTTGCCACAATTGCTGCTACCGATGCAAATACCGGCAGGAAAAACTGCTCCTTGAATACCCGGTCAGAAAATCGTCCAAAGAACATGCCAATCAAGAGCTGCGAAAAAGCATGAACGCCCAAAAACGTTCCCATCGCCAAGTCTTGTAATAACCCCGTAGCGAATCCCATCAGTCCTCCATACCGCATCCCACGCAAGAACGCGTAGGAAACCGTAAGTAGCAGCATGAGATCTGGTCCAATTCCACGGTAGGCAATAAGCGTCAGTAGAGACGATTGCACCACATAAAGCAGAACGACAAAAATCGCTAGTCTTCCAAACTTATTCATTTCTGACTCTCCCCAGCTGCCGCAGCCTTTGCCTCAGCAGCCTGTGCAGCCGGATCCGTCTCCGTCCCGGGCGTCTGTGCCGGTGGTTTCATTGGTTCCGGAGGAGCTTCACGGGAAGCTGTGATTACCATAACGTCTTCCAATTTTTGGAAATCTACCGCGGTCTCCAATAGACCGATTTTCAGCAGTCCGCCAGCATCATTTTCAATGGAAGAAATTCGTCCGACAACGATTCCCTTGGGATAGATGCCACCGAATCCTGACGTTACAATGACATCGCCTTCTGCTACATCTGCATTCTTTGCAATATTCACCATTTGCGGCATCATCGGGTTATTCGTGTCACCTTGAACGATTCCGGCTACCCGTGATTCAGCCCGCTGTACGATGGTTCCCACCGAAGAACGCGGATCCAAAATCAGCTGGACCTTCGACGTATTCCAATCGGCCTCGACAATATGCCCCACCAAGCCATCCGCAGTCACGACAACCATATCGACAGCAATGCCATCCTTCTGGCCCCGATTGATTACAATCATCCGTGACCAGGTTGCCGACTCACGGCCGATAACCCTGGCAGCGACCAAGTCAAATTGAGTGGTCATCTGACGATAGCCCAACAGCGTCCGCAATCGCTCATTTTCGGCCATCGCTTCGCTTGCCTCAAGGTTCTGTATACGAAGCTGCTCCACTTCATTGCGCAACAGTTTATTCTGTTCATGCGCCGTAGCAATATCCCAGACCGTGCTGGTCACGTAGTCCAACTGTCCGCCGATCCATGACACCGCCTGCTGAAACGGCGACAGCACCAACGCCACTGCCTGGCTGTTTGCTGTTGCCTGAAAGCGCCCCTTAGCAGCAAAGAAAATGATGCAGAACAAGCTCACAATGACAAACAGCACAGCCCATGTCTTGCGATGCGGATTCTTATCTTTTCTTACTCTACTGCTCATTGTCTCAACTTCTTCGAGGTCATTACTACACGTTTCAAGAGCTCAATATTCTCCAAGGATTTACCCGTACCTTCACCGACACAGGAGAGCGCATCTTCCGATACCAGAACCGGCATTCCCGTTTCCTGGGACAGGAGCTTATCAAGGTTCGTCAGCAGTGCACCACCGCCCGTCATCATGATGCCATGATCCATGACGTCTGCAGCAAGTTCAGGCGGAGTTTTCTCCAGCGTTCCCTTGACGGCATCGATAATCTTGTAAATCGGCTCATTGAGCGCATCACGAATCTCCCGAGCCTGAATCGTCAGGGTTTTCGGCAGGCCACTAACCAAATCGCGGCCACGGATATCCATTGTCTTGTCCGTATCCGGCGTAACGATAGCCGTGCCGATGCTGATTTTGATTTCCTCAGCCGTACGCTCACCAATCATGAGATTGTACATGCGCTTGATATATTGCACAATCGCAGAATCCATCTCATCGCCACCGATGCGGATGGAACGACTCGTAACAATACCGCCCAGCGAGATAACAGCAATCTCTGTCGTACCGCCGCCGATATCGACCACCATGCTTCCCGTCGCTTCCTCAACCGGAAGGCCTGCACCAATTGCCGCTGCCATCGGCTCCTCAATCAGGTAGGCTTCGCGAGCGCCTGCCTGCTGGGCGGCATCGATAACCGCACGCTTCTCCACTTCCGTAACACCAGAAGGAACACCAACGACAACGCGCGGACGAACAAAGGATTTCGAATTCATTGCCTTGCGGATGAAGTATTTCAGCATGGCCTGCGTTACATCAAAATCGGCAATAACGCCGTCTTTCATCGGGCGAATTGCAATGATGTTGCCCGGCGTACGGCCAATCATCTGCTTAGCTTCCTCACCGACAGCCAACACATCGCCCGTATCACTCTTAATGGCAACAACCGACGGCTCACGCAGGACAATACCTCTGCCTTTTACATGCACCAAGGTATTTGCCGTACCAAGGTCAATGCCCATATCGTGAGATAAACCACCAAAAAGACTCCACATTTTACCGAAAAACTCCCTTCGAAATAAAAACAAGCCAATACGATATCGCACCGGCGAAATTTACAACATAAAATAAAAAAACAGCACTCTTATTGTAGCACAAATCATAGGAGTTTGTAACGGAAAAATTCCAGAAATAACAATTTTCTCCTACGACATTAACCCCTTGTCTTTCAGGCTGACATACCGGTTGCGCCCAATGATAACATGATCCAGGACAGGGATATCCATGATTTTCCCCGCTTTGACTAACCGCGCTGTCACAGCGATATCTTCATGACTGGGCGTAGGATCGCCACTCGGGTGATTGTGCAGCAATATCATGGAAGCTGCGGCGTAGTCTACCGCCGTTCGGAACACTTCACGCGGATGCACCACCGAAGCCTGCAAGCTTCCCACGGAAACATCATGCAGTCCCAAAATATGATTTTTGGTATTCAGCAGCATAACCGCAAAATGCTCCCGTTGTTCAAACCGGAACCTGGGCATGGCAAAATGCGCCACATCCTCGGGGCCATTTACCACTTCTACGCATTCAGCCTCCAGCATCGACAAGCGCCTGCCAAGCTCCACCGCCGCCAGGATAGTAGCGGCTTTCGCCTGCCCTACGCCATGAATTGCCGCTAGCTCTGCCGCAGGAATATGGGCAATGGCCAATAGTCCCCGCTCTTTGTAATACGCCAAGACTTCCTCGGCAATCCGAAGGACTGACTTCTCCCTCGTCCCCGTGCGAAGCAGTACTGCCAATAGCTCTGTATTGCTAAGGCCCGCTGCTCCAGCCGCCAATAGTTTTTCCCGAGGACGTTCTTTAACGGGTAAATCCCTCACCATGATTGTCATACAAATCAACGCCTGCCTTTCTAGCAAGCTGTGTGACTGCATGTAACGGCAAGCCAACCACATTGGAGTATGAGCCCTCGATTTTCTCGATAAAACGCGCCGCTATTCCCTGAACCGCATAAGCCCCTGCCTTATCCAGTGGCTCACCGGTCTCGACATAACGGGAAATCTCCTCTTGGGACATCGCACCGAAAGTGACTTTCGTGGTCACTACATCCGTATAGATCTCACCCTTTACCACCATGGCTATACCGGTAGATACCTGATGAGTCCGTCCCGAAAAGTTCTCCAACATGCGGCAAGCCTCATTCTTATCACACGGCTTCCCATACGTATGCCCGTCAAGCGAAACCACCGTATCTGCCCCCAATACCGGCTTTTCCGGATATTCGGCAGCCACAGCCTTCGCCTTCGCCACGGCATTAATTCTCACCAGTTCTTCCGGCTCGAGCCGATCACTGCTTTCCTCCGCAGCATCACTTACCGAGACCACAAAACTGGCTCCCACTTGTTCCAGAAGTTCCTTTCTACGCGGTGAACCAGACGCCAAAATAATCATGACTTTCCCCTCTCAATAGCGGCGAAATAGTACAATTGCCAGAACGATTCCGAAAATACTCATGAGATTCGGAGCAAATGCCAACCCCAGTGTTAACTGAATCACATAGAGATTAATGGTAAAGGGCTTCACATCGAAAACAGGATACGTCGCCACCAAATACGGCATTAATCCCGAAAGTGCATCCACATTCATCAACAGCTGGCCAATAATTCCTCCCAGAATCGCACCTACCACTACAAATAGGAAGCATATTCCCGAACTGCGTCCACTAAACTTTGCCAAAAGGACCCCTCCAAACCATTATCATCCTTACTATTCTTGTCCTACTCCCGGATTCCTGCCCGCCAAGGCAAAATCCAAACAAAAAAAGTTGCGGAATTTGATTCCGCAACTTTCATCAGCAGATTAAATCAAGTACCGGATATAAACATACACCGTTGACAGTACAATCGTCAAGAGCATGATAGGAAATCCGATTTTAAAATAATTGATAAAGGTAATTTTTACCCCGCGTTCCGCCGCTAAACCAGCCACAATGAGGTTAGCAGAAGCGCCTACCAATGTTCCATTGCCGCCCAGGCAGGCTCCCAGCGCCAAGCTCCACCAAATAGGTTCGAGGTTGCTAACCCCCATATTTCCCATATCCTGAATAAGCGGAATCATGGTAGCGACAAACGGGATATTATCCAATACAGAGGACACCAGCGCACTGAGCCACAAAACCAGCAACGAAGTTTTCGTTACATCGCCGCCCGTAAGCTCTACGGCCTGTTTGGCCAAACTGCCAATAATACCCGTTTCGATGAGGCCGCCAACAGCGATAAACAGACCGATGAAGAAGAAGATGGTAGCCCACTCTACCGACTTCATCGTCTTTTCGACCAGATGATGGCTCCCGCCCGCCAAAAGGAGCAGCAGGAAACCGCCAGCCAGCGCAATCATCGAAGATTCGATATGGGTAATCGAATGGGTAAAGAAGCCCAGAATGACCAGCGTCAGCACAAACAACGAACGAACCAAAAGGCCACGGTCTTTAAGGGATTTTTTCTCATCCATCTGCATGAGTTCAGCCTGCAGTTCCGGTTTCGTATTCATCTTGTTGCGATAAATGACTTCCACCAGGAAAATTACCACCACCAGATTGATAAGGGCAATCGGTGCCAAATTCTCAATAAACGCCATAAAGGTCAATTCTTTTATCGCACTGCCAATCATAATATTCGGCGGATCACCAATAAGCGTTGCTGTACCACCAACATTCGATGCAATGATCTGCGTCAGCAGAAACGGAATCGGATTGATGTGCAGCTTCTGCGTGATGCTAAAGGTAACTGGCACCATCAGCAAAACGGTCGTAACATTATCAAGGAACGCCGAAAAAACAGCCGTAATGAGACCAAGATATACCAAAATGCGTTTTGGTTCCGCCTTCGCTACTTTTGCCGCCTTGATAGCAACGTAGTCAAACAATCCCGTATGGCTTGTCACCCCGACCAGCACCATCATACCGACCAGCAAGCCCAGCGTGTTGAAATCCACATGATGCAAAGCAGTTTCCTGGCTCATGATGCCTAACAAAACCATCAGTGTTGCACCAAGCATAGCGGCAACCGTACGGTGTATCTTTTCCGATACAATCACCACATACATCAAAATAAAAATAATACCTGCTAAAACTTCCATTTTATGCCTCCTTTTTGCCTTGACAATTCCACAGGCTTCCGAAAAAAATAGACGGAGCCCGTGGTGACCAGACTCCGCCAAGATTCAAATTCAATTGCAGGAATATCTTACCATACCAAAGACAAAAATAGCAAGACCATCCCCACGATTTATAGCATGACCACGGTATTTTTCCCTACGGTGCGCTTCGCCTCATACAAAGCCCGGTCTACTCGACGGCAAAGGCTGTCTACGGTATCTTCCGGGTGCGCCGTAACCACCCCAATGCTAGTCGTTACCTTCCCACCATCCGTCAAGATATCCAAGTCAGCAACTTTCCGACGGATGCGTTCCGCGACCTCCCGCAAGTTTTCTTGATCCATATCATAGAACACCACAAAGAATTCGTCACCGCCCCATCTCCCTGGAGCATCATCATCCTTGCGGGTCGAAGCACGCAGGATATCCGCAATCGCCTTGATGGTCGCATCTCCCGCCGCATGGCCATACGTGTCGTTGATTCCCTTGAAATCATCGACATCCATCATGAGTATCGAGAGCGGATGGGCATTGAGCGCTGCAGCCTTCATCATGCGTCGCAGCCGCAATTCCGTCTCCCCGCGGTTGTATAGACCTGTCAAGCGATCAAGCTGTGCCAAGCGCTTCAACTTAGAATTCGACGCCTCCAGTTCCTGCGTAGTCGTCTCGATAAAATGCACCAAATGCGCCATAATGGATCGATGTTTCTTGAGTTTTGGCGGCGTCACCACCAACGGCGGATTCACACCAGTCTTGAGTCCCTCACGCATCCCAATCGTTACCAGCGTCATGTTGGATACCATGATTTCGCCATTCTGAATGCGCATGAACTCTCCATAGGCATAAAATCCAGAGGACGGGGCCAAATCCCGCGTAATGGATAATTCCTGTTCCGTATCGCTGCCTAATAGCATCCAGCGCGCTACACAGCTTACAACAAAAATTGCTTCCGGCTGAAACGACGCCAGCTTCCCCTGCAATACCAGGGCGTTCTCGATAATATCCCCCGGATCGCCATAAGCCAGGCGCACTTCCTCTCCTTGACGAATATCTGCGCCAAACATGATGCCGCCATCTTCGCGGCACCGGCGTGGGTGACGCGCCAAAACCACGCCATGACGCTCAAAATAAAACGGGAAAGTCAGCGCTTCGACCAAGAATTTTTCATCGTTTGCGATCCCCAAATATCGATTGAAGATATCCAATGCCGGCTGTCCATCCAATTCCTGCAGGCAATATTCTCCATCCATCTTGGTAACCGTCATGCTGCGCCCCAACGGTTTCCAGCCAAAACTCGAGCTAGCTTCCACATGAAGCTTATCCCCACTGAAAACCGCTACTGCTACGCCATGGCGAAGATTCGTATTCTGAGCAAAAACCATTCCATTTTGCCCCAAGCTTCCATCATCAGCCAAGCCACCAAAGAAAACAATCTCTTCCCTTGATTTTGAAGCTTCTCGGAAGAACGGATTAATATCGAGATGGAACCCCGCCGAAATTACCTCAACCGCTGCCACGTTTTTGTCCGCATTTAATATCGCCAACAAATCCTTACCAGCCTGTTCACTGGACATCTGCCGGAAATCGTAAGACATGACTCGAACTTCCGAGCATTCAAACAAGGTAAAATTGACTACAATATTATGCTCGATTAAACGTCCATTTACAATTTCTCCTGTAGATACGGCACCAACAATCTGCGCTTCTGGAAACGAGGCCGAAATTGTCCGCTGCATCTCCATCAACATTCGCTCATTTGCCGTATCCATGAAAATAGAGACCATCACACAGGATACCCGGCGCATGGACCGGGCTTCTTGTTTTACTTTTTCAATACAGTCCTGAAGTTCCTGACGCTTTTGAATCGAAAAAGGAATCTGTTTCATTTTATTTCAACCCTTAACCATTAACAAAAACACTTACTTTATTTACTCGCAAATATATGATACGTCACTATCATATTACCGTTTAAAGTCTGGATTAGCAAGCTGTTTTTCCCCACTCCCTCATCGATAGTTCCTTCTGTGGCCTATGGAAAAAGCTCGAATACAACGAGGTATCCGGGCTTCTGAAAACACTTGCTGACTTTAACACTTATAATACAAAAAACTCCGAGGACCCCTCGGAGCAATAATCCTTTTGGTGCGTCAGGAGGGATTCGAACCCCCGACCCACGGCTTAGAAGGCCGTTGCTCTATCCAACTGAGCTACTGACGCAATAAAATAATGGTCGGGATGACAGGATTCGAACCTGCGACATCCTGCTCCCAAAGCAGGCGCGCTACCAAACTGCGCTACATCCCGTAGACCACTTGTATAGTATATCCAAAACTGCCCTTCTTGTCAACGATTATTTAAATTTTATTTCCTTTTCGCAGAACCAAGTTGACAATATTACAGTTAAATGATACTGTTTAATTTAATAATGTAATAAATTTGTTTTTGAGGTGAGTACGCATGATTAAAGAAGCCATTGAAAAAATAGTCAGTAAAAAAGATCTTTCCTATCAGGAAGCCTATACCGTCATGAACGAAATCATGAATGGGGAAACGTCTCAAATTCAAAATGCTGCCTATCTTTCCGCACTCTCAACGAAAAGCACCAAAGCAGAAACCATTGAAGAAATATCCGGATCTGCAGCAGCTATGCGTGACCATGCCCTAAAGGTTCCCCACGATATGGATGTCCTGGATATTGTCGGCACTGGTGGGGATCATGCGCACAGCATCAATATCTCCACTACAGCAGCGATGATTATCGCTGCCGCTGGTATCAAAGTTGCCAAGCATGGCAACCGAGCTGCCTCTTCCCAATGTGGTGCCGCAGATTGCCTTGAAGCACTAGGCATCAATCTAGACCAACCACCAGAAAAAGCTGTGCAGGAATTAAAGGAAATCGGTCTCTGCTTCATGTTCGCCCAGAAATATCACAGCTCCATGAAATACGTCGGAGCCATTCGCAAAGAATTGGGCATCCGCACGGTTTTTAACATTTTGGGTCCCCTGACCAATCCAGCCCATCCGACTCATATGATTTTAGGCGTTTATGACGAATACCTTCTCGAACCACTCGCCAAAGTCATGTTATCCTTGGGCGTAAAAACTGGCATGGTTATCTACGGTCAAGATTGCCTGGATGAATTTTCCTTAAGTGCTCCCACCAGCGTCTGTGAATTCCGCAATGGCTGGTTCCGCCGCTACGAAGTTACACCAGAAGAATTCGGCTTTGCCCGTTGCCAAAAAACCGACATTCGCGGTGGTTCCCCAGCTGAAAACGCCCAAGTAACCCTGGACATCTTAACTGGCGCTACTGGTCCGAAAACCGACATCGTGCTGTTAAATGCCGGTGCTGCTATCTACGTTGGTGGAAAAGCCGACAGCATAAAGACTGGCATCGAAAAAGCTCGTGAACTCATCGCTTCCGGCGCTGCAAGGAAAAAACTAGAAGAATTCCGTCAGCTTTCCAATGCCTGAATAACGAAAGAGGCTATGACAAAAGCGTTTGCATTTGTCATAGCCTCTTCTTATTCCAATTCTCGACGATTCATCTCGCGAAGGAGTTCAATAGCGCCCTTTCCAATTCCCGTTTCACGAGCTGTTTCCTCTACCGAATAACCGCTCAACAGTAAAGCCCTCGCCTTAGCAGCATTCTGGGACATCCCCTCTTCCTGCTCTTCTTGAGGGGCAGCTGACGTGTCTTCCAAATCCGCCTCAACCTCAGCCACACGATGGTTCATTGCTTCAGCCAAGCCAGCAGCCTGATGTTCGCCCATTACATGCGAAGCATGAACTTCCTGCTCCTCGCGCTCAATGGACTTTTGCAAAACAGCGGCAAAATCCTGCGCATCGACACGTTCAACGGACGCAACTGGATGCTGCATCAATGGCGGCTGCTGCACTGCTACAGCCGGCGTCATTGTCGCGGGAGACATCATCGGCATAACTGGCGGATTCTGCCAGCGCACGGAAAGCTCCTGTGCTGTCTGCTTAGCAGTCAGAATTTGTTCATCGAGCTGCCGTCCCTGTTGCTCCAGCGACATTGCAAGTTGACGAGCCTCCGCTAGCTGCGCCTCCAGCTCACGATTGCGAACTTCAGCCTGCTGCAAGAGCTGTTCCAGATGGCTGATATGACTTCCCATCCGTTTAATTACCGCATCTGCCGACCGTTCAATTTCGGCTTTAAGCTGATTCGCAGAATCTACCAATTCATCCTCATCCCAAGAATTTTGCTGCCGCTTAGAAAGCCATCTAGCCCCCATTACTAGGATAAAACCAATTATAATAAGTGAACCTAACGTATTGACCATATTGGAAAAAAATGCCTCCTAAAAGCTGATATCCAAAAGATTTCCCCTTGAGGGATCCTTGGCATATTTCACAGGTTCCGGTGCATTTTCTTCTTCCTGAGAACTTGCCCGATGCTGTGAGGCAGCTCCCTGCCCCCCTTGTTTTTGCTGGCGTTCCGGGTCATCCTTGATACGACCATCTTCCGGATTGTCCTTTGCCCGTACCTGTTCTTGTTTCAGCTTGTCGTCTTCTTTTTGTTGAATTGCCTGAAAATCAGACTGCATGGCATTAGCCTGATTGAGATTATGCTGTACCTGCGCCGCATCGGCAGCACGCGGAACCATCATCTGCAGGCTCATCGGCGTTATATCCATGGGAATCCTTCTTTCTCAATCCATCGCCACTGACATCCGCTTAATACGGACCAATGTCCACACGATCATTTTTCACCGAAAGCGTCGCTCGCTTGATTTCCGACTGTACATTCATCATAACCGAATTAATGGATATCCTTACCCCAGGATAGACGGTATCGCTGACGCGAATCTTACCATTCTGCATCATATTAAGCTCTGCCTCAATCGCCAAAATCTCTTTTTCGTCGCGCTTAATCTTACCCGCCAAAGGAAATTGAGACCGCGTAAGCGCATTGATCTGATTGATGCGCTCTTGTGGCAGCCGGCTAATATCAATCTTTCCTAAAGTATTCAGCATCTGCGTAATTTGTTTGAGACGCTGTTTCGATTCCTTATATTCCTGACAGAGTTCACGATAACGTTTCTGAAGCTGTGGATTAACTCCCACGGCCATACGAGTTACTACAAAGGCCGTATTGCCAATAATTTTGCAACGAATCTCTTCACCGGCCTCCATCAGTCCGCCCGTAACCATTCCTCGCTTATCTTCGAGAAAAATACGCTTCCCTGCACTGATATTCGAATGAAGGGCCACATCCTGGATATAAATATCCCGATCGCTTTCAATCACAGCATTTTCCGCAAAAGCAGCACGGATATCCTCCCGTGCCTTGACTTTACCGCGGTTCATTCCGTTTATGCCGCCCTTGATATAGACGTTACGACCCTCGACGTCACCGCCACTGATCATACCACCAATCTCGATATCACCAGTAGCCTTGACGACAAATCCCGCTTCAACATTACCTTTGATTTCCACACTGCCGATGAAATCGATATTTCCAGTCCCCACACCAACACTGCCTTGAATCAGCAAATGCGGATCGATCGTAATCTTCTTACCACTATCAACGATCTGACCATCTATCGAGGCAATCAGCTCATTTTCACCGGTAATCTCCGTATTCTTCCCCTGTGGAATAGGGATGGGTTTTCCGTTTTTCGCTGGCACTTCCATGCCATAAACATCACGGCCAGCCTCTCCTTCCGTCTGAGGAATACGTACCGCCAATAGGTCTCCCTTCTTAGCTAGTACAAAGAGATTCATGTCTTTGAAATCCACACGGTCATACTGGTCAACCTTTGGACGTCCTTTAACGCCCAAATCAAAATGTCGCTCAATCCGCGCATTTTCCCCATTTTTCGGTGGCTTCCCCATGGCTGCAACAAAGGGGTTCAAA
>Ga0256405_10007542_pt1 | contig 16271 bp, 12 predicted proteins | sample RumenRJG_02DNA_FD_189096 | JGI IMG/M metagenome (GOLD analysis project Ga0256405, IMG submission 189096) | Bovine rumen microbial communities from Lethbridge, Alberta, Canada - RJG_02 | ecosystem: Host-associated > Mammals > Digestive system > Stomach > Rumen | place: Canada: Alberta...
AATCACTGGGTCCAGGGTTCGAATCCCTGCGCTCCTACCATTCAAACCTTGAACGATCGTGGCTAGGTAGCTCAGTTGGTAGAGCAACGGACTGAAAATCCGTGTGTCGCCGGTTCGATCCCGGCCTTGGCCACCACTTAAATCCCCAAATGCAAGTTTAGCCCGCTTCGTATGCGCGCACCCTGAATCGCGCGCCGAGGCCTTCGGCTATCTCGCGACAGCGCGCCTGCTTTTCAAGGCTAGTCACCGGCTCGCCGACCACGGTCATGACGACCTCTGGCACGACGGCCGCCGCCTCTTTCGCGAACTTGAGCATCGCAGGATAGGCCGCCTCGCCGAACTTCGGGCGGCAGAGCGCGAGGTACTCCGCAGGGTCGTCGGTGTTCAGGCTGATAGAGAGCGTGTCCACCTTGCCGGCGAAAAGCACCGCAGTGGGCTTGCCGTTGATCAGGTCGGAAAGCCCGTTCGTGTTGACGCGGATGCGAAGCGATGCGTTGCGCTGCTTCAGGTGCTCTGCTGCGGCGAGCAGGACCTCCAGCCGTTCCGTCGGCTCGCCATAGCCGCAGAACACGACTTCGTCGAAACTCGCGAGGTCCTGGCCGTCAAGGCTCGCCGTCACTTCCTCAAGCGTCGGCTCGCGCTCGAGCCACAGGGAGTCGGAGCCGAACACGCCCAGGTCGTTATTCCTGATGCAGAAGGTGCAGGCGCAAGGGCACCTGTTTGTAAGGTTTACATAGAGGGCCTTGCTCGACCTGTACGTTATCGTCATCGCCCTGCGTGTCTCTGTCGCTGTTTGCATGGCGCGATATTATACCACATTCCGAATTCGTTTATCTTATTTGCCCTTGCATTCCTGAGCGCCGTTTGGTATACTACGCGCCGTTCATTCACCAAAAGGAAGAAAAAATGGTCAAGATCAGAATGCGTCGCACCGGTTGCACGAACCACGCGACCTATCGTATTGTGGCGGCGGACTCCCGCTCGCCCCGTGACGGCAAGTTCCTCGAGATCCTCGGGTGGTACGACACCCAGATCAAGGACGAGAACTTCAAGCTCGACCTCCCGCGCGTCGAGTACTGGCTCTCGAAGGGCGCCCAGCCCTCGACTACGGTTGCCTCGCTCATCCGTCGCGCGAAGAACCCCAACTTGAAGCCGCACCACGCGACTCCGGCGAAGAAGGCCGAAGCGAAGAAGGAGGGCTAAGCCATGGGTATCAAGCTTATAGACAAGATTAACGCCGAGCAGACCGCGAAGCTCGCGGAGAAGAAGTTCCCCGAGTTCCGCACCGGCGACATCGTCCGCGTCTCCATCAAGATCAAGGAAGGCGACAAGTTCCGCGTTCAGGACTTCGAAGGCAAGGTGTTTTCGGTCGACAACGGCCGTGGCGCCATCTCCGGCAACTTCGTCGTCAGCCGTGACACGATGGGCGTCCGCGTCGAGAAGCGCTTCCCGTTCAACAGCCCCTGGATCCAGGCGATCAAGGTTGTTAAGAAGGGCACCGCTCGCCGCGCCAAGCTCTACAACGAGCGCACCTACTGCTCGCACAAGGCCGTCCGCAAGCTCGTCAAGAAGTAAGGCGATTCGGCTTGAAGCCGACCGGTGGATGGACAGAAGGAAAGGCCGCCCCTCTCGGGACGGCCTTCTTTTTTTGCTATAATACAGGCGATGTTGAAGATCGATGTCATAAGCGTCCAGCCGAAGATGTTCGCGGGGTTCCTCACGGAATCCATCGTTGCGCGCGCCGTCGCGAAAGGCGCATGCGAGGTGAACATCGTAGATCTGCGCGATTTCGGCGAGGGCCGCTGGCGCAAAGTCGACGACAAGCCGTATGGCGGCGGGCCAGGAATGCTGATGAAGTGCGGTCCGTGGTTCGCGGCAGTCGAGTCGCGCGTTGGCTCTGGCGATCGCGCGCCGGGAACTCGCGTCGTCAAGACCTCTCCCTCTGGCCGCAAGTTCACCCAGCGCGATGCCGAGGAGCTGGCGCGCGAAAATCATGTAGTCTTCATGTGCGGCCACTACGAGGGCTTTGATGCGCGCATCGACACTCTCGCGACAGATGCGTTTTCCGTCGGCGACTTCGTGATGACCGGCGGCGAACTTGCCGCTGCCGCGATGGTGGATTCGATTGTCCGTCTTCTCCCCGGCGTTCTCGGCGGCGGACCTGCCGCGACCGCGTCAGAGAGCTTTGGGCGCGACGGGCTTCTCGAGCCGCCGCAGTACACCAAGCCGCCGGAGTTTCGTGGCATGAAGGTGCCGGAAGTGCTTCTCTCCGGCGACCACTCGAAGATCGAGGCGTGGCGAAAGTCCGAGGCCCGCCGTCTCACCGAAAAGGAAAGGCCAGACTTGCTGCGATGATTGCGTCACTCTTCCTCTCCGTCGCGATAGTCGCGCATGAACCTGGCTACTACACCTCGCTCGCCAATCATGTCGGACGGTGGCTCAAGGCCCAGGACATCGCCGCCGAAGTCGTGAAGCCCGCCGAGATGCGCACGAAGCTCGCGAAGGAGAAAGTCGCTTTCCTCGTTGGCTTCGAATCGCCATCCGCCGACGAGATCAAGACGCTCCGCAGTTTCCGCGACAGGGGCGGCAAGCTCGTCGTCTTCTATTCTGCTTCGCCGCAGCTCGGAGAGTTGATGGGCGTCAAGCCTGCGGGCTACAAGGCGGCTTCCTATCCCGGCCAGTGGAGCCGAATGAATTTCACAGGTGCCGCGCCGCCGGGAGCGCCGAGCGCGATTCTCCAGACATCGACCGTTCTGCAGCGGGCAGTTCCGATAAAGGGAAAGTCGCAGGTGATGGCGACGTGGGCGGACAGAAACGGGAAGTCGACTGGTGACGCGGCGTGGATATCGTCGCCCTACGGATGGTGGATGACGCATGTCCTTCTTGCGGACGGCGACGAAAACCTGAAGGCGCGGCTTTGCGCGTCGCTCGTCGGTTCTGTCGACTCCTCGCAGTGGAGTCCCGCGCGCGCGGCGGCGAAGGCGGATGCGGAGTTCAAGAACCTTCGCGCATACGCCGCGAAGCAGAAGCCGAGCCGCGGCGAGATACACGCAGTGTGGGATCATTCTGGTTGCGGGCTATATCCGGGCAACTGGCCGAAGACGATGAAGCTTCTCCGCGAGAGCCATGTCACCGACCTTTTTGTAAATGTCGCTGGCGCGGGATTCGCGCACTATGCGTCTGACGTCTTGCCGCGCTCAAAGACATTCCGCGAGGAAGGCGACCAACTCGCGGCATGTCTTGCCACTGCGCGAGGTGCGGGCATACGTGTCCATGCGTGGATTCTCTGCTTCACTGGAACACGCGCGTCGCCCGAGACGATATCGGCGTTCGACCGCAACGGCTGGCGGCTCAAGGCGGCGAACGGAAAGACGACTGAATATCTCGACCCCGCGAACGCGCTTGTCCGCGCGAGGATTCTCGCGTCAATCGACGAGATACAGCGGCGGTATGCCGTCGACGGCATACATCTCGATTTCGTCAGGTGGGGTGACTCGGCGGTGAAGCCGAAGAACGCGGCCGATGTCGTCACGCGCTTTGTCGCGGACGCACGCAGGCATGTGAAGCGCCCGAAGTGGCTGACGACGGCTGTATACGGGAAGCATCCGCAGTGTATCGGATCGGTAGGCCAGGACTGGAAGGGGTGGCTGAACGCGAATCTTGTCGACTATGTAGTTCCGATGGACTACACCGAGTCGCCGGCAACGTTCCAGAGTCTGTTGGCGCTTCAGTCCGACACGCGCTCGCACGCGCAGAGGACGATTGTCGGTATAGGCGTTACTGCGAACGAGTCGCGTCTTGGCGCTCGCGAAGTTATCGACCAGGTGAACATGACGCGTCGCCGCGGTTTCGCTGGCAACGCGCTCTTCGACCTCGACACCACGCTCGAGAAGCAGATCCTTCCCTTCCTCCGCCTCGGCCTCTGGTAAATTATATTCCAGCGGCGGCGAGGTCGGAGATGCGGTCGTAGAATTCCATCCGGTCGATCTTGGAGAGATGGCGGACGCATTTCTTCGCCGCGAACTCCTGCGCGACGCGGCTTTCGCGAAGTTCGCCCCACTCTCGCTCCATGATGTTCCCGAGAAGCGTCTCCTTCGTCACGAAGAAGTCGCAGGGATAGACGTCACCATTTCGCTCGACCACGACATGTCCGTCGCAGCGTCTCGCGAAGAGGCATTGCTCCGCGCGCCCGAACGTCGCGTACGAGAGCGCCGCGTCGATGTTGCGAACCGAGACGCGCCCCATGTCGCCGTCCTCAAGCCACGCGTCGAGAACGCCGCATAGAAATTTATCCCACTGTTGAGTCGAAATGCTTTCAAGGTGGTCGGTGTACTGCTGCCACTTCCCGCCAAGCTCGTCGCGAACATATCTGTAGATTTTCTTCGGCTCATTGACATTGGAATTTGTCACGAGCGTCAGCACATTGTAGTCGCAGCCCGCTTCCTTAAGCGCGTCGATTCCGCGCAGCACCTCCGCGTGTGTACCGCGTCCGTCCGGCGTAGTACGGTGCGCGTCGTGGATGTTCGCATGGCCATCAACACTTGCGCCGACGAGCCATCCTTCTTCCGCGAAAAACTTTGCCGCCTCTCGCGTCACAAGCGTCGCGTTTGTCTGAATCGAGAGCGAGAGCCGCAGTCCGTCGGGAAGGACTCTCTTTGCGAAGTCGTTTGCGCGGCGAAAGAAGTCGAGCCCCGCGAGCATCGGCTCGCCGCCCTGAAACGCGATTGAGAAAGAGTCGAAGGGAAGCGAAAGGTAGCTTTCGATCATTCGCTCAAGGACGGCGTCCGACATTTTCGCCGGGCCATTTGGATAGAGCGACGCCTTGCCCAAGTAGAAACAGTAGTCGCACGCGAGGTTGCACCTTGCGCCTACCGGCTTCACGAGAAGGGAGAAGGGCGTCATTTGCGAAGTCGTTCCTCGAGTATGCGCTCCATGTCTCGGAGCCGTTTCTGCTGCTCCGCGAGACCGGATAGGTCATTCTTCTGGAATGGGTCTTCCACTACGTTGTATAGTCGCACTTTCGCGCCGCCCTCGCGTATCCTCGTCCGTAGTGCCACATAGTCGCCGACTCTCAGCATCTGCTGGAGTCCGCGCACTGGCGCCTTCCGTGCCTCGAACTCGCGGAACGCCTCGGTGTTGCCGCCCCACGGAAACTCGTATTGCGAATAGACGAGAGAGGGCTTGAAGGTTCTCGCACTTCTAAATTTGTCCCAACGCATGAAGAGCGAAACGCCCTCGGACTCCTTCGGCGCTTCGGTGCCTGCGACATCCGCAAGCGTCGCCATCCAGTCGTGGAACTGCGAGGGCGAGTCGTCTTTCGTGCCGCCCGATATACGCGCAGGCCAGCGGACAAAAGTAGGGACGCGCATCCCGCCCTCGAAGACGTCTCGCTTAAGTCCGTCGAACGGTCCGTTGGAGCCGAAGAAGCGCGGGTCTGCGCCGTATTCGTCGGCAGGTCCGTTGTCTGATGTAAAGACGATCATCGTGTCGTTGTCGAGCCCGAGGCGGCTAAGTTCGCCCATGAAATCCGCGAGCGCATAGTCGAGACGCGTGATTGCAGTCGCGTAGCGCGCGGCATTTTCGGGGAGATCGCGGTAGGCGGGGTCGATCCATGTGTTGCGCGCCGCGAGTGGCTCTGGTTCAAGTGGCCACTTTATGCCCTCTGCGGGATATGGCCGTCCAGGAATATGGAGCGGATGTTTTGTAGTAAGTGTGTCGTCGCTCTGCCCAGAACCGTGGATCGTATTCATGGCGAGGTAGAGGAAGAACGGAGTGTCGCCGTTTTGGGCCGCGTGGCGGGCGACGAGCTGCTTTGCCTTTGCGACGAAGAGGTCTGTCGAGTAGATTCCTTTAGCGGAGTCGGTTGCGTTTGTGCGGTTCTCGGTTATTCCCATGAACGCATTTCGTATATGCCCCTCGTAGTGGTAATACGTGTGCCCTGCCATATGGTCGAGGAAGCCGTAGAAGTAGTCGAAGCCACGGTCGAGCGGATGCGAGGAGACGCTCTCTCCCGATTCGCCGCCGCCAGCAACGCCCCACTTTCCGACGGCCCAAGTCGCGTAGCCCGCGCCGTGAAGGACGGAAGCGAGAGTGTTCGTCTCAGAGAACGCCCTGTCGAAGCAGTTGTCGCGTAGAGAGCAGCACCCCTGAACGCGGCCGGTGATAAGCGACGCGCGGCTTGGCGCAGAGACTGGCGCGGCAGCGTAGTGCGCCGTAAGAACCACTCCCTCGCTTGCGAGCCGGTCGAGGCACGGAGTGCGAAGTCGTGCGAGGACATTCGTCCGCTCATTGCAGGTGAAGCCGACGTCACCAAAACCGAGGTCGTCGGTCAGGATAAACACGATGTTAGGTCTCGTGCGTCCAATCGCGGCAATTGGCGCGATGGCCAGTGCCGCAGCGATGACGATAATCCCAAATGTCTTTTTCACGACATAATCATACCACAGCATCCTCTGCCGCGCAACTGCGAAATTTTCGTTCTGATGTAAGGGGGTGCACCAAGCGATGGCCATGTTGACGGTGAGGCGAGGGGGTTGACATAATTAAACCGACAGCAAATAAACGGTGAGCAAATTGATTGCGTCGTACGATGCTTGACAAAGAAAAGTGCACCTAATTATGAAAACAGCAAATAGGTGCACCTTGTTTGACGGAGAAAAAAGTGCACCTAATTGTGAAAACGGCAAATAGGTGCACTTTTATCGTTGACCCGAAAGACCGAAGAATGGTATAATCCCCTTATGAAAATGCAAATCATGCACTTTATAGGAGAAGAATCATGAAGTTCTTTGGCCGTGAGCGTCAATTGGAAGACTTGAAGGGGCTTTGGGGGAAGCGCGTTTCATCCCTTTGCACATGTCGTGGCAGACGGCGCATCGGCAAGTCTACGCTCATTGAGCAGTTCGCCAAGATATCCAATGCTCGCTTCATAAAGATTGAAGGGGTTCGCCCCAAAGATGGCTATACAAACGAAGACGAACTCTCCGCCTTCGCGGTTCAGCTTGCGGCGCAGACGGGCTCGGAGCGGACTACTCCGGAAAACTGGCTAAGCGCATTCATCCGTTTAGACAAGGAAATACGCGACGACGAAAAGACAGTTGTGCTCATAGACGAAATCTCGTGGTTCGGATACTACGACGCAATGTTTCCCGACATGGCAAAGATTGCATGGGACAACTACTGGAAGAAGCATGACCGGCTCATCGTCGTGCTTTGCGGGAGCATATCGGGATGGATCAAGGAAAACATCATCGACAACGGCGCATTCTACGGTCGCCGTTCGCTTGACATGGTCGTGGGCGAGCTTCCGCTTTCGCAGTGCGTCAAGTTCTGGGGGGCGTCTGCTTCGCGGATAGAGCCGCGCGAGATGCTGGATGTCTTGTCGGTCACAGGCGGGGTGCCGCGCTATCTGGAGGAGGTGGATCCATCCCTCTCTGCCGCGGAGAACATAAGGAAGATGGCGTTCCGTGCGAACAGCACGCTGAGGACGGATTTTGACGAAATGTTCACCGACGTAGTAACCAAGCAGCCGCGCCTTTCCGGACGTGTCATAAGGTGCCTGGCGGAAGGCGCGATGACGGTGACCGAACTGGCGGCGGTCCTTGGAATGGAAAAGGGGGGCAAGCTTTCCTCTGCCCTCGGACAGCTGTGCGAGGCAGGCTTCGTCGCGCTTGATGCGGGAAGGAATCCGGAGACGGGGACTAAGATCAGGGAACGCCGCTACCGCATAAAGGACAACTACGCCAGGTTCTACCTTAGGTACATAGAGCCGTCAAAGGAGATGATAGACGATGGATCGTATTCGTTTGCCTCGCTTTCCGCGCTTGAAGGGTGGGAGTCCGTCATGGGGTTCGCGTTTGAGAATCTCGTTGTGAACAACTACGCGGAGCTGATTCCGTCGCTTCACCTCGGCAATGCACTGATAGAGTCTGCAGCACCATATCGCCGTGCGGGCGTCGCAGGGCTGCAGATAGACCTTCTCATACAGACCCGACGTGCGATGTACGTCGTGGAAATTAAACGGCAGCGCGAGATAGGCCGCGAAGTCGAGCACGAGGTGGAGCAGAAAGTCGAGCGTCTGGGCAGACACGAGGGCAGGTCGGTGCGGACTGCGCTGGTGTACGAAGGCCATTTGGCGCCGATTGTCGAGGCGGACGATTTCTTCGATTCGATTGTTCCCGTGCAGGACTTGATGGGGTTGCCGCGATAGCATTTCCAACCGCGCTTGCGTCAATGCAATACTTGCGCAGGGATGAACGCTACTGACGCGAAATAATGAATGCAGGCGTGCGCCGCCGCGTCGCTTCCTGCACCACCCGCGACGCGAAGGAGATCGCCAAACTGCTGGCAATGGTGCCATTACCGCTGCCGGAGAATAGAAACGCATAGCCCTTGAAAAATGTGCCTTTCGCGGGGCCTGCCTCCAAATCTTTCATTGCATATTTGTCTTTCGATGGGTGGCTCTCCATGTCCGCATCGACATCCCAAAGCGCTTCCTGAAGAGCCGCTTGAGGTAGTCGGGGTTGCGGAATCCGCATTCCGCCCCTATCGTGAGAAATTTCCTGTCCGTCTTCTCTATGCGATCGCGAACGGCCGCGAGGCGGATTCCGAGGATGGCGTCCATTACGCTTTCGTTTCTCAACTGGCGGAAGCGCAAGTTGAGAAGTGCGCGGGAGACGTGGAGCTTCGCTATTACGTCTGCTGTGCTGATCCCTTCGAGGGCATGAGCTTTAATGTAATCCATTGCAGCATTGACGACGGCGACGGCCGGCGGAAGATTCGACGTCGAGCTTCTCTGCATGAGCAGCGCGCCTGGAATGCGCATAACGGATTCGGCGGGCTTTTGACCGTGCATCATTGACGCGAGGGCCTTTGCGGCTGCGAATCCGGCCTTTTCGAATCCGGGCAGTATGCTTGCTATCGTGGGGCGCATGCCCTCGCAGAGAAGTACATCGTTGTCGCATCCGACCAATGCAAGCTCCGACGGAATCCTTATGTGCGCTTCGTGGCATGCCCGCGCGACCTGCACCGCGAGGATGTCGTTCGCGGCGAAGACTGCGGCGGGACGCGGAAGCCGTTGGAGGAATCCTATGAGTTCGTCCACATGCATCTGTATTCCCGCCTCGCCGGTCATGTTGTCCATGTCGAACTCGGACTCCGGGTACTCGATGAGCTGTGCGTTCTTAGGCGCATTCTCGAAGAAGGCGGATTTTCTCTCCATCGACCATGGAATCTTTGGCGGCGCGGGGATGAACGCATACGAGGCGAAGCGTCCGAGAGACTTGAAGTGCTCCGCCGCGATGCGCCCGATCTCTCGGTTGTCCATCAGCACCGATACGCAGTTGGCCCGCCGCCCGATCTGCTCGTGCATGTTCTCAAGGGCTATCACCGTAGGGATCCTCCGCGCGAGGATGTCCTTCACAGCGGGGGTGTACGCCGCAAGGATGCACCCGTCGAGTCCGCTTTTCAGCACGTCATGGACCTCTTCGTCAGTGAACGACATGCGGGAGCAGACGAAGTGGATGTCCCAGCTTGCACGCGCCCTTGCGTACTTGAGAATCCCCGCAATGCGCAAGCGTCCGTCGGTCCCGTTCGTCGGAACCGCGACAAGAACCTTCTTCTGCCTTGACTTCACGACGGAATCATACCACAACTGTCGTCTTAGTGCAACTGCAAATTTACATTATCCAAAAGGCCGTGTTTTCTTTGTTGTTTTAGTCGTACATATGCCTTTCGTTCGAAAGTGTTTTTTGGTATCATATCCGCATCATATCCACAGAAAGGCTACATACCTTTTATAACAACCGAAGGAGAACCACTGCGATATGCCCCGTTGTAGACTAGTTTTGTCGGTAATTGCCGGTCTTGCGGCCTCGGCATCAGTAGAAGCGTCGGAAACGCCGCCGATGATGTTCGACGAGACGCCGGCGCATAAAGCGGAGCGGCTATCGTGGTGGACGCACGACCGCTTCGGCATGTTCATCCACTTTGGCCTATATGCCATACCAGCGCGGGGAGAGTGGGTGAAGAAGATAGAAACGATTCCGGAAGAGAAGTACGACGAATACTTCAGGACGTTCAACCCCGACCTTTTCGATGCAAAGGCGTGGGCGAGGGCGGCGAAGAGCGCCGGAATGAAGTATGTTGTCATTACGGCGAAGCACCACGAGGGCTTTTGCTTGTGGGATACCAAGTGCACCGACTACAAGATCACAAATACGGGGTTTGGGCGCGACCTGCTGAAGGAATTCGTCGAGGCTGCGAGATCGGAGGGGTTGCGCGTCGGGTTCTACTATTCTCTCATAGACTGGCACCACCCCGACTTCACGATAGACTGCAAGCACCCGCGCCGCCCGAAGTGGGCTGAGGAATGGGGCAATTGCGGCGATTCCGACGAGGATTATCCAGAGCTTAACAAGAATCGCGATATGGCCAAGTATCGGCAGTACATGAAAGATCAGCTGCGTGAACTACTGACAGAGTACGGCAGAATCGACATCCTGTGGGCGGATTTCTCGTATCCAGGGGAGAACGGCAAAGATCGCTTTGACTGGGATTCAGAGGGAATTCTGCGCCTTGTACGCAACCTTCAGCCGCATATCATAGTCAACAACAGGCTGGATTTGGACGACACTGCGTACGGATGGGATTTCGTGACGCCGGAGCAGTTTAAGGTCAAAAACTGGCCGACAGTTGGCGGACTGCGCATACCTTGGGAAACCTGTCAGACTTTTTCTGGGAGCTGGGGCTATGCTCGTGACGAGATGACGTGGCGAACACCGGAAGAGCTTGTCGCACTGTTGGCAGAAACGGTCTCGAAAGGAGGCAATCTGATACTCAACGTTGGACCAACGGCCAGGGGCCGGTTCGACGCCCGAGCCCTGTCGCGTCTGCAGGAATTCTCCAAATGGATGGATGTCAACTCCAGGTCAGTCTACGGATGTACAGAAGCCCCCGCGTGTCTTACTCCTCCTGCAGGTACAGTCCTTACCTATAATCCAGAGTCCCGGCTACTGTACATACATTTGCTGACGTATCCAGGAGACCGGCTTGGCTGCGCTTTCGGCGCGGCAATAGCGTGTGCAAGGTTTCTGCATGATGGATCCGAAGTGCAGATTGAAACACATGGCGCCCAGTCGACCCACGTGAAGACCTTCTACAAGAGCGGAAACGAGGGCGAGTCCTATTTTCGGCTCCCGGCGCTGAAGCCAGACATAATCAACCCTGTAATCGAAGTTTTTTTGAAAAATCCGTAACAGAAGGAGAGAAAAATGAACAAGGTGCAAATTAAGATATGTGCGCTGTCATGCGTCTGTGCGTTGGCGGTCGGAGCGTCCTTCGCCGAACCGACTCTGACGACATACTACTGGGCGTCGAACGAGACGTCGCTTGTGAGCGGATCTTTCGGCGATGCGGCGAACTGGCTTGATTCGTCGTTCCAGCCCGCCGGGAAGGTGCCAGGAGAGCGGTCGCTCGCATCATTCTACCATCTTCCGAATGACGAGTACACCGTAGATCTCCCTCAAGGCGATTACAGTAACTTTGCCTCTCTGCAGATTTACAGCAGGCAAGGCAAGGCGGTGACAATTGACGGGCGTGGAAGTGTGTTCGTCTCGCCTTCGACCGCAACGGACAACTATTCCAAAGCTAGAGTCCGGCTCTATACATCTGCGCAAGCCTCGGCAGATGACAAGACGTCAGAATTCTCGATAGATTGCGGTGATGCAGGTGATTTTACATCTGGATATTGCCTTTCAAACGTCGTGTGGCGATTCAAGTCGCGCTGGAACAGCAATGCGTCGATCGAGTCCATTGAATTTAGGCAGGGGCTTTTCAACTTTTACGATTTCGACGGGACCCCTCATAATCTACGGCTCTATACAAATTCATCGAATCCCGAAAGTGGTTCTCAGCCAATGACATTAACATTCTGCAGCGGATCAAGCCTGCGCATTTACGACTTTTATCCGGTGTGGCAATATGAGAAGGGACATACGCTTGTCAATTTCGACGGAGGTGAACATCACATTTTCGGCACATTCAATCTTTTCAAGAACAAGTGGAGCGACTGTACAGAATCTCTTCCGTCGTATACAGATGTGCATATCGGCGGCGATGCTGCAGTGTGCGCCAACGTACTGAAGGTCTGGCACGGAACGGCGACGCAGAACTACGGGCCTTGCCAGCGTACGCTTGTGGCGGTTGAGAATGGCGGAACATTGACAGCGACCGGCGGCGTGAACTGGGCAACGTTCAACGAGCAGCGGCTGTACGTCACAAACGGCGCGTACTGCGCGTTCGGGCCGTTCGACGGCTCCGCTGCGCGGCCCGTCAACAATTTTGCGGATACTGCCATTCAGGGGAACATCGGCACTAACATTGTTGCCGTTGTTGTTGACAACGCCCGCTTTGACATGACGGGCACCAACCGCATCGGCAATGTCGAAATTTCGCTGCACGATTCGACGTTTAATCTTGCTGGCTATGCAAGCATCGGACATTCTGCCGACCGTTCCGCCCGGCTTTGCGCCACGAATTCAACAGTGGCCCTGAACCTTGATTCCGGCAATGCGCTATATATAGGCAATGCCGGCACGGGCGTGGTCGAACTTGTTCAATCCGACATGACGCTGTTGGACAAGACGTCGCTGTACATCGGAAATGAACCGGAATCGCATGGCGAATTCGTCTTGGACGGCGGCTCATACGCGCGCGGCTGTGCTGTCAAGTACGGTAACGAAGTATGGGTGGGACACAAAGGCTCGGGACGGCTGGTCGTTAAGGATGGACTGTTTGAAGCATACGACATCTTTGCGCACTATGAAAACTCCGGCACAACCTGCCCGACATGCATCGTCCATCAGACCGGCGGCACTATCAAGATTACTGCTGGATCGTTCACAACGGTCGAAAACGCTTGGTATGCCGCTCGCTTCGGACAGCATACGTCGGCGGGTGTGACAAAACTCGTGCTGGACGGCGGCGAGTTCCAGGCAGCCCGTATGTTCGCGACGCATTCTGCGATAGACAGCCCGTCCACGGGCTGCCACACGTACTTTGAGGCCGACGGCGGGACGATCGTGGGGCTGACGCCCTCGGACGGCACGGATAATGTCATTACGCTCAGGAACTTCGAGAAGGCTTCCCTTGGTTCCAAGGGCCTGACTATTCGCACGTTCGGCGAAACAAGGACGGAGCAGGACTTCTGCGACAAGGTGGGCAGCGAGGGATCGGGGCGTCTGACACTTGCGGGTGAGGGCGTCAAGAAGCTGTCGGGAACGAATTCTACCGAGTCTGTGCTTGTGTGCGCCGGCGGCAAGACGCTTTTCGTTCCTAACGCAACGACGGGGGCGGACGCGAGCCACTATTCGAACGTTATCGTCACAAACGGCGCAACGCTTTCCATCGCCGGCGCCCAGATGGCGGCGACGTTCCGTTCGCTGACCTTGGCGAGAGGAGCGCATATTGAAATGGAGAAGTATGATCGCTACGTTATTGACGGCGCTGCCTTGATCGAGGAGAACCTTTCCCTGGAAATTACGGACGGAGCAGTAGTTGGAACGTATCCTCTGATCGTGTGCAATGGCGAAGTCTCCGCCGAGTCCGTCCTAAACTGGCGCCGCGCCGTAGTGACGATTTCCGGGAGCGCGAACCTTGGCGTGACGCCGGTGGCGTCGTATGACGCGCCGACGGGCAAGACGACGCTATCCCTTGAGATCACCGAAGGGGGACCCCTCACGGGCAATATGAATTGGAACGGAACATGGAACGCAACGGGTGCTGATTGCGTGACGTTCGCCGGTGGAGGTACATCGTCTGTGGCAGTAGACTCGGATGTTATGGTTGGCGCACTGGCCTTCGATTCGTCCGTCGACTACTCGCTGTCGGGCGACGGCACGTTGGTGTTTTCCGATCGTGGAGGATATGCGCGTGTTGACGTAGCGCACGGAGAGCAGACGATATCCTCCAAGATTGAAGCACCTCCAGACCTGACGTTGGCGGTGGCGAGCGGTGCGAAGCTGACGATAGACGGCGAGATTGTCGTTGGAGGCATTGTTAAAGACGGACGAGGGACGGTTTCCGTCGAGAATGTTGCAAACGAACCAAGCGCTGGCGTGACGGTGAGGGAAGGCCTTCTCACGGCATCCACGCCGGGAGCTCTAGGGAAAGGGCCGATTGCACTGAAGGGAGGTACTCTTGAAATCAATGGCGAGGGTGTTGTTGACGCGTCGTCTGTCACGCTTGCAACTGAATATGCCGCGACGGCTGCGGTAGTGAAGGTTGATGCGGACGTCTCAATGCCGGCTCCATCGGCGGCACAGGGCGCATTCATCAAACGTGGTCCGGGTCGGCTCACGCTAGTCGGCGACAGGAGCGTGCCAATCTGCGGACCTAATTCAGGAACGCTCGCGACCGAGAACGACAAGCGGGTTATGTCGACAACGACTTTTGATGCAGAGGGGAACTATGCTGTCGATGGCCAGTATGCATTTGGCGGCTTCAATGTCGCAGAGGGCGAACTTGTGCTTCGCGGCGCCGCGCCAGATGTCACATTCTCGGTGCCTGCGTATGTCTGCGTCGGTATCGGAACGTCTCAAGGTGCGGCGAGCCCCGGTCTCGTCGTTGACCATGCGACACTTGCCTGCAGCGGCAGCCGATTCCTCTTCGGCACAACGTATTACAGTTCATTTGCCGATTCCCCATACCTGATTGTCACAAACAAGGCGACTCTGACGGGTACTTTCTCCTGCGGACAGGATGCGTACACTGCCAATCTGTCAGCAAGAGTGCTATTTGATGATTCAGTCCATTATTCGCCCTACAGGTTCTATCCGATGCGCGGCAACAAACATGCAGAGTACGTATATCAGAACGGCAGTGCGCTTTATGTGAACAAGGGCGGAACGGATGCGCCTACGAAGGCTTATGACGGAGTTGTGTTCAACGCTGGAACAGCGACGCTGACGTTCTCGAACAGCGTCCTTGCCCGCAAGACCGCCATCGCGTCCGACGTGTTTCTCCCGGTGACTATCGCAGGCGAGTCAAGCGGCAAGGCGCATGATGTCCGCATGAGGGATGGCTCGACGCTGTATTCGAACTGGGTGACGAACAAGTACTCTGCGTCCGCCGCAATGCTGACAGTCGGGTTCGACAACTCTGAATGGAAGCCGATTCGATCCGACGAGACGGGCGACTTCACGTTTGACTTCCCGCCATACGAGTCTGTTCGCTTCGAGATGGAAGGGCGGGGCGTGATCCTTGCGCCTTCAGAGGGGATGACATTTACGGTTGTGAGTCCGTTTGTCGGCGAAGGCGGGCTGCGCAAGCAGGGTTCTGGCACATTGGCCTTCGCAAGCAAGGACGGGATGAAGAGCTGGGACTTTGCCGGGACGATGTCCCTGGAGGGTGGCATTGTGACCTTAGCCGAAGGAGCGGCGCGCGCAGGTGCCAAGGTCGATATTGCGCCCGATGCAACGCTTGTCCTGAACGGCACGACACTTGAGGGTGCTGTAGTATCCGGAGGTGGCACGGTTTCGAACGGCACGCTTGATTCTTCCAGAATCATGGTAGATGTAACCGATGCAGGTGAGGTGTCAAGCAGCGTGAAGTTTTCGAATGTCGCGTTTGCGGGCCGTACAGTCATTGATTTTGGACGAACGGTAGAGACCCCTGTCCCAAATCACACGATGACGGTGGCGCTGTTTTCCTATGCAGGAAACGCCCCGGACGTCAGTGGCTGGCAGGCAAGGGGCTTGGGAAGGGAGAATGTCATCGGAAGCTTTGATGCAGCAAACGGTGTTGTCACCTGCACAATTTCAAGAACCGGGTTTGTCCTTATAGTGCGTTAACGCGAAAGGAGGCTTTACAGATGGCAATTGTGAAATTGCTGGCGGCTGCAATTGGCGTTGTCTGCTGCATGGTACTTCGCGCTGTGGAGATCGTCCCGCTGTTTGGTCCGGATGTTGTTCGTGAAACGACGGCGTTCTACGACGCTGCGGACGATTTCCCGGACGAAGCCGTAATGAGGTATGGCCGGGAAGTCGTACCGTTCGAGCTTAAGGCGGGTGCGCGCGAAGTGGCGTTGCCGATGACGCGTCAGGTTTGGAACGGGTTTGAACGGGTTAAAATCGTCATCGACGCGGATTTCGACGGCGAGGATTGCGTGACAGGGGCGGTATTGTGCGTCTCGGTGTGCCCCGGCATGCAGCCCCAGTACTCCGCAGGGCCTTCGCGCAGACTGTCGCCGCGACCGGTAGCAAGACGTAACGGCA
>Ga0256405_10007543_pt1 | contig 16270 bp, 15 predicted proteins | sample RumenRJG_02DNA_FD_189096 | JGI IMG/M metagenome (GOLD analysis project Ga0256405, IMG submission 189096) | Bovine rumen microbial communities from Lethbridge, Alberta, Canada - RJG_02 | ecosystem: Host-associated > Mammals > Digestive system > Stomach > Rumen | place: Canada: Alberta...
GATTTTTCCCAGTTTCTTAAGGTCTAACATGAACTCCCAGGATTTGAGCAGCTTTTCCAATTGAAATGATTTTATTCATAAACGTCAACAATACCTCATAAATATTATGAGGTATTATAAACAATTTATACATTTAACGCAACTGTAACTAACCCATAAAATTACAACAGCAGCAATACTTATCAGAGAATAAGCAATATATTTATTGCGTTTTAATTTTTGTTTTACATTGAATACACTTAACATATATGACATCTGGTTTGTTGAAAAGTCTTATTTTTATCGGATTGAACGTATAATCTATTTGTCGGATTATTGTTTAATTTTAAAGATTGTATAAATAAAAAGATACTTGTTTTTGTGTGATCTCTTCTGAAATTTCTACATAATCAATATAACTGAAAATCTGCCATATAAGAGTGCAGAACATTTTCACTGGCATTTGTTAAGCTTGGCATGTGATAAAATTTTGAAAACAGACATAATTTATTATTTGTAAAAATAATATGAAATTTGTATATTTTATTTTGATCTGCGTGGCTTTTACGTTGTAAATTCAAGGAATTTTCATAAATCCTGTACTATGTTTTAAATAAATAATAGGAATTTCCATATGGCAGAAAGATTAGTATTTGTTTATAAGAGTCAGAACAAGCAGGGAAGATACCTCTATTTAAAGGAGAAGGATGTATTTTCTCATATTCCTGCAGGTTTGTTAGATGCTTTTGGCGTACCGCTATTTGTTATGATGTTTGCTCTGTCAAAGCACAAATCTCTTCCTAAGGTAAAGGTTGAGGATTTAGAGAAGGCACTTGATGAAAAAGGGTATTTCCTGCGCATTGATCTTGAGAATCTTGAAGAGAATCTTGTAAATCAGGAAAGAATTTTCAGAGGACTGCCCCCACTTTCAAAAGAAGAACTTGCAGACATGTTCAAATAAGAATTTAACTTTTTAAAAGAAAACAACTTGAGGTATTTTATGATACTGATTGACGATGGCATCATGGAAAGAATCGTAGATGCTTTCAATGAGGCAAATGATATTGTAGGTTTTGTAAATACAGCAAGACTCTCTGACAGTGATATTGTTGAATCTGATCTTGAGGGAAACAAAAAGTCCTATTCTTACAGGAACTTTCTGTTAACCTTAGATGATCTTATCAATGATTACGATTATGAAGAGTTAAAGGACGCCTTCTTTGAAATTGTCCATAAATACGCCTGGAAGGAAATTATAGTAAGTATTAAAAGCGCCTATTAGGCGCTATTCCCACTGTTGCAGTTCTTCAGTAGTAAGCGGACACTGATCTTCAATGGTCTCTTTGCCATTAAAGGCATTGACGTATCTTGTGTAGCTAATACCGCTTATTTCGTAATTTCTGACGTTTGACTGAGCGTCAAAGAAAATATCCACAAACCTGGTCTTATGATAGTAAATCTTGTATGGATTTACAGGAATAATGCTTACCGCATGAGGCTTGAATCTGTCATAGACATAGCGGTAGCCTGCAAAATTACCATTTGAATCCTTAAGTCTGAATGTAGGCTTTCCAAAGTATTTTTCAACATCAGTCTTGTTGTTTAATTTATTTTCAAAGACAGCATCAAGATTATCTGGAGTTATGTCTTTAACCATTCTGTTTGAGCTGATGGTTGAGCATGAAGTAAGTATAATTGTGCAAAGCGCAGCTGCTGCAAAAGATAATCTTAATGACATTTAAAGCCTTCTTGTATGCAAACTTAATAAATATATGGATTGTGAAGTTTTTCTTCACCGATACTGGTATCAGGACCATGGCCACACAATACCCTAGTATCATCTGGCAGGGCAAAGAGTTTTTCTTTGATTGAGTTTATCAGAGCCTCGGTACTGCCAAGAGGAAAATCTGTTCTGCCAACCGATCCTTCAAAAAGTGTATCTCCACTTATTAAAAACTTTTCTTTTTCACAATAAAAGCAAATCCCTCCGGGAGTGTGACCTGGAGTTGAGATTACTTTTAATTCCATATCACTAATCGGTGTAAAAACCTCATTGTCACATAGATACTGTGTTTCAAAAAAGCCTGGGTTTTCAAGACCGAGCATTGAAGCCTGAGTAGAAAAGTTTTCCATCAGCAGAGCATCTTCAATGGCGCTGCCAAAGATTTTAGCTCCGGTAAGTTCACAAAGCTCCTTTGCTCCTCCTACATGATCAATATGCATATGGGTGAGTAAAATTGCTTTAAGTGTAAGACCGTTTTTGTCAATCATTTGTGCAATTGCTCTGGCACTTGCACCCGGATCGGATATGGCAGCCTCTTTGGTAACTTCATTAACGTAGATTCTGCAGTTCTGTCCAAAAGGGGAGCCACCTATAATCTGATAATAAATCATAAAACCTCTAGAGCACCATTACATCAAGACCTTTTAGGTAGAAGGTCTCAGGGCAAGGCAGAGATACAACATGATCTTCATCCTGACGCAGGGTTGCAACCACGCGACCGTCTACATGAGCATCAAGAGCGGCATCAGCCACAATCTTCTGGAAGAGGGCAGGATCAACAAGTCCTGAGCAGGAGAAGGTTAAAAGATGACCACCTTTTTTAACCAGCATGAGGCCGAGTCGGTTGATATCCTGATAGCCACGACATGCCTTTTTAAGGTTTGCAGCAGATTCGGCAAACTTTGGAGGATCTAAAACTACAAGATCGTATTTAACTCCCTTTTCAACCTGTTCTCTTAAATAGGCAAACACATCTTTTTTAATGAATCTGCAGTGGCCCGGATCAAGGTGATTAAAGGCTACACCGGTTTTAGCCGCATTTAAGGCAAGTTCAGAGACATCAACATTCTCAATCTTTTTAGCTCCGCCCTTTAAAGCCCAAAGACCGAAGCCTCCGGTGTATGAAAAGCAGTTTAAAACCTCAGCACCTTTTGACAGTGCACCTACGCGAATTCTGGATAATCTCTGATCAAGATATGCACCTGTCTTGTGACCGTTTTTAATGTCTACCGGAATGGATACAGAACCTTCTTCCTTAACATAGATGGTGTCCTCAGGTTCTTTTCCAAAAACTACGCCCTTACGCTCTTTTAATCCTTCTTTTGCTCGCGATTTGGTATCTGATCTTTCATAGATTGAACAGTCTGGGTAAAGCTTTTTAAGAGTGTTTACGATGGTGTCAAAAAATCTCTCCATACCGCATGAGGAGATTGAGATTACGAGATATTCATTGTATTTGTCTACAATAAGACCAGGGAGGAGATCTCCTTCTGAGGAGACTAATCTTACGCCATCATTGCCTCTTGAAATAACATGAGCACGCAGAGCAATAGCATCTTCAATTCTTGAACTGATGAGATCTTCTTTGATTTTTACATTCTCATCAAAGGAAATAGCCCTTACTCTAATCTGAGATTCTGGTGAGTAAAGTCCATAACATAAAAAGTTATTCTTTGAGTCTACAACTCTTACAGTTTCGCCCTTTTTTATATCGTCATCGGCTTTTAATACAGCCTTTGAAAAGACCCATGGGTGGCGGCGGATGAGTGATTTTTCTCTGCCTTCATTTAAAGTAACAGTCTTTTCGTTGTTTGTCTTGCTCATGAGAACCTGCTTTTTAGATATCAAGTGATTGTACTCGTTTTTGCCTTACAAAAAAGATAAGTTTTGCTAATTTTGTTATCAAGTATGCCACATACTTCAAATGTTTGTTATTTAGTAGGCCTTATATGGCCAAATAAACAGCTTAATAATGTAAAATATTGTACCAAAATAGAGTTCAGGCTGTATGGATTTTTATCCTCATTAGATCTTAAAAAAACTGTAAAAGTTTACAGTTATTTAAATAAATTATATGTCAAAAGTAACAAGATACGTCAAAAGAAGCATTAAGGCTGTACTGGTTTTACTAGTGCTGGCTGGCTTTTGCTATGGCGGTTACAAACTTGCTGAGCAGGACGTTCCTCGTTACATGACTGTACATCCTAAAAACCGCAATATTTTAAAGCAGGTTTTTGCCACAGGAACGCTTGCAGGTCAGACCCAGGTGGATGTTGGTGCTCAGGTTTCAGGTCAGATTTTAAAACTTTATGTGCAGACTGGCGATGAGGTCAAGCAGGGTGATTTACTGTGCGAAATTGATCCAAGAATTCAGGAAACAGCATTGCGTTCAGCCAAATCAGAAGTCGCCATTATTGATGCCAAGATGGATGCTAAGAGTGCTGAAATTAAAAAATTAAAGCTGGAATTTGAACGACAGAGCAGGCTGCGCAAGCTTGATGCAACCTCAAAGCATGATGCTGAAGTGGCAGAGTCTGCCTACAATGTGGCAACTGCAGCTCTTACCCAGTTAAAAGCTGAAAGACAGAAAGCTCAGCTGTCTGTGGATAATGCTCAGACCAACCTTGAATATACAAAAATCCGTGCTCCAATTGACGGAACCGTCTTTGCTGTGGTGGTATCTGAAGGTCAGACCGTTAACGCCTCACAGAAGACACCTACCATTCTGCGTTTAGCCACGCTTGATCATATGAAGGTGCAGACCGAAATTTCAGAGGCTGATGTGGTTAATGTAACTCCTGGCATGGAGTGCAACTTTACAATTTTAGGTCTTCCTTACAGAACCTTTACCGGAAGATTAGAAAGAATTGATCCTGCTCCTAAGGCCTATAAGGATTCATCAGTTTCATCATCAGTCAAGTCAGCTGCTGCAACATCCAATGTCTATTACAATTCAGATATTATTACCAGTAATTTTGACAGAACTCTGCGCATTGACATGACTGCGGATGTAACCATCAATATTGCAGATAAAAAGGATGTGCTCTCGCTTCCATTAACAGCTTTACGTTCTCTGTACAGAGAGACAGCTATTATCTTTACCGTAGATGATATGGGCTTTGTACAGCGCAAGGTTATCAAGGTGGGATTAAAAGACGATCAGTATATTGAAGTTGTTGATGGTCTTTCTAAAGATGAAAAGGTAATCATCGGCAATGATGTAAAGTCTGCTGAAGCTGCTGCAATGAAGCGCAACTCAAGACAGGTATCAAGAGGTCCATTTTAATGGCAAGAGTTCTGCTTGAGCTTCGCGATATTAAAAAGTCATATGAGAATGGATCTGCTAAAAAAGTTGAAGTTCTGCATGGCATCAATCTTAAAATCTGTCAGGGCGAATTTGTCGCTATTGTAGGTCCTTCTGGCTCTGGAAAATCAACTCTGATGAATATATTAGGCTGTCTTGACACTCCTACAGAGGGCAGCTATATCATCAACAGTCAGAGCACTTCCAATATGGAGCCGGATGAACTGGCCTCATTACGCCGTGATTTTTTCGGTTTTGTTTTCCAGCGTTATCATCTGTTAACTCATTTAACTGCAAGTGAGAACGTTCAGGTTCCTGCCGTTTATTCTAATTTAGAGAAAAATCTGCGTATTGAAAGAGCTCACAGCATGCTTGAAAGACTTGGGCTCAAGCACAAGATGAACTCAAAGCCTAATCATTTATCTGGTGGTCAGCAGCAGCGTGTTTCAATTGCCAGAGCTTTGATGAATGGCGGTCAGATTATTCTTGCCGACGAGCCTACCGGTGCTCTTGACTCTAAAAATGGTCTTGAGGTGATGGAGATCTTAAAGGAGTTAAACAGCAAAGGTCATACCATCATTCTGATTACTCATGATGCCAAAGTGGCGGCTGCAGCCCGCCGTGTGATTACGATTAAAGACGGCATGATTGAGTCAGAGTTCATTAACGACAACGGCACCTCATTAAATGATTTTGTCAGAAATTATGATGATATTTCGTTTTCAGAAAACTGGGTAAACAGTATGTTTGCCTTCTTTGACCGTTTTAAAGAATCATACAAAAATGCCATCCGAGCCATGGTTTCAAAAAGACTGAGAACGTTGCTGACAATGCTTGGCATTATCATCGGTATCATGTCGGTGGTATCAGTGGTGGCTTTTGCAAGGGGAGCCTCGGATAAGGTTATTGCCAATATTTCTTCAATGGGAAGCAATACCATTATGGTGCTCCCGGGAAAATACTCTGGTGATGTGAAAGCCTCCAAGGTTAAAACGCTTACTGTAAAAGATATTCTGGCATTAAAAGGTCAGCCTTTTATTGATTCGGTGTCACCTACGGTAACATGTTCTGGCTATGTGCAGAGAGGAAACTTAGAAGCCAACACCACCGTGTACGGCATTTCTTCTGATTATTTCTCGGTATATTCAAAAAAAGCCAGGGAAGGACGTCTGTTCTCATTTGATGAAAGTGCCATGAATCCACAGATTGTGGTGATTGATGCTAACACAAGACTTGCTCTGTTCCCAAATGAGGATGCTGTAGGCAAGCATATTATGGTGCGTGGCAGACCTCTTACCGTGGTAGGAGTGCTCTCTGGACGTGGTGATATCAGCTCTTCAATGCGCATTTATGTGCCATATTCAACTTTAATGACACGCCTTATAAAACGCGATTACCTAAGCTCTATCATTATAAGATTGAAAGAGAATTTTTCACCTGCAGTAGCTGAAGATTCCATAACCAATCTTTTAAAGGCCCGTCACGGCAGGCAGGATTTTTATTTAAGGACCACAGATACGGTATTAAGATCAATTACCAGAACCAATACGGTATTTACACTTCTGATCCTGGCAATTGCATTTATTTCTCTGCTCGTTGGAGGCATTGGTGTAATGAATATCATGCTTGTTTCGGTAACTGAGAGAACCAGAGAAATCGGAATTCGTATGGCAATTGGCGCCAGACAGTCAGATATTATGACTCAGTTTTTAATTGAAGCTGTGACTATCTGTGTAGCAGGCGGTATTGCAGGCGTTACTCTGTCTGTAATTGCAGGTCTTACCATTTCTCATATTTTCCCTTCACTTCCAGTTTCTTTTTCACTTGCCTCTTTAATTGTGGCATTATTGACTTCATCAGCAATCGGTATGATTTTTGGCTATATGCCGGCCAGAGCTGCATCTAAGTTAAATCCTATTGATGCACTGGCCCGTGAATAAGGAATTACTATGGCACAGCACTCAAGTACAGCAGATCTTTTAAACCTTACAGGAATTGATCCTCTGGTTAAGAATTTTATTGAGTTGATTTCTTTTGACACCAGGGCTGAACCAGAGTCAAAGGCGATCCCGTCTTCTGTAGGTCAGCTTCGTTTTGGTGCTTATCTGTGCTCCTTAATCCGTGATCTTGGATTTGATGCAAGGCAGGACGAAAAGGGTATGGTTAAAGTATCAATTGCAGCCACAAAAGGCTGTGAAAATGCAAAAAGACTGTGTCTTTTTGCTCATATGGATACAGCTCCTGATGCAAGTGGAGAGAATATCAAGCCTGCTCTTGTCAAAAACTACGAAGGCGGAGATATCATCCTTGCCAATTCTCTAGTCTTAAATCAGAAGATCTGTCCTGAACTTGAAAGGTTTATCGGTCAGGATATTATTGTTACTGACGGCAGCACTCTTTTAGGTGCTGATGACAAGGCTGGAATCAGCTGTATTCTGCTTTTACTCCAGAAAATTTCAACTGACGCAAACTTTGTTCACGGTCCTCTTACAGTTGTCTTTACTGTAGATGAGGAAATAGGCAAATCATCGACCTACGTTGATGTAAAGGAACTTGACTGTGATTACGGTCTTACTGTAGACGGTACCACAGAAGGTGAACTTGATACCGGAACCTTCAATGCCTATGGAGCCTGTGTGCGCTTTAACGGTGTCAGCGTTCATACTGCTGTTGCCTATAAGAAACTGGTAAATGCAATTACTCTTGCAAATGAATTTATGTCAATGCTGCCTCGTGATGAAAAGCCAGAGAACACCCAAAAGGATGAAGGGTTTTATCATGTCCACAATATTGAAGGCTCGGTATCGAACTGCAAGCTTAATATGATAATCAGAGACTTTTCTCGTGAAGGCATGGACTTAAGGCTTGCGCTTTTGGAAAAAACAGTTAATCTTATGCAGCAAAAGTACAGCAAGAGCGCGGTTGAATATAAGGCCACCTTCCAGTATGCCAATATGGAAGAGGTATTAAAGACCGTCCCTGAGTATATTGAGCTTATAAAGAAAGCCTATCAGTTATCAGATGTAAAGGTGATTGAGAACAGGGTGAGAGGTGGAACTGACGGTTCTAATCTGTCTGTAAACGGTCTTCCAACACCAAATATGTTCACAGGAGCATTAAACTGTCACGGCCCATATGAGTGCCTGCCGGTATCATCATTTAACAATGCTTATAAGGTGCTCTTGAATATTGTTAAGCTTATGGCTGATACAAAGAGGTAGGAATGTCTTTAATTCTGGTTTTAGGTGCAAAAGGTCTGGTTGGCCAGGAGACTGTCCATGAGCTTTTGGTTGCAGGTCATAATGTTATAGCCTCTGATATTGATGAAATTGATATCACTGATGAGAACGTATTAAGTTCAGCTTTTGAATCAGTTCCTTTTGAGGCGGTGATAAATCTTGCATCCGTTTCAGATCCTGATGAATGTCAGAAGGATTATGACAGAGCCTATGCTGTAAATGCCATCGGAGCAAAAAGTGTTGCCCGTGCCTGCAAAAATAAAAATGTACCTTTAATTCATTTATCCTCAGGTTACGTGTATGAGTCAAAAGAGGATGACAGAATTTCTGAAAGTGACAGAACCAGGGCTGACAGTGCCTACGCCAAAAGCAAGCTTTTTGGTGAGAGATTTGTACTTGAATCCGGTGCCAGAGCCATTGTTATCAGAACAACCTGGCTTTTTTCTGCAAGAGGTGACAACTTTATTTTAAATGTACTCAATAAAGCTAAGTCTTTGCAAAGTATTGACGTATATGCTGATGAGTACTCCTGTCCAACACCTGCGAAGGCTTTAGCCAGAGATATGGTTAGAATTCTTCCGTTAATGATTGAAGACAGGGTAAGTAAATACGGTATTTACAATTACTCATCCAATGAATGTATATCAAGAGCAGATCTTGCCAGGATGGTTATTGATTTGGGTTTAAGACTGTCACTGCTTGAGAATGAGGTTAATGTAAATAAGATTGCAGCTGAAAGCTTCAGGGAAGAGAGATTAAGACCTAAGTGTATATATCTTAATACATCAAAGTTTGAAAAAGCCTTCTCAGTTTTGATGCCAAAGTGTGCAGACTTTATCGAAGAGACCTTAAGAGGGAAGTATGATGATTAAGAAACTTGCAGTAGCAGTTATGGCAATGAATCTTTGCGCCTGCACTGCTTTTTTTAATGAATACAGAGAACCTGATTTTCCTGTTGTTTCATCCTACAAGGAAGCCTCCTTATTTACTGGTGATGTCATAAGCAAGGATTACTGGAAGAAGTTTAAAGATGAAAAGCTAAATGCCGTAATGGAAGAGGCTTTAAAGAACAACTTTGACTTAAAGATTTCCTATGTGTCAGTCCAGAAGGCTTTATTAAGTGTTGATCTTACCCATACAGATCGTCATCCTACTGCGTCAGCACAGCTAGGTTCAAGCACCAAAAGAGCTCTTGATTATCATGACAAATGGCACAAAAGCTCATCTGGCTCATTTTCACTTTCATATCAGTTAGATCTTTTTGGTAAGTTGAAGGCTGCAGATGAAGCTGCTTTGGAAAACTATAAGGCTACAGCCTATGACTATCTTTCCATGCGCCTTACTGTAATTCAGACAACAGCTTTTGCCTACTGGGATTATGCCTACAGAAGAGAGCTTTATCAGATTGGTCTTCAGGACTTAAAGGACTCAGATGTTCGTTTAGAACTTGTAAATAACAAGTATCATGCAGGTGCTGCTGACAGACTTGATCTTGATGAGGCCAAAATTAACCATTTAAAGGTATTAAGAACTTTAGATTCAAGAAAGGCAGAGTATGAGAAGGCAAAGTCTGCATTGGCCGTTTTACTTGGAAAAACTCCTGATGCAGAATTTGATGTGGCATCCTTAGATGAGTCTGTGTTGCCTAAGTTCAGTCTTGATGTACCATCAAAGCTTTTATCCCGTCGTCCTGATCTGATGGAGGATGAGGCTTTATTAAGAAAGTCCTATGCAAAGTCTAACGAAGCAAAAATGGCTTTCTTCCCAGATATTAAGTTAAGTGCTTCAGCATCATCTGGTGATTCAAATTCGCTTTTGCGTTTCCTGCAGAATCCTGTAGGTGCCTTAGGAGCTGCAATTACCTTCCCATTCTTGAACTTTAACAAGCTTAGTATTGAAAATGAGCAGTCATTAAAGGATGTTGATATTGCAACTTTACGATTTGTCTCAGATTACATCAATGCTGTTAAAGAGGTTTATGACGATATTGAGAATATCCGTTACTATCGAAACAACCTTAAAAACTACAAAGAGTCATACGAACTTTCTGTAAACAATTACGAACGTTACCGCGTGCGTTATGCTTCAGGTCTGGTATCTATTTCTGACTTCTTGAATGCAGCTGATACTATGAGAAATGCCAAGGCAAACTATCTTGAAGCCAGACTCTACAATCTGAGGACCACATTAAGTCTTATGACCGCTTTAGGTGGAGACAATGACGGCACTTTAGAGGAAGTTGAAGCTAAATTAAATAAAGAGGAAAAAACAAATTAAATGGCAATTACTCTTAGCTCCTGGAATGTAAACGGCATTCGTTCTGCCTGTGAAAAAGAAGGCTTTAACTGGTTTTATAATTCTGATTATGACGTTATTGGCTTTCAGGAAACCAAAGCTGACCCTTCACAGATCCCTGAAAAAGTAAAAAACAAGGAAGGCTATGATGGCTTTTTCTGCTCATCAACCGTAAAGAAAGGCTATTCAGGTACAGCTGTATTCTCAAAGATTAAGCCTCTGTCAATTGAACTTGAGCTTCCTGATGATGAGTTTAAAGGAGAGGGTAGAATCGTTCATCTTGAGTTTGAGAAATTCCATTTCTTCAACGGTTATTTCCCAAATGGTGGAGCAGCAATTTTAGATGAAAACGAAAAGCCAACCGGTGAGTTTAAGCGTGTACCTTACAAGATGGCATTTTTTGAAAGCTTTTTCAAATATGCTCAGGAGCTTCGCAAGGACAAGCCGATTGTTGTGTGCGGCGATTTTAACATTGCTCATAAGCCAATAGATCTTGCAAGACCTAAGTCAAACGAGAAGAATACTGGCTTCCTGCCACTTGAGCGCGAGTTTTTAGACCGCTTTACCGCTGCAGGTTACATCGATACCTTCCGTCATGTTAATGGTGATGTTAAGGATATCTACAGCTGGTGGTCTTACAAAGCTTTTGCAAGAGCAAAGAACGTAGGGTGGAGAATTGACTACTTTTTTGTATCAGAGGAACTAAAAGATAAAATTCTTGATGCCAGGATTGAAACTGATGTATTAGGTTCTGATCACTGTCCTGTAACTCTGGTTCTTGATTTATAACCTTCATTTAACTGCCTCTTTTGAGGCAGTAATTCTTATGGTGGTGCTGTTTTCTCGTATAAATTCCACAACAGCAGTAAAATTCATTCAGAATAATTCATTATTTGTGCACAAAACGTGCTTTAAACCACTTTTAGAGCTTTTCTTACTTGAATATATTAAAGTTATTCAATATCATATTATTTCTTAATATTTGACTGTCAGATGGATATCTGATGTTTTTATTTTGTTTTATTTATTTAAGGAATAGTTGTGAACGCTAATAGTTTTAATATTTTGGGGCAAAACGAAATGTTTTTAAATGAGAATTGCTTAAACAAGGCATTTTCAGGCTCTTACTATTATTGGCGATATTATTCATTTAAATAATTAGGCGGTTTTTATATTTATGACTATTGATAAGAATTTAAACCTTACCCCGCCTAACGAGGCAGGGCACGGTATTATAGATACGAGAATTAGTGAAATGTACCAGGTACTCCCTCCAATTGCAGTGATAGAGAAATTTCCTGCAACTGAATTTACAAACAAGATTGTTGCTCAGACACGTCGTGAGATCCACAATGTATTTAACGGTTTAGATGACCGTCTGGTTGTTATTGCTGGCCCATGTTCAGTTCATGATACTGATGCAGCTATGGAATACGCAAGCCGTTTAATGAAGCTTCGCAAGAAGTATCAGGATCAGTTAATCATCATTATGCGAGTATACTTTGAAAAGCCACGTACCACTGTAGGCTGGAAGGGCTTAATCAATGATCCAAGCCTTGATGATTCACATGACATTAACAATGGTTTACGTATTGCTCGTAAGCTTCTGTGCGACGTTAACAGCATTGGTATGCCAGCTGCTACCGAGTTCTTAGACCCAATTACCGTACAGTACATCGATGACTTTATTTCATGGGGTGCAATCGGTGCACGTACTACTGAGTCTCAGCTCCACCGTCAGCTCTCATCTGGTCTGTCATGCCCAATCGGCTTTAAGAACGCAACTGATGGTTCAGTAAAGATTGCTATTGATGCAGCTATTGCAGCAGAGAATGAGCACACCTTCATGTCTGTTTCAAAGATGGGTCATGTGGCTATTGTTCATACCAAGGGCAACGAGGATTGTCACGTAATTTTACGTGGTGGTCATGAGCCAAACTATTCAGCTGCTGATGTTCAGAAGACCTGTGATGCATTAACCAAGGCAAACTTAAAGCCAATGGTTATGATTGATGCTTCACACTCAAATTCAAACAAGCAGTTTAAGCGCCAGGTAGATGTATCTAACGATGTTGCAGCTCAGATTGCAGCAGGTGATAACCGCATCTTCGGTTTAATGCTCGAGTCAAATCTGGTTGAAGGCCGTCAGGATCTTCCAAAAGATCTGCGCAACCTGTGCTACGGACAGTCAATTACTGATGCATGTATTGGTATGGAGGATACAGAGGCTATCTGTGAGACTCTTAACAATGCAGTGCTAGAGCGCCGTAAGAAGAATCAGGAAAGCAAATAATAAGTAAATGCCCAACATAAAGTTGGGCATTTTTCTTTGGTGTGCTGTATAATTAAGAAATATTGAAGTACTAGTTTTATTGTATTAAAGAGGTAGACATGCATCCTTCATTATCTTTAGAAAAGTCAAAGATTAAAATCTTATTATTAGAAGGTGTAGATCCTAGTGCTGTAGAGTCTTTAAACAAGGCCGGTTATACCAGCGTTGAGTATTTAAAGAAAGCATTAGATGGTCAGGAGCTTTTAGACAAGATCGAGAATGTACATTTCATCGGCATCAGATCTCGTACCCATCTTACCCGTGAGGTTTTATCTCACGCTAAGAAGCTCATCGGTATTGGCTGCTTCTGTATTGGTACTAATCAGGTTGATCTTCAGGCTGCAGCTGAGCTTGGTATCCCTGTATTCAATGCTCCATTCTCAAATACCCGTTCTGTTGCAGAGCTTGTTACCGGCGAGTATTTACAGTTATTACGTGACATCCCTGCACGTAACGCATTATTACACCGTGGTGGCTGGGATAAGTCAGCTAACGGCTGTCATGAGGCCAGAGGTAAGACCTTAGGTATTATCGGTTATGGTCATATCGGTACTCAGGTTGGTATTTTAGCTGAGGCTTTAGGTTTATCAGTAATCTTCTTTGATACCGAGAACAAGATGGTATTAGGTAATGCAAAGCAGGTTGAAACCTTAGACGATTTATTCGCTCAGGCTGATATCGTAACCTTACACGTACCAGAGACCCCTGTAACCAAGGGTATGATTGGTGCTGCTGAATTTGCCAAGATGAAGGACAGAGTACGCTTTGTTAACGCATCACGCGGAACTGTTGTAGACGTTGATGCCTTAGCTGATGCTCTTCGTTCTGGCAAGGTAGCTGGTGCTGCTGTTGACGTATATCCAAAAGAGCCTTCAAAGAACGGTGAGGAGTTTGTAACCCCACTGCGTGAGTTTGATAATGTAATCTTAACTCCACATATCGGTGCTGGTACTGAGGAAGCTCAGAAGAATATCGGTACTGAGGTAGCAGAGAAGCTTGCTTTATACTCAGACAACGGCTCAACCCTGACTGCTGTAAACTTCCCAGAAGTTTCACTGCCAGCTAAGCGTGAGGATGTTTCTCGTTTACTGCACATCCACAAGAACGTTCCTGGTGTAATGCGCAAGATTAACGAGATCTTTGCAAACCTCGATTTAAACGTTGCAGCTCAGTATCTGCAGACTACTGCTGATGTAGGTTACGTGGTAATGGACATCAACACTAATGATCCTGAGAAGGTTGTTCCTTTATTAAAGGAGATCGAGGGCACATTAAAGTGCCGTATCCTGTACTAAAATGCTAATATGATTGGAAAAAACACTCTTTTAGCATCTTTACTTCTAAGCGTAGGCCTGTATTCAGCACAGGCTTATGCTGTTGTTAATTCTGGCTGGAATATATCCTCCTCATACGTCTGGAGACTTTTACAGAATTCAGACTATGCTTTTGAAAAAGGCTCTTCTGCCAAAATTCTGCAGATTGACAAAAAGATCATGCACCGTCAGGCAGTCTTCAAAGTTCAGAAGTCTATAACCAACAAGTATGTCTTTAAGGTAGGCTGCATGTATCAGAGTAAGACTCCTGCCTTTGAGCTTGATACCACTACTCTTGATATTGCCATCAATGACACCTTCAAGGGTTATGTTTTTGCAAGATTCCTTGTAGACAAAGGTCAGGAGTACTCATTAAGAGCTGAGATTATTCCTCCATCACGTCTTGTGTTTGCTCCGCTTACCAAGACTCAGGATACAAAGTTATCTGATTTGTTTATGCAATTATCTGAAGGCGGAGTTCTTCAGATTGCATTGTTGCAGGGACCAAATCAGACTCCTCGTTTTTATCAGATCCCTCTTGAAGGATTCTTTGATCTGTCAAAGACTGTAATGTCTGACTGTAACAAGTTAAATTCAATGGCACAGAATCATCGTGGCAAAGTTAAGTTTTTACCTGATTATTTAACCAGAGAACCAGATGATGCAGCTCCTAAGGATTTCTCTTTAAAACCAAAGCGTCCAAACGACGGTTTGACTCCGCCTCCTGCACCAGAACCACCAAAGGTTGAAGAGGTAAAAGAAGAGGCTCCTGTAATTGAAAATCCAAAAGTAGAAGAGCCTGAAGAGGAGGAGCAGACTCCAGAAGTTCAGCTCTTTTCTCCTGGTGGCGGTGTAGCTTCAATCGGAGAGGATGGTAAGCCAATTACAGAAGATACTGAAGGCAGTATCGGTGAGTCAAAAGGTGAAATGAAGATTGGCGAAGACGGAGCTCCAGTTTCTGAATAATCATTGGTGTCAAAGAATAAAAAGCGCTCTTTGTCAGAAATGATAAAGAGCGTAATTTTTATAAGAACAAATTTAAGCTTTGGTTGCAGCTTTCATTGAGGCAACATACTTTTCAAGCTTTGCAAGCATTGATGGTACATCATTTAAGTTCTGCTCAATGATCTTAACGCAGCCTGAACCTGCAATAGTGCCGGCACCTGACTTTCGGAATAAAATAAGACAAAAAGAAGCTTAACTCATTATTCTTTAAGGGATTAAGCTTCTTTAGAATTTAATAGTAATGATAACAATAAATTTAAAGGAGCTTGTTATGACTGAGCGTAAGTCTTATAACCTGTTCTGTTTCTGCATGTATTACAAATCAGATTTTGAATTTTATGGATTTAAAGGTTTAAAGCTTGATTTTGATAAGGTATGGGAATTTTTTCATCAAAAGATTGAGTATTTTGATACCTTTGTTAAGGCAGACAATATTAAAAAGCCAGAAAATATGCAGGAACTTACTAATCTTATAAATTACCTTGCTGTATGTGATACAAAGCTTGTAGATAAGCTTCACAGTAAAGTCTGTACTGAGCTTTATAATAAATATCCAGATATTGGCAATTATTTTAGAAGAATTATGGATGGCGATTTACATCATTTGATTAGGTTAAATAAACGTAATCATTTTATATATCCTCATATTCTTCAATATCAGTCTTATGATGATTTTTATAAAACGAGAGGCGATGATTCACATGAAGCCTGCTATACATTTTTTGATGATATCAAGAAAAAGTTTGAAATAATCAATCTGTATGAACTTATTGATTATGCAAGAGTATAATCTTTTACAAAGAATCTAATAAAACTCTAAACTATTTGTTTAGAGTTTTTTTTAAAGGTGTATATATGAAAGATTATATCCTGACTTTCGGAATAAAATAAGAAAAAATGAAGCTTAATTCATTACTTGGAAATCATATTAATGGCATCATAAGTCATGCAGAATATCCGTTATCAAACGGAAAGGTTGAAGGTATCAATCAGAAAATAAAGACCATCAGAAGGAAGAGC